>ERZ778515.141-NODE-141-length-63366-cov-6.436543_pt1 | contig 63366 bp, 65 predicted proteins | sample MGYA00510343_ERZ778515 | MGnify/ENA primary metagenome ERZ778515 (study PRJEB29527, sample SAMN07138965) | mouse gut metagenome | material: feces | host: mouse | place: China:Nanjing | collected 2016-01-25 ...
ATCCAAATCACTTGCGGCTCACTTATAATACCACACCCTCACAGAAGTGCAACCCCTTTTCTGCACTTTTTTGCATTTTATTTCCGATTATCCTCAATTAGTGCAACCGCTATTCAATCCCATTCCGCTCCTGGCGCTCCTTTCAGCCATCATCGACATGAACGGCCTTTCCCGCAATTATCTCCTTCTCTTATATATAATGGTATTCATGCACACCGGCTCGCACGGGTGCCAAAAGGAGGTCATATGCCCAGATTTCTTTTGCCCGGACAGACTGCCCGCGCAACGGCATTTTCTCTGTGGAAAGACTCTGCCATGCCCATGGTGACCCTGACAAAGACATTCGATGTGTCTGCCCTTCAAGGCCAGCCGCATGTCAATGCCTGTCTGGTGTGGGCGATCGGGCAGGCAGCATCCCGGATTCCCGAATTTTATCTGCTGCCGGAATCAGATGGATTTTTTGCGTATGAACGGCTGGCCGTCAATGTCATCGTCAAGACAGAATCCGGTGGAATATGCGACTGCCTGATTCCCTGGAAGCCGGATTTCACAGCATTTCTTCAGGACTATCTGCGTCTCACGCGACAGGCTGCCGTCACCGGTGAATGCCCCGGGATTGAGAAGGCCGATGACTGCATGGTGATCGGTACCTCGGCGCTGACTGTCACGGAGCTGGACAGTGCCGTGAACGCCTGCAGTCCCTGGCCGAATCCCTATCTGATCTGGGGCAGGATCCGGACCGATGCCACGCTGCCCGTCTCCTTCCAGTTCCATCACGCGCAGATGGACGGGTACGAAGCAGCTGCCTTTCTGGAGGCCCTGCAGCAGTCCATTGGCAGCTTTGGCCACCTGCACACACGGCAGGGCTCCTCAATCATCTGAACGCAGAAAGAACCGCATCTCTGACGGCCTCTTCTTGAAACAGGGAGACCGGCAGCACGCGGTTCTTTTTTCGGCTTTTTACGCAGATCAGTCTGCAGATGTCTGCCGCTCCCTGAGAAGCTTCTGGACGATTTGCACATCCGCAGGGATCCAGGGCAGTTCCATGATCCGGTCCAGGGGCATGAACCGTCCATCCATGTGCTCCAGAAGCTGGGGCTCGCCCGCAAACCGGCACAGGTAGCAGTCCATGTCCAGGTGAAAGTCCGGGTAATCGTACTCCGCTTTCATGAAGAAGCGCTCCGCCCGGATCCCGCACCCCAGTTCTTCCCGGATCTCCCGGACCAGCGCCTGTTCCGGAGTTTCCCCGGGTTCCAGCTTGCCGCCGGGGAATTCATACAGGCCCCTGAAGGCTCCATACCCGCGCTGGGCGCACCAGATGTCACCGGCGTCGTTTTCCAGGATCGCCGCACATACCCGAATCGTTTTCACAGTGTTCCTCCTGTTTTCCACACCGCCACAGCCAGAATGACCACCCAGAGCCCGATGGACACCGGCACCAGGATCCGGAACGCCGGTTTCCGGGTTTTGTGGCGAAACAGCTCCATGCCAGCCAGTGCTCCGGCCCCGCCTCCGGCAAAAGCTGCCAGCAGCAGGGTTCGTGCGGAAATCCGCCACTGGCCGGACTTTGCCCGCTTTTTGTCCAGTCCATAGAGCGCCAGTGTCACGAGGTTGATGACCACAAGCCACAGCCCGATCCCTTGACTCAGATCCATGTCTAGACCAGTTTCCCCTCGAAGTGATCCATCTCGTGCTGTACGATCTGTGCCGGAAGTCCCTCCAGCCTGGAGCGGTGGCGATTCCAGCGGTCGTCCCGGTATTCCACTTCAATGACTCCATAGCGCGTGACAGTGGAAGTGTGGTCGTGCGAAAGGCAGCCTTCTTCCGTGACATAGGGATCCTTTTTCATCAGGATCACCGGATTCACCATGACCACCGGCACACCCATCATCTCTGCGGCGAGCATCTGCACATTTTCCCCGATCATATCCGCAGCCAGTCCGACACAGCCCGGGTGGGCCGCCAGGGTATCCTTCAGGTCCCTGGCCAGCCGCAGGTCCTTTTTCACGGCTTTTCTGGACGGCGACTGCAGGATCTCTCTGTCTTTGCAAATCGGGCGGATCATGGCCGGACCCCCGACCTGGCCGTTCCCGTGTACCTTACAGCGATATTTTTCATTTCTTCTGCTCCTCTCCGGTTGTCACAGCCGGCATAGCCGGCACAGTTGCTTACAATGAAAGCATGAACACAACATCTGCACTGTCTTCAAGACAGCGGCTGAAGCTCATGCTGCCCTGTCTATTATATCTGATCTGCGGACTGGGCTGTCTCCTGGTTCCCGCCCGTTTTGCCGATGCCTTCATCCTGACAGCCGGCATGGTTTCCCTGCTGTCCTCCGTATCGTTTTTTGTGCACGCCTTCCAGTGGCACCGGCGGCTCGACCTGGTCGCCGCTTTGCTGACCGCTGCCCTGGGCCTGCTCTGTGTCTTCATGCGCTGCCAGGGTGCGTTCCTCATCGGTGTGCTCTACAGCGTGTATCTGCTCGCTATCGGCCTGGTGTTCCTGATCCAGGCGGTTCTCGACCACTTTTCGGGCAGCCGGCTGTGGATCGGTCTTGGATATCTGCTCGCCGGGGGTCTGCTGCTGGTGTTCCGGCGCGACGATCCGCGCTTCGTGATGGAAATCATCGGCGCCTATCTTCTTCTCCAGGCGTGGCAGAACCTGGAAGAGCTCTTCTGTTTCTCGAATCCCTATGATGCGAAGTACTGGAGCATGCGCCACTGGATGGCACTGCCTGCGTTCTTCATCGGCATTTTCCCGAGTTTCGTCATTGGCCGGATCCAGGACGAGGGCATGAAACACAGGGCAGTGGACTTCGATGGCCGGAAAAACGACAGTGAGGTGAACCTGCGGATCTGGATCCACACAGGGACCTACGGACCGAGACTGTATGGTCACATGACGTTTTCCCGTAACAATGTGATGTATTCCTACGGGGATTATGATGTGCCGGCAGAGAAGCTGTTCGGGACCATTGGCCCGGGGATTTTCTTCACCGTCAATGCCGAGGTTTATGCCAACAACTGCTGTATCGTGGAGCACAGTCCGCTGTTTGAATACGGGCTGCACCTCACGGATGCACAGCTGCAGGCATTCGACCGGATGTCCGGGGAAATCTTTTCACAGACGGTCCCCTGGGTATGTCCGATGGAGGCCGCTCATGAGGCAGGGCGGCCGGTGTCGCTGCAGACCTGTGGAAAGATGTATGCCAACCGGCTGTGGTTCCGCACGGGGTGCCGGTTCCGGATGTATACCCGGGGTCCCTGGAAATGGTATGCGCTGCTGGGAAACAACTGTTCGAATTTTGCGGCCGCAAAGCTCAATGAAATCGGGCTGCATCTCCCTGTGTCTCACGGCGTGGTGTCTCCGGGGGAGTTTTACGAGGTGATGGAAACGCTGTTCGATGATCCGGATTCCTGTGTCATCACGCGTTCGTATCACACCGTGGACATCCCCGCTTCGCTGTTCGATGTCCCCGACTGATGCATTTCCCTCTTCAGGATGCACAGCACCTGCGCCGTATAAAATGTAAAAAGAAACGCCGATGACAGGCAGATCCGGAGCGCATCCGGATCGCTGACATCGGCTTTTTCGTATCCCGTACTGTCTGCAGGCACTGGTGACCTGTGCATTGCAGCGGGCCGGGCGGTTTCGTTCAAGGGCAGAAAGGCCCGGCATCCGGGTCCGGGCCGCCGTCGGCAGAATGACCCTGTTGGCCGGCACAGGCAGAAGGGACAGGAGGAGAGCCGCTTATCCCTGGTCCGTCTTCGCGATCCGTCCGGGCATGAGGAAGGCAGAGGCCACAAAGAGCAGCACAGCGACCACCGCCAGTCCCTGGAGCAGGGGCATGTTCATGTTGATGTTCATGCCGATGACATCTCCGTTGACCATCTGCACTTCCGAGGTGATCGACTGGCTCCAGGCAAAGATCATGGCAGCGGGCGGAATCATGGCCAGGACAATGGCGAGGAACTCCTGGGTCTTTTTCATCAGATACTCCAGGGGGATCAGAAACGCCAGGCAGGTAAAGACAAACACGATCCCGAGATACAGGCTCATGAGCACATCCTCCATGGCCGGGCTCTGTCCCCGCAGGTACAGGACCCCGAGTCCTGCAGCCAGTCCTGTGATCATACCGGCGAATGCCAGGAGTGCACCCAGCTGGTATTTGGAGAGTACCAGCCGTTTCCGGGTGATGGGGGCTGTGGTGGAGAACCGGTACCAGCCGCAGTGGCGGTCGGCAATGATGGTGCTGGAGGCCTGCATGGCGAAGAAGATCGGGAAAAAGGAAATCAGGCCGATGGCGGCATCAAAATACACCAGGGCGCTGCTCACAAGCACCGCCACCAGCAGCAGCACCTTCCAGCTCAGTACGATCTGGAGCATGTCCTTTCGGAAAATGCCTTTCATGGTCATTCGTCTCCTTTCGTGAACATCAGCACGATTTCATCCAGCGTGGGCTGTTTCAGCACATAGTCCGGGTAGCGTGTCGCAAATGCCTGCCGGTCCGTGATCAGAAGATCCGTGGACATCGGCTGCACTCTGCGGCGAAGGATCAGGGATTCATCCACGTACCCGAGCTGTTCCCGGCTCACGCTGGCCAGACCATAGTGTTCCAGCAGCGTGTCCTTTTCTTCGCTAAACACGATCCTGCCATTGCGGATGAAAATGATGTAGTCGGCGATTTTTTCCAGATCCGAAGAAATGTGGCTGGTCATGAGAATGGAATGATTCTCCTCCTGCATGAACTCCAGCAGCAGGTCCAGCAGTTCCTCGCGCACCACGGGATCCAGCCCGGCAGTGGCTTCATCCAGGATCAGGAGTTTCGCGCGGTGGCTCAGGGCCGCAGCCAGGGACAGCTTGGCTTTCATTCCTCTGGAAAACTGCTCGATCCGCCTGGTTCTGGGGATCTGACAGAGTTCCAGCAGTCGGTTCCACGCTGCTGTATCCCAGTCCGGGAAGAGTCCCTTGAGGACGGATTCCAGCTGATTCGGGGTGAAGGCCCCGGGAAACTGACTTATGTCCCCGGAAACCCCCAGGGCTGCATGCGCCTGGATGTCCTGGAAGGGATCTGTTCCGAAGATCGCCACTTTCCCGGAATCCGGAATGTCCTGGCCAAGTATGCAGGCAAGTGTGGTGCTTTTGCCCGATCCATTCTCGCCGATGATGGCCGTCACGACGCCGCAGGGGACGTCAAAGGTGATGTCCTGGAGAGCAAATTCCCCGAAGGACTTGCAGAGGTTCTGCACCGATAAAGCAGGTGTCATGTTCAGTTCTCCTTATAGATGGTTTCCAGTGCGGCTGTCAGTTCCTCCAGGGACAGGCCGCACTGGCGGGACAGCCGGCAGGCCTGTTCGAGCAGGTCATCCAGCTCCTTCTGTTTCGTTTCCCGCAGCATCTCCTGCGAGACTTGCGCAATCACCGTTCCGCGCCCCACCACGGTTTCGATGTATCCCTGGTGTTTCAGGTTGTCGTAGGCTTTCTGGACGGTGATGACACTCACCCGCAGGGCTTTGGCAAGCGCCCGGATGCTGGGAATGGGAGTGTTGGCGGCGAGAGTTCCGGAAATCACACCCGCCCGGATCTGTTCTTCGATCTGTTCGTAGATGGGGGTGTCGCCGCCGGGTTTCAGAATAATTTCAAGTTCCATAGCATATATCCTTCTGCGTATATGAACCGGATATAGTGTACATATACGATAAGTACAGTATATACACTCCGATGCAACTGTCAATACCTGCCGGCTGCAGGAACAAAAGTGAACGGGCACTGGCTGAGGCAGCGGCCGGGACGTCGGGTAAAATGAAGAAAAGATGAATAAAACAGGGGTATCATGCAAATGCTGAAAAATCTGTTTTCCTTCCTGCTGGGAGGCATTGTGGGCATTGTGATCATGGGGTTCATCGTATTCAACCTGCAGTCGCAGGGACGCATGGATATGATGCCGGTGATCATGCTGGTCTGCGTGCTGATCCTGGTCGCCATTGGTCTGATCGGCTGGTGGTGGATGAGCAGGAAAAACCAGAACCGGAAAGCGCGGTAAGCCACAGGCGGAGCCTGTCAGGAGAAGGACTTTGTACAGTCCGGTCTCATGACAGGCTTTTTTTCGCTGTCCGCCCGGAGTTCTCCAGGATCCCGCTGGTTCTGTCTGTTCCTGTGAAAATCAGATATCCGGCCGGGTTTTCCCGGAATTTCCCCGGTTTTGGGCCGATGCAACCGACAGTTGTCGCATTTCCAGCCGCGGGGTTCTGTTCTGCATCCCCTTACTCCGGTATGATTCGGGTGACCGATCGGAATTCAGGAGGTTCAACATGATATTCGCAGAAAAAATCATCACCCTGCGCAAACGCAATGGCTGGAGCCAGGAAGACCTGGCGGCGCGGGTCAATGTATCGAGACAGGCGGTGGCCAAATGGGAGGCATCCCAGTCCATTCCTTCCCTGGACAAAATCGTCCAGCTCTCTTTGATCTTCGGCGTGACCACGGATTACCTGCTCAAGGAGGAAGAAGAGGAAATTTCCCTTACGCAGGATTCGCCGGAATCGTCGATCCGTCACGTGACGCTGCAGGAAGCCGGATCGTATCTGGAGACCCGCAGGTCCGCTGCCTGGGTATGTGCCATTGCCACCGCCCTGTGCATCCTGTCGCCAGTCACCGTGATTGCTCTGGGTGCTTTCTCGGAATATGGCCATATTCACATTTCGGAAAACACGGCGGGCGCCATTGGCCTCATTGTGCTGCTTCTCATGGTGGGCATTGCTGTGGGGCTGTTCATCTGGAACGACCAGGTCAGAAACAAACCCTGGGAGTTTCTGGAACACGACCCCTTTGTTCTGGACTATGGTGTACGGGGACTGGTGAAGGAACAGCAGGCCGCCTTTGCACCCGCAAAGCTGGCGCTGACAATCATTGGGGTGATCCTGCTGATTCTGTCCCCTGTAGCGATTTTCGGGGCCATCTTCACGGACAAGGATCTGTATATGGCGCTGTCTGTATGCGTGACACTGATTCTGGTGGCAGCGGGAGTCTTCCTGCTCATTCTGGCGGATATCCCGTCGGAGGCGGCGGACCGGCTGCTGCAGGAAGGGGACTATACACCGGATAAAAAGAGAAGCAACAGTGTGCTCGGTCCTCTTTCCGGGGCCTACTGGCTGATTGCCACAGCCATCTACCTGCTCTGGAGTTTCCGGACAGAGAACTGGGGCACTACCTGGATGGTGTGGCCTGTGGCCGGGTTGCTGTTTGCGGCTCTGCGGGCCATTGTGGAGGCAGTGATGAAAAACCGGGGAGAGACGCAGGAAAGGATTCGGTAACTGGAGCGGTACATGCAAAGAAACACCCGATATTCGCCCAACGTACGAGTGTTTTTGATTCTATTCGATAAATACAGAAAAAAGCGGACAGTATGTGCCGCTTTTTTGTCATGTGGATGCAGGATTTTCTCGTGGCTTCCACCGGTGCTTCCTCAGGCGAGCAACACCGTTTTCAAGATGTGCTCCCTCTGCCTCGGGCAGGAGGATCTGCTCCGATCCAGCCACTGAGCTGCGTCAGTCCAAAGATTTGATGCAGCTATGTGACTGGATGAGCGGTACAATCAGGGTTCATGCATGCATGGAAATACAAACTCCCGGAGAACTGCTTCCTCTCTGAACTGTTCTCCGGGATTTCTCTGTGTATTACTGCTTCGGCAGCGACTCCTTCACCAGACGCATCTCTGTCCTGCGTCTGGCTCTCTCTGAACAAACCGGCGTCTGAGCTGTGCAGACCCAGGGTCTGCACAGCTCAGTGGCCGGTTCGGTGGCCAGGTTACGCTGCTGCAGCCGTATCCGCTGCCCGTCGTAACGAGCATACCGCCTCTTCATCGGCCACATCGTAGTCGCCTTCATGAGGAGCCGGCAGGTAGGCATAACTCACGTCTTCGCCCATGGTCGTGGGATCAGGGCGATAGCCACGGCACGAAGCATGCAGCTGGTTCACGCCCGTCTTTTCCAGGATCTCTGCCGCATTGCCGGCATTGATGCCGCTGCCCGGCAGGATCTGGATCCGGTCACCGTACTTTTTCTGGAGCTCAGCGATCACATCCACCCCGTTCAGGGCTTTTGCCTTCTGCCCGCTGGTCAGGACACGGTCCACGCCCAGGTCCATGAGCATCTGGATCGCTGCATCGATGTCAGGCGTCACGTCAATGGCCCGGTGGAACACCGCTGTTCCCCTGTGCCGGTGAATGAGCTCCACCATCTTTCGGGTGTTCTCCAGGTCGATGCCGCCATCGGCATTCAGGAACCCGAAGGCCAGGCCATCGGCACCGTTTGCCAGGAGGTTCTCCGCTTCGGCGAACATGATTTCCTTTTCATCGGCGTCGTAGCAGAATCCCCCGGCACGCGGACGTACCATGGCAATGACTTCCAGTCCGGTGTCATGCTTCACTTTTTTCAGGACCGGCACGGTGGGTGTCAGTCCGCCCAGGGCAAAGGCACCGTTGAGTTCCACACGGTCGGCACCGCCCTGTTTTGCTGCAACGCAGTCGGCATAGCCGCCGGCGCAGACTTCAATTTTGATGTCTCTGTTCATGATTCCCTCACAGTTCGCGTGTCGCCAGATCCGCAATGGCCAGGGTGTAGATCTCGAGGTTCTTCATGAGATCATCCACGTCCATCCATTCATCCGGCAGGTGGGCAATGCCTTTCTGGCCCGGGAAACTCGGTCCAAAGGGCACGATGTTCGGCATCCGCTTGGCATAGGTGCCGCCGGTGGTCGTAACGGGGGTACCATCCAGACCGGTGACGGTTTCGTACGCCCACTGCAGGGAGGCGCAGAGCGGGCCGTCCTTTTTGAAGAACACCGGCTTCCAGTCGGAAACCAGGGCTGTCCCGGCTCCTTCCGGCAGGCTCTCTTCCAGGATCGCCAGAATGCATTCTGCATCCGTGGCAGGGGGATAGCTGGCGGCAAACGTCACGGTGTTTCCGTTCTGTTTGCGGTTGCGCAGCTGGAGGATGCCGAATTCCGGATCCCGGATATCCAGCTTCAGGCTGGCTTCATCGGGATGCGCTTCGCACCAGGCAGCGGCCTGGGCTTCATCCGCAAAGGTCAGTTCGTAAACCGACCGGCCGCGTTCGGCATACACCACCGGGTACTTGCAGTCGGGGGTGAATCCTGCCACCGGGGGTTCCTTGACGGTGAGATACGCCGGGATATCCTCCATGCCTGTTTCTTCGCTGGTTCCGAAGATGATCCACACAGGGCGGTTCAGCTTCATGCCGCTGTCTCGGACGGCCTTCAGGGCATACAGGCAGGAGAGCACAGGTCCTTTGTTGTCCAGGGCACCCCTGGCATAGATCCGGTTGTCCCGGATCGCGGGTTCATACGGCGGGGTTGTCCATTCGCCTTCGGCGCAAACCACGTCCAGGTGACCCACCACGCCGATATAGGGTTTTCCTTCGGTGCCCTCCGGTTCATACTTCGCGATCCCCACCTGATCGAGCACCGTTTCCGTGGAAAATCCCAGGGACTCGGCCAGCTTCATGGTTTCTTCCAGGGCCTTGCGGGGGCCGGGACCATAGGGAGCACCGGCTTCGGCTTCTCCCCGTTCGCTGTTGATGGAAAGGATCTCGAAGAGTCCTGTCAGCAGCGGCTGTTTCTGTGCCTGCGCCTGTTTGAGCAGGGCCGATGCACATTCCTTGTTCATGATGTGCCCCTGTCTTATTTCCGGACCAGCGGTGCAGTGCGGGTCTTCATGTAGTTGTCCATCCACTCATCGCTGGCTTTTTCGAAATACTGCCTGCCGTTCTCGTCGAACTTCACCAGGAAGACCGTGGGTTCCTGTGTTTCCGTTGCCACCGCAAAGGAGAATCCTTCGATGTTTGTGGCACAGCCCCATTCGCCTTTGTTGTTCATCGCCACCAGAGACAGATCACCGGCTTTGCCCCGGCGCGCCTTCAGCACTTTGTCGAAATCCTGCACGGCTTTCTCGCAGGCTTCCTGCGGGTGCAGGCCTTCGCCCATCAGACGCACGATTTCATAGGACAGGCAGCCCTTCATGAGGTCTTCGCCCAGACCCGTGGCTGTGGCACCGCCGATGGCAGAATCCACATAGAAGCCGGAGCCGGAGATCGGCGAATCACCCACACGGCCGGCACGCTTCATGAACAGACCGGAGGTGCTGGTGGCAGCCACCATGGAGCCCTGGGAGTCCAGGTCCACCATACCGACGGTGTCGTGACCGGAATAGGGCTTCAGTTCCAGTTCCTGGACTTCCTTCTTCCGGTTGTGGTAGTGGATCTTGGCACGTTCAGTCAGCATGTTCTTGCGCTCGAAGCCCATCTTGTGGGCATACTTCTCCGCACCGGCGCCAACGAGCATGTTGTTGACGGGTTCCCTGGAGAGCAGACGGGCAATGGAGACCGGGTTGGCAAAATCCTTGATGGATGCCACAGCGCCGATGGACAGGTCATCACCGTCCATCCAGGCCGCATCGAGTTCCACTTCCATGTCTTCGTTGGGCAGTCCTCCGTAGCCGACGCTCTTGTAGTATTCGAAGTCTTCCACCGCGCGGATGGCCGTTTCAATGGCATCGGAGGCAGTGGCCCCATCCTTGAGCATGTGTTCGGCTTCCGTGATTCCTTCCAGCGCCATGCGCCAGGTTGCAATGATTCCGTACATAATCGTTTGTCCTTTCCCGGTCCCTGAGACCGCTTGTTCCTCATTGAGCTGCCGTTTGGGCAGCTGTACATCTATCTCATCGGGTGCACACACCCGTTTCTGTCAAAAGAGAAGAGAGCTTTCGCTCTCTGTTTGACTGTCTCGCTGTTTCGAAGCCCCGTGGCGACAGCCGGCCACCGGGGATCCGCATCCGGTTGCATGCGGAGTGCTTAATAGCAGATCCGTGCTTCCAGTTCTTTGGTGTCTTTGCCGTCTGCCATCTGGCTGGTCAGGACACACAGGTTTTCCAGGGCTTCGTTCAGTCCTGTCTCGCCCTTCTTCGGGCCCTTCACGATTGCCACTTTGTCTTTCCAGGCACAGATCGTGTCAGCGTTTTCCTTCGACATGCAGGCAACGGCCGGAATGCCGTGCTTTGTGATGCTGTCTGCCGTGGCAGCAGCCATGGCAGCGTAGTCCGCGTAGTTGAAGCACGGACCGCAGATCACGGCATCCGCCTTCAGCTTCGCGGCCAGGGCTGTGATCTTGCGGATGATTTCATCCGGGTTTTCGTTGTAGGTGCCATTGCCGCAGTATACGCAGGCAATGACTTTTTCGTCATTTTTCTTCAGGAACCGGTCCATCATCACCGCGGGGCCAACCACTTCCTTCGTGGCCTTCAGGGGGACCATCTTGTCGTCTTTGGTGCCGGCACCGGCCTGGATCTGGTCGTAGACCATCATGATTCGTTTCATTGTCAATCTCCTTGCAGGGTTTCAAACCGTTGTCTGTAAATAGAAGCCGGTCCTTTTGACCAGACCGGCTTCTGCGTTCAGACTGTCATGCAGCCTCGAAGCCGCTTGTCATGTCTGCCCGTTTCTGATTGTTATCAGTCCAGGCAGCACAGTGTTGTCTGACACAGCCTATTAAAGGTCGTCCAGAGACAGTTCGTCCAGGTCGATTTCCTCTTCTTCCCCGGCTTCAGCAGCTTTCTGCTCTTCTTCCAGGTACTGCTTGTCCATGATCTTGATGAACGGCAGGTAGACGAATACACCGAGGATCAGCAGGCCGATCTGGAACAGGGCACCCATCCAGTTGGTGGACAGGAAGCCGGAGAATACCACAGGCATTGTCCAGGGAATGTTGATTCCGTTGCAGGGAGGGAACAGACCCATGGCCATGGCCATGTAGGACAGCACGATGTTCATGGTCGGAACCAGAATGAACGGGATCAGGATCATGGGGTTCAGCACAACGGGCAGACCGAAGATGATCGGTTCGTTGATGCCGAAGATACCCGGAACCAGAGACAGCTTGCCCAGTTCCTTGATCCGGCGGGATTTACAGAACAGCAGCATGGCAATCAGCAAAGACAGCGTGGAACCGGCACCGCCGAAGGTGGCGAACAGGTCCTGGAACTGCTGGGAAATGATGTGTGCGCCGTTGGCAACGGTGTAGCCTTCCGGACCCACTGCACGGTAGAGATCCAGGTTTTCCAGAGCCAGTGTCTGCAGGATGGGGTTGAATACCGCACCGACAACAGAACCGCCGTTGATGCCGAAGAACCAGAACAGGTGCAGGAAGATGTAAGCCACAACCATGGCACCCAGTGTGTCACCCAGACCCAGCAGCGGTGTCTGCAGGAACTTGAAGATGAAGTCAAAGGCGTTTGTTCCGCAGGCAGCGAAGATCACGTTGATCAGGAAGAACGTCGTCATGACGATCGTTGCGGGAATCAGAGCGGAGAAGGACTGAACGACCGTGGGAGGAACACCGGCGGGCATTTTGATGACCCAGCCCTTGCGCTCAACCCAGCTGTACAGTTCCACGGAGCAGATTGCGGCAATGATGCCCACGAACAGACCCTTGGAACCCAGCCAGCCGAACTGCAGACCGCCGACTACGGCATTGGCGCCTTCGGGAATGTTGACCGCAGCCCCTGTGGCATCCATCAGGCTGGAGATGTTTGCGTTGAACTGGAAGGGCATCAGGATGAACCAGGCCATCAGTGCAACAGCAGCACCGAAGATCGGTGTGGACCCTTCTTCACGGGCCATGGTGTAGCCAATGCCCATGGTGGCGAAGATTGCCATGATGGAGAATGTGGCATCGGAGCACTTGGAGAGCAGGGATGCCAGGGAGAATTCGCCGATCATGCAGTTTTCAACGAAGTTGGTCCATGCCTCGATCGGGAAGTTGGCGAGCAGCAGGAAAATCGATCCTGCAATCAGAAGGGGGGTTGATACCAGGAAACCGTCACGGATCGCGATCAGAAACTTGTTCCGACCAATGGCGGAGGCCATGGGCATCAGGACTTTTTCAAGTTTGTCCATCATAGATAGGTACTCTCTCTTTCTTTCTTATTGCTTTCCTCTGGGGAATCTTACTTGTTTTTTGCTTTCTTCATCAGAACGATGGCGGACTTCAGGACCTTTTCACCGTTCATCATGCCGTAGTCACCGGCATCGATCACGGCGATGGGAATGCCTTCCTTGCCGTACTTGTCTTCGGTTTCCTTCAGCATGTACTTGACCTGGGGGCCGAGCAGGATGCAGTCTGGACGGTCGTTGTCAATGATCTCCCCCAGCTTGTTGTGCGGGAACGCCTTGACAGACAGCGGCAGGTTGTGACTGTCGGCACTCTGCTGCATGGCGTTGGCCAGCATGGAAGTCGACATGCCTGCAGAGCAGAACAGGTAGATTTTTTTCATGTTGTGTCTCCTTTTTTCTATTTGTTCAGGGCTGTTCCCTGATGACAAACTCATTGTAAGCGGCTACAGTCGCCGGTGACCGGAAGCGTTTTCCTACTGCTGGGAAGCAGCGGCTTCCAGGGCAGCCAGACGCTTTGCCTGGGCGAGGAAGCGCTCAGCCATGATCTCCAGGGTCTCGCAGGAAAGCAGCTGGTCTTCTGCGTGCATGAGCAGCAGCGTCAGGTCCGTCTTTTCTCCCGCGGCTTCCTTCTGAATCAGGCCGGCGTGTACTCCGTGACCTGTCACCAGGAAGTTCTTTCCTTCCTCAATCTTGGTCTGCGCAGCATCAAAGTTGCCTGCTTCGGCTTCCTGCATGGCTTCCACGAATGTGCTCTTGGCCATGCCGGCGTTGGAAATCATCTGAAAACAAATCAGTTCAAGGTTGTCCATACTTTTTTCTCCTTATTTTCTATCTATTCAGATCATCTGGTCCGGCCGGTCTTCTTCCACAGGAACAAGCACGGTTCCAGCCAGGTAATCGTGGATCATGCGCCGGCTTCCGGCCATGAAGGCAGCCAGCAGGCTCACAATCGTGAGTGCGAGGGTCACATACAGCAGAATGCCGGTAAAGTTCAGGCCGGTTCCCAGCGAGAGCATGTCCTGCAGCAGTCCGGATCCGTTGTAGAGCGTCCCTTCAATCAGAAGGATCCCGATGACCTGCCGAAGCAGAAGCGTCTTCAGATCCAGGGGGTTTCCGTCCTTGCGGGCCATGGCAATGCCCATCATCCGCTTTCCCGGGGTCTGCCCGGGTTTCACCTTCCAGGGAATCCACACCATGTACCACAGAAACAGCAGCAGACCCGCTGCGGCTGCAGCCAGGGCCGGTCCGTCGCCAATGACGGACGCCAGGCGGAAGACATTCACTTTCTCCATCTGATCCAGGTCCTTTGTGGCCATCATCCAGGCCAGACACATGGGCAGGCTCAGGCACAGCCCGGAAAGGAACCAGTCCACGAGATACGCCATCAGGCGCTTGCCGTCGTTCACGGCACAGGGCTCATGATCGAGAAAGGTCAGATATTTCAGTTTCCAATACATCACTTTTCCTCCAGTATCGCCTGCACAAAGGCGGCATAGCCGTTCTTTTCCTTCAGAAGGCCGAATCGCAGCGGATCGCTGATGATCTGGATCCACCAGTCAAAGAAGATCCCGAGCAGTTCCCGGTCTTCCTCCCGTATGGCCAGCAGCAGGACAAAGTCCACAGAATGATCCCCCCACTGCAGGGGGTGATCCAGGTGTGCCACGGAAATCGCCGATTCCCGGATGGTGACGTTCAGTGCATGGGGCAGGGCAAAGCCTGCGGCGAAGGACGTCGGTGCATAGCCTTCCCGCTCGAGAACCGCATCGGCATATTCCGGGGGAATGCATCCGGCTTTCACCAGCGGCTGGCACATCTTGCGGATGACATCTTCGCTGTCACTGGCGTCCAGGGTTTCCAGGAAATACTCGGGTTTGATCAGCTCCCGGATCCGGTGCTGAAAAATGTCCTTCTGCCTGTTCTTGTCCAGACGGTTGAGCTGCTGGAAGATCTGGCTTTCGTTTTCCTGGGAATAGAACACCGAGAGCTGGACCGTGGGCACATTCAGTCCGTGGTCCAGGGGGAGGGTCGTCAGGATCAGATCCGGGTTCAGGTCCTCCACGCGTTTCTTCTCATAGGCATCGAGCACTGCCACAACGTCCATACGGTCCTGGAACTGCCGGCGGATCTTTTCGATGACCACCGTTGCCAGGGCCTGGTCGCTCGGGAACACCACCACGGCCCGGTATTTGCTGGGCTTGCGGTGAATGGTATAGGCCGCACCCAGGTGCAGGGCAAGGAACCCGATTTCATTGGGATCCAGCTGGATGCCCAGGATCTCATGCAGCTTGCGGGAAGCGGTGACGCCCATGTCATAGATCAGCGGAAACCGCCACCGCAGTTCCTCCAGATAGACGTTGTCGACCTGTGTCCTGTCCCGAAGGCGCAGGAGCAGCCCCCGCAGATGCAGGGACAGCCCTTCCTGGAGCTTGCTGTCTGTGGTCAGATCCACGCCGTAGAGCTTCCGGACTTCCTCAAGCATGGCGGTGGTCAGGTCCTCCAGGGAGATTTCCTTTCCGTTGACGGGAATGGTGTCGGCTTTGTAGTAGTTGCCGCTGCCCTTGCCCATGAAGAGCAGTGCCAGCTGGCTGATTTCCGGCTCAGGAGCCGTGACCTGGAAGCGCAGGGCAATCTTGTCCCAGAACTCCCGGGCTGCCTGATACTGCGGAGTTTCCTGCAGATCCTTCAGGGCTTCGACCCGTTCCATGGGGTTGAAGTTCAGCACCCGGGTCAGGGCAATGCCGACATGCATCAGCACCATGGACTGTGCGGTTTCCCGGATCTCGATCCCGTGGCGTTTTTCGCACTCCGCGAGAAGGTCCCGGATTTCCGTCAGGTCGAAGTCCGGATACAGCTCATTGAGGGTATCCATGTTGAGAAAGTTTTCCTCGACCTCCTGCGACAGCAGGAACTTGTACAGCCGGCGCTTGGCGGCTTCCTCGCCGACCAGCCGGATGCGGTTTCTCCCGCTTTCCAGCCGCAGATAGGAGGAATCCGCAAGCCACTGGCGGATGACCCGCAGGTCGCTTTCAATGGTGAACAGACTCACGCAGACTTTCTCCGGCAAATCGTTGATGTTGATATCCCGGTGCCGCAGCAGCTGCTTGAGGATAAAACTGCGCCGCTCTTCCGGTGTCTGGGGAATGACGGACTTGGCGCGGGAGACCGGAGCCTCCTGAGTCTTCAGATGGTAACCCAGCTGAAAAGATGATTCGATGGCGGCACCGGTGAGCGAAGCGTTGATGGTTTCCACGTCATTGCGGATGGTGCGGGTGCTCACACCCATGACCAGGGCGATGTCTTTGCCTTTCATCCAGCCTCCGCTTTCCCGGAGAAGTTCAATGATTTTTTCCTGTCTCGCGTTCATCTCTGCCACCTCCTTTGTGCATTCAGTATAGAAGCGTTTTCATTTCCATTTCATTACAGCCGCTTCCTAGCGCTAGGAAATTGCGGAAGTGTCTGGAAGCGCTGTCTCAGTATACTCAATTACAGTGAGGTAATTTGAATGATATTGGAACAGTTTCTCTCTCCACAGGGAATTCGGGACAAACGCATGCGGTTTGTCGCCTCGCTGCTCATGATTGTAGCCAGCTCCCTGCTCCAGACCTATGTGATACAGACCTTCATGGACCCCTGTGACCTGCTGTCCAGCGGCTTCACCGGGGTGGCCATTCTTCTCAACCGGATCGCCGGGCTGGCGGGATTCGATTTTTCCACCTCCCTGGGTATTCTTCTGCTGAACATCCCCGCCGCAATGTTCTGCGCCGGAAAGATCTCCAAGCGCTTTGTATTCCTTTCCTGTGTTCAGTTCACCCTGACCTCCCTGTTTCTGGAAGTGCTGCACTTCCCGCCGCTGTTCGATGAAATGATCCTGAATGTCATCTTCGGCGGCTTCCTCTACGGATTTGTCTCCGTCATTGCCCTGAAGGCAGACGGATCCACCGGCGGCACCGACTTCATAGCCATGTATGTGTCCGAACGCTTCCACCGCGGGATCTGGGAATACGTCTTCGCCTTCAACGTGCTGATCCTGCTGATCTTCGGCAGCATGTTCGGCTGGGCAGCCGCCGGCTACTCCATTCTCTTCCAGCTGATTTCCACCCAGACCATCTCCCGGTACTACCACCGGTATTCCCAGATCCTGGTGGAAATCACCACAAAGGACCCGGAACAGGTGGCAAAGCAGTTCAAGACCTATTTCCGCCACGGTATGACGGTGATCCCGGCTTACGGTGCCTACAGCCAGAGCAATTTCTTCCTGTGCAAATCCATTGTTTCCAGCTACGAGGAGCGGGAGGTCATTGAGCGGATCCGGGAAGTGGATCCGGAATGCATCACCTATACCCACAAGGTGGATCACTTTTACGGCCGGTTCTACCGTCGGCCCATCGAGTAGAACCAGACAAAACTGCTCATCATCTCCCGCCGGATGATGGGCAGTTTCTCTGTTTTCCGGACTGATTTCCGTTCTGCCGATGGTAAAAGTGCTGTCAGGTTCATGCCGGCGGGCATTTTTTTGCGTGAATGGAGCTCTGCAGCCAAAGTAGCCTGCTGCCCATGAATAAAAAGCCAGTCACATCCCTCGAAAAGGTTTGTTGACTGGCTTTTCTGATTTTGCCGGCTTATCGGCTCATATGACAGGCCCCTGTCGGCATGGTCTCCTTACAGAAACTTCGCCGCATCCACCAGGGAATGACGGGTCGGCATCACCGGATCGATGTCCGGGTGACCCAGCGACACGACCGGTCCCACGATTTCATTTTCCGGGATTCCCAGGATCCGCTTCAGGGCATGGGCATCCCGGATTCCCATGATCAGAGTGCCAAGCCCCAGATCCGCTGCCTGCAGGCAGAAGTTTTCGCAGGCCAGTCCCAGGTCAAACCAGCCCCAGCTGTTGCCGCCTTCATTGGCGGGTGCTCCGTCATTGCCCCATCCGGACTTGTCCCGGACAAAGGTCATGACCACCAGCACGGCTGCATTTTCCGCATTGTCCGCGTTGAAAGGAGCCAGTCCTTCCTGATTCACCTGCTTCCGGATCTCAGGACTCTGCACGACATAAAACCGCGGGGTCTGGGAGTTCTTCCAGGATGGCGCCAGAATCGCCGCCTGGAGACAGGCATCGATGTCTTCCCGGCTGACGGGTTCAGCCTTGTAGCGGCGGATGCTGCGGCGGGATGTCAGTGTTTCTTCAAAGGTCATCGTCGTTACCTCGTTTCTTTTCTTATTATAGTCATCGAATGACGGGTCGGGAAAAGAGGGCTGGAGCCCGGGCCAGGCTGCGGCGCAATTGCCCCGTGACGCTCATGACCGGACGGGCCGTTGACAGCCGGACCAGGGTCTGGACAAGCATCAGCGTGCAAGCGGGCAGGAATACAAAAAGTGAAGCGCGAGTATTGGCCATGCAAATCCAGTCACCAAAAAAACGGCACTCTGCTCATCAGGGCAGGCTGCCGCTTTTCGCTTCAGATTCTGTTTGACACTACTCTTCGTCGATGTTGATCAGCTCATAGTCCCTGGAACCGAATCCCAGTTTTTCTGCCGCTTCAATGGTGTGACGGCCGTTTCTGGATTCCACGCGTTCCACAAAGTGATCGCGGCCCGGGTCCTTGGAGTTGAAGACCATGTCCACACATGCCTGGTCGATGGCCACAGGATCGGTGGAAATCATCACACCGATGTCCTTCATGCAGGGATCCTCCGCCACGTGGCAGCAGTCGCAGTCCACGGACAGGTTCTTCAGGACGTTCACATATACAATGTTGTCCTTGAAGTAGTCATGCACGGATTCTGCCGCATCCGCCATCGCTTCCAGGAACTGATCCTGTTCCACGGGCTTTTCCCAGCAGTCCTTCATATCCCTTGACTGTCCGACGGAGTGGATCCAGCACTTGCCGGCCGTGGAGGCCACGCCAATGGACAGCTGTTTCAGGGCGCCGCCGAATCCGCCCATGGGGTGGCCCTTGAAGTGGGACAGCACCAGCATGGAGTTGTACTTGTTCAGGTCTTTTCCGACATAGTTTTCCTGGATTCGCAGACCGTTGGGCACTTCCAGCACCATGTCGGGACCGGCTGCATCCAGGATCTCCACATCGAAGTTTTCACTCCAGCCGTGTTCCTTCAGAACCTGCTCGTGTTCCATGGTGTTGAAGCGGTGACCGCCCATGTCATGGCCGTAGGCTGTATTGCACTCCACGACCGTACCATTCACTTTGTCGACCAACGGCTTGACGAATTCAGGACGCAGGAAGTTCTGGTTCCCGCGTTCGCCGGTGTGCAGTTTGACGGCCACGTTGCCCTTGAGCTCTTTGCCCAGTTTGTCATACAGCTTCACAAGAGCATCCCGGTTGGTATCGCTTGTAAAATAAACCTTTGATTTTTCCATAAAAAAAATCCTCTTTGTTCTTTCTGTTCTCATTATACTGCTTTAACCAAGGTTCAGGTCCATTGTTTTCCGGCATAGGCACCCATGCTTCTGGCGTATCCCGTGCTTTGAGACCAGCCGGTCTGCAGACCATTCATCTATATAAAAGCGCTCTTCTGTCCCAATGGCAGGCATGCTGCGGGGTCTGGGCGACGGCCTTCGTTATGATGAAGGAAACAGATGACAAAAGGAGGTCAATATGAACCAGAAACAGCTTGAACGCATGTCCGACGGCAAGGGTTTCATTGCCGCTCTTGATCAGTCCGGAGGCAGCTCCCCCAAGGCGCTGCAGCGTTACGGCATTGAACCCGGTGCCTGGAGCTCCGACGAGGAAATGTATGATCTCATGCATGAAATGCGGACCCGCATGATGAAGTCTCCTTCCTTTGACAACCGGATCCTGGGTGCGATCCTGTTTGAAAACACCATGGACCGTCAGGTGGACGGAAAAGACACCGCCGACTTCCTGTGGGAAGAAAAAGGCGTCATCCCGTTCCTGAAAGTCGACAAGGGGCTGGAGCCGGAAAAAGACGGTGTGCAGCTCATGAAACCCATCCCGAATCTGGCACAGACGCTGGAAAAGGCAAAGGGAAAACACATTTTCGGCACCAAGATGCGCTCCGTCATTCATGCCGCCAACCCGAAGGGCATCGAAGAAATCGTCAGACAGCAGTTTGAGATCGGAAAACAGATTGCCGATGCAGGGCTGGTGCCCATCCTGGAACCTGAGGTGGACATCACCATTGCGGACAAGGCAGAAGCCGAGGACATCCTGCTGAAGGATATCCAGGAAGAACTGGCCGGGCTGCCGGCTGATACAAAAATCATGCTGAAGCTGTCCATCCCCACGAAACCCGGTCTCTACACAGAACTCATGAAGGATCCCCATATTGTCCGGATCGTGGCTCTTTCCGGCGGCTACTCCCGCAAGGAAGCCAACGAACTGCTGAAGAAGAACCCCGGCCTGATTGCCAGCTTCTCAAGAGCGCTGTCCGAGGGCCTGAACGCAAACCAGACAGAGGAAGCCTTCGACAAAATGATGGACGACAGCATCCAGTCGATTTACGAGGCATCCATCGCCTGATATCCGGCTCACTCAATCAATCAGTAACGTGAAAAAGCTGCAGCCCTCACCCGCCAGGGGAAAGGCCGCAGCTTTTGCTGTGCTGCTGTATATATCGGCCGGCTGTCCGCCCGTCAGGCCTCAGCCTGCCCGTCCCTTTCTTCCATCATCGGCAGCCGGACCTCAAACACCGATCCCTTCCCGGGTTCGCTGCTCACGGACACTGTGCCGCCGTGGAGTCTGACGGCATTCTTCACGATTGCCAGCCCCAGTCCGGTGCCGCCAAGCTGCCGGCTGCGGGATTTGTCCACGCGGTAGAAACGTTCGAAGATCCTCTCCTGGTCCTCCGCCGCGATCCCCGGCCCGTCATCCCGGATGCGGATCACGGCCTCGCCGGGCTCTGTGGTCAGTTCCATCTGCACGTGGCTGTCGGGAGCACTGTACTTGATGGCATTTTCCGTCAGGTTGAACACCACGCTTCTCAGCAGCGCGGGATCTCCGGATACCGTCACCGGCTGATCCGGGACGTCCACTGTCAGCTGGACACCGGATGTTTCGGCGTTCTGCATCAGGTCTTGCTGGACGGAGTTCACCACCTGGTCCAGGTTCACGGGTTCCTGTTTCACCGACAGGCCTTCATCCATGCGGGTCAGCGTCAGGATCTGGTCGACCTGTGTGCTCATGCGGCGGGCTTCCCGCAGAATGCGTTCAGCCATCTGCGGAATGTCCTCCGGCTTTGCGAGGCCCTGTGCCATGAGCTCGGAATACCCCGAAATCGTCTGGAGCGGTGTCTTGAGTTCATGCGAGACATTGCCGGTGAATTCCTTGCGCATGCGTTCTGTCTGCTGTTTTTCCGTGACATCCAGCAGCAGGATGGATTCCCCGCGGAACTTGTCCCGGGAAATCACGGGTCCGGCCTGTGCCAGCCAGATCCTCGTGTCAGCCGGCACCAGGGCCGACTGCGGTTCCAGGGTTTCCCTGGCCTTTTCCGCCAGTTCCACCACCGGTTCCAGGATGCAGAGTTTCTCAAACGGCAGTTCTTTTCCCTGCCCGATCCTGAGCAGGATTTCCTTCTCGGCCCCGGGTTCCAGGTCCAGTGCCTGGCCTGCGGCGCTGTTGAGATACAGCACCCGCAGATCCTGATCCAGCAGGATCAGCCCTTCTTCAATGCCCGCCGCCACGGTGTCAAATTCCGCCTGCTGGACACGCAGCCGGCGCTTCTGCCGGTCGAGGTCCCGCCGATAGCGCTTCAGCCGGTCCACGATCGGCTCCATCTCTTCGTATGTCCCGGTGGTGTCCGGGTTTTCCAGATCCAGACTCTCGAGGGGAGACATGATGCGGTGGGACAGCCAGATGGCGAGGACCAGTGCGGCGAGGACAGCGCCGCAGAAAATGGAGATCAGCGGCGTGGCGACGCCCATCATCAGCGTCAGGACAGAATACCGGGATACGGAGATCCGCAGGACATTGCCGTCGGGGAGCTTCATGGCGGAATAGATAGCCTGTTCGGTCAGGGTCTCGGAATAGCGCGTGCTTTCCCCCCAGCCGGTTTCCAGTGCCTGTTTCACTTCCTCGCGGTCCAGGTGACTCGGGAGAGAGCGGGTGCCGGTGGTGGAGTCATAGAGCACCGTGCCTTCGCTGTCGATGAGACTCACGCGATAGTCTTCGCCGTTCATGCCCTTGAGAAACTTCAGGCCCTCGTCCTCATAGCCCTGGGCCACGAGCTGGAGACTGGAGTGCAGCTGGTCTTTTTCCACACTGGAAAAATAGCTGAAGATCGTGGAAAACGTCAGGATCATCGAGGTCAGGAACACCAGGGTGCAGACGGAAAAAATCGCATAGAATATCTTCTTTGTCATGGCTTGTCATCCCGTTCCGGTTTGTCTGCATCCATCTCCGGCTCCTCCCGGTTCTGGAGCACCTCCGGATTGAAGCGGTATCCGGCCCCGCGCACGGTTTCGATCCCCGCCCCGGATTCCCGGAGCTTTCCCCGGAGGGTGTTCACGTGAACATCCACGGTCCGGGTGCCGCCGGCGAAATCCGTATCCCAGACCTTCATGAGCAGCTCATCCCGTGAAAACACCTTCCGCGGAGACTGCATAAGCACCTTCAGAAGCTCATATTCCTTGCGTGTCAGCGACACCTGCTCCCCCTGTGCGAACACTTCGTGCGCCGCCTGGTCCAGGCTCAGGCCATGGAACACCATCGTCCGGTTTTCCTCTGTTTTCTCCCGGTGGCGGGAGGCACGCCGCAGCAGCGCCCGGATGCGGGACATCATTTCGGCCATGCCGAAGGGCTTGCACAGATAGTCATCCGCGCCGAGATCCAGTCCTGTCACGGTGTCGGATTCCGCGGTCCTGGCGGTTTCCATAATGACAGGCAGGTCCCGCGTCCCGGGGTTCTGCCGGAGTTTCTGCAGGACGGTGAGTCCATCATGGCCGGGCATCATGATGTCCAGCATGACCAGATCCGGCCTGGTGCCCTGCACAGCCTCCAGCAGCGCTGTCCCGGTTTCGAAGCCCTTTGCCTCGAACCCCGAGACCTGCAGGGTATAGAGAATGAGTTCCCGGATCCCCGGATCATCCTCGGCGATATAAATCAGCGGCATACTGTCTCCTTTCCCTTTCGTATGGCATTTTATACGTCACTTCTTCACCATCAGTATACGTTGACCCGGTTAAATTCAAGTCTGTCCCATGTAAAGCTTCTGTAAAAAACCATGTGAGCCCCGCCAAAGACCGCCGGTGAGGATACTCGCCGCCATCGTCGGCAGTTCTGTGGCAGCAGAGACAAAAAAGAAGCGCCGCACCTGACGCCTCTTTTCTTTCCCGGACCAACCCGGATGGTTCATCAACCGGACCGCTCCCTTATTCAGACGCAGCCAGGCGGTAGGTCACCATGACCGGTTTGCCTGTCCAGGGATCCTGCTCAATGTATGCCTCCAGGCCAAAGACTTCCTTCAGCACACCCGGGGTCATGATCTGCTCCACACTCCCTTCATGGAGCAGCTGTCCCTGTTTCATGGCAATCAGGTAATCGGAGAACCGTGCCGCCATGTTCAGGTCGTGGATCACCACCACAATGGTCTTGTGCTGTTCCCGGTTCAGTTTCTCCAGAAGTTCCAGGATCTCCAGCTGGTGGGCCATGTCAAGATACGTCGTCGGCTCATCCAGCAGGATCACCGGCGTGTCCTGGGCCAGCGCCATGGCGATCCACACCCGCTGTCGCTGCCCCCCGGAAAGACGGTCCACGCTGCGATGCCGGAGGTCGTATACCTTCGTTTCCCGCATGGCCCACTCGATGAGCTTCCGGTCCTCTTCCTTCAGGGACTGTAGCCCGCGCTGATGGGGATAGCGACCAAAGCTCACCAGCTCTTCCACCGTCAGTCCCTCCGGCGCCTGCGGGCCCTGGGGCAGCATGGCCATGATCTGCGCCGTTTCCCGGGTCCCCAGCTTTGCCATGTCCTGTCCCTCGAGCCAGACCGTTCCCGACTGCAGGGGAATGATCCGGGCGAGACCCTTGAGCAGGGTGGACTTCCCGCATCCGTTCGGACCAATGATGCTCGTGATCTTCTCCTGCGGGATCCGCAGATCCATTCCTGAAATCACCGGCTTGTCCGAATAGCCGATCTGCAGGTTTTCTCCCCGGAACGCCCAGGGTGTTTCTGGTTTTCCTGTCATGTTTCACTCCCTGATCAGCAGATACAAAAAGTAAGGCGCGCCAAGCACTGCCGTGACAATGCCGATGGGCATCTCAAACGGCAGAAAGCAGGTCCGGGACACAAGATCCGCAAAGACCAGCATCACCGCGCCCACCAGCACGGCGGCAGGCAGCAGCCGCACATAGTTGGGCCCCACAAGCTTCCGGGCCAGATGCGGCGCCACCAGTCCGACAAAACTCATGCCGCCGCCCACAGCGCAGCACAGAGAGGAGAGTCCCACCGCTGCCAGCAGCAGGTTCCGGGATTCCTTCCGGGTGTCGATGCCGATTCCCGTCGCCACGTCATGTCCGAGCATCAGCCCGTTGAGGGTCCGGCTTTTGAAGAACACATACAGAAACAGGAGCAGCACTCCTGCCGTCAGCAGGAGCACGCCGTTCCAGTCCGCTCCCCAGATGTTTCCGGCGATCCAGTTCTGTACGAAGGCATACTGGGAATCCGGGAGTTTCAGCATAATCACCGTGGTCAGCGAAGTCAGGGCAATGGAAATCGCCACGCCCATGAGCAGCAGCCGCTTCGGGTGCACCCGGCCTCTGGATGACGCCAGGCGGTACTCCGTGAAAAAGGTGAGGACGGATCCGGCAAATGCCAGCAGCGGCAGCATGAGGGTGAAGGCCGGGCTTCCCTGGCGGAAGAGGAAAATGAACAGCGCAATGAACAGTCCCGCTCCGGCGTTGATGCCCAGCAGCCCGGGTTCCGCCATGTCATTGCCGGTCACGGACTGCATGATGGATCCCGAGAGGGACAGGGCGATGCCCACAAGCAGACTCACCAGCACCCGGGGGAGCCGGAACTGCACAAGGATGGGATTTCCCGCAAACAGATCCTGCAGGCCTGCTCCGGAATATCCGGCGTTGATGTCCAGGAGGATGCCGATGAGCAGCAGTACAGCCAGGATGGCAAACCGGACCCGGATGCGCCTTCTGTCAGACTTCTTCATGTCGGATCCCCCGGCGGCTGATGGCAATGAACACCGGCACACCAATGACCGCAAAAATGAGCCCGACTGGTGTCTCCGCCGGCGCATTCACGGTTCTGGACACAAGGTCCGCCACAAGCATGAACACACTCCCGGCGGTCATGGAGGCCGGAATGATGGCCTGGTAGGTGCCGCCCACGACATGCCGCACCACATGGGGCACGAGCAGCCCGACAAAGGATACCGGTCCCGCCAGGGCCACGGCGGATCCCGACAGGAGCAGGACCAGGATCAGGGCTGCCGATTTCGTGCGGTTGACATCCAGTCCCAGACCCTGGGCGGCTTCATCCCCCAGGGACAGGATCGAGAGCTTCGAAGACAGCAGAATGGAACCGGCCAGGGCCAGGATCATGACCGGCGCCGCCACACGCAGCTGTTCCATCCGGATGCCCGCCACACCTCCGGCTGTCCAGAACGTCAGAGACTGGCCGGTACTGGTGAGAATCGCGATTCCCTGGGTCAGCGCCGTGAGAAACAGACTCACGGCCAGTCCCGCCAGGACAAGCCGCGCGGAATCCAGGTTGCGGTGCCTGAGCAGGAGGATGCCGAAGACAGCGAGCATGGAAACCGCCGCCCCGGCGAAGGACGCCAGGATCGTGAATCCGAAACTGACGTGGGTCAGAAAGGCAAGGCACAGTGCCAGAGCGAAGGAGGCGCCGGCATTGATGCCCAGAAGGCCGGAATCGGCCAGCGGGTTGCGGGTGACACCCTGCATGATGGCACCGCTGACGGCCAGACCGGCACCAACCAGGATATCTCCCAGCGTGCGGGGCAGCCTCAGATCCACAACGGCGATCTGCTGGTGGCTGCTCATATCCGGTGCAAAGAGGGCCTGGAGCACAGTCTGCCAGCTGATGTCGGTGCTCCCCAGAAAAACGGAAAGGACCGCTGTCACGAGAACAGCGATCACAGACAGAACAAGGAATGCGTACAGGCGCCAATTCCTTTGTTTCATGACTTACTTCCCCTTGAACTGTTCGAAGAATGCAATGAATGCATCCGCCTGCGCGTTCAGCGTGATGGGATCCCGGTGCATCCAGGATACCTGTTCATACGGCAGTGTCTTTCCGTTCTTCACCGCCGGCAGGGCATTCCAGAGATTGCTGCTGGTCACAAACGCCGGATCCGTGCCGTCCAGCACGCCGTACAGAATGAAGTCCCCGGCATATTCCGGCATGGCTTCCAGGGAAATGACTTTGTACTGCTCATCTCCGTCCACCATGTCCTTCTGAATGGCTTCCGGTGCCTTCAGCCCCCACATGTCATAAAGAATGGATCCGCCTCTGGCAAAGTGAGACCCCATGGTGTAGATCTCCTGCGGCCAGACTTCGAGGATCGAGACCGTCTGATCGCCGACGATGTCCTGGATCTCCTGTTTGCGGGACTCGATCTTGTCGTTGAACTTTGCGATGTAGTCATCCGCTGCCTGTTCCTTCCCCACCAGGGAGGCGATGTAGCGGAATGTCTCTTCATCCGGGCGTTTTCCGTCCTGGATGTAGACTGTCGGCGCGATTTTGGAATACTTCTCATAGTCCGCCTCGGTGATGGTGACGATCAGGTCCGGTTTCGCTTCGGCAAACTGCTCCAGCGTGGATTCAGAGGAGGTGATGTTCATGGGTTCGATGCCCTCGACATAGTCCTTCAGGTAGGGATTGTTCAGGGCATAGGGGGAAGCAATCACAGGCTTCACGTCCACGGCCAGGAACTCGCCCAGGTAGTAGTCGCTGATGATTCGCGTCGGGTGTTCAGGGATTTCCACTTCCCCTTTGTCCGTCTGCACGGTTTTCATTTTGGTGCTTTCCCCGCCATCCGGACTGGCGGAGCAGGCGGCAAAGCCAAGGGTCATGGAAAAGACTGCCAGGATGGCAAGCAGTTTTCTGATGTGTATATGCATGGGACCTCCTTTAAGCCGGACAGACCGGCTTTGTGTCGTTTATGTGCCTGATTCCGAAAGGAGTCACCTGTCCGGAAGGGGCAGTCCCATTTTCTCAAAAACCTTCTGCAATCTCATGCAGGATGATTTCGGGAGGTGCAGCCAGAAGAGTGAACAGTGGAACGGATGGCAGCAGACCGGCATAAGAAAAGAGGGCAGCAAAGGACAGTCTTTCGGCCGGGTCCTGCAGTTCCGGGAATGCCGGAAGCGGGTGACTATTCCTGCGGAGACCCTGAACCATCTCCGAAACTGCTTCACACACCATCAGTCCGTGCCGGAACCTGTTCATCAGCAAATGCTGCAGCTGTTTTATGCCTGTATGACTGTCGGCGGAATGCCGGCGGTCGTTCAGGACTATGTCCGGTTCCCGGATCTGGCTGCGTGCAGTCCAATGCAGGAAAACATTCTGCGCCTTTACAGATCAGATATTGCCAGATACGCCAAAAGTACGGAAAAAAACAAAATCCGGGCAATTTTTGACAGCATACCGGCACAGCTCGACAGCAAGATCAGCCGGTTTGTCCTGTCCAGATTGAAAGAGGGGGCCCGGATGCAGCGGTATGAAAACAGCTTTCTGTGGCTTCGGGAAGCCGGAGTGGCTCTTCCCCGCTTCAATGTGTCGGCCCCTGTCACTCCGCTCACCCTGAACGGGAAGTGCAGTTTCTTCAAGCTGTTTCTGTGTGCTACAGGATCGCTCTGTGAAGCCAGCCTGGGAAACCTTCAAGTCCCTCTGCTGCAGGGAGAAGTCGGCATCAATGCAGGCAGTCTCCTGGAAAATGTCTTTGCACAGTCCATTGCTGCCAAAGACATGGTTCTTTGTTACTACGATCAGAAAAAATTCGGGGAACTGGATTTTGTCCTCCAGAACGGCAGACAGGTCGACTTGTTGGAAAACAAATCCGGAAGTGACTGGAAAAAGCATCCTTCTCTCTCCAAAGCCATTGACTCAGATCAGTGGGAGTTTGCCCGGGCTCTCGTCTTCTGCAAGGGAAATGCGGAACAGGAAGGACCCATCCTGTATCTGCCTTTTTACATGATCATGTTCTGCCAGCCGGAAAAGCGACCGGAGACACTTTTCTGGAAACCGGAAATCGATGCCCTCCTGTCATTCGGGCTCGAAGGGCAGCAGCGTGACTGAAGCTTCTCTCTTCACTTTTCCCTGATGCTTACAGTCTGCTGTCGTCCGCCGCACCAGAAAAGGACCCGCACAGGGTCCTCTTTTACGTCCATATCCAGATTCAGATACACTCTGGCAGCAGGAGATCAGGCTTCCTCGGCCTCCAGTTCCTGTTCCTCGAAGACAGGCACTTCCACAGGCTTCCCGCGAAGAGCCCTGATTCCCTGGACCGCCACCACCAGTCCCAAAGCCAGCAGCAGCACCGCAAACACGAGCTGGAGACTCATGCCCAGGGACAGGCCCGTGGTCATGAACTGCGTTCCGAGTGTGTAAATCGTCATGGAGAGCGCCGTGAAGGTCACAGCCATCATAAAGACCATGGGGATGTACAGCATCCGGGACTTGCGGCTGGTTTTCCTGAGATACACCGCACAGGCCACCAGTGCCAGTACCGACAGCAGCTGGTTGGCGCTGCCGAACAGCGGCCAGATCTCGGCATAGCCTATTCTTGCCAGCACCAGGGAGAGGACAAGCGTCAGCGCCGTGGAGAAATATGTGTTGGTGAGCAGTTTCCTGGTGGGTGTCAGTTCCCTGCCGTCATCTTCCGCATCCAGAAACAGCTCCTGGAAAGACAGCCGGCCAATGCGGGCCACAGAATCCAGGGATGTCAGGGCAAAGGCGGAGACCGACAGGTTGATCAGCGTGAAGGTCAGGTTCCAGGGCAGTCCCACGGCTTCGAGGAAATTCGCAATGGCTCCCGCGAAGATCTGCGGCTGGGTCACCAGACCGGCATTTGCAGCTTCCCCGCCGGCGAAGGACGCTACGCAGATCAGGGCAATGACTGCCAGCATGGATTCCATGATCATGGCACCATAGGAAACCGGCAGCATGTCCTTCTCGTTTTTGATCTGCTTCGAGGCCGTACCGGAAGAAACCAGGGAGTGGAACCCGGAGACTGCGCCGCAGGCGATCGTCACAAAGAGAATCGGAAACAGCATCTGGCCGTCCACACTGAAACCGGTAAAGGCAGCGAGGTTCACATCCGGGTTGGAGACGAACACGCCAATGACTGCCGCGGCGATCATGAATATCAGCAGGTAGGAATTCAGATAATCCCGGGGCTGAAGCAGTGCCCAGACCGGCACGACACAGGCAATGAACACATAGGCAAAGACAATGTAATGCCAGGTGGTCTGCGTCAGATACATCGGGAACTTCATACCCAGGGCCACAGCCGCCACCAGCATGAGGATCGCAATGGCGGTGTTCACCCATTTGTTCAGCCGGCCATACCGGAGGATCATCCCCAGAAACACGGCTTCGCCGATGAAAATCATGGAGGTGGTGGCCACGGCGCCGTTGGCTTCAATGGTGGCGCCATCCGGGGCATAGCCGTTGAAGGTCCCCGCCACCACATCCGCAAAGGCTGCGACCACGAGGATGCAGAAAAGCCAGCAGAAGAGCAGGAACAGTTTTTTTCCGGTTTTGCCGATATACATCTCGATGATGGAACCGATGCCTTTTCCCTTCGATTTCACAGAGGCGTACATGGAGGCAAAGTCCTGGACCGCACCGAAGAATACACCCCCGATCAGGATCCACAGCAGGACAGGCACCCAGCCGAATATTGCTGCCTGAATCGGTCCGTTGATGGGACCGGCCCCGGCGATGGAGGCAAACTGGTGTCCGAACACCACATTGGTGTCGGCAGGAACGTAGTCCACGCCGTCTTCCTGTGTATAGGCAGGGGTTGGGGCGGTTTCGTCAATGCCCCAGGTTCTGGCGAGCCATCTGCCGTATACCAGGTAACCTGCGCCAAGGACCACGATCGCGATGATCATCAAAGTGATTCCATTCATGAGTGAGTACTTCCTTTCACAGGGAACAGAATATCACACAATCTCCCATAATGACGTGAGTTCAGCTATATTTTCTGAAAAATATTCTATATTTTCAGTGGTGTATACCCGAATTTCAGATATTTTCAAGATAAATATGACACCCCGGGGCTCTGTTATGGCTGCAGGCAGAGATCCGGTCCGGCTGCTGATGAACATCCGGTCTGGAATTTACTGCGTGAATTGGTTTGCAACAACAATGAAAATGGAAGAGCTGCCGGAGATACTGGAGCAGTATCAGGTACCGGTCACTGCGGATGTGGAAGAGGAGGTCCTGACGATGTGCAACCTGGGCGAAGGTGTTTATGAAAAAGGAATGAAGGCCGGGAGACTGCGGGCCAGAGAGATTCCCTTGACCGGACCGGCAGACTCATAAAAGCCATGACACACGCTGGAAGACTTCAGGAGTTCCTGGACTCTGCCGATGACAGAAAGAGAATCACAGCTCTCTTTGAGGAATTTGACATCAAATGACCACAAACGCAAAAAACAGACAGGCCGGATTTCCCTGATGAGGGAACTCCGGCCTGTTTTTCATGACGGCAACCTGTCTCCGGTTCAGCCAGGGGGTTCCTTCACCCCGCAGCCTGTGCGATCAGACCATAGATTTTTGCTGTGGATTCCAGATAATACTGCAGTTCTGCAGCATTCATCTCTTCCTGTGAAGCATCCAGCTTGTCGAGTTCATCTGTGATGGTCTCCGTGCGTGAGATCCAGTCTGTCATCTCCAGCAGCAGGTTCAAATCCGAAGGATTCTCCCTGTACCGCTGCATGAACGCCGCATAGTCTTCATAAAATGCCACATATTCATCCATTGCAGCCTTGAACTCGGGCCGGATCTGGTCCGTCCCTGCCGCAGTTTCCGGCTGTGCAGGCTCCTGCGGTTCTTTTTCTGTGTTTTTCCTGTCTCCATCCATCGTCTTTTCCGGCTGATCAGGTCTTTCTCCATCGGCCTGTTCCTTTCCGCTTTCCTCTGACACCTGGTCCTGTCCCTTCACCGGCTGCTGTTCTTCATTTGCCGAAGCACTGCATCCGGCAATCATCATTCCCAGAGCCAGCGCTCCTGTCATCCATTCAGTTCTTTTCATGTTCCTGTTCCTCTTCCCGAAGAAGCAGCCGGATTTCACCACCGCATCGTCCCAGAGCCGTCAGTACCTCTGCAGCCTGCGAAAACACTGCCTCCCTTCCTGCCGGCCACTGGGGATCATACCCGCCGGCTATCAGACCGGTCTGGAGTCCGTTCAGTGTATCTGACAGAGACAGAACCTCCAGCACGATTTCTGCAGGTGTCCGTTTCCGGAGAACCGGGACCGTCTTCATCCCGATCGGACACTGATGGGTGCAATGCCGGTTCACCAGAACACTGTCTTTATACGCATCTTCCATCGCCAGCACTTCTGCCGGATCAATCTGCGATTTTCCGCCTTCGATCTTTTCGATGCGTCCCTCCGACACAAATCCCAGCCGGTCTGCCGCTGCCCGTCTTGTCAGGCCTGCCTGTTCCCTGGATAGCTGGTATATGCTCTTTTGCTTCTTCAATGACTTTCTTCCCATGTACATTCAGACATCCGCTGCTCTGCGAATGCTTTCCTCCTCATAAGAGGCCGTGCAGATTCTGCGAACTGTTCTGAATATCTGCTTTGAGAATATCAATGAATCCGGAAAGGAAAAATCTCTGGTTCGGAGGTTTCAGGACCCGTAATCCGCCGTTTTCGGCGACTGTTCTGTGCTCCGGTCATCATGGACCGCTGCAGAAACGGCATAACAATGCAGAAAAGGCGTGATTTCTCACGCCAGGTCAGTCTGGAAGCTGGTATTGTCCAGCTGTGCCGAACACTTTTCCCTGAATATCGTCAGCAGACTGCAGACAGATCCCGTCCTTTTTCTGCACACTCGGCTTCGAGAATGCGGATCCGCCGCCGGTAAACGATCACCAGCATCAGCGCTGCCAGGATCCAGGCGGATACCTCTGCGGAAAGAACACCGTAAAAACCAATCAGCTTCGGCAGGATCAGAAGGGCAATGGTTCTGGCTGCAAATTCCAGGACTCCTGACAGCATCGGCCAGAAGGTATCCGACATGGACTGCAGAGACGTGCGGTAGATCCACAGAGTCCCCAGAAACATCAGGAAGAAGGTCAGGAAGCGGATGCACTGACACGCAGCTTCGATCACCGCCGGCTGATTTCCGACCATGAGCCCGATCAGCGGTCTGCCCGCCACCAGCATGAGACCGAAAATCACCAGATTGATCCCGATCAGCAGCAGATTCACCTGATGAATTCCCTCCCGGATCCGCCCGGTTTTCCCGGCCCCGAGATTCTGCCCCGCAAAGGTTCCCGCCCCTGTGCCGAAGGACACATCCAGCTGCTCAAAAATAATGATGATCTTGCTGGCGACGGAATACGCCGCAATATAGACAGCGCCAAAGCCGTTGATGGCGATCTGCATGAAAATCACACCCAGGGCCGTGATCGAATTCATCAGCGCCACCGGCAGGGACAGCACGAAGGATTTCCGGAACAGCGCTCCATTCCACTCCCAGTCCTTCTTCTCCAGTTTCATGAACCCGATTTTCCGGACACAGATCAGGCAGTAGACCGCCGAGAATAGCTGGGCGCTGACCGTGGCAGCCGCTGCCCCCAGTACACCCCAGCCCAGGCCCATGACCAGGGCCACATCCAGAACCGTGTTGATGATGAACGCGATGATCATGGCAATCAGCGGATCCCTCGAATTGCCCAGGGCCCGCAGGATCCCTGACAGAAAGTTGTAGGCCAGGGAAATCAGGATCCCGCCGAAAATCACATTGATGTACAGCCAGGCGTCTGCCATGAGTTCCGCAGGGGTGTTCATCCACACCAGCAGCTGCCTGGTGCTGACCATGGACAGAACGGTCAGAAGTGCACCGGTCGAAAAATTCAGATAAAAGGACATCGTGACTGACTTTCGCAGCTGCGCATACTCCCGGCTCCCGAAATACTGCGAACACAGGATGCCGACACCCTGCGAAAGACCGATGATGAACCCGAGTACCAGAAAATTCAGACTGCCGGTAAGGCCCACCGCCGCCAGCGCATCCATCGAAACGCCCCGGCCGACCACCAGTGTGTCCACAAAGTTGTACATCTGCTGCAGGATGTTGCCAAACAGCAGCGGCACGGAAAAAGCCGTGATCAGATGCAGCGGCTTTCCCGAAGTCATATCCCTGACCTGATGTTCCATTGTTGTCGCTCCTTTCTGAGTCCCTGTTTCCGGGGTGTCGCCAGCCGGTCCGCATCCTGCAGAAACCCGCCGCCTTCCCTCTTGCAATGACAGGTGTACTGGATATTGTCGCGGTTCTCCGCACACAGTGCAAGAGAGTGGACACATTCTGGAACAGCGTTTACAAACGCCGTCTTCTGCCTCCTGTCAGACATCCCGCAAAAAAGGCGTGATCACTCACGCCTCATCGCCATCGTAGTTGACGAAATTCTCCGTCTTTGCCGATGTATGTTCCTTGAACTGCTTCAGCAGAGGATGCTGCATCGTGCTGTGCAGCACACCGCTGATTTCCGCGCTCACCAGCTGCGCAAAGGGCAGCGCCGCAAAGGAGGTGAACAGCGGACTCACCGCAGGATCCATGAACAGGACATTGTCCTGGTCTTTCCGGTCAGGATCCATGGTGATCAGATATGCCCGGTCGCTGATCAGACAGGCGCTCTCCCAGATTGCCTGGATCCGGTGAGACGCCCGGTCATTGCTGTCGAAGAAGAACATCGTGTAGTTCGGCGTCAGCTGCAGGTTGGGTCCGTGGATGAACTCCTCTGCCTCATAGAAGAACGCCGGGACATGCACGGTTTCCCCAATCTTCAGTGCGGCTTCCATGGCGACGCCCGCGCTGTTCTTCGCCCCCAGACAATACACCGTCTGCATGGAAGACAACGCCCGGAAGTGACGCTTGACAAACCCCTCTGTGGTCGTCACGGTGTGCCTGAAGGTCTCCAGTGCGGTATAAAACTCCTCCAGCGGGCGGTCCGCCATGATCTGCGCCACGCGCATGAGATACAGACACAGGGTGCTTACGCCCTTTGTGACGTATCCCACCAGCTCTTCCCCCACACCGTATTCCAGCACACATGCCGTATGGTCCTTCACATCGCTCTCCCGGTTTCCCGTGAGGCAGATGACGTTTTCCCTGTCCTGCAGGGAGTCCAGCACCGCAATGGCGTTGGTGGACAGTCCGCTCTGGGTGATCACCAGAACCAGGTCGTCCTCCCGGATCGCCGGGGTATAATATAGAGCGGTGAATGGAGTCATCAGCTCCACTTTTGAATCCATCCACCGTTCCATGTACGGCTGCGCACAGACGCAGGCGTTATAACTCGAGCCTGAAGCCACCAGCCAGATCGTTTCAGGCTTTTTCTGTCTGCACAGATCGACCACCGGTGCACACAGTGCATCATCCTCCAGCAGTCTGCGGCACGTTTCGGCAGACTCCTGTATGTAGTCCTGCATGGTCCGTTTCATGGAACCGGCTCCTCTGTCCTAGTAGTCCAGGGCTCTGTAGTACCGGCGGATTTCCATGGGGTGCTTTGTCTCGTCTTCCATGTGCACATCGATCCGGTTGTTCACAGCGTGCATGACCAGGTGGGAGATGTCGCCGCGGTACTTTTCGCTGATTCCCTTCAGTTCGTAGTCCTTCGTGTCAATGATCGTGTAGTTGCCGCAGATCCGGGGCAGGAAGTTCACCACGCGCTCGGAAAGCTTTCTCTGTCTGTCTTCCCCGACATACACCGTCACCGGGGTTTCCTTTGTCACGATCTCGAACATGCCGTGGAAGAACTCCGGGGATGTGATGGACTTGGTCTTGATCCACAGCTGTTCTTCCCAGTAACACATCGCGTAGGAATACGTCGCGCCCCACTGGTTGCCCGCACCCACAAAGTAGTGAATGTCGTCATTCCAGTGCTTCTTCGCAAACTCCACTGCGAAGGGCTCCGCCGCTTTTTCCACTTCCACCAGGGCCTGCGGCAGGTACTGATCGAACTCGGCATACATTTCGTCATAGTCATCGAATTCGCCGGCGTTTTTCATGAAACGGTCTGCGGTCATGAAGAACTTCAGCTGCTCGTTCTGTTTGTAGGAAATCACGTGGTCGACCATCTTCGCCAGGGCAGCCTCCGGTGCATCGATGAATCCGATCACCGTCGCGCCCGCTTCCTTTGCCTTCTTCACGGCCTCCACCACTTCAATGGTGTTGCCCGTCACGGACGACGTGATCACCACGCTGCCTTCGCCGATCCGTTTGTTGCCGGTCGTCAGGTATTCCGCTGCGTTTTCCGCCCAGGTCTCGATGCCGGTTTTTTCCTTCATGTGCACCGTCGCCTGCTGGGCGCTCGCCCAGGTGCCGCCGATGCCCAGCCACACGATGTTTTTGTAGCCGTTTTCGCAGATGCCGTCCACGATTTCCTCGATCTGGGGACGCAGTGCCAGCGCGCCTTTAACGCTGTCGATTTTTTCCTGTTCGTTGAATTTCATCATGGTTGTGTTCCTCCTTTGTTTCTCTGTATTTCTGTCTCTGTATGTTTTCCGTTGTGTCTGTGCCGCAGCCGGTCTGTCCGTCAGGCTATCCCAGGATGCCGAAGAAAGCGCCCGCGAAGCCGATCAGAATGAAGACGACCAGCAGCGTCGTGGTTTTCACGTTCTTGAACTTCAGCAGGTAGTAGATGCCGAAGGTGAACAGCAGCGGCAAGATCCCCGGCATGATTGTGTTGCAGATATCGCCGATGGTCGTCGCTTCTTCCCCTGCGCCGATTGCCAGAGGCACATTGATGGCCACGTTCTGTGCCGTCATGCCCCCGATCACCGTCAGGCCCAGGACAGAGGCACCATAGGTCAGCATCTCCATCCAGCCGCTTTTCTGCAGCGTGGCCAGGAAGCCGCTTCCCAGCTTGTAGCCGGCACCCATGAGGTAGTAGCGCAGGCCCTGTGCCGGGATGTTGAAGATCAGGAAGAACAGGATGGGACCCAGAATATTGCCCTGTGTCGCCAGGGACAGGCCCACACCCGTGGCAATGATCCGCAGCGTGCCCCAGATAAAGGAGTCGCCGATGCCCGCCAGGGGCCCCATCAGGGACACCTTCACGTCATTGATGGACTGCGTGTCGAAATTCGGATCATTCGCGTTCTGTTCTTCCATCGCCGCCGTGATGCCCAGGATCAGGGTCGCCAGCTGCGGCGTGGTGTTGAAGAATTCCAGGTGGCGTTTCATCGCCGCTTCCTGCTCGGCAGGATCGTCATAGAGCTTTTTGATCACCGGCAGCATGCAGTAGCAGTAGCCGATGTTCATCTGCCGTTCATAGTTCCAGTCCCATTCCAGGCCGAATGAACGCCAGAACACGGACATCAGCTGCTTTCTTTCCAGCTTCTTAGAAGTCTTCGTCGTCATCTGTGTATCCTCCCTGTGCGACAGCCGTCTGCATGGTCTGCGACCGCTTGATCTGTGTAAGTACAATGGCGAGAATCGCGCCGAGAATGGCAATGCCGGTACCCGGCAGGTTGAAATACACACTCATTGCGAATCCGAGAATGAAGAAGCAGGCGTTGGCTTTGTTCATGATCATCTTCATGAGCAGACCGAAACCGATTGCCGGCAGCAGACCCATGGTGATTTCCAGACCCTTGGAGATCCATTCGGGAATGATGGACAGGAAGGCCTCGACCGCCGGAGACCCCACATAGTAGCCGATTCCCACACACAGGCCGATGATCAGGTTCACACCGAAGAAACCGGCCAGGTAGTGCACCACGGCAATGCCCTGCATGTTGTCGTTCTTCGCACATTCATCTGCCTTGTGCACAAAGGGCGGCAGAATGAAGACCATGCCGAAGTTCTTCGCCAGCAGGACCAGGGAAGCCACCGGCAGGCCAATGGCCAGGGCCGTTTCCGGGCCGGATCCCGTGGTGATGGCAAACGCCGTGCCCAGGACCGTGCCGGAAATCATTTCAGGGGGAATGCTTGCCCCGATGGAGAACGCACCCATGAAGGCCAGCTCCATGGTGGCACCAATGCGGACACCGGCTTCGATGTCACCCAGCACGATGCCTGTCAGCGTGCCCATGATCAGGGGACGGGAGAGCAGGCATGTGCCAAAGAGGTATTCGGCGTTGCCAAGCATGGCAACCAGACCGAGCAGTATCGCTTGTATCAGCATGTCGTTTTCCTCTTTCTTTCCGATTTTCTGTTAATCCGCTGTATTTTACAGAGCCTTCATGACCGGTACCGCGGAATCTTCCGGCACCATCTGGATGGTGACGTCGACGCCCTTGTCCACCAGGTTCTTCAGGATGTCTTCTTCTTCCGGGGTTACGTTCATGGCCTTCGAAATGTTCCGGGTTTTGTCCGTGGCCTTCGTGCCGCCCAGGTTCAGTTCCCGGATAGATTCCACGCCGTTGATCAGCGCAGCCGCATCGGCGATGCTTTCCACCACGATGAAGAGCTTGTATTTGTCCGTCACGCCGCTGTTGATGGCCTTGATGCTGTCTTCGATGTTTTTCATCACCAGCTTCACGCCGTTGGGTTTTGCCATCTTGAGGGTGGTCTTGCGCAGTTCGTCCTTCATGACGGAATCGTTGGCAATCAGAATGCAGTCCACGTTCAGTGCGCTCGTCCAGGAAAAGGCAACCTGTCCATGCAGCAGACGGTGATCCACGCGCAGTTTTTTGATCATGTTCGTTCCTCCTTAAAAGTCTTCTTCTTCCCCGGCTTCAAGCCGGCTGTGATCCAGGACCTCGATGCCGTCTTTGCCCGAGGCGATGAGCCTGTCCTGGGTTTCGGTGTTTCCCGACAGGGACTCCGGTGTCGAAAGCAGCAGATCGAGCACCAGGTTCATGTTCGTGCCGCTGTAGACCACCACGTTTCTGTGGCTGCACAGGCGGGACACGGCGCTGTGCACGCTGCCACCCTTCACATCGCACAGGAAGACATATTCGTCCTCCGGATGTGCCAGGATCTCCTTCGTCATTTCTTCCATGTAGTCCGCAGGGGAACAGGAGGGATACAGGCTGTATGTCCGGATCGGATCGGCAAGGTCGCCGACGATCATGCTCACTGAATCCTTCAGTCCCTTTGAGAACTCTCCATGAGATGCCAGAATAATGTTCCGCATATGGACCTCCTTTCTTGTTTTCCTTCACTTTCATACCAGCAAGGTTCGTGCCGGATTCAGAGAATCCGGATGTTTTTTTCCGAAATCCTCTGAATCCGGCCGCATCCTGTGCGGCAAAGCCGTGAGTGCGTCCGCTTTCATACCAGCAAAGGTTGTGCCAGTCCCGTTCAGCCCGGTGTGGTTTTTCCGGGAACCTGGTGGCCGATGCCGCTATGCAGCGGGCGGGTTCACTTCCACACCAGCAAACTCTGTGCCAGTTTCAATGTTTCCGAAGAATTTTTCTGTATTTTCTTCGGATCCATATCCGCCGGTGCCGGATGCTGCCCGTCACTTCCATACCAGCAAGTTCCGTGCCATCCTGCCGGTTTTTCCGTCTTTTGCCGGACAGTCCGCAGGTTTTCCTGCGGTTTTTCGCATTCTTTGCGAATCGACCCCGGTCCGTCGTCATCGGCAGCCGGACAAAAAAAGCGTGCCGCTTCAGACACGCTTTTTGTAATTGGGATCGTTTTTGATGTAGTCATACATGTAGCCTGTTTCCTCCACCGGGATCCGGATGCCGTAGAATTTCTGCACATCCGCAAAGGAGTCATCCACCGCCTGAATGAAGTCCTGCTGCTCCAGACGGAAGGCATCCGCATTGCCATAGACTTCGATGCCCCGGTTCATGACCAGGCGCTCGATCAGGCAGCTCACATGCACATACAGACCGAAACAGGTGTTGTTGCCCAGACTGACACCCAGACGGTTCTGCAGCCGGTCAATCGCATCCGCCACATGTTCCAGCAGCTTGGCGGGATTCAGGATCGTCAGGGAATTCATGATGTTGGAGAGCGAGAAATTCTTGACAATGTTTTTCTTGAACACCCGCATCTCCTCCGCCTCCATGTACGGCCGCAGGCTGTCATCAAACCGATTCGTGTTTTCCTGCAGGATCAGGTCCTCCAGGGCGACAAAGGGCACGGTGATTTCCTCCGGCTTCAGTGTCCCCACGATGCTGATCACCTGGTTTTCCTCAAACACCGGGGACGTCATGCCTTCCTGCTGCAGGGTGTTGTAGTCATAGGTCATGACGCGGATGTCGCTGTCTTCCGGCAGGGAATCCACAATGACACCCCGGAGCTTTTCCGCCACCCCCAGGCCGCTGGCGCAGGAACAGATGATCATCCTGGGCTTCTCCCGGTTGCGCTCAATGTGGTACTCGATGCTCGAGAGCGCCTTTGCCCGCTCAAACACTTTCTCCATGGGCGTCTGGTTGCGGATGTCCTGTCCCACCGACAGGGCCAGTTTCAGGCTCAGGGAATTGATGATGCCGATGTTCACATTGCGGATGTTGAGATTCCGGTAAATCTGCTCCAGACTGCCCAGGTCCACGAGCAGAAACAGTTCCTCGATGCCCTCCATTTTCCGGAGCCACTCATTGAGCTGGCGGCTGATTTCTTCCTGGCTCACAAACAGGGGCATGTCGATCGCGTCAAAGACATGTGTCTCCAGCCACTGGTTGACGCACATGGCCATGGAACTGGCACTGGATTCCCCATGGGCCAGGATCACCCCCATCCGCCGGGGTGCGGGCTGGCTTTGGCCAGCCCTGGCAGCCAGTGCGGTCATGATGAGACACTGGAGCGGATTCAGGTCTGTTTCCAGTCGCTCCCTGACCTCCTGACGGATTTCCGTCACCAGAGAAAAGTACTTGAAGGCCTCTGTCCGCAGACGGTTCATGACTTCTTCCACCTGCTTTGCTCTGGACTGCAGAAGCAAATCGATGCCCTGGGGCAATGACAGCAGTTCCACAAAGGCTGTTTTATACAGCTGCCGGTCTTTTTCCGGGAGCTCCAGATGGTACTGGCGGCACCTGTTCCGCACAATGGTCAGAAAGGCTGTCTCAAAGGGGGTTAAATCTGCCTTACGGAGACTCTGTTTGAAATGATGCAGCACCGCTTTCTGAATGGCCCGGAAATCCGATTCAAAATCCTGTGTGGTTTCCAGCGTTTCCAGCACCGATCCGAAAAAGCTGAACGGAGTGCGGACATTCACCAGGTCATGCCGAAGTTCTTCGATGCCGTGCCAGGTGAGTTCCCGGGGCTTCATCAGTGTTTCCAGCGCCGAATACTGGATGACGGAATCCGGTATATCCTTCAGGCCAATGCGCATGACTTTCTCTTCGTCCGTCTGAAAGAGGGCATTCACGCAGCTGGATTGAATCGCGCTTTTCAGGCCGCCGATGTTCTCCGGGAAGGGGTAGGACAGCAGCAGCTGGATGACGCTGCCGCTGAGCTGGATGTGCACCTTGAGGCGCTCTTCCTCTCTGGCGAACATGGACAGAATGATCTGCAGTTTTTCGTAATTGCCCCTGGCGCCAGGTTGGGAACCGTCAGCTTCATGGGGATCCGCCGCTGGAGGGTCTTGAGCAGCACCTTTTCCGGGTCTTCGGTTGTCGCAAAAATCAGCCGTACGCTGGATGTGTACCAGGTCTTGTTGTCACCCATGCGGTGATATATCGACTGGTCCATGAAGTGGAAGAGCTTTTCCTGGCATTCTCCCTTCAGATTGTGGACTTCATCCAGAAACAGCACACCACCGTCTGCCAGTTCCAGCAGCCCCGGGGTATCCTGGTCTGCACCGGTGAAGGCTCCCTTGACATAGCCGAAGAGATTGGCCGTGAGCAGTTCCGGGTTGTTCGCATACTCCGAGCAGTTCACCGCCACAAAGCGGCTCTCCGGCTTCACGAGGTCGTGGTTGCGGGCATATTCATAGGCAAGGCCCGCGATCATGCTTTTGCCCGTGCCGGTTTCTCCCGTCAGAATGAGGGGCAGACCGTTGGGGGGATAGGCCACGGTCGCCTTGCACTGTTCCACCAGCGAGGACAGACTGCCATCGTGGCCAATCAGTCTGTCAAAGTCCTGCCCCTGGTCTGTCTGCGCCGCCAGCCACTGGTCCAGGTTGCGGATCGTATCCCCTTCAATGGCCGTGCCATACGTCTCTTCCAGCACGCTGCGGTCCAGGAACAGGACCGGCTTCTGCCCTGCACGGACGATGGTGCCGGCCTTGAGCAGCTGCTGGAGTGCCTGGGTGACGCGGCTTTTGGGAAGACTCAGCTGCGAGGACAGTTCCGCCACGGAAAGACGGCTGAACTGTCCGTTTTGTGTATTTTCCTGTATTGCTTTTTCTATCATTTCCTGCATGTTCGCTCACCTGAGTGTTAGTATAGACACAAAAAAAGCGTTGTCAAACGCCCGAAAATCTATAAAAGTTGGCATAAATCTTGCTTATTTATGAGTGAAGGAGGTGCAGATCATGCCCCAGAAACTTTTGAATAAGCAGACACAGAAACACTCTCTGTCACTGAACCAGTCCATGAAAAAATCTCTGGACATTTTGAAGATGAACGAGAAGGAACTCCTGGAGGCCATCCGCGATCTGACCTCATCCAACCCTTTTCTGGACTATCATCCCGGCAAAGACCTGAATGCAATGCTCGAGGAGTCCTTTGCCCTGCCGGTCTCCCTCAAGGAGGACCTGTACCTGCAGCTCCATACGCTGCGCACGCCCTTTGACCGGAAGGTGTGCAGCTACATCATCGAATCCCTGGATGACCATGGCCTGTTCCGGGAATCCATCGAGACGGGCAGTGCCGTGATGCAGTGCAGCGAAACACATTTTGCCTCCCAGCTGCGGGTGGTACAGTCCCTGGAACCGGCGGGTGTGGGGGCCCGGTCGCAACTGGAAAGCGTGCTCCTGCAGCTTGAACGAATGGGTGAAACAGATGCCCTCCATCTGTTGAAGGCCTATCCCGAAGCGCTGATCAGCGGTGACCTGCGCATGATCCGGGAACAGGAAGGGTGGTCTTATCCCAGGATCGAGGCACTGCTCGGGGTGATCCGCAGCTGCCAGCTCAATCCCTGTCACGCCTATAATCATACCCGGGCCGAGCTGCTTCTGCCGGATTTCGAAATCATCCGCCATGAGGACTCCGTGGACATTCAGCTGCCTGACAGCGGCACGCTGTCACTGGACCAGTCCAGTGCGGAGTCCGTGAAGCAGGATCCGGTCTTCCGGAAATACCTGGAAGAGGCACACTTCTTTGTGGATGCTCTCAGCCGGCGGAAAGCCACGTTGCTAGTGCTCATGAATGCCCTGGTGGAACACCAGAAAAACCACTTTCTCTATGACGACGAGCTCGAACCCTGCACGCTGCAGGACATTGCGAAGGAGACCGGAGTCCATGAATCGACCGTCTCCCGCACTCTCTCCAACAAACACTATCTCTGGGGCGGAACCGTGCATGCGGTCAAGGACCTGTTTGTGTCGCAGACAAAAGGCGGCACCAGCAGGGACTCGGTCCTGAAATCCCTGCAGGCATTCATCCGCAGCGAGGATCCGCGGCATCCGTATTCGGATCAGGACCTGGCGGATCAGTTCGAGGCACTGGGAATGGAAGTATCCAGGCGGGCCATTGCGAAGTACCGCGGACAGCTGGGAATTCCCTCCTCCAGCCGGAGAAGGAAGAAGTAAAGGGTGCCGATGGTGGCAGAAACGGGCACCAAATGAAGAGACGCGGAGTGGATCCGCGTCTTTTGTCGATGGTGTGTCCGGTGGCTGGAGTCAGAGAAGAAAACAAAGACGGGGAGCCGATGCGAAATCAGCCCCCGTCAAAAACCTTGCGGTTTTCAATTGTGAATTAAGAGTTTATGTCGATGTAGTGAGGATGTCTAATACTGGAAATCCATCCCCACCCAAAAAAAACCGCATCCCCTCCTCCAGGTATGCGGTCTCTTTTCCATATTCAATTGTATGTGACCGCCGCCGTCCACCGGCAGCTGTTTGTCCGCTTCGGCTTACTTCAGCACCGTCACACTCGTGATGTGCGGGTTGGCGCCTTCATACCAGTACAGGAAGCCTTCCATGTCGACTTTGTCGCCGACCTTCAGCTCCTTCACGGCCTTGTAGACATCGGAATCCTTGTCACACAGATAGGATTCCACGGTGAACGTATACGTGTTTCCGTCCTTTGACGCCCGGAAATACAGGTCATCGCCTTCCTCGCCGGATCCGTCATAGTTGTACAGATACGCCGCATCCGACCCGTCTTCCGCCGGTTCGATGGTCATGTCCTTGAATTCCACCTTCTGGTTCTGGTACTTGATCAGTTCTTCCTCGTTGCCCAGGTACTGCGTCACATCCGTCACAGGCTCGATCCAGGTTCCGCCGTCCTTCAGGACTTCCACCTCGGCGCCTTCCGCGATCTCCACCTCGCCGGACCACTCTGTCTTGTAGCCCTTGACCTTGATCTTCCTGCCGTCTGTCAGTTCCTTGTAGAGATCCTCGGAGACATTGGCGTTGTAAATGAAGTACGCCCCGTCTGCATCCGCCGCATAAATCGTGGCCTTGTCTTCCCACCAGGACTGCTTCGCCTGCACAAAGGCTTCGATCGTCACCTCGGACTCCAGATCGGCATCCATGTACTCCTGATACGTCATCACGCCTTCGGATTTCGCAGCGGGATCCGCCTCGGTTTCCGTGGTCTTGTCCTTCGTCGCTTCGCTGTCCCCGGAATTGCCCGAGCATCCCGTCAGTGCCAGTCCGGCACTCAGCAGCAGGGCCGGCAGCCAGTGTTTCTTCATCATCCAGTTTCCTCCCGGCAAAGTTCTTCCTTTGCCTCCTGCTCCCTATTATACGTCACTGCCCGCACTGCTCCCCACCCATTTTGCGGTTTTCACCCAAATGGCACCCGGTTTCATGGCCGATGCCCGCCCGTCGCCCCCGCCTGGACAATGCTGCACATCCCCCGCCATCAGAAAAAGCAGGCACCCGCCCTTCAGCCAGCGCGTTGCCTGCTTCTGTTCTGCATACAACTTCTATGCTTTCTTCCTGGACCGGACTTTGTCCGCGATCCAGTACACCGCGATGCATACCCACGTCACACCCAGGATCGACAGCAGCCATACAGAGGACTCCGGCAGAGGCCCGAGGCTCTTCTCGCTGCCCGATGCCTGCGGCAGCTGATCCAGGTGATAGAGCGAGCTCACCTGCTCATAGAGTTTCTGGAGATAGGCATCGTCCACGGTCTGCTTCCGCTTCGTGGACTTCACCACATTCTCCACCAGCTCTCCCGCTGCACTGCGCAGACTCGCCGAACCGTTGAAAACCGGCGTCGTGAAGGTGCTGTTGAGGTTGTTCATCAGCAGTCTCGCCGCATCGATCTTCACAGAATAATGCTCGTCGTTGTCCGTGCCCGCCAGCGACAGATACTCCTGGTACTCCGGACTGGCCAGGGCCTTGTTCGTCACCGGGAGATACCCCTCGGTCTTCGCATACCCCAGCTGCACGTCGTTGCTCAGAAGGTACTGCGCAAAGAGCCAGGAGGCCAGCACCTCCTGCGGGTCTTCCTTCCCGAACAGCGCAATGGATGGCCCCTGTGAAATCATTTCGATGTGGTTCGCATCCACCTGCGGCACCGGCCGCACCACGGTTTCAAACTCCGTGAAGGCATCCGGGCTGATGTCAGACAGCGGTGCATGCGCGCCCATCCACGTGGCACCCGCCGTGGAGTCCACCGCAAACAGCGTCTGCGAGGCGTTCAGGAAATTCGCGGGATATCCCGAGATTTTGAACGTTGAAAACGCCCCGTTTCCCGCATGTCCCGCAATGTCCTTCAGGTCCTGCGTCGTGACATCATTGAACAGTTCAATGTCGCCTTCCTCCGTGGAATACCCGGCTCCCTGCTGCTTCAGCAGCTGGATCATCATGTTGTCCGTGGACTTGTAAATGAACGGGATCAGCACATTCTGACCATTGACCACATAGGTGCCGTCTTCATTTTTCGCCGTTGCCGCCTCCGAAACCTCCCAGATCCAGTCCCAGGTCACCACATCCGGGATCTGGTAACCCAGCTTTTCCACCAGCGTCTTGTTGATGTACAGCGCCTCGGTGCTCCGCATGAAGGGCAGCGCATACTGTGTGCCATCGATCACGCCTTCTTCCAGGAACGCCGGGACCATGTCCTGACGGGAAGGACCGTCGAATTTCAGCTCGCTGCCCGCCAGACCGTACTTCGGGTCCGCCATGAGTTCATCCAGCGACACCACCGTATCCGCCCCCTGGAGATAGGACGCAATGTGATCCGGGTACGTGATCGCCACATTCGGGGTCGTGCCCGTCGCAATGTTCGTGATGACATCGTTGTAGATCTTCCCGTAATCCGTATACAGCTTCATCTTCACCTTGATGTTCGGATACAGCGTCTCAAAATCCTCAATGGCTTTTTTGTACACCGCCGTCTGGTTTTTGTTCGTGTCATTCTTCGCCCAGAACGTGATTTCAATGGGCTTCGACTCATCCAGCGTGTCCGGGATCTCGAACTTCGCCGTCTGATGCGACCCGTGGCACGCCGTCAGCAGCATCGCCATGCACAGACAGACTGCTGCCGCTGCGAGTTTTTTCATGAACCGTTTCATTCAGCCAACCCCGTCCTTTCTCCTGTCACGTTCCCTGTGGGGAGACTGCCCATCCTGTCCCGACCGGCAGATCCGTGTTTCTCACACACAGCAGAAACGGAAAGGGGCCGGGATCGTGTACCCGTTTCCACCGGAAACCGGAACACGATGCGGGGCCTCATCCCTTGGTTCCTCCCCGGGCCACGCCGGACATGATCTGTTTCCGGTACCCCAGAAACAGCAGGATCAGGGGAATGGAGATCACCACGACCGCGGCCATCATCGCCGGGATGTTGGCGCGGCCAAAGCCGCTTTCCCGGATTTCCTGGATCCCGTTGGAGACCAGGTAGTACTTCGGGTCGTCGGTGATCAGGGATGGCCAGATGTACAGGTTCCAGCACTCGATCACCTTCAGGATCGTGATTGTCACCACCGTTGGCCGGCAGATCGGCACCATGACCTTCCACAGATAGCGCCAGTCGCTCGTGCCATCCACCTTCGCGGCGTAATACAGCGAATCCGGGACCTGGGCGAAGGTTTCCCGCAGCAGATAGATGTAGAACACCGACGTCACCGACGGCAGGATCAGGCCCAGGAAAGTGTTGCGCATGTTCCACTCCGTGATGGTCTGGAAGTTTGTGATCACCACCAGCTCCGAGGGGATCATCATCAGCGCCAGAAACGCCGTGAAGAGCAGGTTCTTGCCCGCAAACTCCATCCGCGCAAAGGCAAAGGCAGCCAGGATCGTCACGAAAACCATCAGCGCGGTGGTGATGACGGTGAAAATCACCGTGTTGAGCAGATACCGCCCCAGGTCCACTTCCGTGAAGACCTGCACGTAGTTTTCCACCGTGGGCGACAGGGTGAAAAACGAGGGGATGTACTCCGCGTTGTAGGCCCCGTAGTCCTTGATGGAGGTCAGCACCATCCAGTAAAAGGGAAAGAGCACCACCAGGGCCCAGAGAATGAGCAGCACCCAGGTCAGAGGCCGGAACTTTTTTCTTGCGTTCATGCCGGCTCCTTTCTAGCTGTAGTGCACATGCCTGCGGCTCACGAGCAGGTTGATGACCGTGATCGTCAGCACGATTGCAAAGAGTATGATCGCGGCAGCTGAGGCATAGGAGGGATAGCCCCCGCCATCCCGGTACAGCATGTCGAAGACATAGCCCACCAGCGTGTTCATCCCCGCTGCATTCAGGTTGGTCCCAAAGAGTGCCACGGCGTCGCTGTAGGCCTTGAATGCGCCGATGAATCCCGTGATCACGAGATAAAACACCGAGGGGGAGATCAGCGGAAGGGTGATTCGCCAGAAGATCCGGCGGGAGCTTGTGCCGTCCACCCGCGCCACGTCGTAATACACCGGGTTCACGCTGGCCAGGGCACTGGTCAGGATCAGGATCTTGAACGGCATGACGATCCAGATTGTGTAGAAACACAGGACGAACATCTTGGCCCACCAGGGTCCGTCAATGAAATCCACCCCGGATCCCCCCACCATGTGAATGAGCATGTTCACCACACCCTCGGAATAGGGCGTGGACTTGAAGAGCACCATGAACACCATGCCCACGGCCAGGGTGTTCGTGACATAGGGCAGGAAATACAGTGTCTGGAACAGACTCCGGAGCTTCTCGATGCGGATCAGCGCACAGGATATCAGCAGTGCAAGCCCCGTCGAGACCGGCACCGTGACCAGCACCAGCACCACGGTATTGATGAGCGCCCGGGTGAAGTAGGGATCATGGAGCACATAGCTGTAGTTGTAGGCGCCGACGCCGAAAAAGCTCTGGCTGGCGGAGCTGTAGCCTTCTTCGAAGGAATACACGAACACGTCAATCAGCGGATAGACCAGGAACACCCCCAGAAACACCAGGGCCGGCAGCAGGTAGAGAAACGCCTTGAAGTTCTGCTTCTCCATTTACAGCTCCCCTTCCTTTATATAGGTATCCACCGCATCGGTTTCCAGCACCACCTCCGCGGACTGGCCATCTGCATTCAGCGCCGTAAAAGTCGTCTGCATGCGGTCGAGCTCCGGGGCGTCGCCCCCGGCGTCTGCTGCCGATGCAGACTGAACTGCTGCAGCCATCTGCTCCCGGGCCTCCAGGGCCATGACCTGCGGGATCACACGGGCACTCACCGGGATCTCCTCCACAGTTTTTTCCTCCATGGTTTCCGCCTCACCGGTATCTTCAGCGGTCTCTTCCGCCAGACCGGGGACAGCGGCTGTCTGCGCTTTGGTCTCCGGCTGCGGGGCACTCTGTGCAAGGGGTTCCAGCTTCAGGCGGATTCGTTCACCACTCTCCGGCGCAAAGAGATACACCTTGGCGGGTTTCAGGTCAAAGTGCACCTCGCCCCCCGAAATGTGGTTCCAGTCCTCAGCGGATATGATGGAGCGCACGACATCGGTTTTCGCCGCCTTGTTCCGGAAAATCACGGAAACATCCCGTCCGGTAATCTCCGGCCGCACCATTTCAGTGTGCATGGCGCCGCCCTCCAGGAGAATGAAGCCCTCGGGGCGGATCCCCACAGAAACCGGGCCTTCCGGCACGGATTCGCCTTCGGCCACCCGCAATACAGGTTCCCCGGCAATCCACAGCTGTCCGTCCTTCAGCTCTCCGTCAAACATGTTGATGGGCGGCGTTCCGAGAAACTGCGCCACGAACTGATTCGCCGGATCGTCATAGACCTTCTGGGGCGAATCCACCTGCTGCAGCACGCCCTCCTTCATGACCACAATGAGGTCCGAAATGCTCATCGCCTCATCCTGGTCGTGCGTGACAAACACCGTTGTGATGCGGGTTTCCTGCTGGATCCGCCGGATCTCCTCCCGTGTCGCCAGACGCAGTCTGGCATCCAGATTGGAGAGAGGCTCATCCAGGAGCAGGACTTTGGGCAGCTTCACCAGCGAACGGGCAATGGCCACCCGCTGCTGCTGGCCGCCTGAGAGCTCCGAAGGTTTTCGCTCCAGCAGCTCCTCGATGTGCACCAGCTTCGCCGCTTCCAGCACGCGTTCCTTCATGGCTTCTTTTGACAGCCGGTCCTTTCCCCGGAAATTCTCCAGCGGGAACCGGATGTTCTGCTCCACCGTCATATGGGGATAGAGTGCATAGTTCTGAAACACCATGCCCACACCCCTTTCCTCCGGCGGCAGTGCCGTCACGTTGTTGTCCCCAAAAAAAATCTCCCCGGAGGTCGGTGCCAGCAGCCCGCAGATCATGTTCAGCGTCGTGCTCTTTCCGCACCCCGAAGGACCCAGCAAAGCCGCCAGCTTCCCGTCGGGGATCGTGAACGTGAAGTCGTTCACCGCAATGACTTCCTGTCTGTTTTTTCCCCGCCCGGGGAATTTTTTCGTCAGGTGATCCAGTACGATTTCCATCCTGTCGTTTCCTTTCATGATTGTTTACAGAAAAAGAATACCATGGATGGCCCGGCTGCATGAAACCCCGGTCCCCTCCCGGGCAGATGGAGGATTTGGCCCACAGCAAAAAGTGCCGGCTTCCAGTCATGAGGCTGAGCCGGCACTTCAGGGGCCTGTCATATACCTTTTACGCACCTTGTTTATTTTCGAAGCAGGTTATGGTCTTCCACAAGAAGCAGGTTATGGTCTTCCACAAAGAGATACTCTTCATACTCACTGAGGACCTTATCGTAATCATCATCGACCCGGCTGTATGCAGAAGAGGCAGGTACCAGCCCGGGGCTGGCTGCTTCTGCAGGCTGCTGCCCCTGCACTGTCCCCTGCAAATCCCCGTGGGATCCCGCCGTCTGTCGTCACCCGTTTCCAGGCTGTCATGGCATCGAGATACGGCCCGGGATACGGACCGGCGCGGTAATCCGGAAGATAGAGCCGGCAGCCGGTTTCCAGGGCATACAGTCCGGCAAGTTTTCGGTGGTATGGAGAGGGTTTGCAGAAAAAGGCACCGCCGTGAAAGTACAGAATGCTGTCCTTTGCGCTCTGTTGCGGTTCAAAGACATGGATGTCAAAGGGCGGACCGGGAAGGATCCGGTGCTTCACCCCGGACATGTCCCTGGTCCAGGAAAACAGGGAGCCCAAAACCGGATTGCCCAGACCGGCCATCACCGGATGAAAGGGTATGGGCAGGGCAGTAGTACGAAGAGCCGGATCAATGATGTGATGTGTGTTCATGAAAGGTCCTGTCCGGGAAATGGGGCGCGATTGGCAGATTTCTGAAAATATACGGGTCTGGACGGCAGTTCCTGGTCCGTTCCCTGCAGATTTTATCGATTTGAGTACAGGTCAGTATAGATTTGCGTACAGGTCAGTATAGATGTGAGTATAGATCAGTATAGATTTGAGTATAGGTCAGTATAGATTTCAAGCCGTCAATATCGATATTTACAGCTTCTGTATCGATACTGATTGCTCACAGTGATATATCCTGTTCTGTATAGAGTCCCGGATCAAGCCGCACCCAGACGTATGTCATCCTTCGGTAACCGGCTCAAATTCCCGCTGACTCCAGTCTGTGCGTGTCTGCAGCAACTTCTCTCTTCCCTTTTTCCCGGCTTCAACGAGGGTTCCGGAGAGGATCATAGGCTTGATCAGTCCGTTGCTTACATAGGAGTAATTCATTCCCAGATGATCTGCAATTTCTTTTCGGGTCCGAGGTGTCCTGCAATAGACAGCTATTCTCTCATCTGCCTTGTTTTCAGTTCTGGCAGGCAGGCTTGCCGCCGAACTGCTGACAGTATTTCTGAGAATGGTTTTAAACTGTTTCCCGTCATCCAGGAATTCCGGTTGCGGCAACCCGGCTTTTTCCATTTCGCGTTTCATGGTCGGAATACCACTGTACCTGTTTTCGCTGATCTGTAAAAATTCCAGTATTCTGATCAGAGTGCTGTTCCTGGACTCCGGACTTTCTTTTCCCAGTCTTGCAACAGGAAACCCGCCATATACGCCGCCACTGTTGATGATCTCCATCCGGTCTTCGTAAATAATCAGCTGAATGGGAGTTCCATCTGTATGTCGACTGTAATCTCTGTGAATCAGGGCATTCAGCAAGGCTTCCCGCACAGCTCTGAGAGGATACTCCCATCTGTCTGCCCGCTGTCCCATTTCATCAATGACTGTGCGGTGTCTGATATTCTTCCTTACGAAGTCCATGGCAGATACCAGCATTTCCTGCAATGAACCTTCAATACGTACATTGTCCGTGAAGCGTGTCCCGTCCGCTTCTGTCACACCATATACGGTTCCGGGAACAGCGACAGCAGTGATGCCAAGCCCCGGAAATGCAGACTGAGGATACTTTGAAAACACCAGCAAACCGGCCAGGGTCGGACAGCCATCTTTCTCAACTTTCTGAAGCTGGAGAATTTCTGAATCTGATAAATGCTCAAATGTGTTTATCCGGCTGGCTTTCACAGTACTCAGATACTTGTTCATTAACTCACCGTTACGAAGTACCCATCCATCTTTGACTGGACGCTGGTCTTCCTTAAGTCCTTTGCGATATGCCTGATACTTATAGATCTCATAAGCAGTCATATGCTCATCAGAATCTCCAATTCTGATATATGAACCTTTATTAATACCTGCCGGTCTGTAAAAAACAGGACGGTCTGCATACTCTACACCCTGGATTTCTGCCGCTACCACCTGTTTTCCGTCAATGGCTCCAACGCTTAATACCGGCCGGATTTCCGGCTCCATTTCTCTGCATTTGCCCTGGATTTTCTTCTGGATATCTGCTGCATCGTATACTCCCGTTACCGCAAACCCATTTTTCTCATCCACTCCAAACATAATCACTCCGCCCTCATCCTGATTGGAAAAAGAGGAAAGTGTATCATATATCTTTTTCGGACATCCCTCTGATGCTGTTTTAGCTTCAAAAGTCCTTGATTCTGTTTGCCTGCTTCTGACTGAATCAAGTATATTTCTGATTTCCTGTTCCTGCATGTTTCTACTCCGTTTCCCACCTTGACCTGCATATCATGCTGCAGGTCATCAATTGAGACAGAACCTGCTCCGTATATCTGATGCTCTATATATACAGAATATACAAATCGGCTATCACAACCCAGCCTGAAACTGGTTATAAATATAGATTTTTATCTGTTCCCTGCATATTTTATCGATTTGAGTATAGGTCAGTATAGATTTCAAGCCGTCAATATCGATATTTACAGCTTCTGTATCGATACTGATTGCTCACAGTGATATAGAGATCTATACATTCAGCGGCAGATTCCCCTCCCGCTCATGGGCTCACAACAGTAACCCTGAAGCGGGAACTGGCTGAATGGGAGGCCCGGGACATCGAACGCAAATACGGTCACTTCACCGCAGCAGACTCCCCCGCCTTCTCCCGGAAAGCAGTGGTCAATGCCAGTCTGATCATGGTGTTCGCGCACTGGATCTCCCATACCACATACTGCAAAGTCACGGGTATCGCCAAACGCAGAGATATTCCGGTGGAATACATCAACAGCCGCAACCTGAGCATCAGCGAGCGGGAGCTGCCGGAAATCGTCAGGAGGCATGGAGACCCGGGATGAAACGACTGCGATACAGTGGTTTCTCCATCTAAGCGGCAAACTCTGAACAGAGCAAGTTCAGAAGCCGCAGGCAGATCTGAAAGCCTGCAGCAGTGAGCTGCTTTCCGGAAGCAGCCTGCGGGCTGCTCTTGAAACTGAACAGGGATTTCCGTCCTGTCCAGTCCTTTTCTGCAAAGCACGGCGAACAGGTTCCAGGCGCATCTCTTTCCTCTTAGAGAGACTGGGAAGTTCCGTCTATACAGATGGATTGCTTTTCAGTTCTGTAAGCGGGTCCTTCCTGTACCTGCCGCACTTTGCCGGTATCCTCTCTGGTTTATCCGGATTCTGTCCTTCCCCCATTGACATCCGGCCTGCCGACAGGCTATAACTCAGTTAGACAGGCAGTCGGTCTATTGCCGGGTACCTGCAGGAGGTGAGTATGCGGATTGTAAAAGATGCAGCCGCCAGACGCAGCGAGATTCTGGATGCAGCCGAAAAGCTGTTTGGTACAAAGGGGTATGATGCCACCAGTACCGGGGACATACTCCGGGAACTGGGGATTGCCCGGGGGACTCTGTACTATCACTTCAAATCCAAGGAAGACATTCTGGATGCCATGATCGACCGTCTGACCCAGGCTCTGGCAGCCGGGGCCGCCGAGGTACTGGACCGGAAAGACATTCCGGTTCTGCAGCGCCTGACGCTCATGATGCAGAGCCTGCAGGTCAACAATGCCCTGGGCCATGAGATCATGAGCCAGGTTCACAAACCGCAGAATGCACTCATGCATCAGAAAATGCAGGAACGCATGCTGACAGCAGTCGTGCCGCTTGTAACTTCCCTGCTGCAGGAAGCCCGGGAAGAGGGACTGTGTCACACCCGGTATCCGGAAGAAGTGACTGAAATGACACTGCTTTATGCATCCACGGTCTTTGATGAACTCTCCGGTCTGTCCGAAGAAAAGCGCCAGGAAAAAGTACTGGCTTTCATCTACAACCTGGAACGGCTTCTGCAGATGCCGGAAGGCAGTCTGATGGAAACCATGATTCCCATCTTCCAGTTCTGAATCTCAGTAACGGAGGTGACAGCCCTCCTTGTTTTTCCCCATTCAGTAGACTGACAGTCGGTCTGTAAAAACATCTTTGCGGTTTTCTTCTTCAGTACAACGGCCGGGACGATCAGTCCTGTGAGCAGGCTGCCTGTCGAAAGGAGGTACCAGACCGCCCTGTTATTTCCTGTCAGATAGACTGACAGTCGGTCTATTATAAATCCCCTTTGCTGTCCCCTTCTCCGGTCCGACGCGCAGGACGATCACACCAGTGAGCAGACTGCCGGTCGAACTGCTTCCTCATAAACCAAAGAAAGAGAGTTTGTTTCCATGAACCATGCAGCTTCTTCCTCCAGCGCATCCCGCAGCAGCTTTTCCCGATTCCTTCTTCTCTTCGCCGGAGAACTGATTTCCTCCATAGGCAGCGGCCTGACCAGTTTCGGACTCGGTGTGTACATTTTCCAGAAAACAGGATCGGCTGCCAACATGGCTCTGGTCACCCTGACAGGATTTCTTCCCACTCTGCTTCTGAGTCTGCCCGCAGGTACTCTGGCAGACCGGCATGACAGACGTCTTCTCATGATGATCGGCGACGGCTTTTCCGCCCTGGGCATTCTGTATATCCTCCTTTGCATGATGCAGGGAGAACCTGCTCTGTGGCAAATCTGCCTGGGTGTCTTTGTCAGTACCTTTTTCTCCGCCCTGCTGGAACCCGCCTTCCGTGCAACCATCACCGACCTTCTGACACCGGATGAATACTCCAAAGCCGCCGGCCTGCTTTCCCTGGCACAAAGTGCCCGGTTTCTGATTTCGCCGGTTCTGGCTGGCGCCCTGCTGGCTGTCACCGACATCAAAGTGCTGCTGGTGATCGATGTATGCACCTTTTTTCCCACTGTCTTTGCGGCAGCCGCTGTGCGAAACAGCCTGTCCGCCGGTGGCCAGCGGGCACAGGAAACCCGTCCTGCCTTTCTTGCGTCCATGACAGAAGGCTGGCAGACAGTGACAAAAAATCACGGTCTCTTTCTTCTCATCCTCGTCAGCACCCTGCTCACCTGCTTCATGGGTTCCTTCCAGATCCTGGCACAGCCGGTGATTCTGGCCTTTGCCGACAGCACCACGCTGGGAATCGGAGAAACCATCTGTGCCTCCGGCATGCTGGTGAGCAGCCTGTGGCTCGGGGCCCGTGGCCTCAAAGGCGGTTATATCCGCACCCTGAGCGCTTCGTTGTTTGCTGCCGGACTTTGCATGGCCGGGTTTGCCTGGCAGGAAAACATCGTTTCCGTCTGCCTCTGCGGCTTTCTGTTCTTTCTGGCCCTGCCCTTTGCGAACAACTGCCTGGACTGTCTGGTCCGGCATGTGATCCCCGATGAACTCCAGGGACGTGCCTGGGGTATGATCAGCTTTCTGTCCCAGATGGGCTACGTGGCTGCCTATACCCTGGCCGGGACCTTTGCGGACGGACTCGCAGCCACCCTGCAGATCTCCGTCGGACGGGGATCGGCTCTGGTTATTCTGATTGCCGGGATCCTGCTGTCAGTCACTGCCCTTTGCCTGCTGCCGCTGCGGCCCGTCCGGCAGCTGGAAAAGAGTACTGTATGATCTCCCGTCTTGCCTTCAGCGGCATCCGCCGCCAGCCGCTGGCTTCTCTGGCTTCTGTTTTCTTCATTGCGGCCTCCACCACGCTTCTGGCACTGACTGCCCTTCTTTCCTGTCAGCTGTATGGATCCATCGACAGTCTCATGGACCAGGCGCAGGTGCCTGATATCCTCCAGATGCATGCAGGTTCTGTAGATGAACAAGACATAAAGGATTTCGCAGACCGGTGCCCTCAGATCGCCGGCTGGCAGATTTCTTCTTTTCTGAACCTGAACAATCCGGCTGTCCGGCTCAAAGACCAGTCCCTGGCTGGCAGCACGCAGGACAACGGACTTGTCATTCAGCCGGAACACTTTGATTTCCTTCTGGACCTGTCAGGCAGCAAGCCGGAGGTCCAGCCCGGAGAAGTGTATGTGCCTGTGGCCTATCGCGGCCTGTACGATTTGAAAGCCGGTGACATCATGACCATTGGCAGCGACTCGCTGATCATTGCCGGCTTTATCCGCGATGCACAGATGAATGCCATGATGTGTTCCTCCAAACGGTTTCTGGTGCATCCGCAGACCCTGAAACGGCTGCAGGATGCAGGAGTGCAGGAAACACTGATTGAATTCATGCTGGCAGACGGTGCCAGTCCCTCGCAGTTCCGCCGGATCTATGAAGACGCCGGGCTGCCGGCATCGGGGCCCTTCATTGACCGGAGTCTGATCCGCATGATGAACGTTCTGTCCGATGGCACTGTCATCTTCCTGCTGTTTCTTGTCAGTCTTGCGGTTCTGGCCATTTCCCTGCTGTGTATCCGGTATATCCTGTCCCTGCAGCTGGAACAGGACCGGCAGCAGACCGGAATGATGAAAGCACTGGGCATCAGCAGGAAAGCGGTCCGTCAGGTATATTTGGTCCACTATGCCCTGCTGACGGTTCCCGGGATCCTGGCGGGACTTCTTGCAGCCCTGATTATCCAGCGGCCGTTGCTGAAACAGCTGCGGGAGCTTTACGGCACAGCCCCGGACAGCTCCGCCGTACCCTTGGCTTGCCTGCTGGCAGCCAGCGTGATAGCCCTCATTGTGCTGATTTCTGTCCGGCTTTCACTGCATTCTCTGGATCGGCAAAGTCCGCTGGATGCCCTGCGAAATCCTCAAACCTTCGGCAGATCCGGAACCCGGTTCATGAGCGCAGCCGTCTGTGCCGGGTGCACCTTCCTTGTCCTGGTGCCCCTGTTTCTTTCTCATACTCTTTCCTCCCCGGGGTTTGTCACCAGCATGGGAATCGGAGATGCCCAGCTGCGGCTGGATCTGGCTTCCGCCCAGACCGCCGGCTTCGTGACAGAACGTCTTGAAAAGGATGAGCAAGTGAAGAAATGGTCCCTGCTCACAACCTATGGTCAGACCGTCAGACTGACCGATGGAACCACGCTCAGTCTTCCGGTGGAAACCGGTGACCTTGAAGCATTCCCTGTTACCTGCGACAAAGGCCGGCTGCCGGAGAAGGAAAACGAACTGGCCCTGTCGGTGCTCGCTGCCCGGGAACTGAATCTGGAACCGGGAGATACCCTGCAGCTGGAAGATCAGCCGGAGCCTTTTATCATCAGCGGTCTGTACTCGGATATCACCAACGGCGGAAAAACAGCCAAGGCTCTGCACCTGGAAACAGAACAGGATCCTGTATGGACTGTGGGATACGTTAGCCTGAAGTACAGTGCGGATCCGCAAAGCTGGATGGAATCCATGTCGGGTGCCGGAATTTCGGTAACATCCATCCGGGAGTATGTCCGGCAGACCTATGCCCAGACCCTGCATCAGCTGGACCTGGCTGCGCAGCTGGCTGGCTTTACCGGTCTCTTCATCACTGCCGTAGTCATGTTCCTGGCCATCCGGCTGTCCATTCAGCAGAACAGGACCACACTGTCCCTGAAAAAAGCCCTGGGTTTCACCACAGGGCAGCTGAAAAGGGAATGGTTTCTCCGCCAGATCCCCTGGTGCCTGAGCGGTGCTGCAGCCGGGCTGCTTCTGGCCCTGGGTCCAGGGAAATGGCTGTGCTGTCTGGTACTGGAACAACTGGGAGCCACAGGATTCGGTTTTGACATTCCCTGCCCCGCCACTCTGGCTGTTCTGGTTCTGATTTGCACCGCTGCCCTGGCTGCCACCTGGTGCAGCCTGTCTGCCATCCGCTCTGTCACGCCCTGCGAATGTCTCAGGGGAAAGGAAATTTCATGAAACCGGTTCTTCAAGTCTCGGATCTCTGCCGAAACGGGATCCTGCACAACATTTCCTTCGATCTGCATCCCGGTGAACTGCTGGCTGTCATGGGGCCCTCAGGCTCCGGCAAATCCACCCTGCTTTACAACACCGCCGGGCTGGACCAGGCAGATGCAGGTGAAGTCCGGCTGCACAACACCGTGCTGACGGGCCTGACGCAGGATGAGAAAGCCAGGCTGCGTCTGGAAAAGATGGGATTTGTGTTCCAGCAGATGAACACCATACCGGGTCTGTCTCTGGAGGAAAACATTGTTCTGCCCGGCATTCAGGCGCAGGGGAAACGTCAGAAGGCGAAGGTGAAAGAAAAAGCCCGACGTCTCATGAAAGAACTGGGGCTCGAGGGTCTGGAAAACAGGCAGGTGCAGCAGGTGTCCGGCGGACAGCTCCAGCGGGCCTGTATCTGCCGGAGTCTGATCAACGACCCGGTGATCCTTTTTGCGGATGAACCAACGGGCGCTTTGAACCGGCAGGCTGCGCAGGAAGTCATGGACACGCTGGTGAATCTGAACCGGCAGGGGATGAGCATTCTCATGGTCACCCACGACAGCAAAACCGCTTCCCGCTGCGACCGCATCCTGTATCTGCAGGATGGAGAAATCAAAGATCAGCTGTATCTGGAACGTGCCGATGCCGACAGAGAGCAGCGGGTAAATGACTGGCTCATGCAAAGGGGCTGGTGACTCTGTCTCTCTTCCATTCATGGAAGCCTTCCCGGCTTCCTTTTTTCTGCATCCTGCTCATAATGGAACCATGAAACGCATTCTTGTAATCGGCTGTGCCGGCGGCGGAAAAAGCACCCTGAGCCGCAGACTGCGGGACATCCTGCACCTGCCGCTGATTTACCTCGACCAGATCTGGCACCTGCCCGATGGAAGTCACATTTCCCCGGAGGAGTTTGATGAACAACTCGCAGAAGTTCTTGACTCCCCCTGCTGGATCCTGGACGGCAATTACCGCCGGACTCTGCCTATCCGTCTGGAACACTGTGATACGGTGATCCTTCTGGACTTCCCCACCGAAATCTGTCTTTCGCAGGCAGCAGGGAGGATTGGCCGCAAACGGGAGGATCTGCCCTGGGTGGAAACGGAATTCGATCCAGAGTTTCAGAACTGGATCCGGCACTTCAGAAAACGCAATCTTCCCGAAATCATGTCCATGCTGGAAGAATACCGGGAGTCCCGCTCCATTTATGTTCTTCATTCCCATCAGGAAACAGAGGATTTTATCCAGACTCTGAAACAGCTTCAGCACTTCGGTCTGAAGAGATAAAAGAAACCGCCAGGATCTCCCCGGCGGAAACACAATCAAATTCACTTCGTCGTGGTGACATCCGCAAACAGCGGTGTGTCACCGGATTTGGCTGTCCCGGAACAGGCAGCGAGTGTTGCTGCCAGTGCACCTGTCAGCAAGAACAGTAAAGCCCGTTTCATGATCCATGTTTCCTCCCCTGCAGACTTTTACGTCTGCATGGTTCAAAGTATACGGGAACCGTAGGATAAATGGTGTCGAGATGCCCTCAAGGCAGTTTACCGGTGATGATGACAGGCCGGGGCGGTCAATGGATGGCAAAGGCAGCTTAATGATAAATATATATTTGAAATGCAGCATTTATCGATCATGATAGGTATAGAAGAAATGAGGAATTTACTATGTCGATTGGTCACCACACTTCCAGTTATTGCGAACAATATGAATTAGAGGAAGTTGCAGCACATCTCTTATATGCATATTTATTTAAGGGTTTAAGCGGGGAGGAAGCCGAGAAACTGTTGTTCGGTAAGGATCATCAAAAGGGATGGTATACCAAAGTTCTGCTCAATTTTTACGGAATCAGCAACAGCCGAGAAAGTAGGAATCGAGGTCGATTCAAGTTCTACTCCCTGGAAGATGCAGTCCATGAATTGATGCTAACCGGTGAGGCTGGTGATGCAAAAGTCGGTAGTTTGTTTCTGAAATACCGCCCTGATATCCATCTACCGCAATTACCAGAAGGTCGTCATTCGTAATATTCCCATTCATATTCTGATTCTATCTCGTCAACACATTTCGGCGGATTTAATGGATCAAAGCCAGTAAAAACCCACTCCCGATAAAACTGCATTTCAGAGGTTTGAGAGGCTGCATGAAATTTCATCACCAATCGCTTCGCGGATAGTTTTATAGTCGGTTTTTCCTCTGTGGGTGAGAAACACTTTGGACTGATCTCACAACACGGATGATCATCATCACTAGGTAGATCAAACTTCAACACCGGAAATCCGATCAACTCAGGAATAAACTGACGTGTCTCTCCATCAAAGGGTAGGCAGAATTTCATGATTTTCTGAATTTGCTTCTCCGTGATTTCGCCAGGGATGACCACATGACCATAGAGTTTGTAGTTTGCGGCATCGCGGTATAAATAATCGATTCTCGTATTCATAGCTTCGCTCTTTTCCTGTCCTGGTATATCATAAATAACCTCTTTTTGGCTCTATCTGGATTTACAACTTTCTAGTCCAGCATTTTACAGTTACGAAATAAAAGATGGCGGCAGGTCATTTCATAAAGGTGATATCACCATCTTTTGATCCTTAACAAATAACGTTATCTTTTTCTCTGTTCGTTTTTCCCAATCTTCCGATGGGGTGCAAAGAAATAGAAGTCTCCTTCCCTCCTCACAACTTCCGTACCATCACACATTCTTCCGGGTTCTCGCGCACTGTCCTGAACCCGGCTTTTTCATACATCCGCAGGGCATAGTTGGCTTTCTGGACCGACAGTGACACCTGTCTGTAGCCGGCTTCCTTGAGCCGCTGGAGCATGGCCTTCATCAACACGGTTCCAATGCCCTGATTTCTGTATTCTTCGAAGAGTGCGATGGCCAAAGAAGGAGTATCCTCACCCACATGTCCGTAGTCATTCATGATGCGGGACCAGATGGCGCCGATTGCCTTTCCCTGAATCTCGGCAATCAGGCAGATATCATCGGCCTGTCCGAAGTCTTCGATATACAGGGCCAGCTCCGGCTGGTGGATGATAGTCCGGTTGGGTTTCTGCATTCCTACGGGAATGAAAATGGCTTCATAAAGAAAGTCGGAAAGCAATGGATACTCTTCGGGTTTCATGTCGCGGATTATATAATGCACAGGATTTCACCTCTCTTCTTTCCTGATCTGATTCAGGACCTGATTTGCGAGATCAAGGGGATACGCCTGGTCAATCAGATAATATGTGCAGCCATTCTCTTTGCATCCTGTCAGGACTTTCCGGTTTTCCTGGATCAGAGAGTCGGAATCAATGTGATTTTCCAGGCGATGTTCTATGTCACAGCCATGGGCTTCAATGTCCCTGAGATGTGTCCGGATGTAGTCGGAACTCATGACCAGCCAGAGATCGTGGATGTCACGGAGGTAGTCTGCTGTGAACTCTTTGCGCCAGTCAAAGGGCACATAGCAGCCTTCCAGGATCAGGTTCTGCCGGTTCTCAATGGCGGTCTTGATGATTTCACGCAAAATGGGCCAGAGGAAGTCTGTCAGTGTGTCGTCGTCCTGCGGGGTGAGGTCAGTCATGCCGCTGCGGATCAGACCCATTTTAAGGTGATCCATGGAGAGATAGGGCCAGCCTGTTTTTTCCAGGAGCTGCTGAGCAAGCAGGGTTTTGCCTGTGTGAGTGGTGCCGGAAATAAGCAGAATCATGGTGGTTTGTCCTTTCAGTCAGGTGAGAAAAACAGGGCAAAATATGCGGTTTTGAAGGAGTCCCCTTGAAAAGTGTGGGATTTTACACTTTATCCCCTGTAAAAATGCAGAATTTCGCATTTTATCCCCCGGAAAAGTGTTATTTGTATACTTAACAAAAACCTATACTCTGCCCAGCTCCTGCAGCACCTGTCCGATATCCCCCTGGATGCAGATGCTTCGGCCTTCGATCTGCCTGGGGCAGACCGCATCGTCATAATTGATGCAGGCATAGGTGGCTTCTGGATTCTCTGCGGTCATGGCCCAGAAGGGATACTTGATGATGACCGGCGTGTTGCCTCCAACGCCCAGTTCCAGAAACAGCACCTTTTTGTCTTTGTATCGCTGCAGAAACTCTGCATACCGTCTGGCTGCTGCATGCCACCCTGCATCTTCCACAAAGGTATTGTCCGAACGCAGATTCATCACCGCTCTGGCACCATCCGGGGTATGAGGGATGAGACTGGAAGGAATTTTCATGGAGATCTGACCATGAGCGGGAATTTCAAAGATCCCGTCTGCATTTTTCACAAACCCCTGTGCTTCCATGGCCTTCATGACCCAGTCCTCATTGTCGAAGGTTTCCTGCATGGCAGGATTCTCGCTCTGGAACAGTCCATAGTCACCCTGCGTGTAAAACAGGCTCTTTTTATCGAATCTCGCCTTCTGAAACTGGTGATCCACATTGGTGGTGATCACAAAATATTCTTTGTCCTTCACCAGATCATACAGCTGCTCATACACCGGCCTGGGTGCAGGGACATAGCGGTTGAAGTAAATGTGTCTGGCCCACCAGGCCCAGCGGGTTTCATCATCAGGAAATGGATAAAAACCGCCGGAGTACATGTCAGGAATGCCGAAAGACTGGGCAAAGTCGCTGAAATACTTGTGGAACCTGGGCCCGGAATACGTGAAACCGGCAGAGGTGGACAATCCGGAACCGGCACCGATGATCACCGCATCTGCCTTTTTCAGGGCAGCGGCCAGTTCCTTGACGGTGCTCTTTGGATGACAGAGTTGGACAGGCTTTCGAACCAGCTGCAGTCCCTGCCCGATGGTGGCCTCATACCCCTCAGGTTCACGATAGAAGCGTTTCATATATCTTCCGGTCCTCCTCCTTGAATACATTGAAAATCACACGGTCCATGGCACCGGGATGTTTTTTGAGCCACTCCGTCACGGTATTCACTGCGATCTCTGCGGCTTTCTGTGCCGGAAACCGGAAAACACCGGTGGAGATACAGCAGAATGCCACACTTTTCAGGCCCTTTTCCAGACACAGATTCAGCACATTCCGGTAACAGTCAGCCAGTTCCCTCTCCAGCTCCGGGGTGAGGTGATGCTGCACAATGGGTCCCACGATGTGGATCACATGCTTCGCAGGCAAATTGTATCCGGGGGTGATCATGGGCACAGCCGTGGGCTGGGTGTAGTCCTCGCCGTGTATCTTTCGGAATTCCTGCATCTGCCGGGCACATTCCAGCCGCATCTGGACCCCGGCAAAGGTCTGGATCTGGTTGTCTATGCACGCATGCAGCAGGACAAAGCAGCCAAGCATTTCCTCATTGGCGGCATTCACAATGGCATCCGCCTTCAGCCGGGTGATGTCTCCCTGCCACAGGCTGATCGTATCCGCAAAGGCACGGTGACTGTAAAGGGACCGGGCAATGACCGGGATCTCCTTCAGGGATACGATGCCTTTTTCCTCTGCGCGTTCTTTCAGGTACGCATCCTGCACTGTCTGCACTTCTGCCGGCAAAGGTCTGGGCCTGCGGATGTTCATCAGCGAACGCAGCAGCCCCCGCTGCTCTTCCGGATCCCGGGGCACTTCCAGGTGACGGTATCCGTCTGATTCCCGGATGAATGCTTCGGTCAGGACTGCGAGTCGTTCTTCCTGCGTCATGTCAGTCTCCTCCTGTCTTTTGTGCAGTCTGTATTTTCTCTGTAAGTTCCCGGGTGACTTCCCCGACTGTGACCTGCCTGAGGCTTTCCTCAAACTCCCGCTGGATCCTGTCCAGTCTGTCATCCAGTGCCGCGTGAATATTTGAGGCGACGGGACAGTCCGGATGCAGTCCTTCATGGAAGTGAAACAGTGTCTCCTTGTTCGTTTCCACGGCGTTGTATACATCCAGAAAAGTGACATCGTCCAGATCCCTGGCAATGGTGATGCCGCCGATGCCGGGTTTTGTCTGAATAAGCCCGGCTTTTTTCAGGTTCGACAGCAGCTTGCGGACCAGGGCCGGGTTGCTGCCGATGCTGGCCGCCAGCAAATCTCCAGTGACTTTCTGCCTGGACTGGAAATACTGAGTGGCTGCCAGGATATGGATGGCAATCGTGAATTTGGTGGATACCTGCATTTGAACTCCTTTCCAGCCCGGTTCCCGGGTTTGTTGTAATAGTTTTTATTACATCTATAAGTATACGCATCCGTTTGTCGACTGCAACCGGGAATGCTCCCGGAAAAACCGGTCCAATTCAGGCAGACTTTCGCCATGTAATGAAACCCGTGCGAGTTTAATTAACTTGATAGACTACCAAGCTCAGTTAATGGCTTATCACACATAAATAGCGCCA
>ERZ778515.143-NODE-143-length-62791-cov-44.754001_pt1 | contig 62791 bp, 65 predicted proteins | sample MGYA00510343_ERZ778515 | MGnify/ENA primary metagenome ERZ778515 (study PRJEB29527, sample SAMN07138965) | mouse gut metagenome | material: feces | host: mouse | place: China:Nanjing | collected 2016-01-25 ...
CTTCTCTAATCCTTATATCTGCTTTATCTGCGGGAAATCTGCGTATCTGCGGAATCTGCGTGAGACCCTTCCCAATCGAACGTTTGGATGTCGTAATGCCCTGATATAAGGGAAGCTGTGAAAAAATAGTAAAAATTATTGAGGATAAATTTTATATTTTGTTTGGATAAATCAAAAGTTTTTTGGAACTTTGCCAACGCATACCGTTTTACAGAAGCCCGGTTGTGGGTTTACAGTGGGAGGGTGTGTAGACATAATCAAAAAAGCGTTTACTAAACGTTTGATTCTTGACACTTCTGAAATCTGGCAGTTTCTAAATCATAGTCAAGGATGAAGCAATAGTAGATGCCCGTGGATATGATTGTCATGTCCGAGGCTCAACGCGCGAGCGCCGAGCCTTAGGTCATCATATCATATTAGCGTGTGGGCTTCTGCGTTGCCGTCCGACTATGATGGGCTATGCCAGATGCCTCAGAAGTGTGGGACGAGCAATAAGTACAGACTCTCACGCTTTTTTTGTATCACTATGTAACGCCAAAGAGGAGAGGCCTGCGGCATACCTCATTCGGATGAAGCAATTCACAAAGAAATTATGTCTGTTGATATTGTTTATCACAGCCATTCTACCTCTGAATGCAGAGATCTTTCATGAAGGGGATATTGTCTACACAGTTATTTCAGAGGAGGATAAAACAGTTGAAGCAAGTTGGGTGTATCCTACTGCTGATGTAGTAGGGCATGAATTCGTCTTACCGTCAGAAACTTCAAATGGGTACAAAGTTGTTAAAATTGCTTCATATTTCTGTTCCTGTGGAGAACGGATCTGTGACCAAGAAATGGGCTCGTTCTCTTACTTTAAGTCTGTTGTTATTCCCGAAACAGTAACAGAAATAGAAGAAGCTGCATTTTTTGGTAACCGTATTTTAGAATCAGCAGTGCTACCTCAATCATTGACGGTGATTGAAAAAGAAGTTTTTTACAGGTGTTACGCTCTACGGAATATTAATATTCCCCACTCTGTAACTTCTATCAAAGATAGGGCATTCTATGCTTGCAAATCATTAGTTTTGGATTATTGCTGTCCGGTAAAACTTTGACATGATAGGAAATGGACTATTTTTATCTCATACAGCATGAAACAGACTCGTATAGATGTCTTTTAAGGGCTTTTTGATGCTTAATGCTACCAATTTCACATCGCCTCAAATGACAAGCCCTTTTTCGTAAAACAGGTGTAACTTATTATATTTGTAGAGAATATATGATTTTGTCTTTTTTTACCGGACAGCAATAGTTTTGGATTGTGAGACGTTCCCGCAGTTAATAACTGATATTGGGAAGGAGGCGTTTGCTGGTTGCCAATCATTTAATACTGTAACGCTTCCAGCTTCCATAAAAACTGTCGGAGAACAAGCTTTTTATAGCTGTATAAACCTAAACAAGTTAATGATTAAATCCTCTAATCTTGTGATAGGAGGTAAAGCATTTAGAGGTTGTAAAAATCTTAACGAATTGATTATAGACTCTCAGAACATTGAGATAAAAGATGAGGCATTTATGGGGTGCACGGAAATAATTAAAATTGAATGTTATTCAGAAATTCCGCCTACATGTAGATATCGGGCGTTCGCGGATGTCAATAAAGAGTTATGTCGTCTATATGTTCCAAAAGGGAGTGAAGACGGGTCAAGCCGAAAGCACGGTGCATATGTTAAATTGGGCAATTAGAAGTGTTAAATTTTTAGGCGTAGAGTTTGACCAATCGGAAGATGAAGAAGTCGCGGTCTCGGACACCACGCATTTGTGAGCGAAATATTTTGACTTTAGAGTTGAAAGCCTCGGCAGAGGCATTGGTCGCACGACGACGGAAATAGTTCAGGATTGTTGGGGCGTGGTTCTTGAATGTTTTGATTACCGAGCGGAAGTTGTTGTTACCCAATGCCATTACCTTTTCATACCACTTGTTCATCCTCCCCATGGCTTTTGTCGGTGAGATTTTATCATTGAAAATCTTGCGCAGCTCCATCGCAAGGCTGTATGCAGCCTTCAATATTGGATAGTATTTGAACAGTATGTTGGCGCGATGGCGCTGTATGTCAGTCCATTTGTTCTGCGACATCATCAGAGTGTGTTTGCTGCGGGCCAGTATCTGGCGCATGGTCTCTCCGTTGGAGTACGTTACCGGCGGTTCGGACTTGTCGCGGTTGTTTTCCTCTGCGATGAGCTGTCGGCGAATGTCGATGCGGATTTCGTCAACGGCCTCATTATAGACCTGTTGGACATGAAAACGGTCGTTGACCACATGGGCGTTGTAAAACACTTCCGCGGCTATGAGCATCATTGATGGCGAAAGATCGCAGGTCACTTCCTTGACCCTGCGTCTGACGGAGCGTCCCATCGCACTGACGAGGATTGATATGATCTCGTCACTCTTTGTGCCGGGAATGGCTGCCGCAAGTGTTCCCTTGCCTCCGTGGCCGTCCTTGTTGGTCAGGAACGTCCATACCTCGCCGTTGCTCAGACACGTCTCGTCAAGGCTCATGTAAGGGCCGATATTATCGGCGTTGAAATAGAACCCACAGCCAAGCTCCTGTTCGCACCAGTCGGCGTAACCGCTTATCTTATTGCGGTACAAGTCGGCAAAATGTTTGCCGTTGACGCAGTACATCTGCGCTATCTGTTTAATCGACAGGGCTGTCGTCTCCACCTTCGTCTTTTAAAAAAGCCACGAACTCGGCACTGAGTCGTGTCCCTTCATCGTTGGGAAGCTCGAGATTGTAGCTGAAGATTTCGTTGGTCTGCTTGTCCCACCACTTGTTCTTGCGCATATGTAGAAATACCGGGCGACCTCGCATCGGATAGTCCTGTATCGTAACGTAATCCGTATAGCCTCGCGCTACGATATTTGGATTACGATAGTCTTCATCAGACAGTTTCTTCTTTTCGTCAAGCCATATGTCATAAGACTGTTCCGTGCGCTCGAAGCGCACCATCTCAAATAGCTCGTCCAGCCCTTCAGGGAGGCACATCCATATTGCATCTGCGGTTTTCATGCCACAAATTTAACACTTTTCTCAAAATCCATGCACCGAGTTTTCGGCTTGACCCGTGAAGACCTTTATCAGGATGCCTATCAATGGATGGAATTTCAACAGATTTATGCTACGCTTGAGCATTCATCTTTGGAACAGATTGAAGATACCGACAAAGATAAAGATGTTATTGCGGTTTATGATGTCAATGGGCGTCTGACAACTCCGGATATGCCTGGAATTGTAATAAAGCGATACTCAGATGGCTCTGTAAAAAAGGTGTTTAACAACTAAGAAGAGTTGATAATCTCACCAGAGATAAACAAGTTAAATGTATGGGTAAATAGCCGATTTGCATATTGATGTAAACTGCTTGTTTGCCCATACATTTGATTTCAAAGTTCAAGATTTGATTTTAAAGTAGGGATATTCGTATGAAAAGAATAATACTTATTATAATAACGTCATTTTGTGCATATTATAAGGCGTTCGCCGGGTATCATTTTAATCTATTGCTGTCCGGTAAAAAAAGACAAAATCATATATTCTCTACAAATATAATAAGTTACACCTGTTTTACGAAAAAGGGCTTGTCATTTGAGGCGATGTGAAATTGGTAGCATTAAGCATCAAAAAGCCCTTAAAAGACATCTATACGAGTCTGTTTCATGCTGTATGAGATAAAAATAGTCCATTTCCTATCATGTCAAAGTTTTACCGGACAGCAATAATTTTAATCCGGACGACGCATTTGGAGGGGGGATGATATGGTTGAAAGGTAATGAACTTCTAACAACCGTCCTCATTTTTGTAGGAATTGCCGCATTGTGTTATATCTGTTCTTTATTATCAGATGCCACTAAAAACAAAGGAAAAGAAACTAAAACAAGTAATACTTTTTCTACGGCAGTAGGTTGTCTTACTCCGATATTGGTATGTATGGCTATTGTTTGTTGGCAAATAGTCCTGCCATTGTTTTTTATAATAGGTATATGGAGTACGTTTAAGACAAAACGATGATATCAATGGATGTTAGTATTGACTGGAATTGTATGGGAATTGAAAGCGTCAGTCATCTAAATGACTTTTTCAGATTAAAGGTAAAAGAACTGAATGCTCAGTTTGAGCAGGCAAAGGCATTGATAGTCAATCATAATCTGTCATTGGGCCTGATTTTGGAGGAAATATTGCGTGAGTTTCTTCGTGAAGTGCTCCCCGGTAGATTTGGTATAACACAAGGATTTATCGCAATGGGGGCTAAGCTGTCACGTCAATGCGATATAATAATTTACAATTGTGTGGATTATGCACCGTTATATTCAGCTGGAGATATTAAGATTGTACCGTCAGAAAGTGTTGCGGCTGTGATTGAAGTAAAATCATCAATTGATTCCAAGAGATTTATTGAAACCATTAAAGCCTTTGATACATTAACGCGTATGGGGATTCGTGATAAGTACTTATTTGTATTCTCATCCCCTCAGGCGAAATATATAATAAGCTGGCTGTATAAATATGATTTTAAAAACAGATGCAAAATGATTTCACAATGCAATGATGACTCATACATAGTTTCGGATAGCTATCATTTAGATGTGGGTGATTTGGAGGTAATTCCTAAGGGAATAGTAAGTTTGGAAAAAGAGATGTTTTTATCTCTGTCGCATTGTCAAGACGATAAAAACGACTATTGGGGCTATGTGGAATATGTGGTGACAGATATGGCGGAAAAACGAGTTTCTTGTTTACAGCAATTCTTGACATCTCTACAAGATGCCATAATCGAGGTTAAACACACAGAGCTATTCATCCCATATGATAATATTAAGGAGGGTGATGATATGAATGATATGCGGGATTTAAAAATTAAAAACAGCTTCCAGTTGGTGCCATTTTAAGAAATTGTTTTATGTAGATGAGTGAATATTATAACATTGTCTGAATCCGGGGTAGGCTTTTCGGGTATATCAAAAAAGATTCCGGAGGAATCACCTCCTTGGTGGAACCTAACCGGTGGTTACCGCTCGGGGAAGCCCAAAAGGGGCTTCCCTCGCGCCAACTACCGGCTATACAGACAAATGATTCCTTCGGAATCGTAGGTGTATCGGTTAAGTCCCATTATCCAATTATACAAACAATATGAATAATTTAAGTATGATTGAATTATTAGGCCATCCATAATAAAAGACAACTCAAAAACTCCGTTTCATTCGGATGGCTTCTGTGTAATCTGTGAGACCAATCTCCAATTAATCCTTCGAATCTTTGTTATCTGCGAGAAATCTGCATATCTGCGGAATCTGCGTGAGACCCGTTGTCATCCATATGAGGACAAGGGGATAGCTCTGTCGGAATCTGCGTGGGAAATTGAGGTGAGGATGGGGATAAATCAGGCGGGGGATAGGGTGGATTTGGGAAATTGTTGTAATTTTGTGGAAACAATTTGAGTTTCCATTGGAATGAATGAAGAGCCTTTAAGCCAGCTGTATCTTAAAGATACGGCGTTTCATAACCTGATGCAGCGGCGCGTGTTCAACGCGTTGCTGGTGGCCTCCCCCTATGACGCTTTCATGATGGAGGAGGACGGACGTGTGGAGGAGCAGCTCTACAACGAGTATGTGGCCCTCAACCTCTCCTCACCTCCGCGCATTACCCGCGTGTCTCATATCAGCGAGGCCCTGGCGATGATGGCCCAGAAGAATTTCGACCTGGTGATAGCCATGCCGGGCATGGACATCAGCGAGACCTTCATAGGGGCCAAGGAGATAAAGCTGGTGTTTCCGGATGTGCCCATCGTGGTGCTGACCCCCTTCTCCAAAGAGGTGTCGCGCCGTCTGGCCTCGGAGGATTTCAGCGGCATCGACTATGTGTTTTCGTGGCTCGGCAACGTCGACCTGCTACTCGCCATCATAAAGCTGCTCGAAGACAAGATGAACGCCGAGAATGACGTTCTGGAGGTCGGGGTGCAGATGATTCTGATGGTGGAGGACTCCGTGAGGTTCTACTCCTCGATATTGCCTCATCTCTACAAGTTCCTGCTCAAACAGAGCCATGAGTTCTCCACCGAGGCTCTCAACGAGCATGAGAAGATGTTGCGCATGCGCGGCCGTCCGAAAGTGATGCTCGCCCGCGATTACGAAGAGGCTGTCGCGCTCTATGACAAGTATTCCGACAAGATGCTGGGCATCATCACGGATGTCTCCTTCAAGCGTGGAGGGGAGAAGGACTCGCAGGCCGGCCTTAGGTTTGCCGGGTTTGTCAGGGACAACGACCCATACCTACCGATAATCGTGGAGTCCACCGAGACCTCCAACGCCCCCCTGGCCAAGGAGTTCAACGGGATATTCCTCGACAAGAACTCCAAGAAACTCCCGGTCGACCTCGGCAAAGAGATAATGCGCAATTTCGGCTTCGGGGATTTCGTGATGCGCGATCCCGACACTGGCGAGGAGATAATGCGCATACATTCGCTCAACGAGATGCAGAAGCGGATGTTCCAGATTCCCGACAAGACCCTGCTCTGGCACGCCTGCCGCAACGACATATCGCGTTGGCTCTACTCCCGCGCGATGTTCCCCATCGCCGATATCATCCGGCGCCACCGCTTCCGCAACATCGAGGAGGCCCAGGAGGTGAAACAGCTATTTTTTGACCTCATCGTCAAGTACAGGAAGATGAAAAACAGGGGGGTGGTGGCCGAGTTCCGCAAGGAGCGTTTCGACTATTACTCCAACTTCGCCCGTATCGGGCAGGGGTCGCTCGGCGGCAAAGGGCGCGGCCTGGCCTTCATCGACTCGATAATCAAGAAACACCCGGAGTTTGACAATTTCCAGGGTGTCTCGATATCCATCCCCCGCACGGTAGTGATATGCACCGACATATTCGACGAGTTCATGGCCGACAACGACCTCTACCCCGTGGCGTTGTCAGACGTGTCAGACGAGGAGATACTCTCGCGGTTTCTCGCGGCGCGTCTTCCCGACCGTGTGCGCGAAGACCTCCTGGCCCTGACAGAGGTTGTAGACAAGCCGCTGGCCATCCGCAGCTCGTCGCTCCTCGAGGACTCCCACTACCAGCCGTTCGCCGGAATCTACTCCACATACATGATTCCGCGCATCGCCGACGGCGAGCAGATGCGAAAGGTGCTGACCGATGCCATAAAGGGGGTCTACGCCTCGGTGTTCTATGCCGAGTCCAAGGCCTATATGTCGGCTACCTCCAATGTCATCGACCAGGAGAAGATGGCGGTCATCATCCAGGAGGTAGTCGGCACCGACCATGACGGATGCTACTTCCCCTCATTCTCCGGGGTTGGCCGCTCGCTCAACTATTACCCGATAAACGACGAGCTGACCGAAGACGGCGTGGCGCAGGTGGCCATCGGCCTGGGCAAATACATCGTTGACGGAGGGATGGCCCTGCGGTTCTCTCCCAAACATCCCGGCAAGGTGTTGCAGACATCCACCCTCGACCTTGCGTTGCGCGACACCCAGAGACAGCTTTACGCCCTTGACCTCAACAGTGTCCCTGAGGATTTCAAGGTGGATGACGGCTTCAACATCACGAAAAAGAATGTACAGGATTTCGCCCGCATTGGTGACACCCTGAAATACCTCGTATCCACATTCGACATCAACGACCAGATGCTGCGCGACACCCATCTCGGCATAGGCCGCAAGGTGGTCACATTCTCCAACATCCTGCGCGACAATGTTTTTCCTCTCGCTCAAGCGGTTGACACGATGCTGTCAACCGGCCAGGAGGCCATGCAGCGCCCTGTGGAGATTGAGTTTGCCGGGAACATCGGCAAGGACGGCAACCTCAAAGGACGCATCTACTGGCTCCAGATACGCCCGATTATCGACCGCAAGGAGGATGTCGACGAATCGGTGCTGGCCCTCGGAAATTCCGACCTGATACTGCGGAGCCAGACCGCCCTCGGCCACGGGACAAACGACTCGGTGAGCGTCGTGGTGTATGTCAGGCCCGAGCATTTCTCCTCGTTCCGCAATCCTGAAATCGCCCAGGAGATTTCGCGGCTCAACAAGGGATTCATGGACTGTGGGGAAGGGTATGTGCTGATAGGCCCCGGACGCTGGGGTTCGTCAGACAACGCGCTTGGGATTCCGGTAAAGTGGGCCGACATCTCGGCAGCGCGTCTTATCGTAGAGTCCTCCCTGGCCAATTACAGGGTCGAGCCGTCGCAGGGCACTCATTTCTTCCAGAACCTGACCTCGTTCGGTGTCGGATATTTCACCGTCAATCCCTTCGCGGGGGAGGACTACTACGACATCGACTATCTCAACTCGATGCCTGCCGAATATGAGTCTGAGACCTTGCGCATCGTCAGGATGCCGTCGTCCCTTGTCATAGGCATAAATGGCCGGAAAGGGACAGGAGTGGTGGCCAAGCCGGGGACGGTGAAATGAAATTCTCCATCCATTGATGGTTAAGGGATGAAAAATATGGGAGTTGCCCCCCGCAATGTAGATTTATTTTTGTAACTTTGTGTGTTGGTAGATGATGAGACGCGCGCCTGGGGCGCCGGGCTGTCGTCTGCCGGCTTACACTTGCAAATATAGACTGAATGGGCTTCTTCGATATTATGAAAAGGGCGATGGGGTTTTCCCCCGCCGACGATGACGAACTGGAGGTGGAGGGGATAGACGCCACCGTCACTCCTCTGCGCCAGCGGGCTCTCCCTGCCCCCGCCGGGAATGAAGATGACCCCCAGGAGGCGGATGGCGGGGACAGTCAATCCGACACTGACAACAGTGGTGATGGCTCCCTGCGGGCTTCCGTGGAGGGCCGCCCCGACGCGTCTGTGATTTTCGCGGGTGTCGTCGGAATATTCAACGAGGCCCTGCCCGCGTTCTTGCGCGAGAGCGTCGACCCTGAGAAGCAGCGTCAGTTGCTTTTTGACTCCCTTGACAAGTCTGTGAAGGATTATTTCGAGCATATGGAGAGGAATGTGGAGCGCAGGCTCCACTCCCGTTACCAGGCCGAGAGCCACCACCTCCAGGAACAGATAGAGGAGCTGCGCCGGAAAGCCCGCAAGGAGGAGGAGGGCAACTCAAACGCGAAAAACCTCCAGCTCAGCGCCGAGCGCCAGAAACGCGCCCTTTCCGAGAGGGTTCACGAACTTGAGAAACAACTCGCCTCTATCGAGGCCGAGAATGAGCAATACATCCTTGAAAACAAGTCGATGGCCAACAAGTTGCGTATGGCCGCGCTGGTTGACGGGGATGTGGAGGCCGGTGAGCGCATCGCCGAGGCTGACCGCAAGGTGGCCGAGGCCGAGGGGCAGCTTGCCGCAGCCCAGGAGGCCCTGAAGCTATCGGAGGAAAGAATAGCGGAACTCACGGCCGCCGCCGTCACCCAGGCGACCGCCGAAGACAACGCCCGTGTGGCCGAACTCGAAAAGGAGGTCGCCCTGTTGCGCGACAGCCTCGAGCAGGCCAGGGCTAAGGATGAGTTGAGCCGTGTGATGGTCAATGACCTCAACGCGCGCGCTGCGGAAGCCCGCAGGATTGCCGCCGAGAAGGAGGAGCAGGCCGCCTCGATGCAGGCTGACCTCTCCGGCCTGAATGAACAGCTCGCATTGATGACCGCCCGCCTGGCCAAGGCGCAGGAAGACCTGCAGGTTGTCAAGGAGGTGCAGGAGCAGGTTGTGAAACTGGAGGAGAGCCAGCGGGTCAACGATGCCGCCCTGCGCCGCCAGAAAGACGAACTGATGGAGAAGGATGAGCTGATAAGAATCAAGGACGCCGACATACTGACCAAGAATGCCACTCTCCGCATCAAGGATGAGACAATCCGCCGTCTTGAGGACCAGACCGACTCGCTCAGGAAATCAGTGGAGACCGCCCAGTTTGAGAAGGCACAGGCCGAGAGCGCGCTGCGTTCGGAGATAGAGCGGCTGAAAGCCCTTAAAGGCATCACATCCCCGGTCGACACGGCGGTGGTTGCCACACCTGAAGTGACTGTCGAGATACCGGTTGTCGCCGACTCTGTCGCCGACACCCCTGAGATAGACCTTACACTTGACCTTCCGGAACTTGTCACTCCCGAGGTGGAGACGGCCGCCGCGCCGAAACCACGCAGGGGCAGACCGCCCAAGCCCCGTAGGGAGAGAGAGGTGCAGCCTCCCGCAAAGAAGGCAGAGAAGGCTCCGGCCCGAGAGGATGCCGACGACAATGACTTCTTTCTCCTCGACAGCACCGACTGGCTGATAGCCACTCCGGCCCCCGAACCACCTAAGCCAAAACGCCAGCGCAAGCAAAAGGCCGACAGCGCCGATGATGCTTTCGGCTACAAGGAGCCTGTACGTCAGGAGCCTCCTGACAATCCGGCGCAGATGTTGCTCTGGTAATTGAAATTAAAATTGTTGATGATGAACAACTTAACGAAGACATTCACCTGCCTGGCCGTTTCCCTTGCAATAGGGGGCGGCCCCGTTTACGCGCAGGCCAGGATAGATGTGGAGAGCATCGCCCGATATGTTTATCCGGGCAACACTCCCGACTCCCCGAAAAGTTTCACATATCTGCCCGATGGTGAAAGCTATCTACTTTTGGGCAACGACGGCAAGACCATCAAACGTTATGAGACGGCCACCGGCAAGCTGCTGGAGACTGTGCTTGATGTGAGCCACACGCGTGAAAGCTCCGTGAAGTCGGTAGAGAGCTTCGTCCTGAGCCCGGATGGCTCCAAGATATTGTTGTACACATCCAAGACTCCGGTTTACCGCCATTCCTTCAAGGCAGACTGGCATGTGTTTGAAATCAAACGCAACATACTGCGGCCGCTTTCCAAGCAGTTCGCGCTGCAGCAGGCCCCGCTCTTCTCTCCTGATGGCCGCATGGTGGCGTTCGTGGCGGGCAACAATATCCACATCAAGAAAATCGACTATGACTCGGAGGTGGCCGTGACTAAAGACGGCGAGGCCGACAAGGTGATAAACGGTATCCCCGACTGGACCTATGAGGAGGAGTTTGCCACGGATTGCTCGATGGCCTGGGCCCCAGACAATTCCACCCTCTGCTACCTGCGCTACGACGAGGAGAAGGTGCCGAAATTCTCTTTTCCCCTCTATGAGGGATATTGCACCCCCTCGGCTCAATATGCCCTTTATCCCGGGACATTCTCATACAAATATCCTGTGGCCGGACAGCCCAACTCGGTGGTCACCCTCCACAGTTATGATGTCGAGACCCGCAAGACCAAAGACATACAGCTCGGCAGCACGGCGGTGGAATACATCCCCCGCATAGCCTATGGAGGCAAGTCTGCTGAAAGGCTGATGGCTGTGACCCTCAACCGCGCCCAGAACCGTATGGAGGTGTTCGCCGTCAATCCCAAATCGACCGTCTCAAAGTCAGTGCTGGTCGAAGAGTCCAAGGCGTGGCTCAATCCGATGGCCTACGAGCAGATCCACTGGGGTGACGACAGTTTTGTCATCTCCTCAGAGCGCTCGGGCTGGAATCATCTTTACGAATATTCATACGCCGGGCAGCAGCTCCGTCAGCTTACCTCGGGAGAATTCGACGTGACTGACTATTACGGGACTGATGCCCAAGGGAACGCCTACTTCCAGTCGACCGCGCAGCAGATTGATGGCCAGGGCGACCGTGGGGCCTTGAGCCGTGTGGTGCAGAAGATTGACAAGTCAGGCAAAAAGACCCAGCCGGTGACCCCGTCGAACGGATGGGCTTCGGCCACATTCTCGCCTGCGATGAATTACTATGTTGTCAATTACAGCAACGAGCAGACGCCTCCCCGCCACACGATGCGCAACACCAGGGAGAAAGACCTCAGGGTGCTTGCCGACAACGCCGAGTATGCCGCCCGTTATGCCTCGCTCCCCCGCAAGGAATTCTTCACCATGACCTCTGAGGGATACACCCTCAACGGCTACATCATCAAGCCCTCGGGTTTCGACCAGTCGAAAAAATATCCGGTCATAATGTGGCAGTACAGTGGCCCTGGCTCGCAGGAGGTCACTGACCGCTGGCGCATGGACTGGGATTATTACGCCGCTGCCGAACGTGGCTTCGTGGTGATTTGTGTCGACGGCCGTGGCACAGGTGGCCGTGGCGCGTCTTTCCGCGACATCGTTTACCGCAACCTCGGCCATTACGAGACCATCGACCAGCTTGCAGCGGCCCAGTATGCGGCGTCGCTCCCCTTTGTCGACGGCTCGCGCATCGGAATCGCGGGGTGGAGCTATGGCGGGTATGAGACACTGATGGCCATATCCGATACGGCCTCACGGTTCAAGGCCGCTGTGGCCATCGCCCCGGTGACGTCATGGCGCTATTACGACACTGTCTATGCCGAGCGGTATATGCTGACCCCCGGCGAGAACGAGGAGGGTTACCGCGCGAGCGCACCCATCGAGCGTGTCGGAAATGTGGAGTGTTCGCTGCTGATGATGCATGGCACCGCCGACGACAATGTTCACCTCTCCAACACCATCGAGTATGTCAGCCGACTGCAGGAAACAGGGCGTGTCTGTGACATGCTGCTCTTCCCCAATATGAACCATTCGATCAACGGTTGCGACGCGAGGGCCCTCGTTTATGGCCGAATGGTCGAATATTTCGCCAGAAACCTCTGATTTGATATAGGCCGCCCCATTCAGTGGGGCGGCCCTGACGTTACATCGTGGTTACAGGTTAAACGTTTCGGAAACCTCGTGTGTTAGAATTGCCGGGTACAAGCCATCTCCTCCCCTGAAACATTCCCTAACAGAAGACATCGATCATACATATGTTCCATTCACATCAGCGCAAAGAAGGATTGAGTGCCGCCATATTCGGCCTGTGGCGCAACTGGACGATTGCAATCGGCTTTCTTGCCGTCTTGTCTTTTGTGTCCCCGCTTATCAGCCAGGCATGGCTCGCGCCGGTCTGCATAGCCTTGTTCCTGGGGCTGCAATGGGTCAGGGCGGTGATGGGCAACCAGGATGTTCCGGTATGCTCGCGCCTGTACAAGGAGGTGTCTGTCATAATTCTGGTGATAACCTGTGTTGTGCTTGTCAGATATTTCCTCACTGGCGGAGAGGGCGCGTTTGAGCTGACCGGACAGCCGGTCAACAGTAACGGGCCGCTGTTTGGCATACTTATAAGCGCGCCAGTGACGGCATTGGTTACGGCTTTCTTCCTGCTGCAGAAACGTGAGCCTCTGGTCTGCCAGCTGTGTCACCTGCGGTATGGAAATGTGGTGAAAAACGGGTTCATCGGCACCCTCTACCAGCGCGAGTGGCGTTACCAGACACGCCTGCTGATGGGGCTTGCCTTGCTGCTCGGGGTGGTTGACTGGACCTATTATCTCAGCCATTACATAAATGTCAACCTCAACCGCGCCGACTATTTCTTTTTCCTTTGGCTTCCGCTGGCCCTCTATGTGATATCGCTGGTTTATCTCGGATGGCGTTACTATTCCCTGTGGGTTTTCTATTGCCATAATGACGAGGGTCATCTGGTGGTCAACCCAAGTTCGACCACTGTGAGGTTCCTTGTGCTGTTTGACGACCGCATTCTGCTTGACATACGCCGTACCGACAAGTTTTTCAACAACGGGGCGGTGATAAAGAGGTTTGACACACCGGCGGTAACCACGCTGCCTTATCAGGAACGTTATGATGCAGGCCGCGCTGCCCAGCTTTTCCAGCAGATTTCAGGCATACCGGGCGCGGAGGTGAGGCCGATGTATGACAGCCCTGACAATGTGACATACCGTAACATCTTCCATTTCTTCGCGTTTGTCGACAGCAAAGAGCTTGTGGCCGGGTCAAAACTTGAAGGGGAGTGGTTCTCGCTCGGCGAGTTGCGCCAGCTTATGGAGCAGCACCTGACCGGGAATGACCTGAACTCAGAGATGGCCCGCATATACCGTGTCGCCATGGCCTGGAAGACATATGACCGTGAGGGGCGGAGGCTCTACAAAATCAAGCATTATCGCCCGACTTTCCGTCTCAAGGACATCCGTGGCTGGGATGTGGATTACAATGATGGCCACTGGCTTGAGGTCGGACGTCTGAATGAAGACAGTCACCTTTTCAGGATTCGCCGTTTCATGAAACGCCTTGAGAAGAAAATCCGGCGCAGCACCCCTGTGACGAATATTTTTGCCTGACAATCTGTTGACGCGTCGGGCTTGAAATGTAATTTTGACAGTTGATTATGGAAAAGACTGGTTCCGGAAGCTCCGTGCGCCCCGTCCTGGCGGTTGTGGGCCCGACAGCGTCGGGCAAGACCGGATATGCCGTGGCTGTGGCGCGTATGGGCGACGGCGAGATAATAAGCGGTGACTCCCGTCAGGTCTACCGGGGTATGGATATCGGCACCGGCAAGGACCTCGGGGAATACGGCGATGTGAGATGCCATCTGCTTGACGTGGCCGATGCCGGTGAGAAATACAATCTTTTCCAGTATCTAAGGGATGCGGAGCAGGCAGTCGAGGATGTGTCGCGCAGAGGCAAGCTGCCTGTGTTGTGTGGCGGGAGCGGCCTCTATGTGGAGTCTTTCCTTAAAGGGCTCAGGCTTCCTCCGGTGCCTGAGAATCAGGCGTTGCGGGCATCCCTCGCGGGGAAATCCCTTGATGAGCTTGCCGGAATACTCGCCGGAATGAAGCGGCTCCACAATACCACCGACATCGACAGTTGCCAGCGGGCAATCAGGGCCATCGAGATAGAGGAATATTATCTCGCCCATCCCGATGAGGCCCGTGAGGCCCGAGAGGCTGTCCCGCGCCGTTCGACGATAATCGGTGTGGATGTCGACCGCGAGGTGAGGCGCGAGCGTATCAGCCGCCGCCTTGACTCCAGGCTCGATGAGGGCATGGTCGATGAGGTGAGACGGCTTATCGACGGGGGTGTGGCTCCTGAAGACCTGATATATTATGGGTTGGAATATAAATTCGTGACCGAGTATATCATTGGCAAGACCTCGTTTGACCAGATGAGGAAGCTGCTTGAAATCGCTATCCACCAGTTTGCCAAGCGCCAGATGACATGGTTCAGAGGTGCGGAGCGAAGAGGGTTGCGCATACATTGGCTTTCAGGCAAGCTTTCGCGGAAAGAGTTCGCGGAGCAGGCCCTGGAGCTGTATCATCGTGAACATGGGGTATGAGAATCCGTTTGCCGAAAATCCCTTTATTGCTGATTGTGTCGCTATGGCTGCCTGTCGTGGCCCACGCTGTCGTGGGGCGGCTGGTGGAGGGTGACCTCAGGCTTGACAAAGGAGATACATGGGAATGGCCCGGGAGCGAGGCTCCAGTGGCCGGCATGGAACTTAGGGGAAAGTTGCTTGACGGTGAACGCGACAGAGTCGGTGGATGGGATATGGCGTTGCGCGGTTTGCAGGGTGACACTATCGCTGTCATCACGGTGGAGTGGGATGCCAGGACATCGGTGGGAGATTATGTTGATGGCCCGATTGCCGTGGTCTCTGTCGCAGCCGGTCGCGGGATGCAGCCGGCAATGGACATGGGGAGAGTGATGAGTGTCCAGGGCAATGTGGTGTCTGTCTCCATCCTGTCTGATTACGACGGACGTATGGAAATATGGAGCGGCGGCAATAAGCTTGACCTGCTGGCCACGCTGCCGCAGAAGACAGGTCTGACCGGGCTGTCGGTATGCGCCTTGGGCGCCATTGAGATTGTGTCGGTCAATGTCAACGGGCCTGCAAAACCGGTGGCCGACATCACTGTATGGGATGAGGAGTCGCTTGCGTGTCATTTCGCCTCATCGGCCGATTTCCGCGAGGGATTCTATGATTATCTCGACTCAGACATTGATATGGAGCGTTGTCGTCTTGGAGGACGTTACCGCCTCGGGGTGGTTGGAGACGGACGTGGTGGATATGACCTGATATATGTCGCGGGGGCTGAGGAGAACAGCCGCAACTGGGTCGAAGGGATGGCCAAGGGTAAGCTGTCTGGCACGATATTCCAGAACCACTATGATCTTTTGTGGCGTGACTCAGGTTTCGCGGAGGATATGGATGAGGCGTGGGCAGAGCTTGACGGCACTGTGATGTCGTTGCATTTCCCCAGGGAGAAGGCCACGGTGAGGTTCAGCCGTTCGCGCCACTCCCGGTGACCACGGGCTGGATATCTCCTGTTGAGACATTGTAGGAGATGATATAGCCGTGGAATATGACCATATATATGCCGGTGTCGCGTGTCACCGAGTAAACCTCCCCGAGATTTTCGGTGGTCTCGATGTAATCATAAAGTTTTATTGCTGTCCGGTAAAACTTTGACATGATAGGAAATGGACTATTTTTATCTCATACAGCATGAAACAGACTCGTATAGATGTCTTTTAAGGGCTTTTTGATGCTTAATGCTACCAATTTCACATCGCCTCAAATGACAAGCCCTTTTTCGTAAAACAGGTGTAACTTATTATATTTGTAGAGAATATATGATTTTGTCTTTTTTTACCGGACAGCAATAATAAAGTTTTGAGGGAAATTGATCGAAAACCAGTTGTCTGGGAATAGGGCTTCCGTTGCCGTCGATGGTGGTCCATATGAGCGATGAGTTGAACACGAGCGACGCGGAGTTGTCAAGGTTGACAGTGTATGTGCCTCCCGATTCGCTGAAATCCGCCACACCTTGCCCAGGGAAATACTGGCTGATGAATTGCTGTATCTCGCGTGGCAGGTCGTTGAAATCATTGTCGCCGCATGAGGTCGTCAGCGCGCCTGCACCTATGATGAGGGCCACGGCGGTGATGAGAATCCTGAGTCGTGAGATGAAAGAAGAGGGTATAACAAAGGCCATAGTCGAAACGTTTTTTGTAATTCAACGTCAGATTATGGCCTTTTGTTCTGTGATTGGGAGCTGGTCAGAAATACCAGGGATGGTCGCGCAGGGAAAGTCGCCTGGCGGTCGCCGGGTCGATGCGTCTCACGGCAATCAGTCCGGGATTCTCATAGTCAGGAGCATCGGGGTCAAGCGAACTAACCCTGACACGGGCCGAGGAGTGGATATAAGCCGCTCCTCCGAGCGATATGGCCACATGGGTGATCCGGCCGGTGGCGGTATTGCCGAAGAACAGCAGGTCTCCGGCCTGGAAATCAGAGGGGGAGGTCTTGTCGACCGGCAATCCGATTTTCACTTGTTGCGATGCGTCGCGCGGGAGCATCACCCCCTGGCGGTAGGCGCATATCTGCGTGAGCCCCGAGCAGTCCATGCCTTTCGACGACGTGCCTCCCCATACATATGGCGCCCCCATCATGCGGGCGGCATATCCGGGCATCTCTGCCGGGTTCCACTGTTGTGTGGCCCAGGTTTCAATGGCGACGATGAGGTCGCTGGAGATATAGCCTGTGCGCCCGTCGGGAAGCCTTATGGCCGTCATATTGCCATAAGCGGTGTCGGTGTCGACCTCGAGTATGGAACCGTTGACAAGGTCGGTCAGGCGTGCTGAGCCTGGCGCGTCTGATGGTTCAGACATGGCGTAGACCGTCCGGTCTGTGGCCACCACAACCCTGCGTGAGGCGCGCCATAAATGCATCTCGCTGTCATCCAGTCCCTGGAGGGTGTTGTTGCGGACATATCCCGAATATCCCTCCGGTGTCTCTATCTTCCACCATTCCCCCTGGCGGCGGGTGACTCTCAGGGGGGTGCCCATCACCACCTGTGACACCTGCTCTGCTCCGTGGCGGGGTTCGGCGCGCAGTATGGCCACGGAGACTTTGGGCAACGCCCATCGTTGGGCGTTGGCCGTCATCGCAGTGGCAAGCACAGCCATCGAAATCAGCAGCAATCTCAGAGGTGAAACCATAGGGCGGGGATGGAAGGATGTCGCCGGGATGAGGCGGGAATTATTTGCAGATTGACGCGATTACCTCCTTGATGTCGTTGGCGAGTTTGTCGGCCTCCTCCATCGTGTGAGCCTCGGCGTAAATGCGGATGATAGGCTCGGTGTTGGATTTGCGCAGGTGTACCCACGACTGGGGGAAATCTATTTTCACTCCGTCGATGTCGGTGATTTTCTCAGACTTGTAACGCTCTTTCATCGCGTCGAGAATCGCGTCTACATCAATTTCGGGGGTGAGCTGAATCTTGTTCTTGGCGATGGCATAAGCCGGATAACCGGCTTTCAGTTCGGTCACTTTCTTGCCGCTTTTGGCCATGAGTGTGAGGAACAGCGCCACCCCTACGAGGGCGTCGCGTCCGTAATGGGCCTCAGGATATATTACCCCGCCATTGCCTTCTCCGCCAATCACCGCGCCAGTCTCTTTCATTTTGGTGACGACATTCACCTCACCGACGGCGGCGGGTGAATAGCTGCATCCGGCAGCCTCCGTGACGTCACGCAGGGCGCGTGATGAGCTGAGGTTGGAGACGGTTGCTCCCGGAGTATGGCGCAGCACATAGTCGGCCACGGCGACGAGGGTGTATTCCTCGACAAACATCTCGCCGTTTTCCATCACGATGGCCAGGCGGTCGACATCGGGGTCTACCACAAAGCCTACATCGGCGCGGCCCTCCTTCATGAGGTCGGCGATCTGGGGGAGGTTTTCGGGAATCGGTTCGGGGGTGTGGGCGAATTTGCCGGTGGCCTCGCAGTTGAGTTCAATGATGTTCTCCACTCCGAGCGCGCGCAGCAACTGGGGTATGATGATGCCGCCGACAGAGTTGACAGCGTCGACCGCCACGGTGAATCCGGCTTTGCGGATGGCCTCGGTGTCGACCAGTTTCAGGTCAAGTACCTGCTGGATATGACGGCGGTTCCAGGTTGTATTGGTGAGTTCGTGGCCGAGAGCCATGACATCGACAAACTCAAATTCCTCGGCTTCGGCGATTCGCAGAACCTCTTTTCCTTCCGCGTCGTTGAGAAACTCTCCGTTTTCATTGAGAAGCTTGAGGGCGTTCCATTGCGCCGGGTTGTGTGAGGCGGTGAGTATTATGCCTCCGCAGGCCTGTTCGCCAACGACAGCCACCTCGGTGGTGGGGGTGCTGGCCAGCCCTATGTTCACGACATCGAAGCCCATGGCGCAGAGGGTGGCCACCACGAGCGAGTCGACCATCTCACCTGACAGTCGGGCATCGCGTCCAACCACGATGGTGTTGGTCTTGCGGGTAGTGGTCTTGCGGATCAGGGTCGCGTAAGCTGCGGTGAATTTCACCACGTCAACGGGGCTGAGCCCCTCGCCGGTCTTTCCGCCGATTGTGCCGCGGATACCGGAAATCGATTTGATGAGTGACATTAATGTGTGGAAGAATTAGAAAAACAGTTGGATAATCAGGAGGTGAGGGTGGAGGAGAGCCGTCATTCGCTCACAGCGGGGAGGTAGCGGATGTCGTAGAGGAATGGGATGACCTGTGATATCTCGCTTGTGAGGCCAAACTGTGATTTGATGACAAGTCTCACATGGGAGTTGAATCCCAGGAAGTTGAGTGGCATCTGTATCCCGGAACCCCACTGTGAGGAGGTTGTGAGGGTGTAGTTGTTGAAGCGGAACGAGGCCGATCCCATGCTTACATCCTCGGAGTTGCCATATCCTGAACCGAGCGAGCCGGTCAGGGCATATTCGTTGAGGTTGTAGCGGGTGAATCTGAAGAAGACCATGGCGTCGTTTTTCACCTTTTCTTTGTCGCCAGGCTCGATTACCTGCATAAACACATTGCCGTCAGGGTCGATGCGGTAGAAAGGCGCATCCGGGCCGTACTCGAAGATTGAGTCAGCCGGAATGTCGAGTATCACATTCTGGTCGGCCAGGAACGCGTTGACAGCCTTTGTCTCCTCGTTGAGAAGCTCGGCGTAGCTTTTGGAGTCTTTGCATGAGCTGAATGCCAGCAGGAATGCCGCGCTTATGGCGAATGTCAGGAATTTTCTGAGGTTCATTATCTTGTAGTCGTGATGTTGAGATGGTGTAATGGTTGGTGTCGAACGCGGATGCTGGAGGATTATTCGGGCAGATAACGGTCAAACAGCGGCATGGCCTCAAGGAGTCTTTCCACTGCCTGCTCAAGGGTGCCGTGGAATTCCCCTCCGGCCGCGTTGAGGTGGCCTCCGCCGTTGAAGAATTCGGCACACATTTTATTGACGGGGAAATCCCCTTTGCTTCGGGCCGACACCTTGATGTAGTCGGTCTCCTCGCGCAGGAAGATGGAGTAGACGACATCCGGGCAGGTGAGGGTGCGGTTGACCAGGTCTTCGGTGTCCCCCTTCTGGTAGTGGTAATCGTTAAGCTCGTCGCGTGTGAGGGTGATTAGTGTCGCCTTGTGGCCGGGGAAATGCTCGAGTTTCTCGCAGATGGCATACCCATTTAGCTTCAGGCGGTTTAGCGAGTTGTTGAAATATACTTTCTTGTATATCCAGTCTTTGTCTATCCCTTTGTCGAGCAGACGGGCTATGATGCGGTAGAGGTCGGGGTCGTTGGAGTTGTAAGAGAAATTGCCGGTGTCGGTCATCATACCAGTGTAGATGGCCATGGCTGCGTCCTGGTCAAGGAATCGCAGCATTCCCAGCGCCGACACCACTTTGTAGACCAGCGCGGAGGTGGAGGATATCTCAGGATGCGAGATCACGAGGTCGGGGAAGTTGTCGGGATACAGGTGGTGGTCGATCATCACCTTCGGCGCGGGGGATGAGAGCATCCCGGGGGCTACCAGGTCGATTCGCTTGGCGTCGTTGTAGTCGAGGCAGAAAATAAGGTCGGTCTCGGCCAGAATCTTGTTGGCGAATGCCTCGAAACGGGAGTAGACCACCACATGCTCTGCTCCTGGAAGGAACATGAGGTATTTCGGCGGGCTGTCGGGAGTGATGACCTTCACCTCCTTCCCGGCATTGCGCAACACCCGGCACAACCCGAGGGAGGAACCCATGGCATCGCCGTCGGGCGACAAATGGCAGGTGATGACAACCCTTCGCGCCCTGTTGACCAGCTGGCGCAGGTAGTCTATCTTTTCTCGTTCAATAAGATTCTCCATCATAGTCTGCAAAGTTACAACATATCCGGCTAATCTCCCCACCCCTGTCCGATAAAATTCATTAAAAACTGCGGCCGGAGAGTATCGACAGCAGGCGTGAAGCCTTGGATTCGGTCTCGGCCCATTCCGAAGCCGGGTCTGAGCCTTGGAGCAGCCCGCCTCCGGCGAGGATTTCAAAATAACCTCCGGGGAGGGACGATATGCGGGCGCTGCGCAGGTTGACGAAACTCCTGAATCCGCCAGGCGAGATGCTGCCGCCGTCATCGTTGGCCGGTGAGGGACGGTAGTGGCGGATGCCGACGAAACCTCCGTAGCATCCGCGTGTGTGGTGCTCGAAGTCGCGGATGTCTTCCAGGGCAGCCTCGAGAGGGGTGCCGCAGAGGGCCGGGGTGGGATTTATCAGGTCGAGCAGGCGGTGGAATTCCAATCCCTTGGGAAGTGTGGCCTGTATGTCGCGCCTGAGATGCTGGATTACCCCGTAGCTGACCGTGTATGGCCGGCTTATCTTCGGCTCCATACCGAGCATACGGAACCGGTCGCGGATATAATCGGCCACAAAACGGTTCTCCCTGAGGTTCTTGGCATCCCAAGGGGTGTCCCCGGCAGAGGCTTGTCGTGTCCCGGCAAAGGCCATTGTCGAGACACGGCGTGTGGCCGCGTCGAAATCGAGCAATGTCTCGGGGGAAGCTCCTAACCAGCATCCTGTCTGTGGCGTGTAATACAGGAAGCCGAATGACGAAGGGAAGGCATCGAACAGCATGCGGGCGGCGGCCGGTATGTCGAGCGACGGATTCTCCCCGGAGATGACACGGGAATACACGGTCTTTCCCTCGCGCAGGCGGCATCTCTCGGTTATTGCGGCCACCGCGTCGTGATATTCCTCCCGGGTAATCACATTGTCTGCCTGCAACGCCTCGGGGGTTGAGAACAGCCCGGGATATGACTCCGCGTCAGCCTCTTCGAGGAGGGCTGCCTGCGATGCGGAGAGGTGTTGCCCGATGCTCGTCCTCTCAGACCACGGGGCGAGCCATCGGCCTATCTCAAATGTTTTCCCGGCCTCGGAAGAGGAGGGGATGGTTGTGTTGTCCGCGGAGGATTCAATGCCGCAGAAAAAGTCGGGGGGCTGGTTGCCCGGAAGATGGCATACGGCGAATGGAATGCCGAATCTCAGGCATTTGCGCGCCGCAAGGAATACGGTTTCAGCTTGGGCGCGGCCGCTGGCAGATAGTATGGAGTCTGACGCCATATATAGGGACCTGAGACTTTTGAGTGTGCTCAGGGCAGAGGTTCGCCAATCAGTTCAAACGGCAGGGTCTCGGTGATTCTTACCTTGACGATATCGCCTGTATTGAGGTCACGCGTCTTTTTGACCAGTACCTCGGGGTCTACCTCGGGGGAGTCGAATTCGGTGCGCCCGACATAATAATCCTCCTCCTCGGAGTCAATTATGACATCCATCTCCTTACCTTTTTTCTCTTGCTGGATTTCGAGGGAAATCTCCTCCTGGAGAGCCATAAGCCGGCTGAGCCTCTCTTGCTTCACATCCTCCGGAATCAGGTCGGGGAGGTTGTTGGCGGCGAAAGTGCCCTCTTCCTCGCAGTAGGCGAATGCGCCCATGCGCTCGAAACGCTGCTCCCTGACAAAGTCCATCAGCTCTTCAAAATCGGCCTCCTCCTCTCCGGGGAAGCCAACCATCAGAGTGGTGCGGATATGTATGCCCGGCACACGGCGACGGATTTCAGCCAGAAGCCGGCGGGTCTCGTCGGCTGATATGTGGCGGCGCATGTTGGTCAGCACGCGGTCGGATATGTGTTGCAGGGCGATGTCGAGATATTTGCAGACATTATCCCTGCGGGCCATCACGTCGAGTATATCCATCGGGAAATCGGCTGGGTAGGCGTAATGCAGCCTTATGCGCTCCACGCCGTGGATGTCGGCCAGGCGGTCGACGAGCTGCGCCAGGCGGTGTCCGCCATAAAGGTCAAGCCCATAGCTCGACAGGTCCTGGGCTATGATGTTGAATTCTCTGACCCCTTTTGCGGCAAGCGTGCCGACCTCCGCCTCGATTTCCTCCATCGGACGCGAATGGTGGCGGCCGGTGATGAGCGGAATCGCGCAGAAGGCGCAGAAACGGTTGCATCCTTCGGAAATCTTGATGTAGGCGTGATGGGAGGGGGTTGTGACCACGCGGGGCGATTTTTCGCTGGCGGCCGGCGCGTCGTCGCTGACATTGACATCCTCATCATTTGCGGATGATGACAAGTCGCCTACAAGCTCCGTCCAGTCGAATTTGCCGTAATACCGGTCCACCTCGGGTATCTCCGTCCGTAGGTCGTCGCGGTATCGTTCAGAAAGACAGCCCATGACATAAAGCTCGGAGATGTCGCCCCGTTTCTTGGCCTCGCAGAACTCCAGGATGGTGTTGACCGATTCCTCTTTGGCGTCGCCGATGAACCCGCAGGTGTTTATCACCACTATGTCTGTGTCTTCCTCGGTCTGATGGTACGCCTCGAACCCGGCATCGGACAGCATTGAAAGAACCCGCTCGGAATCGACCAGGTTCTTTGAACAGCCCAATGTGACCACATTGACGCTTCTTTTCTTTGTCATTGTCATTTGAGGTTGTCCTCGTTGAAGAGCGATTCTACGAATTCTTTCTTGTGGAACACCTGGAGGTCGTTGATGCCTTCGCCGAGGCCGATGTATTTCACCGGAATCTTGAACTGGTCGGAGATACCTATCACGACACCACCCTTGGCTGTGCCGTCGAGCTTGGTGATGGCGAGCTCGTTGACGCTTGTGGCGGCAACAAACTGGCGGGCCTGCTCGAAGGCGTTCTGCCCCGTCGAGCCGTCAAGCACCAGCAGCACCTCGTGGGGCGCGTCGGGCACGACTTTCTGCATCACGTTGCGGATTTTTGACAGCTCGTCCATCAGTCCTTTCTTGTTGTGGAGACGGCCGGCGGTGTCGATGATCACAACATCCACGTCGTTGGCCTTGGCCGACTGCAGGGTGTCGAACGCCACGGCTGCCGGGTCGGCCCCGAGCCCCTGTTTCACCACAGGCACTCCGGCCCGTTCTCCCCAGATGTCGAGCTGCTCGACGGCGGCGGCGCGGAATGTGTCGGCGGCCCCGAGCATCACCTTGTTGCCGGCGGCCTTGAACTGGGCGGCAAGCTTTCCGATTGTGGTTGTCTTGCCTACGCCGTTTACGCCGACCACCATTATCACATGGGGATGATGGCCTTTGGGCACGGTGAAGTCTTCCTCAGATGACTCGTTGTTGTTCTCGGCGAGAAGTTCGCAGATTTCCTCACACAGGAGCTTGTTGAGCTCCGAGGAGTTGACATATTTGTCGCGGGCCACACGGGCCTCTATGCGTTCGATGATTTTGAGGGTGGTGTCGACCCCCACGTCGGAGGTTATGAACACCTCCTCGAGGTTGTCAAGCACGTCTTCGTCGATTTTCGATTTCCCGGCGATGGCGCGTGTGATTTTCGAGAACAGCCCCTGCTTGGTGCGGTCAAGCCCCTTGTCGAGGGTCTCTTTCTTCTCTTTGGAGAAAAATTTGTTGAAAAATCCCATTATTAGATGTAATGTGCTTGTTCGGATTTGATTTCGTGGGCCGTCGGTGACGGTGTCAGATTTCCCCGACAATCTCGTTGATGTCGGCGACGCCATGCCGGCGACACCAGTCCTCCATCCAGTCGATGGCCTTGACGGTCACCTGCGGGTCGATGAAGTTGGCGGTGCCTATCTGCACGGCCCTGGCTCCGGCGAGCATGAACTCTATCGCGTCGCGGCCCGAGGATATGCCTCCAAGCCCTATCACCGGAATGTTCACGGCCTTGGATGCCTGCCATACCATCCTGACGGCAACGGGGCGCACGGCAGCTCCCGACAGTCCGCCTGTCACGGTCGACAGGCAGGGACGGCGGCGTTCGACATCGACTGCCATTCCCATCAGGGTGTTGATGAGCGACACGGAGTCGGCCCCCGCGCCCTCGACCGCCTTGGCAATGTCGGCGATGGAGGTGACATTGGGCGAAAGCTTCACGATGAGTGTCTTCGGCCACGCCTTGCGGATGGCGGATGTGACAGCCTCGGCCCCGTCTGTGGTGGTGCCGAAAGCCATGCCTCCCTTTTTGACGTTGGGGCAGGATATGTTGACCTCGATGGCCGGGATGCCGTCGAGCTGGGCCAGTTTCTCTGCCACGGCGACGTAGTCCTCGATTTTAGCGCCGGACACGTTGACCAGCACGTTTGTGTCAAGCCCTTTGAGGCGCGGATATATGTCAGAAATGAAGTGGTCTACCCCTTTGTTCTGGAGCCCGACGGCATTGAGCATACCTGACGGGGTCTCTGCCATACGGGGATAGGGGTTGCCCTCGCGAGGCTCGAGTGTGGTTCCCTTGACGATGAACCCTCCGAGTTTTTCGAGGTCGATGAAGTCGGCGAACTCCTCGCCGAAACCGAAAGTGCCCGACGCGGTGAGCATCGGGTTTTTCATCCTCAGTCCGGCGATTTCGACGGCGAGATTGACGTTGTTGGCAGGTGAAGCCTGGCAGTTGGCCATGTATAATGAAATCTTGAGGTTTACAGAATGTTTGCTGCTCGCGGGGAGATGCAGGTCAGATCTCCCAGAGGAGCATGCCCGTGTCGAAGACAGGCCCCTCGACGCATGCGCGCAGGTTGCCTTTGAGAGTCGGCTCCACGCAGCAGAGGCATGCCCCGAGGCCACAGGCCATCAGGTTTTCCAGCGACACCTCGCAGGGGGAGCCGTTGGCGCGGGCCTTGTGGGCGATTCCTGCCATCATCGGCTTCGGCCCGCAGGTGCATACAAGGTCGTAATGACGGCCGAGGACCGAGTTGTCGGCGGCGTAGCCTTTTTCGCCAGCTGTGCCGTCATCGGTTGAGATGGCCACCTCGCCTATGGCGGCGAATTCCTTGGCCAGCAGGATTTCTGACGCTGTCCGCGCCCCGAGGAGGAAACATGGGGTTACACCCTGCTCTTTCATCTTCTTTCCAAGGAGCATCAGCGGGGCCACTCCGATGCCTCCCCCTGCCAGCAGAGCCGTGGAGCCGGGGGCCGGAATCGAGAAACCGTTGCCGAGGGGGCCGACGATGTCAAGCGCGCTCCCCTCGGGGAGGTCGCAGAGATGCTCGGTGCCTTCGCCGGCACGGCGTATCAGCAGGGTCATGACCCGTGAGGCCGCGTCGTAGTCGCATATGGAAATCGGACGTCGCAGGTAGGTCGATGGCGAGTCGGCGACCCTGATCTCGACGAACTGGCCCGGCAGCACCTCCATGTCGCCGACTGTGGCTGGGAGGCTGAGGGTGAGCATCGAGTAGCGTTCGGAAAGGGCGCGGATGGCCGTGAGCGTAGCGTTGAAAATCTGTTTCTTGCCCATCGGGAGACGTTTAGAAAAGGTAGGCGGCTGTGACGCTCCAGAAACGGTTCTTGCCGTCGCCGAGGTTCTTGCCGTAGAGGGCGGAGTCGGAGGAGGCGGCGTTGTTGAGTCCCAGGCCGTAAGAGGCGTGGAGCTGCACCTTGTTGACAAACATCAGACCGAAACCGAAGTTCCAGGCGAAATCGAAGGTGTGTTTGTTCCAGGCGTTGCTCACATTCTGCTTTGACACGAGGAATGAGAAGTCAGGGCCGGTGGTCAGGAAGGGGCTGACGAACTTGCCGATGACAGGCAGCCCTATGTCCCAGCGGAAGTTGATGGGGATTTCGATGTAGTCGCTCTTGATGGAGCCGTCGTAAACCTCCTGCTGGGACATGTCGGTACCTATGACAGTTAATCCGTCCACTTTGGTGACGCGGTGGGTGAACATCACCGACGCGTCGAAGCCGATGTTTATGATCGGGGCTGTGAATTTGGTCATAAGTCCGATGGTGTAGCCGCAGCGGTTGTCGGCCTTGAAGATGTCTTCGTTGAATTTGAGGTCGTTGACCGTCACACCGCCCTTGATACCGAATTTGAGGGGGCCTGCGGCCTTGGCGTTGAACGACATTGCCACGATGGCGGCCACGAAAAGGGCAGAGAGAATCTTATTGATTTTCATAGGATAATTTTTTTGCAAATTTAACGATTTTTCGTGGAAAACGCATCATTCACATCTGGAAAATTCTTAATTTTGACCCCGCAATAAAAATAATGGATATGAGCAAAGACAACAACAGACGCAAGGAGGATGGCAAGGACAAGAAACGGGCCAAACGCCGCGGACGCGTGGCCGTGACAGTGATAGCCCTTGCGGTGATGTGCTGGGGTGTCTGGCAGTTCACCTCTATGGCGAGCCGTTACGATGGCGACGAGGCTGTGTGGATAAGGATTCCGCAGGGTGCCACCAAGGAGTCCGTGGCCGATTCCCTCAGGGAAGCACTCGGAGATGAATATGGTCGTAAAGTCGCCGGTTACTGGGGGGGCAACCCTGCCAAGAGCCGGGGTGCGTATCTTGTGGAGCCAGGAGAGAAAGCCATAAACATAGCGAGGATGCTTGACAGCGGACGGCAGACACCCGTCAGGCTCACATTCAACAACATCCGCACCCTCGACCAGCTTGCCGAGCGCCTTGCCTCGCGGATGGACTGGGGCGAGGAAGATTTCAAGGAGGCATTCGCCCGTGAGGCTGAAGCGCAGGGGGTGTCTGAGGCCGTGTTGCTCGGGCGCATGATGCCTGACACATATGAGGTCTACTGGACCACGGATCCGCGCAAGACCATACAGAAGATATTGAAAAACCATGACTCGTTCTGGAACGAAGAGCGCCGCGGAAAAGCCGCCGCGCTCGGCCTTACTCCCGACGAGGTGGAGGTGATTGCCTCCATCGCCGAGGAGGAGACCGCCAAGGCCGACGAGCGGGGAAAGGTGGCGAGGCTTTATGTCAACCGGCTCAAGAGGGGGATGAAGCTGCAGGCTGACCCGACGGTTAAATACGCCGTGGGGGATTTCTCCATAAAAAGAGTAGGAGGACCGATGCTTGACATCGATTCCCCCTACAATACTTACCGCTATGAGGGGTTACCGCCGGGCCCGATACGGATTCCAGACAAGCGCACGTTGCAGGCGGTCATCGACGCGCCGGAGCATGGTTACATATATATGTGTGCCCGCGCTGATTTCTCGGGCTACCACGATTTCACCTCAGACTACTCCACCCATCAGCACAATGCCGCCGCGTTCAGGAAAGCCCTCGACGCAAGGGGCATAAAGCTGTGACAGTAAGGTGGTCAGGTCAGTCGCGGTATTGTGGCAACACCTTGACCGGGAAGCGTGAGAACAATGTCTCCACAGCTTCGGCGATGCTCTTGAGGTTGCGGTACTGGCCGTCGCCATTGTTGATGATCGTTGCCACAGACGCTGAATAGAGAGGCAGCTTGGTGTCGATGTTGACAAAATCCATCGTCAGCACGCCCTCTTTGTATATCCCGGTGATGACCTGGGCGTTGGGGTTGATTCCGGCAGGCCAGTAGGGGCCATAATTGTATCGCGGCCACATGTAATATGGATAATATGGGCCGTAATACGGGAAGTAGCCCGGCTGAACGAGCGGTTCGGTGGCGATTTCCCTCTGGGTGGTCACAGCGATGTTGATCAGCAGGGGAGAGGTTGGCGACTCGGTGTAACCGCGCATCACCATCTCCTGGCGTATCGCGGCCGCGATGTTGTAGTATGTGGCCATCTCCATGCCCGGAGGCAGTTTGCCCATGTCGGGAGTGACGATGCGGAATGTCTTGTATTCCGCGAGGTCGGCGTTGTTGTAGACTTCGCTGTTGACCAATGTGAATGGGGAGCATGCCCCCAGCAACAGGAGCAGCAGGAGGATACCTGTCAATTTCTGAAGTTTCTTCATAATCAATAGTTTTTCAAGTATATAACACAATAAAACGGTCAAAGGTTGCGTTTTCAGTAAGATTGTGCCTCGTCTCAGCCTGGCACGAAATTTCTTACATTCATATCCGAATCATCAATTCCCGACACAGACAAAATAACAACCTTAAAAGCAAGATGAGAAACTTCATGTTTGACCTATGTGTGAGTTCACTTGTGGCAGGGGCCGTGCTGGCACCCCAGTATGCGCGTGGCGCAGGCAATGAGGTGGCCGCGGCGGCTGCCGGAAAAGTGGACGCGAAATATCTCTCATACCCGGTTTACGAGGGTGATGGCCTTGAGTTGTCGATAAACTCAGGCAAGGCCGATTTCAGGCTCTGGTCTCCCGACGCCCAGGCTGTGAAGCTCCGTCTTTACAATAGCGGACGGGGAGGTGAGGCTCTTGAGACGATTGATATGGAGAAGGCCGGTGACGGCACCTGGACTGCCTCTATGGCCCCGGTTCCCTACGGCAAATTCTACACCTTCCAGGTGAAGGTTGACGGCAAATGGCTCGACGAGACCCCCGGCATATGGGCCAAGGCGGTCGGTGTCAACGGCCATCGCGCGGCTGTCATCGACTTCTCCTCGACCGATCCCGCCGGTTGGGCCGACGACAAGGGGCCCGAGGTGAAAGCCATCAATGACGTGGTGGTGTATGAGATGCATCACCGTGATTTCTCGATACACCCCAATTCGGGCATCGCAAACAAAGGGAAGTTCCTCGCCATGACCGAGCAGGGGACTGAGTCGCCTCTCGGTGACAAGACCGGCATCGACCATCTGAAGGAACTCGGGGTGACACATGTCCACATACTTCCCTCCTACGACTACAACTCGGTCGATGAGGCCAATCTTCCGGCAAACCAATACAACTGGGGCTATGACCCTTACAATTACAACGCTCCCGAAGGCTCATACTCGACCAATCCCTCAGATCCCGCTACCCGTGTCAGGGAAATGAAAGAGATGGTGAAAGCACTCCATGACGCCGGGATAGGAGTGGTGATGGATGTGGTCTACAACCATACCGCCGACAATGACAAATCCAACTTCTCGCTGACTGCCCCCGGCTACTTCTACCGCCACAATGAGGATGGCTCATACAGCGACGCGTCGGGTTGCGGCAACGAGACCGCCTCCGAGCGCGCGATGATGGGCGATTTTATCGTCAACTCGGTGAAATACTGGGCAAAGGAGTATCACATCGACGGTTTCCGTTTCGACCTGATGGCCATACATGACACTGAGACGATGAACCGCGTGGCCGCCGCCCTCAAGGAAATCAACCCCTCGATTTTTGTGTACGGCGAGGGTTGGACCGCCGGCAACTCTCCCCTGCCGATGGAGGCCCGCGCCCTCAAGGAGAATGTGGCCAGGATGGAGGGGATAGCCGTGTTCTCGGATGACATCCGCGACGCTGTCAAGGGCCATTATTCCAATGCCGCCGACCGTGGATTCGCCACAGGCAAGCCTGGAAACGAGGAGACCGTGAAAATCGGCATCGTTGCTTCGACAGCCCATCCCCAGGTCGATTACTCAAAGGGCAACAATTCCAAATTCGCCTATGCCTCAAGCCCCTCACAGATTATCAACTATGTGAGCTGCCACGACGACCTGACCCTGACCGACAAGCTGGCCAAGTCGATGCCGGAGGCCTCGGAGGCTGAACGTCAGCGGGCCGCCCGTCTGGCGCAGACGATAGTCTTCACCTCGCAGGGCACTCCATTCATGTTTGCCGGCGAGGAGGTGTTCCGTGACAAGAAGGGTGTACACAACTCCTACAAGTCGCCCGACTCAATCAACGCCATCGACTGGAACCTCAAGCACGTCAACGCCGACCAGTTTGAGTATTACAAGGAGCTCATAGCCCTGCGCAAGGCCCATCCGGCTTTCCGCATGACCACCGCCGGGGATATCGCCCGTCATCTCAAGTTTGACAAGGTGACAGCCCCCAACCTCATCTCCTACTCATTACTCGACAACGCCAACGGCGACGAATGGAAGGAGATAAAGGTGATTTTCAACGGTTCTGACAAGGCTGCCGAGGTCATGCTGCCCAAGGGCAAATGGACAGTCGTAGCCCGCGACGGAAAGATTGACCATTCAGGGCTGCGTGACGCCGACGGCACCCTGCAGATGCTCCCCGGCGGAAATACCGCAGTCGAGCCGTGTTCGGCCCTCATCTTATACCGCTGACCCCTCCCGCCGCAGGTTAGCAAGCCATAAAGGCCATCCGCCACACCATTGCAACGGTTGTGACGGATGGCCTTGACGTTGTGTTTTTTTCTCTGCGAATCCCCCGGCTGTCAAATATTTTACGTATCTTTGCGGTCGGGAAGAGGCCGTGTATGGCCGTTCCTCTACATTTTGGATAAAAAGGAAGCGTTATGCTTGTCTTGTGAGTTGAAAACCTGAGAAACTTTCAAAATCGAATACAAGGACCGGCATAGTGGATTCTCGCGCGTATAGCGCGGGCTGCTATTGTTACATCTGTATTCAAGGTTTTCTCAGGACCGTCAACTTACGGCGTGGCATAGTCGGCTTGCGCTTTTCTTATTCAACAGGTGACGGCCGGTGGCCGCCACCACAATACGCCGCCTGGCCGACGCGGCTGACTGATTTGCCATGAGCGAAAATTTCAACACCTACATGGATATTCCGGGCATCGCTTTCTGGCGGGATTTCTGTCTCGCCGAGGGGGAGCTGCGCCGTTATGAGCGGGGAGAGGAGTTTGTCAGTGTCGGCCAGGTAGGGCGTTACATAGGCTTCGTGATGCAGGGGACATTGAAGTATGTCACATACTCGGAGGATGGCACCGAGCATGTGGTGGGATTTGAGTTCCCGGGGGAGTTTGTCACCGACTTCCCGTTTTCTCTGTACGGAATGCCGGCGAGGGTGTCGATAATCGCCGATTCAGACTGCGAGATAATGTGTGTGGCCACCCGTGTGGTGGCCGAGCGGATGAAGACCGACCCGCGGCTGGCCGAGGTGGTGATGCGGTCGACCGAAGGGGTGTTCTCCACGGTCTATGACCGTTACATGGCGCTATACCGTAAGTCGCCGCGCGAGCGTTACGAGGAGTTGCTCGACCGCCATCCCGACCTCTTCTCGTTGTTTTCGCTCAAAGACATCGCGTCTTACCTCAATATCACCCCGACCCATCTGAGCCGCTTGCGCAAGAACGGGTGACGAATGTTAAAAATCGTTGTCAACAAGCTTTTTCAACAAATGTTGAGATACAAGAGGCGGGGATTCACGAACTTTGCATCGTAATCAAAAGCTTCAACCGACGATGTTTAGAATTTCCATATGTCTTATGTCAATCATTGCAGCGGCTGCATCATTCTGCGACAGCCATGGTGACGCGTTGTTGTGTGCTGAAAGCTGCGAGCCTGTCGTCAAGGCCGAGACTGTGGTGGCCGTGGGGCTGTCGCAGCCGGCAATGGTGGTGGCTTGGATTGTCAGGGATTCGGTCGCGCGTCTGTGAGTCTGCCGCCCGTCAACGACATCATACACTAATACTACATACAACTGCAGAGCGGGGACGCCGACAAGCGCCCCCCGCTCTGCAGCCTTTTTTCAATCATTGTCAGGGTCAAGTCCGAAGCAGGCTGTGATGGCGCGTCGGATACGGCGTGAAGCAGGAGTGTCGCGCCGCAGTATCGATATGATGCAGCCGACGTAAGAGTCTTTCGAGCCGTTTAGCCCGCAGAGCTGGGATACATTGGAGCCGGGAAGCATTGACTTCTGGTTGTAGACTTTGAGGATTCCGGCATAATTTTCTTCGGCTAAAAGCCGGGAGAACTCGCGGCACAGTTGCTCGTAGACTCCGCGCGGATTCAGTTCGCCGGCCAGTCCCGCCAGGTGCTGCTCAAAGGCGTTTATGTTGTTGAACTTGCCGTCGACGCGACGCTCCATCAGCCTTTTGGTTCGATGGCGTGTGTGGAGCATCGCCTGGGCGCGCAGGTCGTGGCTGAACATGGACATGATTGATTTCTTTACCGACCGGAAGACTTTGTCTTCGTCGCGGCCGTTGAACGCGGCCACGGTCCTGACCACCTCCTCCAGCATCAGTATGTTCTCGATTTCCGCCACTTCCGGCACGAATATGTTTTTGCTTCGCAGGTATGCCACCTCCCCCTCGTCGCGGCGGTCGCGGTCTACTATGCCACGGCTCTCGAGATGATGGAGGGAGCGCTGGTCGTTGAAGGCGCGTGTCGACTCGATCACTTTGTCGCAGCTGCCAAGGGATTTCACCGTGAAGTCTTTGAACACAAGCGGATAAAGCTTGGCGTCGATGGAGTGTGACGCGTCGCCCTCGATGAACAGCACCGGGTTGCGTGAGCCGATGATGGCCATATAGACCTCGTCGGATATGCCCGCGCCACGCGGCAGGATGGTGTAGTCCCAGCCCTCCCCGGCGGTGTCGTAGCCGCGCACCCACAGCAGCAGGTCGCGCTGGCGGGTGGCTGTGAAGTCGAGGTCATGGGTGGTGTAGACAAACCGGCAGTCGGGCCGCATGGCCTCCAGTGAGTCCCATGTCTTTTGCTGGAGCGAGGGGTGTAGGAACATCTCGGGGGAGTCGACAAACACCACGGCGTTGCGCGGAGCGTAGAGCAATGCCCCGAAGTAATACAGCACGGCTTTCTCGCCGTCGGAGAGGCGGACCTGAGAGTATCTGTCATCCTGCCCGTCGCGGGCGAAGAGCAGGCGGCCTCCCTGGCGCAGCACCTGGTTTGAGGGGAAAATCTCCTGCCACCGGGCTATCACCTCGTCGAGCTTGGTCGTAGGGGCTATGGCCGCGTCGCGGCGGCCGGCCGCCACTTTAGTCTGGGCCATCTTGTATTCGACCAGCGAGGCTATCTCCTCGTTTAGCAGCAGGGCTGTGAGCCTGTCGAAAGTCGTCGAGGCGGTGTTGGTCAGGAATGAGGGCGACTGGCGGGCCTTGACATAAATTCCGTCCACGGTGCCTGGCTCCTCTTTAGGCTCGCCGGTGGCGTATATGGCTTTCAGGGCTGAGAGCCTGAATGCCTTTTCGCCCAGGCCCTCGGCCATGTACAGGGAAAAACGGGTCTTGCCGGCGCCGTTCGCGCCGATGATGGTCAGGCTGCGTGATGCCGGAGGCAACGGGCTGCGTTTGCCTGACAAGTCGGGCGGGAGGAGGATTTCCATATCAGGGGGTAGGAAGAATGTGTCAGTCGAGATAGCGTTTTGTCAAGCCGTCATATATGTCGATGCGGCGGTCGCGCAGGAAAGGCCACCAGCGTCTCACATTCTCGCTGCGCCTGAGGTCGACATCGACTATGGCCGTCGCCTCGCTGTCGTCGGGGGCCTGGTAGAGGAATTCCCCCTGGGGGCCTGCCACGAAGCTCGAGCCCCAGAATGTGATTCCGTCGGTCACCCCCGAGGGGTCATCCTCATGGCCGACGCGGTTGACGGCTATCACAGGTATGCCGTTGGCCACGGCGTGGCCGCGCTGCACGGTTATCCATGCCTCGCGCTGGCGTTGTTTCTCATCCTGCGGGTCTGTGTCCTGCCAGCCTATGGCCGTTGGGTAAATCAGCAGTTCCGCCCCCTGGAGGGCCATGAGGCGTGCGGCCTCGGGATACCACTGGTCCCAGCATACCAGTACCCCGAGCTTGCCAAGTGAGGTCTGGATGGGCTTGATGCCGAGGTCGCCGGGAGTGAAATAGAATTTCTCGTAGAATCCAGGGTCGTCGGGGATATGGGTCTTGCGGTAGCGACCCGCCTCGCTGCCGTCTGAGTCGAAGACCACGGCTGTGTTGTGATACAGTCCGGCGGCTCGGCGTTCAAACATAGAGGTGACAATCACCACACCCAGTTCCTTGGCCAGCCGGGCATACATGGCCGTGGCTTCCCCGGCGAGGTCTGCCGCGAGGTCGAATGTGTCAACATTCTCGTCCTGGCAGAAATACAGCGAGTCGTGCAGCTCCTGGTTGACAATCAGATTCGCGCCTTCGCCTGCGGCCTTGATGATTTCACGGGCCAGGCGGTCGCGGTTGTCGGCTATGTCGGCGGTCTTGCCCTGCTGTATGAGGGCCACCTTTATTTTGTCGGGCATATCGGTCGGTGTTTGGGTTTTCATATCGGGAGCCAGGAGGCGGGAATCTGCATTGTCGCGCAATGCAGCGAGCCGTGCTGGCGTATCAGCGCGCGGCAGTCCACCGTGATGATTTCGTGGCCGGGGAAAGCGATTGACAGCATGTGGGCCGCCATATCGTCGTTGCGGGGCTGGCCATAGACCGGCATCACCACCGCCCGGGGGGTGATGAGGAAGTTGGCGTATGTCGCCGGCAGGCGGTCGCCATTGTCGTCGTGGATGGGGGAGGGGAGCGGCAGCCCTATAAGGTTGTAGGGATTGCCGTCTGGTGTGCGGAACTCTTTGAGCTGCTCCTCCATGCGTTCGAGCGCGGGGGTATGGCTGTCGGTCGGGGTGTATGACTTCACATATAATATGGTGTCGCCAGGCGCGAGCCTGGCGAGGGTGTCGACATGGCTGTCGGTGTCGTCCCCTTTCAACGCGCCATGGTCGAGCCACAGCACGCGGGTAGCGCCCAGGCCGGCGGCGAGCTCGCGCTCGACCTCCTCCTTGGTGATGAACCCGTTGCGGTTGACCGACAGCATGCACTCCGATGTGGTCAGGATGGTGCCGTCGCCGTCGCTCTCGATGGAGCCCCCCTCAAGCACATACCGCTTGCGCAGGGCCACCGGTGCGCGCAGGGCCTTGTCGGCCACGAGAGACAGGAAGGCGAGGTTGTCTTTGTCAGACGGGAACTTGAGGCCCCAGCCGTTGAACTTGTATGCGACAGCCGAGAGGCTGCCGTCGGTTGTGTCTTCGACGGTGAGAGGGCCGTAGTCGCGAGTCCAGGTGTCGTTGGTGGGGCAACGGGCTACGAGCAGGTGGCCTGTGGCCATGTCGTCGGCCAGCAACGCCTTGACCCGCTCAGGCTCGGGTGTGGCGATGACAACCTTTTGCCCGGCGCGGAGCAGGGCCTGGGTCAGATCGGTGTAGCATCGGTCGACATCGTCGAGCATGTCAGCCCAGTCGGTGTCGTGGTGAGGCCACGCTATGAGGGTGGCGTCGAATCTTGAGTCCCATTCGGCTGGCATTATCCTGCCAGGGACAGGTGGAGTGGCGGTGGTCATCGGTCGTAGTCGTTGTCAAGGGTGTCCCATATAGACTCCTGATTGTCGAGATACTCCTCACAGAAGTCAAGGAAACCACGCCGCTCAGAACTTCCGACCTCGTGGCACCACTGGCGGTAGAGCTTGTGGAGCTCATCATCCTCGCCCACCATCTTTTTGAGCTCTGCCTCGGCCATGTCGATGCTGCCGGCCTGGCGGATTACTTGATGGAACACTTCTGTGATGTCTTGAAAATCCATTGTCTGTCATGGTTAACCGGGGCCTAAGGAGGGAGTGGGCGCCCCGTGGCATTGTTTTATTTGGCTATATGCGGCAAAGATAATGAAATTTTTGGAAAATAACGTAAAATTTGCCGACTTAAAAACATTTGTTAACTTTACGAACCAATCTGCCTCTCCTCATTGTTTTAAGTGGAAATACATTGCCTACATGAGACGTGACTCCGTATTGATACTCCTCTCTCTGTTGCTCGCCCCCTTGCTGCTGTCTTGGGTGGCAGACCCGTTGCTGGGGAAATCTGGCTATGAGGTCGAGACAGTGAACCAGCCTGACGACTATTCCGGCAAAGTGGTGTCGACCGTCATCAGGCGGTTGCCCGAGGGGAAGAAGCCACGCAAGGCGGTCTTGTATGTCCACGGTTACAACGACTATTTCTTCCAGGACTCGATGGGGCGCGAGTTCAATGATTCGGGCTATGGGTTTTATGCCGTCGATCTGCGCAAATACGGGCGTTCGCTCCTGCCCGGCCAGCACCGGTATGAGGTGCGCGACATGGCGGAGTATTTCGCCGACATAGACTCGGCCATATCGCGCATGCGCCGCGACAGCGTGACCGACATCGTGCTGATGGGCCACTCCACCGGCGGCCTCATCACATCGTTGTATATGGAATCCGCTCCCGCCCCAGAGATAAAGGCCCTGATTCTCAACAGTCCGTTTCTCGACTGGAATTTCACGGGATTCATGCGCAAGGCTGTCATCCCCCTGGCCGCCGCTGCCGGGAAGTGGCTGCCGGATGTGTACATGTCACAAGGAGATGACACGGCCTATGGTGAAAGCCTTCTGAAGTCGCTCCACGGCGAGTGGGAGTTTGACACCACGCTAAAGCTCATCCATCCGGCCCCGATTTCCCTCGGCTGGGTGCGCGCCATCGACCGGGGCCACAAGCAGCTGGTCGAGAACGGCAGGGCGATAAAGGTGCCGGTCTATCTGATGCGCTCGCGCCGCAGCGTATATCCCGACGGGTGGAGTCCGCTGGCCAGCAGCGGAGACGCGGTCTTGAATGTCGACTCCATATCGGCCCGCGGACGCCGTATGGGCTACAATGTGACCGAGGCGATTGTCGACAGCGGTCTGCATGACCTCGTCCTTTCCCGTCCGCGTGTGCGCCGTGCGGTCTACGAGTCGATGTTCAGATGGCTCGGCCGGCAGCCCGAGTTCGTGGAGTGACGGGTCGGGGGACGGTGACAGCCGAAAGGGGCGGTTTGTGGCGAGTTCAGGCCGCGAGGGTCAGACGTGGAGGTGTTTTTCGTGGAGCCGCCGAAATTTTTCTTGCAAATTGTTGATGATTCCAAAAAGTTTAGTAAATTTGTGGCATTGAACTGTTTTTGGAAATTTTAATATCACCCAGGCGGATTTGGGTTATAACCGCCCCGCCAGGGAGGAGATATTTTCGGAATCTGTTACCATGAAGAATCCGTGTTTTCTGAAACCTATGACCGCCGTTTTCCCGGGAAATCCCCGGGAAGCAGCTATGTATGCAAACTATTGTTAACCTCTTTATATATCATGGCAGAAAATAAAGAAAAACTGTTCACCCAGTTCCCTCCCGTCTCCTACGAGACCTGGAAGGCTAAGGTTGATGCCGATCTCAAGGGTGTCCCCTTCGACAAGAAACTGGTGTGGAGAACCGATGAGGGTTTCTCGGTGCAGCCGATGTACCGCCGCGAGGACATCGCCGATTTCAAAACCACCGGCTCCCTCCCGGGCGAGTTCCCTTATGTGAGGGGTACGCGTGACAACAACCACTGGCTCACACGCCAGGAGATTCTCCCCGCAGACCCCGCCGAGGCCAACCGCGTGGCCCTCGACGTTCTCGGAAAAGGGGTCAACTCCCTGGGCTTCACCATCAAGGAGCCTACAATCGAGACTCTTGACATCCTCCTCAAAGACATCAATGTCGCCGAGGTGGAGCTGAATTTCAACACCTGCCCCCGCAAGGCCCTCGACCTGGCCGCCGCCCTCGTGGAATGGCTCAAGGCCCACAAGCTCGAGAAGGTGTTCAATGGCTCGATCAACTATGACCCGCTCAAACGCGCGTTCCGCCATGGCGCCGATGTCGACGCCAAGGCTGTCGCCGCCGAAGCCGCCGGAATGCTCGGCATCGTGGCCGATGTGCCCGGTCTGCGCTGCCTGGCCGTCAACTCGGTGGTGTTCAACAACGCCGGCTGCTATATCTTCCAGGAACTCGGCTACGCCCTGGCTTGGGGCGCGCAGTGGATGACCCTGCTGACCGAGGCCGGTGTGAAACCCGCTGTCATCGCCGAGCGCGTGAAGTTCAACATGGGTGTCAGCTCCAACTACTTCATGGAGCTTGCCAAGTTCCGCGCCGCCCGCATGCTCTGGGCGCAGATCGCCGAGCAATACAAGCCCATCGAGAAAGAGGACTGCAAGATGGCCCTCCACGCCGTCACCTCGCGTTTCAACCAGACCCTTTATGATGCCCACGTCAACCTGCTGCGCAGCCAGACAGAGGCGATGTCGGCAGCCCTTGCCGGAGTCGACTCCCTGACCGTCACCCCGTTTGACGTCCCCTACAAGACTCCTGATGAATTTTCGGAGCGCATCGCCCGCAACCAGCAGCTCCTGCTCAAGGAAGAGAGCCATCTCGACAAGGTGGCCGACCCCGCAGGCGGTTCATATTATGTGGAGACCCTCACAGTCTCCATCGCCAAGGAGGCATGGAAGCTCTTCCTCGAAGTGGAGGAGAAAGGCGGATTCTTCGCCTGCGTCAACGAAGGCGACGTGCAGAAGGCCGTCAACGCCTCTGCAGCCAAACGTCATGACGGCATGGCCCGCCGCAAGGAAATCCTCCTCGGCACCAACCAGTTCCCTAACTTCAACGAGTTCGCCGAGGCCAAGATCGAGGTCGGTTCGTCGGCGGCTTGCGAGGTAGACAAGGTGAAAGGCCAGGAGCAGGCACATGCCTGCGGATGCGGCGGCGACTGCCAGACCAATCCCGAAAAGGCCCTCAACCAGGCCCGTATGGCGAGCGACTTCGAGCTTCTGCGTCTTGCCACCGAAGCGGCCTCAAACCGTCCGAAGGTGTTCATGCTCACCATCGGCAACCTGGCCATGCGCCTCGCCCGCGCCCAGTTCTCGTCAAACTTCTTCGGCTGCGCCGGTTACGAGATCATCGACAACATCGGGTTCAACAGCGTGCAGGAGGGTGTCGACGCCGCCATCGAGGCCAAGGCCGACATCGTGGTTCTCTGCTCCTCTGACGATGAATACGCCACTTTCGCTCCCGAGGCGTTCAAGGTCCTCGACGGCCGCGCCGAGTTTGTTGTGGCCGGAGCGCCCGCATGCGCCGACGACCTCAAGGCCCTCGGCATCGAGAACTTCATCAACGTCAAGAGCAACGTGCTTCAGACCCTGCAGGAATTCAACAGCCGTCTTCTCAAAAAGTAACATCCAGCTATGAAACCAGATTTCAAAAAGATAGATATAATGGCCGACGCCTTCGGCGCGCCGGCTGCGGTTCCGGCCCGCGACCCCGAGCAGGACTGGCTGACCCCCGAGCTTATCCCCGTCAAGCCCGTCTACACCAAGGAGGACCTCGAGGGAATGGAACACCTTGACTATGTGGCCGGTCTGCCCCCCTTCCTCCGCGGCCCATACAGCGGCATGTACGCCATCCGCCCCTGGACAATCCGCCAGTATGCCGGATTCTCCACCGCCGCCGAGTCAAACGCCTTCTACCGCCGCAACCTCGCGTCGGGCCAGAAAGGACTCTCCGTGGCCTTTGACCTTGCCACACACCGAGGCTATGACGCTGACCATCCCCGCGTAGTGGGCGATGTCGGCAAGGCCGGTGTCTCGATCTGCTCGATTGAAGACATGAAGGTGCTTTTCGACGGCATACCTCTCAACAAGATGTCGGTGTCGATGACAATGAACGGCGCGGTGCTTCCGGTGCTTGCCTTCTACATCAACGCCGGTCTGGAGCAGGGCGCGAAACTCGAGGAGATGGCCGGTACCATCCAGAACGACATCCTCAAGGAGTTCATGGTGCGCAACACCTACATCTACCCCCCCGAGTTCTCGATGCGCATCATCGCCGACATCTTTGAGTACACCTCGCAGAACATGCCCAAGTTCAACTCGATTTCCATCTCCGGATACCATATGCAGGAGGCCGGCGCAACCTGCGACATCGAGCTGGCATACACCCTTGCCGACGGTCTTGAATATCTCCGTGCGGGTGTAAACGCCGGTATGGACATCGACACGTTCGCTCCCCGTCTGAGTTTCTTCTGGGCCATCGGCATGAACTTCTTCATGGAGGTGGCCAAGATGCGTGCCGCCCGCATGCTCTGGGCAAAGATTGTCAGCCAGTTCAACCCCAAGAACCCCAAATCGCTCGCCCTGCGTACCCACTCCCAGACTTCCGGATGGTCGCTCACCGAGCAGGACCCCTTCAACAATGTGGGCCGTACCTGCATCGAGGCCATGGGAGCAGCCCTGGGACATACCCAGTCGCTCCACACCAACGCCCTCGACGAGGCCATCGCCCTCCCCACTGACTTCTCGGCGCGTATCGCCCGTAACACCCAGATTTACATCCAGGAGGAGACCAAGGTCTGCAAGGAAATCGATCCCTGGGCCGGCTCATACTATGTGGAGTCGCTCACCAACGAGATCGCTCACCGCGCCTGGGAGCATATTCAGGAAATCGAGAAACTGGGTGGCATGGCCAAGGCCATCGAGACCGGTCTGCCCAAGCTCCGCATCGAGGAGGCCGCAGCACGCACCCAGGCCCGCATCGACTCTGGCCGCCAGACCATCGTCGGCATCAACAAATACCGTCTCGACCACGAGGATCCCATCGACATCCTTGAAATCGACAACACAGAGGTGCGCAACGAGCAGGTTGCCCGCCTTGTCGAGCTGCGCAAAGACCGCGACGAAGAGGCTGTCAAGAAAGCCCTGGAGGCCATCACCGAATGTGTCCGCACCGGCGAGGGCAACCTCCTCGACCTGGCTGTGAAGGCTGCCGGTGTCCGTGCGTCGCTCGGTGAGATTTCCGATGCCTGCGAAGAGGTCGTGGGCCGTTACAAAGCTGTCATCAGAACTATTTCAGGCGTGTACTCCAACGAAACCAAGAATGACCCCGACTTCCTCCGTGCCCGCAAGATGGTAGAGGAATTCGCCAAGCGTGAGGGCCGTCAGCCCCGTATCATGATCGCCAAGATGGGCCAGGACGGCCACGACCGTGGAGCGAAAGTGGTCGCCACAGGTTACGCCGACTGCGGCTTCGACGTGGACATGGGACCCCTCTTCCAGACCCCCGCCGAAGCTGCCCGCCAGGCAGTCGAGAACGATGTACATATCCTCGGCGTGTCATCCCTCGCCGCAGGCCACAAGACCCTCGTGCCCCAGGTTATCGAGGAGCTGAAGAAACTTGGCCGCGACGACATCATGGTCACCGCCGGCGGTGTCATCCCCGCCCAGGACTACGACTACCTCTATCGTGCGGGAGTGGCCGCCATCTTCGGCCCCGGCACACGCATCCCCGCGTCGGCCATCCGCATGCTTGAGATACTCGAAGGAGAATAAGAATCCGCGGATACTCAGATTTCTCGCAGATTACAGAGATTAAAAGAATCGTAATGGTTGATATTCCAATCATTGGATTCTGATAAAAGGTCTCGCAGATTACACAGATTACACAGATGCCATCCGGAGGCATGTCAGGGAGCCCACAAAGGTCTCGCCGCCAGTCTCCCCGGATGGCATCTGTGTAATCTGTGTAATCTGCGAGACCTTTCACCCCAATCCTGCTTAATCTCCATAATCTCCATCAATCCAAGCAATCAGTTGAATCCTGAAATCTGCGAGAAATCTGCGTATCTGCGGAATCTGCGTGAGACCTTTTCTCCTCAATCTGTTTACTCTATGGAATCTTTTCTGTAACTTTGCGTGACTATGGGATACAAGAAACTTGAAGCGAAGAAAGGCGCGGTGGCCATGTATGCGTTGCTGCTTGCCGTGGCCCTGGGCCTGATGCTGACAGTGCGCCAATGCTCCACAAAGAGAATTGGAGCGCGTGCAGACAACGTGGCCGGGGGCGACACACTCAATGTGGCAATCGAAATTTCCCCGACCGGGCTGTCGCTCGCCGGCGACACCCTTTCAGGCATATATTACGACCTCTTGCGCGAGACCTGCCGCCGCCATGGCCAGCCGGTGAAGTTCCACCCCTACACCCGGCTTGAGGATGCACTGCGGTGGCTCGAAGAGGGGCGTTGCCGCCTTGTGGTCGGCGACATCCCCGTCACCGCCGAGCTGCGCGACAGGCTTATCTTCGTCAACCCCGTGGGAGTAGACAAGCAGGTGCTGGTGCAGCTCGCCGACACCTCAGGTGTGGCGATACGCAACCAGTTTGACCTCGCCCGACAGACCGTCTATGTGGCCCGCGAGTCACCCTATGTGCAGCGCCTGCGCAACCTTTCCCACGAAATAGGCGACACCATCCATGTCGTGGAGAGCGCCGAGTATTCCCCCGAGCAGCTGGTCATCCTGACAGCCTTGGGCGAAATCCCTCGCGCGGTGGTCAACCGCTCCACCGCCGAGTCGCTCAGCTCCCGCTACCCCTCGCTCGACATCTCCGTGGCCATCTCCTTCAACCAGTTCCAGTCATGGGCCCTGTCACCCCGCGACACCCTGTTGCGCGACACCCTCGACCAATGGCTCGGTGAATAAATGCTGGAAAAATGCCAGGAAACTTGCACAATCTGTAAATTGTTGTAATTTTGCAGATAACTTTAAAGCGATGAGAACAAAGCAGGAATATATGGAGATATTATCTCGTGAAATCGTGACGCTGCGAGACGAGTTCGGCGTAAAAAGCTTACGGCTTTTCGGCTCTGTGGCGCGGGGAGAGCAGACAGACAACAGTGATGTTGATGTCTGTGTTGATATGTCGCCAAAGATGTTCCTTGTCATACGCCTGAAACATTACCTTGAAACCGTTCTTGGAACATCTGTTGATGTCGTCAGGTTTCACAAACATATGAACCCCTTCCTCAAAGGAGAAATTGACCGCGATGGAATCATCATTTTCCAGTAATTCTCTTGTATGGGCATGAAAACGAAGCGATCAACGGTGTGAATGTTGGTTTGTTGCGTAACTCGCTGATATGATTGAGGATGCGCAGTTGTTGGGCTGGACGGTTGGGGAAAACGAAACGTGCAAAAACTTGAATTTGCTTGAATTGAGGTTGAATTTCCGGGCCGGTTCGTTTAATCGGTGTTTAACGGAGATTTAATCGGGCTTTAATTGGCTTTAATATCGTGCGGCTGCATGGCTGGTTTTCGCCGGCTGTGTGGCCGCTTCTGTTGTGTGGGTGGTAGAATGAGCCAGAACGGCGCAGAGGGCGCGAAATTCGCGCATTTACGGCGTTTGTGGGGCATTGTGTCGGTTGGTTGATAGGGTAGGGGAGCGGCGAGAATTGCGCGCCTATGTGCACGAGTGATCCGGCGAACAATACAGGCGTTAAATGCCCTGTTAAATGGCGGTGGCTGCGCCCTGCTCAGGGAGTGGCAAACCGAGGGTGGGGGAGTGGTTCAAATTGTGCACGTTTCGTTTTGAAAATAGGGTTGGAGATACAGTTGGGGATACAGTTGGGGGTACTTTGACACATAGGTGCGCCCCCCTATACGGACAAAATGACCGCCGAAAACGGCGATTTTGGAGAGATAAACACCCCTTTAATCCCAAAATACGCCCTGTTAAAATTGCCTTTGAAATTCGTTTAAGTTGCTGATAAATAGCGTTAAATGCGTTTAATGACTGAAAATGCGGAGAAAAAAAACGCTGAAAACACCTATTTTGGCCCCTTATAGGGGGTGTGGGGAGGTACGAGGGTGAACGCAGGGACATAGCCGCCTAACCTACATTTGCAGTATTTCCGGTGCTGACATCGCCAGCAGTTTTTTCCAATCTTTGCTCAAGTTCTTTAATGCGTTGTTCCAATCGACCTATTTCTTTGGATTGCTCAACGATTGTTTGCATATAGGTGTCTACTAAAACAGCTTTTGCAGCTAACTCCCCATTCAGTTTGGCGAGTTTTTTAACATCCTCCAGTACTTCCTCGGCACTTTTTATTTGTAAGCCTATTTGCTCAAAGGCTTTTAATAGGGCTGAGTCCTCAAAATTAGGGGCATATACTATTTGTTTATCCGAGCCTTTCAGAATCTGCTGTAAAATATTCTTTTCCCCTAATTCCATAGCCGTCCCTATGCGTGGGAGATACATATTGCCGCGACCAGTAAGCAACCAGTCCATGCTGTATATTGCAGAATATTCTGAAAGCATGAAGCGGTTAAAAAAATCATAGCTGGGGGCGCTTTTGCCATTTAGTATGTCATAAACTGTTTGCGCTCGTTTGTAGTTGAGTTTGAGTGCAAAAGCGTTGGGTGAGAGATTAAGGTCTTCGATAATCTCGCGTATTCTTGCAGAAATATCTGCATTTTTTTCTTTAATTACTTTTTCCATATCAGAATTTTCTGTATCTTTGCAGCGTGTTACTGAGGTTACAGCCGCCAAAGATACAAAAAAATGCCGAGGTGGACAAAGGTAACACGGAGTTAAAACAGTTTGAAACCAAAGTAAAAGGACAATGGACGAAATCAAAGAGTGGGAAGCCACGAACTACCGGGCAACGGTGTGCAGCTACCTGATGCTCAACAAGGTTGCTTTTTCTTACAGCGAGGAAAGCGGGCTAATATTCACAGCCCCGGACTCCTTTGTGGACAAAATGCAGTACAGCCTCAAAGTTTCATACGGCTGCGACAAAATCAGAATTACAGAAATTAAGTAAAAGGATATGAGAACAACAGAGAGTTACATCAAAGTGAGCAACGAGGCACGGGCAAAGCTGGCGCGTCTGTTCAAGGTCGAGGAAAAAACGGTATATCTGGCGCTGACCTACCGCCGTGACTCCGAGAAAATGCGCAAAATCCGTTTTACAGCAGTGCATAGCTTCGGTGGAGTGGCCATGTGCCACTGCCCGGAGTGTGAGACGTTGCACGAAATTAGAGAGAGCGGTCGCCAGCTCATGGTGCAGAACTTCAATAACGGCGTGAAGCTGGAAATTGACAAGCATACCGGCGCGGCTGTGGTATATGACCGCAGGGGTGCAGTTGTGATGACTCGCCAAATAGAAAAATTTACAGAACTAACTGAACTGCAACTGTTTGCTGAAAGCCTTTGACCTCATGGAGATAATCGACGGAAAAACTTGCATAAGTTTTGAGGAACTGACCGGGCGAGTGATAACGACCGCCAACCTCAAAGCCCTGGTGCGCAAAGGACAGGTGCAGCAGGTACAACGCGGCGGCAATGGCCGTGTGGCGCTGTATGCCGTTGACAGTCTGCCGATGAAATGGCGGACCGAGGTTTACAGGCGTTATCCCGACTTGCAGGAACAGGCCGAGAGCCGGGAGTTTATGGACACTGTGGAGCCTGACGGCGCAGCCTTTGACTTTTTCCAAAGCTATACGCTGAGCGACGGTCGGCATTTGCCTGATGACAAAGTTTTGGAGTATGCCAGCAATGCGGCGATCATGAACGCTTTCCGCCGGTGCTGGGACGCTCATGTGAGCAAGCGGCAGCGCAGCGGCAAACGCACTACACTGGCAAAAGAGTTCTGGACTCGTGCGGCGGCAGCTCTGCCGCGTTTGTCCGACAGCATCCCCCACTCACTGCCAGGAAGCCCGCGCCGTCTGCAAATGAAGATGGCCGAATATGTGCGCGACGGATATGTGTGCTTTATCTCCGGCAAGTTCCTGAACGGTAACGCCGCCAAGGTTGCCAACGACTTTCAACAGAGCTATATTTCGGCGCTACTGTCGCACCCCAATAATCTGCCTGACACAAAGATTGCCGGCCTATACAACGCAATGGGCAAATATCACGACTGGGAGCCGATAACGGCTGCTGCTGTGGGCGTATGGCGTGAGAAGCTGGGCGCAAAGATAACCGCCGGCCGTCTGGGGGTGTCGAACTTCCGCAACCATTTGACCATGCAGGTGAAGCGCAGCCGCCCGACTACTCCAATGCTGATGTGGTCGCTTGACGGTTGGACGGTGGAGCTACTCTACCAGGCCACAAAGACCGACAAAAAAGGTCACAACGTGACAACCTACACCAACCGCCTGACTATGGTTGTAGTGCTTGACGTGTTTAACGACTACCCGATAGGCTACGCGGTAGGCTCACACGAAAGCCCGGAACTGATAAAAGCCGCGTTAAGAAACGCCGCAATACATACACGCGAACTGACCGGCGAAATGCTCCGAGCCAATCAGGTACAGAGTGACCGCTACGCGATTAAGACCATGCAGGATCTTTATGCAGTAATGGGTGGCAAAGTTACACCGGCACAGGCTCACAACGCCAAAGCCAAGCCCGTAGAGCCATATTTCAACCACCTTAACACAACTTACTGCCTGTTATGTAACAACTGGTCGGGCTTCGGTGTGACAACCAACCCGAAGCGACAGCCGAACAGTGACGCGCTGAACAAAAAGCGGCACAACTTCCCCGATGAAGCCGGCGTGCGTGCCCAGATTGATGAAATTATGAGACTGGAACGCATGGCCAAGGTCGAGGCATATATGGCCGGACTGGCAAGCCTTAAACCGGAACACCGGCTGCCGCTGAGCCGCGAAAGCTACCTGCTGAACTTCGGCGCTGAAACCGGATTTAAGAACGTGCTGGAGGGTTGCGGCCTGCGCCCCACCATTTTAGGCGTGAAACGTGATTATGATTGCTTCGACCTGAGTTTCCGCGACCATGCGGCAGAGCGTTGGACGGTAAGATATGACCCGGAGGACCTGACGCAAGTTTTGGCCATAAATGAGGCGGGCACACGTCGCTATATGCTTGAGGCCAAATACGTGCAGCCTATGGCTCTGGCAGACCGCAAAGAGGGTGACGCTGAACAGTTGGAGCGTGTGAGGGCATACAACAAGCAGCTGGAAGCTCAGCAGGCGCAGCGCATAGCGTTGGATTATCACCGCACCGAGCAGCTTATAGCCGCCACGCCGGCACTGCGCGGCAGTGTTGAGGATCGTCTGCTGCTGACAGACAGCCGGGGACAGCATAAGAACCAGCGCAGCCGCAAAAGACTGGCCGCCGCCGACATAGAAGCATTGGAGGTGGAAACGGTAGAAGTGCCCATAACAGCAGGGAACAGTGCCGATGCGGCAGAATACAAGGTAAATGACTATTCAATTTTTTAAGACGTAAAAGGACATGACAACAGAACAGAAACAACAGATTGCCGACCAGCTCCGCGCCTACTGCGGGCAAAAGGGGAGCCAGAACAAAGCCGCCAACAGCCTTAACGGGGTGAGCAGCGCGACAGTCAGCAAAATACTTTCGGGACAGTGGGACACAATAGCCGACGACATGTGGCGGAGCATAGCCGCCCAGACAGGGACAGCCGAAGCCAACGGGTGGCAGGTGGTGAAGACCCGCGCCTACGATATAATGACATTCACGCTTGCCAGCGTGCAGGCCGACTCTCTGACTGCCGCAGTTATCGGCGGAGCCGGGAGCGGCAAGACCGAAGCCATAAAGAACTACACCGCAGCCGGACGCAATGTCTATCACATGGTCTGCTCCGAGTATTGGAACCGGCGCACATTCATGGCGAAACTGTTGCAGAACATGGGCGCGACGGTAGCGGGCACCACGGTAAGCGACATGATGGACAATATCGTGGACACGTTGAAGCGCAAGGACTCGCCGCTGATAGTTCTGGACGAGGCCGACAAACTGAGCGACCAGGTGCTTTATTTTTTCATAAGCCTGTATAATCAGCTCGAGGACCAGTGCGGCATAATCCTGACCGCGACCAGCAACCTGAAAGCGCGGATTGAAAAGGGGCTGCGCCTGAACCGCAAAGGGTATGCGGAAATTTACAGCCGCATAGGGCGCAAATTCGTGGAACTGCCGCTGCCGGACAGTGAGGACATAGCGCGTGTATGCGTTTCCAACGGCGTGCGCGATACCAAGGCAATAAACAAGATCGTGGACGAGGCAGACGGCGACCTGAGGCGCGTAAAACGCAGCGTGTGGGCCATGCTGAAAGGAGGTGCGCAATGAGTGGAAAGATAACAGTAACTTTCAAGGGCGGCAAACGTCGGGTTCTAAAATCGCCCGACACGCTGCCGATGATAGACGGGCGGCGCGAGGCTTACTTCGTGTTTAACAATTTCCAGGTTTATACCGGGTACAGTGATGGAGAGGTGGACGAGGACGGCGATTTCTGCGTAAGGGCTGCCAATTCAGGCATAAAAGGCGTTGCCGGCATTGGCTTGCCTGCCGCCCGGCTTATGGGCTGGGCTTATGTGAACCCCAAAAGAGCGAAAAAATGAAACCTTACCCCGTAAATTTCAAGTTCCGCGCTGAGTTTGACCTCATGCCGTCATGGCTGCCTCAGGTGCTCCAGGACTGGCTCGAGGAGGGCTGGACGTGCGACATAACAGTGAAGCGAGTAAAAGGCTGCTACGGGCCTAAAACGGTGCGTGTGATGATAGAAGCGAACACCACCGAGGACCTGGCGGCGAAGCGCAAGGCATTAAACGCGATGATCGAGGCCAAGGGCTACGGCCCGGAGGCACTGCGAGAACGGCCGCGACCGGCGAAAAAATAAAGAGCAATGGGCAGAGCGATAAGTAACAAAAACGTGCTGGCGGCACAATTCGAGACCGCAGACTTCGACGGGCCGTTCCTGGCGAGCTTCGGCCGCCCGGAGCTCCGCGGGGTGTGGCTTATCTGGGGCGACAGCGGCAGCGGCAAAACGACTTTCACGCTCCAGCTCTGCAAGTATCTGGCCGGCTTCCGTCGCGTGGCTTACGACAGTCTGGAACAAGGTCTGAGCCTATCGCTTCAAAAGGCATGGGAGCGCGTGGGCATGGCGGAAGCCGGCAGCAATATAATCCTGCTGAACAAAGAGGACTTGCCGGAACTGTGCGCCCGACTGCGGAAGCGCAAAAGTCCTGAAATAATCGTGATCGACAGCCTGCAATATCTGGACAAATTCTACATGAAGCAATTCAAGGATCTAAAAGCTGAATTTCCTGACAAACTGTTCGTGTTCATAAGCCAGGCCGACAAGGCAGGCAAGGATCCGGACGGGCACATAGCGAAAAAGATACGCTATGACGCGGACATCAAAATCAAGGTCGAGGGCTTCAAGGCATTTGTAACAACGCGCTACGAGGACCGGGACAAAGGCGAGGGCGGCGCGGACTTCATAATCTGGGAGCAGGGCGCAAACGACTACTGGGCCGAACAAATCAAATAATTACGACTATGGCAAAAGAAAACAAGACAATGGACGAAATACACCGCGGACTGCTGAAAAAATATCATACCCTTTGCACAGTTCTGGGGCTTGATGATGAAGCGAAGCGTGCGATCCTGACAAGCTGGGGTGTTGAGAGCAGCCGCGACCTGACGCAGCACCAGCTCATAGACATCTGCGGAAAGCTGAGCGCCCAGGTGGACGAGAAGCAGGGCACGGCACGACTTGACAAACTGCGCAAGCAGGTAATTGCGGCAATCGGCGGCTGGCTCCGGGAAACCGGGCAGCAGTCGAACATATCAATCATTAAGGGCATAGCCATGCGCGCCAGCGGTTACGCCGATTTTAACAAGATACCGAGGGAGCGGCTGCGCAACCTCATAGCGACATTTAACAACAAAGTCAAGGACGCTCGCGCGGTTGATGCCCTGACCGATGCGCTGCTCATGCAGCACTATGCCGCCGGGGGCGAGATAGACCCGACACTAAATTAACGAGCCAATGGAAAAGGACAAAAAAGTGTGCTGCATCTGTGGCAAAGAATTTACAGAATGGGGAAACGACCCTTACCCTGTAAAAGAGGACGGCGAGTGCTGCCGGTCATGTAACTGGGGCGTGGTAATCCCCAAACGAGTAGAACTAAGCAAGCGAGAACATGAGCAAGGAACTGGAAAGAATTAAATCCTATGTGCTGGAGCAGACGTCCGGCATGAGCGAGAACAGCAAGGTCGAGCTATTGGACGCACTGGCATGGTGGGCGAGCGATGCGGCCGGACATTTGAACTATGACTCGCCAGACGCCGAGGACTATGACAATTAGAAGCTGAGCCGGTGTAAAAGGACACGCACCGAAACAGTTAAACACAATTTAATAACCACTTAAACACCCTTAAAAATGAGTGAGCAAGTAACAATCAGCGCCGAGGAGTTCAAGCAATTTCAGGCGTATCAGGCCGAAAAGGCCAAACAGGAGGCCGCAGAGGCACGCAAGGCACAGCGGGCAACTTATCAGCAAATGGTTGATGACGAACTGGCGGCAGCAGTGCCGGAGCTTCGCGCCCTGAGCGAACAGATTAAGACAGTCAAGGACGCCACGTTCGGCAACTTCGCCGCAGTGCTTGATATAAAAGCCGAGGTCGTGGGGTTCAAGGAGGGAGGACAGTTCAGCCACACGTTTACCAACACGGACAGCACACAGCGCCTGACGCTGGGGGTTAATACAGTGGACGGTTGGACCGACATGGCCGAGACCGGCATTGCAATGGTGCGCCGTTATCTGGAGAGTCTGGCCACTGACGACAAGACCCAGTCGCTTGTGACGGCGGTGCTGCGTCTGTTGAGTAAAGACCGCCAGGGCAACCTCAACGCCAGCAAGGTGCTCCAGCTCCAAAAAATGGCCGAGGACAGCAAAGATGAGCAGTTTATCGAGGCTGTGAAGATAATCCGGGAAAGCTATCAGCCTACCGCGACACGCCGCTATATCCGCGCCCAGTATCGCGATGAGAGCACCGGCAACGCGTGGCGCAACATACCGCTGAGCATAACCGACGTGGACCTGTTGCCGGAAAATGAAACAGCCCCGGAACCTGATGCAGAAGCAGAGGGAACCGAGGCGGAAGCGGCCGAATAAAAAAGACCGCGCCGACGTGCTGCCTAAACAGCCAACCGCCGACGCCGAGCCTTGTGTAAAAGGACGGTGCAAAGATACAAATAAATCGGTGAATGACAAAGAAAAGAAGGCACAAAAGCACGTTGGCGCGGGCAGAGAAAATAAAAGCCCTCACGGCGATGCACTATGAGGCCGGCAACCAGGCAAAATGTTACAAAGCTGTATGGCGGCGCTGGATTGAGCCAGAGTTTGGTATCTGTTACCGCACCTATCTGAACATGCTGGGACTTGACCCGGAAACCGAGAGCCGCCAAGACAATCAACCCTCGTTATTTGACGAACTCTAAAAAAGCACCCCTGACGGACGCAAGAGCCGCCAGGGGTGTTGTCGTATTAGTCGCGCTTTCCAATCGCGACAGAGAGGCCGGAAACAGCCCTGACGGGGCGCATGGCTGTTATGTCCTGTACGCCGCAGACATAACGCTCCACATTTTCGACAATTTCGGCATGATCGTGGTTGGTGGCCGAGGTGGTAAGCATGAAGCCGGAGAAATTGTCGCCACGCAGCCCCTGCATGGCGGCGTTAATGCTGTCGAGCAGGTCAAATACTGCCAGGGCTTCGTCAATTCCCGGCTCATTGTGGCCGTGAGTGGCGACGGCACGGGTTACGACATGGAGGCGGACAGCCAACGCGCCACGGCGGGCACCCATGTTTTGCTGCTTCCATTCCACAGCTTCAAACTCAATAAAGACGGCGGCAAAGGGGAAAGCCGCCCCGCCGTTGAGTGTCTGGACCTGGTTGTTCCAGAGGTCAACAAAGGCCACGCCCGGAACGGCGGCCACAGCTTCGGCAATAGCCTTAAAAATCTGTTTTCTCATTTTCGTAGAAATTCAGTAAGTGATAAATTGAACTTTTTTAGGTTGTCGTCGATAACGCCCCGGATGATGCGCTGTGTGTCCGGTCCGTCGCCGATGAACTGGCGTTGCGGCATGTTGAACTTACGCTGATGAGCACGCACGGTGTATATTTTGCCCTTTTTGGACTTGCGTGTGTGCGCCCTTACCTGTTTGAAGCCTGTGCCGCCCTCATTGTGCAAGGTTGTGTAAGGGAGTGCCGATGAGAAGCGCACACCGTCGCCGGAGACTTCGCCCTGTGCTGATCGTCGCATTGCACTTGTGACAACGAGCAATGAGCCTTTGGGGTAGTCATGGGCGCGGGGCTTCCATTTGTCGGAGAAAAAGGCCTTACGCTCAAAGTTGCGGTCGAACTCGTCGGAGAGTTCCACGCGCATATCGTCGAGAATGTCGGCTTTTAGTTTGTTGGCGTCGAGCATTTAATCGGTGTTTAAGTGTTATTATATCAGAATAAATTCGTAAATTTGCGGCAATATGGAAATACCGGCAAAAGTCAGACAGGCGGCGCAGTATCTTGTTGATATGTACGGCGACCACATAGAGCACCTCGGGCAGTACCAGGGTGCGGAGGCTTTTTATTACCGTTTTCCTGATGATGTAACCGCTGGCTTTCCCCCGGTGTACCTGGTGAAAGGCGACAAACTCCGGGAGGTGGGCGAATTTGAAGCCCTTGAAATAATCGGGTCATTTGTCGAAAATCTCAGCGAAAGCGACATTAAATAGTTTGTTATCCACTCGCATTATACCGCGGCAGCCGTGCATGGTTGCCGCGCCGTTTTTACTAAGGTTTTCCAAATTGCGCCCGGTGCCTTTGGAATTGTCAACCTGTGGTTCAATATAGCGCAGGGAGCCGTCGGCAAAACGCTGCAAAATGGTAGCGTGGCCGCCCCCGCGTTTCCAGCCGATTGAGAGCATATAAACGCCGGGGTCCTTGCAAATCTCGTTGAAAAATTCCTCATATCTTTTGGGAGTCATGCGCTGGTATTTCTTACCGGCCATCCAGTCGTTGATGCTGGTATGCGTTGCCGGAGTGCCGTCAAGATTTAGCCACTGTTCCCACAGTTGGTTGCCCCGGCTCAGGTATTCCAGCTTTGTGCCCGGAGTGTTTGACTTCGCTGTTACGTTGAAGCCCATGAGGCGCAGCGCATAGGCGGGCGAACAGGTCTGGCAGTTTATGCCATAGCCCCGCTCTTTGCCGTAATTCGGGTTAGCGTGCTGCTTGTCGGCATCGTCCACGCTCATAGGCTTTCCCTTTGTAATGCCGAGGGCCTTTTCTATTTTCAGACAGTGTTCCGCAATGGGCTTTTTCTCCGCTTCGGTCAGAGTGCCCGGCAATTCTGCAATAATTTCAGCGATGCGCTGCTCCCGCTTTTGTTCCTCACTCATTTGCTCAATTACCTGTTTAGCGGCTTCGGGTGCTTTATAGTACGGGTGTTTGGGCGGGAACAGTTGCAGATCCTTGCCGGGATTGAAGCGGAAAATCTGCTGTTTGGCGTTTTCGGTGCAATTATTTCCGCGGAGCATGGAAAGTGCCGGGTCGCTCTGGGGATATTTACCCTTGCGCACCTGCACGGCCGTACAGTGGCAGTTCCAGCCATTCGGCGGCAGGTATAGCGACCAGAACGGGTCAGAGGGCGGCAGCGTTGTGCCGTGCAGAATTGCATGATCCTCACGCACGTGGTCATCCTGTGCCGTGCGGTATTGCAGGTCGTAGCGGTCGCCGTCGGCTTCAATCTGTTGCCAGCGTGAAGCCATTAGGGAAGCCCCGACGGCGTGGTTATACTCCGCATATAGGTAATTGTGGTTATAACGGTTGTTGACCGTCTCCACGTCTTTGCGGAACGCTTCAAAGGGCTTAATGTCGCCTTTGTCGGTAAGGAGGGACAGCCCCACCTCGCGGAGCGTGTGGAATGCCTTGAAGCCGGAGAAAATAAAAGCGTTGTTTTCGAGGGCGTGGCGCACCACTTTCGGGACCTCATGGGGCACGCCGGAGTCGATCCCGCGCTTAATCTGGCGGAGTGTTTCGGCAATGAGGCGGCGAGCTTCGGGCGTGTTCAGCTGCGAAGCATCGAAGCCGCCGGCATTATAGACCATGCCGGCAGCGTCAAAAAAGGCCGTGTCGTCAAAATCGGGCTTGTCTGTCGCGTCCGCCAGCTCCAGCAAGTCATTTTCATACAATGACCCCAAAGCGGCGTTAAACGCGCGATAATCGCTTTGCAGCCGCCCCACCTTGTCAGCCAGTCGCAGGGCGGGGCTCAGTCGAAAAAACGGTCGGGCTGTGTCTTGCTTTCGCGTGGTTTGTCAATGGCCACGCCGTATTTGTCAGTGAAATAGTCGGCGGGGATCTCGTAATATTCCAGGAGCAGGCGTTCAATCTCGCGCTGTTCCGCCGGTGTGTAGCTGGCGGCGTTGTTCCAGACAAAACGTTTCCCCTTGACCGGGAAACCGTGGGCTGCCATGAGCGGCAGCAGACGGCCGTTAACGGTATATCCGGCCATAGTGGCGTCGGCTTCGGTGGTGCGTTCAAAAATTTCCAGGTGTACCTCAGACTGCGAGAGCGAGGAACCGGAATCAATGGTCATAGTCTGGTTAAGAATGACCTTTGACAGCTCCGAGTTGCAACGGTCCACGCGGCGGTCGAACACGTTGTAAGCGTCGCCGCGGCTGCTTTCCTTGATCTCAATGTTGGTGCCCTCAGGGAACAGACCCCAGAACGCCGCGCCCATGTTTTCGAGAGCGTTTTCCACTCTGGCGCGTTCGCTTTCGTCCGGGCTGTTGGTGGTGGCTATTCGCATAGGCTGGCCGAATATCTCGCCAAACATGTCCCAGAACGTGAGCATATTCTTTTTGCTTATGTAAGAGCAGGCACATTTGAGCAGCAGGCCGAGGTCGCGGGGCTTGCCCACTTCCACGCACCAGTTGGCGAAATCGCCCTCACGGTAAGGAATGCCGCTGCGCCAGTCGTCGCCGGGGTTAATGACCACGCGGCCATATTCGGGGACCACGTGCTTGCGCGGCACCAGTTCCACACTGTCGTAACGCATGGTGCCGTCGCCGCGTATGACATCGCCCAACTGTATGAGGGAGTGCCCCCAGTAGGCAGAGTCCAGCACATAGCCCAGAAAATCGGCAAACCATTCCTGCTGCAACAGTTCGGTGGCGGCGACATCTTCCTTGCCGTTGCTATCTACAAGACGGAAATCCTTTTGCAATACCTTGCCCTTACGCTGGGCGATACAGCCGGACAAATGGGCGTCCAGCACACAGTCGGCATAAATGTCATAAAGCCGCTGGCGGTTGGGATTTTCGTAGTCAATGGCAATCTGGTGGGCATTGCGCCAGTCGTTAATATCCTTTTTTGTGAGTGTGTCGGTTTGCTGGAGCAGCTGCGCGGTTATCTTGAGACCCTGTTTGCCGGAAGCCATGCGTGCCAGGGTCATGACTTCGGCACGCGTGGGTCGGTTGAACCAGTCGCGTATGTTTGTTATTATATTGGCCATTTTGAGGGAATGTTAAGTTAAACGGATATTGCCGGCACTGTCGAGGCGGAGGGCACCGGGCGCGGCAAGCCGGAGAGCCGGGGCGACCACCTGCACAGTTACGGTCTTATAGTAGCGCGTGCCGCCGGTGGGTATGACATGGACGCGAGCCAAGCCGGGGCGAAACGGCAAAATGCGGCCGTCCGGTTCCACTCCGGCCGCGCCGCCGAAAGCCTGATAAATTATATTCTGCTGCGCCCCGGCAGGGAGCACCCTTGCATTTATATAGCGCGGCACAGGGTTGCCCAAAGTTACCGGGGCGGGCATCTCCACGCGGAGACCGTCGGGAACCGGGGCGGCTGCCAGTTCCGCCCGGTCGGCCACAGCTTCGAGGCGTTGCCGGCTCTGTTCCGTGAGCTCACGCTGGGCGTTCGCTTCGGTGGCTGCGTCTGTTGCTGATTTTGCGGCCGTGTCGGCTGTTGTCTTTGCCTTGTTGGCGTCCCCTGTTGCGGTGATGCAATCCTGTATTGCTTTGTCGGCTGTATTGGCGAGGGTCTGCGCCTGTTCGCGCAGTTCCCTTGTGGCGTCGGCCGCTTGTTGGGCGGCAGCGGCTGCGACTTTTGCCGCATCGGTGGCCGGTTGTTTCAGCAGTTCGATTTGGGCGGACGTAAAGTCGGCCCATGTGAACGGGTCGCCCTTGTCTCCTTTCAGAGCTGCCAGCTGTTCCGGCGTAAAGTCGTCGTAAGTGAACGGCAGCCCGCGGGTATAGGCAGCCAGCAGGTCGGACTCGATCACGCCGTCGGAGTCTCCGGGGAGGTGCCAGAGCTGCACGGCCATATCTTCGGGATAATAGACATTTTGCACGCCGTCGGGCATGAGGTCGTTAACCAGTCGCAGGTGCAAATCATGTTTCAGCGTACCCTCGCAAAGATTATGATCCTTGAAAATGACCAGCAGGGCGTCCCCGTCGGGGGTGCAGTTTGAATACACGCCGCCAATGCGTGAAGCCACAAACTCGCGGTTATGCTTGACCCAGTAACGCAGTTCAAAGTCCACCCCGTCGGGAAGTGGCACGAGAGAGCCGGAACCGTTGCGGAAGCGTTCGCGCAGAACAAAGTCGTCGCGGTAGTGAATATGTCTTATTTTGGGCTGCATCATGTCAGGCGGATGTTACCTTTGCCGTCGAGGCGGAGCGCACCGTAGGCCGAGAGGCGGAGACGCGGGGGCACCACTTCAATGCAAAGCGATTTATAAACCGAAGTGTCTGCCGTGGCGACGGCGTGGACAGTTGAACGGCCGAGGGCGACCGGGTGCACCATTCCGTCCGGTGTGACTTCGACCGCCTTGTGGTCGCTGATGAACAGGACAGATCCGAGACCGAAGCGCGGGAAAAGGGACGCGCCTATTTTTTGCGGCACGGGGTTGGTCAGGGTAACGACCGCCGGCGCCGATGCAATATCGACACGTTCCGGGGCGTTCAGGTTCTGAGTGGAGAGCTTCTCCACGAGCGACTCCACCAGTGCGCGGGTCTGTTCTGACCGCTGAATTTCGGCGGCGGCTTTGGTGGCGGCTTCGTCAGCACCGGCGAGACGCTTGTCAATGTCGTTCTGAATTTCCGGAACGTTCACGGACAGGAACAGACGCACGGCCTTGTTAATGTCGCCGCAGGCTTCGATAAGGTCACAAAAGAGCTGCCCCACCTGCTGCGCCGACACGGACTTTGCCGCCACTGCGTCGCGGATAGCTTCGGCACGCTGCATGAGGTCTGCCGTGTCAAGCTGCTGCAAATCATTTTTCGTGAGTTGGTCCATATTGGTAAGGGGTTAAGATTATGAAAAAATTTCGCTGAAAGGGTCGGCAAAAATGCGCGTGAGCTGCTGGTCGCTCTGAACATAGACCGGCTGCTTTTTGTCGAGCAGGTCGAGAACTTCGTCCACCTTTTCGACCACGAGCACATCGCCCGACGGGTCAAGCTGCGGGCGCGATACAGTGGGGCGTTTGGTGCCGGTCTGATAGAGCAGCTCCTTGTATTCGGCAGGGTCTATGTCCGTGGCCGGACTTATATGCCGGAGCGCATAAGCCGAGCGGACGGCAGGGCTGACAACATCTTCCAGCTCATAGCTTATTGCCTGGCCGTCGGTAAGCGTTGCAGTAACGGAGATCCCGTTGCGCTGTGCCAGGGCGAACACGCCGGCGGCGGAGCCCAGAGCAATGACAGCAATGTCGAGAAGTGTCTGTCGGTCGTTTACTGTTATTTGCATAGTGTCATGAAATTTGCACCACGCCGTCGGGCGACAGTGTGAGGGTTGAAACATCGAGGCCGCAGGCACGCAGCATCTTTTTTGTGTTGCCGGGCCAGAACGGGTCAGGCTCCCCGGCGAGCATCAACGGAGCTTCCGCCCCTAATAGCGGGTGTTCCTTGAACTCACCGCGGCAAGAGCGGAGCACCAGTTCGGCAATAAAGCCGGAAGCGTCGGCCACGACAGCCGCGGAGCGTTCCACCAGCAGGTCGCCGGTGTTAATATCTATCTGTAAACCGTTCATTGCTTAATTTTGGTGTTTTCGTAGTCACCGCGTTTTGTAGGTGTGAGCTGGGAGCCGAACCAGGACGCGGCGGCGGTTTTGAGAGCAGCGCCACCGTCCTGAGGTGCGGGCACCCAGCCCGACATTGCGGTTTTTAACTTGTTAATGTCGTTTTCAATCAGGTTAAGGCGTTTTGTCAGATCCTCAATTTTAATGAGGCCGCCAAGGTCGCCGCCGTTAAAAATGATGCTTTCGCGGTTGATATGAGCCGACATCTTTTCTGTGTCTATGCGCACACCGTCGGCGTCCATGACGGCGGAGGTGTCGCCGATCACAATTTCGGCGGACTCAATTTTTTCAGTGAGCAGCACCACCCCGGCGGCGCCGTCTGCGACAAACCCGACGACCACAAACGACCCTTTTTCCGGGAACAGGCAAAAGCCATAGTCAGCCTCCTGGTTAGCCTGGAGATTGACACCGAGCAGGGGCGCGCCCTCATTTATGGGGGTGCAGTCAATGGTGCGGGCGTTTTTGTCTACTTCGTCCACGGTGCACACCAGGGCGACCGTTTCGCCGTCGGGCTGTGCAAGCTGCCGGATAATGTTTCGTAAGTCTGACATAACATTAAGAATTAAGCGACGCGGAGACCGAGGGTTATTTCCTGACGGAAGCCGCCGTCGCCGTATTTGATCACTACTTTTTTAACCTGGTACACGCCCATTTTTGTGCCGTCGATAATTAAGCCGATAGCGTCGAGAGGGTCCACGAGCTTATAACCGAAAGTGGTAAAAGAGCCGGTGAGGCCGTCGCGTTTCAGGCGTTTTATTTCCTGCTGGGCCCAGGCTTTCAACTCGCTTTCGGTTTTGTTGTAGGTGTGCAGGGTACGGTGTTCACCGTCGCTGTCGCCGACCTCAACCTTGATTTTTTTATTATTAGGCATGAGGCTGACCGCCTTAACGCGCAGGCGCATATTTTCTGCCTTTTGCTGCTGGAGGCTCTGGTCTGAAATGATGTTAAGCCCGGTTTTGAACACTTGCGCCGGGGTGCTGTCCCGTTCAAAGAGCACACCGCAGTAAAGCACCGGCTCGCCGTCCTCATAGCGGAAAAATGAGCGGATACCCTGTTCCGACAGTTTGCCGAGCAGAGAGGCCACGGTGTCAGCGGTAACGCGGTAAGCTCCGAGCGACTGTTCCCCCATGATGTTGAGGCGGTGGGTAATTCCCTGGTCCTTGAGCAATGTTTCGAGGGTAACGGAACGGTAAGCCTTTTTGACCGCCGGCATCTGTTTGAGCTTGAACATATCGTCCTCGCAAGTAATGACCACGGGCGTTTTGAAGCCGACATCACGCACCCAGCCGACAAAAGCCAGTTGTAAGTTGTCATCGTAGCCCAGGGATATGCGCACACTGTCGCCGCGATGCACCGGAATTTCAGCCGAGCCGTCCCACTTCATTTTTTTAGGCAGGGTTATTTTGGCTTCGGCGGTGAGCTTTTCGGTGTCGCGTGTAATCTCCACGGCAGTAACAAAGTCGAGCGACCAGGAGCGGTCGCCCTTAATCTCAACTTTTGCGCACAGTCTGAACATTGCTTAAACGGTGTTTAACGGGTGTTTAATAGTCGTATCTGTTTGGGGGCATAGAGCCGGAGCGCACGGGGTTGCGGGTGTCGGTGTTTCCGTCCGGGGAGATATAAAGCGGGAGATCCGGGGAGGCTTTGGAGCTCTGGACATCGCGGAGCCATTTAACGGCATCGTTATAGAGGCACTCGCGGCGCTCATGGCCCATGTTCTGGGGAAGACGGTGGACCATAAGCCACAGGGAGATGTTAACGGCAACCTGCACCAGCATGGCATTACGGCACGAGCCTGAGGCGGCGAAAGCGCGGTCAATGTCGTAACGGCTTCGGAGATAGGAGGAAATCTGCTCCAGTGCGGCGGCTTCGGCGACTTCGCGCGTTTCGGGGCTTTGGGTTATCTGCTCAAACTCGTAGTCGTCGCAGACAGAGCGGTAATCTTCAACAGTCAGGAACATGTGCGCGAGGTTTTGGGGGTTGCTTCATAAATGGCAATCTGGCGGGCCTTTTCAGCGGTCAGACCGGGGAAACGCTTTTGCCGGATCAGCTGCTTCACGCCCTGCATGGAAACGCAGACGGGGCGCCCCTGGTACACGAGCACCAGGAACTTTTTGCGGTAGAGGTCAGCGGAGCGGCGGGCTTCGCCGATCGCACGTTTTTTGCGCCAGTCGAACAGGAGGGCGCGGAGATAGTCGAGAATTACCATAATATATTTTTAGCTGTTTTCCTCATGCCGAAAGAGGGGGTGAAAGATTGGACGCGGGTATCACGCTGTAAAATCCAGATAGCGCCCTCGTCGGCATCGGGGGCGTCGTCGTGGCCGCGCATACCTTTTTCAAAAGCAAGAGTCTGGTCAATGCCGGCGAGCATGTCGGGGTCGTCGCGCTGGGAGTCGTCGTAGGTAACAAAGCCGCGTTCCCACAGGGGGCTGACAGCTTCGACACGCTGGAACTTGTCGGGCTTTTTGCGCTTGTCGCCGGTAATGGGGAGCTGGTAGCCGCGCAGTTCTCCCTCGCGGCGGAACTCGTCAAGTATTGTGTCCTGCATGAAATTGGCCTCCATGTACCAGCGCACGGCAATGCCCTGGGCGCGCGCCCACTCGTAGAGGTCATAACACCAGCGGACCATTTCGGCCACGGAACACTGCCGGACAAAAGCGCGGAGGTGCCAGAGCTGGGAACCGACCTTGCCCCAGAGCTTCGCGGCCTTAAAGTCGTTTTTGGTGGAGCCCTTGAAGCTGGGGTCGATATAGAGGACAATTTCGGAGAATTTGGACCAAGCCGGGCGTTTGCCCCAGCGGATCCACTCATTTTTGAACACGGCACCCTCGATAATTGGGTTGTTCATGTATTCCTTTTGAAAAGCGCGATAACCGGCGACGGCTGCAAGGTCCTGCACTTCGGCAGGGGTCCATTTGGCAGCCCATGAGATTTTGCCGGCGCGGTCGTAGATGTTTACGCGGGTAACGTGGACAGTCTTAATCTCGCACCACTTCGCCAGGACGGAATTTTTTGCAATGAGGTTGCCAACCATGAAAAAGCGACCGCGGCCGCCGTCGAGAGTGCCGAACAGAGCGGAGCGCACCCAGTCGAACAGTTTAGAGACACGGGCGGGACTTTCCACCAGCTCGTCATCGTCGAGGTCGTCGATAACGACATAATCGGGGCGGTGTGAGCGGTAGCGCAGACCGCGTGGGGACTGACCGCGACCACGGGCAAAAAACGCCACTTCGGAACGGGTTACAAACTCGCCCTCTTCCCAGGATCCGGCGTTGTACTGTTCGCCGAAATCGGCAATATAACGCTGGTTGTACTGTAATTCGGCCTGAATGTCGCCGAGCAGGGTTTTTGCGTTGTCCTCAGACTTGCCGACCAGCACCATGACATTTATTTCGCGCCCCTTGACTTTGGCAGTGCCGAAAATCTCAGCACCGAGAATGTCCCACGCCATAAGCCACATGGGGATAAATACGTCCATGTTGGTGGATTTTGCCGCGCCACGGTGCCAGACAAAACCGGCCTTGAGGTTGCGGTTTTTCCTTATTTTGTTGGCGGCATCGATATGGAACGGCGCGCAGGGCGTCGACTGCCCCGTTTCGGGGTTTTCGGTCCAGTGGGGGAAATAGTGATCTACGAAATCGGCATAATTCAGCAGCAGCCGGCGCAGACGCGCAAGGCGCTGCTCGGCTGTTTCGTTTATGTTTACGGCGGTGGCGGCCTGGACCGTCTCGCAGTGCTGTTTCCACTTTTCGCGTGCTTTTAATATCTCCGCTTTCGTAGCCATGCGTTAAAAACTTTCTTTTAGCTTTTCGGAAATGAAAAGGTCGTGATAATGGTTGATTGTTTTGAGTAGTTCCGGGGTGACATTGGGGTCGAAGCTCATGCGGTATTGCAACCACTTGCTGAAAGCCATAAAAACCTCAATGACATCAACGACTGAGGTTTTTTTGTCAAGACGTTCGACGGTGGCGGCGAACTTGACCAGTTTGTCGGCACTTGCGGCGGTTTTCTCCGGGCTGGGGTCTGTTGCCAAATCTTCAAGTAGCACGTTTATACTGTTAAGTATCTTATTGACCAGCTCCGGGCGTGTGATATTGGCAGCGGCCCTGGCCTGTTCCCAGCCGCCGTCGGCGACCCATTTTGTAACCGTCTGGGCGGACACCCCGACCTTTTCTGCAATGGATTTTTGCGGTTCCCCCTGCATATAGAGCAGTCGGGCGTGTTCCCGCTGCTGTTCACGCTCTTTTTTAGTAGCCATTCATAAAAAAACAAAAATTAGATGCAGCGCACCCACTGCGGGCACGCTTTCACGGTGCAAAATTGGCTTAAAAAAGCATCACAATAAAAAAGAGTGTAAATCTTTTACACTCTTTTTGTTAGGCTTGCAAACTATCCTCAACTTTGCAGTGCTGAACGACTTAAAAGCCATATCGCGGCGTAGAGCAGTGGTAGCTCGCCGGGCTCATTCCCCGGAGGTCGCAGGTTCGACCCCTGCCGCCGCAACAACAAGGTAAAAAAGATTGAATAAGTGAAGCCCGGGCGCGGCGGACACACCCCCCT
>ERZ778515.144-NODE-144-length-62395-cov-29.159945_pt1 | contig 62395 bp, 61 predicted proteins | sample MGYA00510343_ERZ778515 | MGnify/ENA primary metagenome ERZ778515 (study PRJEB29527, sample SAMN07138965) | mouse gut metagenome | material: feces | host: mouse | place: China:Nanjing | collected 2016-01-25 ...
GTCCCGTAGCACTCACGATCTGCCGCAACGCTTCCTGCACATAGTCGTGGTAATGTGCGAAATCCTTTTGACGCGGCATATAGACCGCATCCTTATCCGTCTCGTAATGAGGGACACCGCTTCCGTCCGAACGCACGGGAACGAGATTGTCCCGCATTTTCTGCAGAAAATCATTGAACCGGCTGCGCAGCCGGCGGTTGTCCGCCTCGGTGTAGCCTCTTTCCTGGGCAGTCCCGTCCTGTGCCACAGCTTCCTCGTAACCCTCCTTGTCCACGTATGGCTGTGTCGTCTGGTCGATATTGAAAAGCGTGCGGATCTCCCGGTTATGGATGCCCTTGAACTGTGCTTTCTGCTCTTCACTTAATTGAAGATAGGCAGTACGGTCGATGGTTTCTTCCGGATTATTACGATTGACATATTTGTTCCAGTTGTAGAAAAGGAACGGGACACCCTGCTCGTGTTCCCTTACCGCCGTGCCTCGTGCCTTGGCATCGCTGTAGAGCGTGAACAGGTTGGTCTTGCATCCGTATCTGTCCGAATGCAAAGCCATGAACAGTGCATTGAACGGGCTGGCGGATACCCCCTGCGGATAGAGGCGTGGAAATTTCTTGCCCGAAGCGTTCAGCCAGTGCCCTCCGGCGTTCGATGCCTCACTCAAAGCCTTGGACAACAAATCTGTTTGCTTCTCCTGGACTTTCTTTTCGATTGGTGACTTTTCTTTCATATAATCATGCTTTTATTATTCGTGGAATTATTGGATGCCTCGCGTGCGCACGATGGTTTCCTGCTGCCCGTCATCGTAATTCTGCGATGCAATCCGGCGAAGCTGGTCACTTTTGGCAAGTACGGCATTGGCCAACGTATGCAATGGCAAAGCCCCGGCACGGTAGGCATCCGCAACGGTCGATGTGAGTTGGATGGTGCAGGGCACACGGTCTATCGTGGCGATAAGGGTGCTGCCTTGCAAAATCGGGTTTACGATACGTGGGTTCAGAGGCTCATCGGCATAGCGTCGGTACTGCACATCGTACCCGGCATCCTCATGCAGTTTTCCCTTCGCTCTCCCTTGTAAAGCCTCGTGTCCGGCTTTGTTCAGCAGGTTCACACCGCCCAGCCCGACAAGGAGCATCTTCAGCAAGGGGTTACGGACAAATATGCCTGCCACGATACTCGCTATCGGCAACAGGTTGTCCCCGAAGCGTAACGATTGTGTCTTGCCGGTGAACGCTCCCAACAAAATATCAGGCAACATGGCCATGACATATCCGAGGTTGCCCGTGATGTCGCCCATGCCATCTAATCCCAGCGTACCGAGCAGTCCGCTCCAACCGTTCGTGTTGGTCTGTTCCGTCTGTTCTCCCGGTATGTTTTTTTCTGGGGAAATAACAGGCTGTGGTTCCTCTGTTTCCACCTTTTCCTTCTGTTCCGCTTCCGGTTGCGTCTGCTTCGGTGTGGGTGTGGCCGACGTGCCTTTCTTTTTCGCCAAATCGTTTAGGTAGGCTTCTTCCTGTCCCGGTGCGACAACCAGAGGAACATTCTTGTAGCGTGGTGCATCTTTCCCATGTTCCTTTTCATTGAATCCGCTTATCTTAAATTCACTGAATCCGTTTATCCCGAAAGGATTGTTGTTCCATGAGTGCATCCATCCTGAAAAATCAAAATTCAAGACCGGTATTTTTTTCTTTAATTGTTCATTGGCTGCTGTTATAAGCTCACTCTTCCCGGTCTGTATCGTTGCCGCTTCCTTACGGAAACCGTCGAACACGTTTCGCTTGCTGCCGAACACCCCCTTGCTGATGCACTGCTCTACAGAGAGCGTTTCAGGTTTCTTCGGCTCGAAATGGGAGGCAACAGCCGATATTGCCACGTCCGCGCCGATAAACTTGGCGAGCGATGCCCACGACCCCACGCCCCCCATCATGACAGCATCCGCCGATGCGCCCAATATGTGGCCGGCTCCTTTTTCCAGTTTGCTGGGACGGTAGGCCGCTTCTCCACGAGCTTCAATCTCTTCGGCAAGCGGCGAACGGCTCAACGTTTGCGACAGTCCGAGCAGGCTCGACTGCGCTGCCTTTCGTATGATGTAGTCGGCCGAGGACTTGGGCATACGATCCTTGACCAGTTTGTCAATCATCAGTTGTTCCACACGGTAGTCCATGTATGCGTAGGCAAGGTCGCCGCCGAGCTGTTCGGACAAGGCGTCGTACCGTTCCCGTCCCACCTCCTGCACGACGGAATCGCGCCATTTCCCGGCCAGATATGCAAGATCCTGTTGTATATCGGTAGCCTTGGAAATCTTATCCTTGCACATTTCGATGTAATCCTCCGTCTTTTTCGAGTTCCACTCGCCCGTAACCTTGAGTACCTGGTAAGGGTCGCTCATCGGCTGTGCCGAAGATGCCATCATGCTCAGGATGCCGCCCAAAGAGGTGGAATACTCCTTCATTTCCTCGCCCTGCTTCTTCGTGAGGTAAGCCTCTGTCTTCGACATGACGGGTGCGAGGTGGCACTGGAAATAGTCGCTCACAAGGCGTTCTATCTCCGCAAATTGCCGGCTATGCTTGATTCCATCCATATAGTGTCCTTATATATTTATTTGTTTCAACAGTTGTTCTTTCGTCTGCTCGATGGCGTTGTGGTAAACCTCCATCTGGCGGGGAAAGAACTCTTCCAGCCATGCGTCCTTTTCGATGTTATCATGTATGAAGCGTATGGCCTGTTCCCGTTCTATCTCTACGGAGGTTTCGCCCTCCTCGCGGTTATTGAACCATGCTTTCGTCCACCACCGCACGCCTGCCCGGTCGGGATATACCGAAACAATCCTCGGTATATCGAAACTCTGTATGTCGATATCCAGTTCCGCCAACGGGTCGATGAGACCGCCGGACGTTACAGCTTCGTCATAAAGTTTTTTTTTACGTCGCCGCCCATTGTGGAGAGGTAAACATCATGCCGCAAGGCAAGATAGTTCAGGAAGTCCCCGATGAGCAGGTTCTGCACCTTGCAGGCAAGAGGCATGGCCTTGTGTCCCAATCCGAGCGGATTGGACATACTCGGCATATTCTCGTAGAAATACTCCTTCATCGCGCCCATCGTAAAGATATGGCGGAGCGACTGTTCCGTATGTTCGGGCAATTTGTACGCTCCACGTTGCAAATCCTCCATGTAATACGGCAGGAAGCGCAGCATCAGTCCCTCTATTTCCCTCTTATCCTTTTCATAATCAGTCTGAAGTGCCATGCCCGAATCGAATGAGGAATCCGTTTCGTACCCTCCGGCCTGACGCATGGCCCGGATATTCCCGTACAGCATGGTCAGGAACTCCAACGGGTTCAACTCCTCGCCCTTGAAGCGGACTTCAAGATGCAGTTTTTCACCGCTAAGGGCTACGGTCTGTCCCGCCTTGACACGTTGCCCGAACTGGGTAAAGACGTTCGACAAGTGCCCGTATGTCACTTCATACGCCCCGTAGCGGATGGTCTGGCAGATGCCGTGTACGGGATCGTTGCCCACGCCCGATACGATACCGCTGGCAATAGCCGAAAGCATATAGCACCGCACGTTGAAGTCGATGCCGTGATGAAAGAATTTCTCTCCCGTAGCGGAATCCGTCTGCTCGCCGTAACCGAGCGACAGTTCCACATCCTTTCCCTGCGGTTCCTCGAAAGGCATACAGTAGCCGCTTTCGGAGTGCAGGATCATTTCCTCTGTATATTTCATTCCTTATTTCGTTGGTTCGTTATGCTATCTTCTCATACCTCCGCTATGGCTCTGTTCCTCGACCGGAACGGACAGTGATTGCCCTCTCGCTACGCTCTCCGGAGCCGATGTGCGAAATACACCGGCATTGTTGCCGATAAGCATCATGCCAAGGAACGCGCCTGCAATCTTGCCTAACCACCCGAAGCGTCCGAATATGAGGAATGCGGCGGCGATTAACCCCGCAATGCTCAATCCCGATACGTTGCCGCTGCCGAGGTTGCGGAAGAAGTTGCCGAACATATCGGAGAGACCGCCGCCGGAAGCTCCGCGCAGAAAATTCGACACACCGTTCAGTTTGTTGTCGATACCGGCCACCGCACCGCTTACCGCACTGACCGCTTCCCCCGCTTTGTCTTTCATCTCACGCACATTGTCTGCCGTGCCTGCTATGGCGTCCGTGACGGATTCGCCGACAACGGCATCGCTCACGATACGGACAACGCTTTTGTCGGAGGTCAGCTTTTCCCAACCCACATAACCGACCGCTCCGCCGATGGTCGCGGTCTTGACGGCCTGACCTGCGCCGCGTAATGTCTGCGAGGGGGTCAGTATTGCCTTGCCCACACTCTTGCCGGTCGCCGTCGTTACCGTACCGACACCTTTTGCGGCCTTGCCGCCGTATTTCAATACTGTGTTCCAGAATCCCATATATCTTCTTTTTTAAGGTCTTACATTTCTTCCGATCTGCCTCCAGCGTCTTTTGGCAGCTTCCACAATGTCCCGTTTGTCGGTGACGGGGCGGGAACCCTCGTCAATCTCCCTCCATATATCGCCCATCGTGGTATATTTCACCGCCTTGGTCAGCCGTTGCAGTTTCTTGTTCATTATCTTGAGTTTCGGACGGATGCCGAAGACGATTTCCATGCGCTCCTTTTCCGTCATCTTGTTATCCGACAGGCACGCCATGCGGATGTCATTCACGATTTCCACGCTGTTCATAATCAGTTCCCGGTAAATCTTATTGCGCCGTGTCGAAAGGGCGACGGCCAGTGCATTGGGGCTGTTCCGGCTTACCTGTCTGGTAAAGTCGCCCATGTTGTCCGTCAGCCTCGATATTTCATGGTAGAAACCGTAAATCTGCGCCGCGTAGCAGACAATCGAGCGAAAGGAGTCCAGATAATTGTTGAACTCCCGCTGCAGGTCGGTCGTGGCTTTCACTTCCTCTTTCGTCCACAGATGGCCGGTGGTCTGCATCAGCATGACCTTTTCCTGATTCTTCAACTCCTTTTCTGCCTTATCGGTATAGAGCAGAATCATACCGGCAAGCACGGGGTCGTTCTGTGCCTGCGCCTTGCCGATACCGATGCACAGCAATAGAATACCTATCCAAATTGTCCTTTTCATCTCCGGTTCCGTTTTTATCGTGCGAGAGCGGCCGCCCTGCGCCAGCGGGACATGGCCATGCGTGCCGCCTCCCCGTTGTTGCGGTCGAGCATTCCGGCCGTAACGTTGTTCCACACATCGGTAAGCGTGTAGTATCGGATGCTCAGATAAAGCTGGTGCAACTTCCGGCTGAAAGCGGAAAATTTGTCATTCAACGCCCATAGTGTCTTGCTGCGTTCCGCACCCGTGAGCATATTTTCATTGCCGCCCTTGGCCACCGCTTCGTTCAGGAGCGTGAAGACTGAAACCAGCTCTGTCGCCGTTTCGATATACAGGTTGTTCATGCTCATGCCGGCGATGATGCCCTGCGGATTATTCCGGATGGCTTTGCCCAGCTTTCCCAGCGTAATGAAAATTCTTACTCCATCATTATATAGGTGTGTGCAGGCTTTCAGTGACGACGCATAACCGCTGGCCGTCTTGAGATAACTGTTGTACTGCTTCTCCCATTTGTGGATGCGGTTGAACTCGGCGGCGATGCTGTTCTGCAGCAATGCCGTCTGCGTCTGGCCTTTTATCTGCTTCTCGATTTGGCCGTTTATCACCTCGTTGCCCTCTGCCAACGCCATCCATTCCAACGGATTGGACGCCGCGATCTGTGCCTTTGCCGCTTGTGGCAGCAAACCGGCAAGCACCGCCACAAGCACGGCTACGATATGCTGGTTAGTGATTCGTAATTTCATAAATTCCCTTTTTTCGTTTATTGTATTCGACCCGTTCGCGGATGAGCGTCACAACATCAAGATTGCGCCTGATACCGACCAAATCAAGCCGGGGCGTATTCCTGTCCATAGAGAAAATGCGTACCGTCTTCAATCCGCAAAGCTGTTGCATGAGGCTCTGGTGTTCCACAAAATCCACAATGCGGTATTGCTCCATATAGTCCGTCTTTCGGGACAATACCCCGTGTTTGCTGATAATCTGCTCGCTGCCTATATAATAGCGTGTCCGGCGCAGATAGACGAACCTGTACAGCAGCACAAGGGAGAGCAAAACGGCGACCCATACGGCGAAAGAAGAGAATGGTTGTCCCTCCATCCCTCCGTAAATCCATCCTGCGGCACACACGATAATGGCTGGCAACTCGTCGATAACGAATTGCATCCGGTGCGGTTGCAGCACGATACTCTGAAAGCGTACTATGGGCTGATTGGGCATCATCGGTGAAAACGTGTTTGTTGTTCTTCCTCAGACTGTCGCTCTCTGTCCTGCGTTTCATCGACCGATTCTTCCTGTTTCTGTTCAGACAGCAGTTGTTCATTCCAGTCCTTGTGGGGACAGGTCGGCTGTTCGCGGACACAAGATACATCCTTTGCCTTGTCTAAACCGAGAAACTCCCGTAGTCCCTCACGGAACTCCTTGTAATGCTGATTCGTTATATCTACCTGATCCTGTATGTCGTCCGGGTGACAGAGGCCGCTCGAACGCATGGACATGGCTTCTTCCCAGGCGGATTCGTACTTTCCATAACTCGACTGCAATTCTTTGGGCAACTGTTCGATGTCGCCACTGTCCAAGTCCTTGTCATTTGGAACAGTATCAAGATAGGGCTTGCGTTCGGGTGTTTCCTCGATAATGGAACGAACCACCCGGCATCTCTCATCCATCAGGTTTTTGGTGAAATCCATTCCCGCAAGGTCGGTATCGAAACAGATATGCTGCCGGGCTGGAAGGGCGGCGGAAAGCACACCGCGCATCTGTTCGACTGTCGGGTTGCCGCCCGTAGATACGAATACCGCTTTACGCAAATCCTTGTTCTGTGCCTGGTGAAGCTGGTAATAAGCCATTGCGTCGTAGGCACTCTCGAACCAGTAGATATGCTTGGCTTCCGAAAGAGGTGTCCGGGCTGGGCTGGAAATCCACAGACCTTGGCTCGAATTGCTCCCCTCGGCTTTGCCCTTATAGCTGCCGCTGCCGTCCATGCGCTGCCGTCCGCGTTCCTCGAAGCCCACAACCGTTCCGTCACCCTGCGGCAGTGTCATGGGAAACGACAGGTTGGTGTACTGCGTGCCGTCCGCACGATGCTTCGTCGCCAGACAGAAATCCCGATGAAAGGCGTATTGCGTGTAAAGGTCGATGCCCCGATGCTTGAAGAAGGGATAGAACTTCTTTTGCGTCGCCCGATCCTGCGGATTGAACTTGTGGATGTCGTAGTCCTCTATATTGAATGGCTTGATGTCCTGCTTGGGACGGACAATCCGTGTTTCCCGTTCCGCTATGGGATGGTTCAGCAACCGGTTGCATACGAGGTTCACAAGCCTGTCCGGAGAGATGCCTGCATGGTACTCCGCGAAAAAATGCGGATGCTCCTTGATAAAGGAAATGATGTTATATGATTTCTGCTGTTGCGGTTTGAAACAGCACTTGCCCTGCTGCGTCACGATGAACTTGTCGTTGCGGATGCGCCGTCCGTCGCTGTCCAACCGGACATACGAAGGATAGCGCAGACCGTCTCGGCGGTTCAAGTGATAGCCGGCATCTATAAGCACATCCTGAATGTTCAGCCTGCTTAAAAAATCGTTATAAGTCAGTTCGCCCTCTCTCATACCTTACCTCCCTATTCTCATGTCATTGACTTCACGGTTCATCTCTGCCTCGAAGCATCGGATGGCCACATCCCTCGGCGTATCGACACCGGGTTTGAAGTACGGGTGCGGAGGGCCGCCGAAACGTTCGCCATAGAACTCCGGTGCATGGTGATGATGGTGGAAGCCGTGTGCGACATCCGCTGCGACCACCGCACCTGCGGTCAGGGCGGCAAAGATTTTCGTGCCGATGCCTCTTTGCGCTTCCGGGCGTGTCTTCATGTCCACTTCGCTGAAAATCTTGGAAAAGAGCTTCATCCGATGATAATCATCCACTGCAAGAAACTTGTCGTAATCCCGTTGGGTGATCTCGTGACTGATAACCTGTCCGTCTATAACGGCGGTCATCTTATACTTACCCTCTGTTTCTGCCGGTTGTACGGCTATCTCGCCGACTTCGACCTCCCGACCGTGTTTTTCTTCCCGATACCAGCCTTTGCCCTCATTGAGCAACTGCAGGTCACGCCCGTCCACAGCCGCACCGATTCCGTTCTGCATATCCTCATGCTGTACGGTTGTTTCCTGCGGCACGAATAATTCCTGTTCATGCCGTTGCCGGTGTTCCAAATCCTGCTGCACTTCGGGATGCAGGGCTATGGATATGCGCTGTTCGCTGTCGAGATGCCCCATTGTCACCTTTTCGGAAAAATCGGCTCCTATAACGTTGTTCAGAATTTCCAGCCGTTTCTCTATTGGTTGCTCCTCGATGGAATTGGAGGTCAGTACGACAATCTCGTCATCCGTCAGGTCGTACACCATATCGGCTGAAGCCTTTTCGGATTGTACGGTAAGCGTCCGTGCTTCGTTATCAACGACAAGACCGTGCGAGGCAAGGCACTCCTGCCATTTCTCGTTGGAGAAATAGACCGGAGAGGTGATCAGTTCCTTGTAAGGCCGTGCCGGTTCCTGACTGCGCGGGCGTCTGACCATCGGCGTGATGACCGCCTGCAAGTCCTGCAGCACGTCACGCTGTTGCAAGGGTTGCGCCGGCTGGCCTCCCTTGTAGTAGAATCCGTAACCGCCCGATTGCAGTTCGCCGGGCTTCATGCGACCGTCCGGTCGTTCGGGGACGATGGACGGCCCCGGAAAGAAAAGCTGGCCGCCGACCCTGCGCAGGTGGAAGCCCCACTGGTTGCGAGGTGTCCAGCCGAGGAACGGCGGCGGCATACCCAGCCGTCCCATGTGCCCGTATTCGCCGATGCCGATGCGGTAGCCGTGCAGTCCCATGGCTACGCGCCCGTTGGCATTGCGGGCATGTACGAAATTCTTGGGCAGGTAAAAGTCCTTGGCAACGATGCTCGTAAGCACGTTGTAGGCTTTCTTGTTGGCCGTGTTCGTTCCCCAGTCTGTCAGAGCCAACATCTGACGTTCGGTAATCGGATAGACCAGCAACGGCGAATCATGCCCCTGCACGATTAACCGGTAGCCCCCTCCGTCAAACGCAATATGGGCTTGCAGCCCGTTGCGCATCAGCATAGTGCGCATTTCAGGCTGCAAGTCCATCTGCCGGGGATTGGTATTCGTTCGTATCGCCATAGTCTGATAAGATGATTGTTGTTATTATGCGTCGCCGCTTTCCATTGCCGCCTCCAATTGTTCATCCTTGTGGCGGACGAACGCGGCGGCGGAATCGTTGCCGACAGTCAGATTGTTTTGCCGGCAGTAGCCGACATATTCTTCCTGCCATTCGGCGGAAAAATGATTGACGTAATCGAGCCAGCCGTATTCGCCGCTCTGCATCTTCTCGATGAGTACCTCTTCGGGATAAAATTCGTTTTGTGACATAGCTTATGAATTGATGGTTCTACTTGTGGAGTGCTGCCGCACGGTTGCGCTCACCGCTTTTTTTCTGCTCGTTCCACATTTCTTCGGTGTAGTCCTCTTCCGAAACATAGTCCAGATTTCCGTCATCGTCCATGATCCAGCAGCCGTAACAACCGAAGGTGTACTTGTCCCACTCTCGCTTGGGCTGGTTACGCCATTGCTGTGCATCGCCCGAACAGAAACGGATGCCGGTCTTGGCGTGCAGGTCGATTCCCACAGTGGCGGGTTCGCCGTCCACAACAACCGTCAGCGGTTCGCCATGCTGCATTCCGTTTATCTCCACCGAACCGAGGCGCATGACCTCGGCCAGCACCTTCAGGTTGCGGGCGATGATGGGTGTGGGGACATACATTACCTGTTTCGTCCCGGTGTCGATCTGTACGAAAGCCTTGCTGCTTCGTCCGTCCGCCATCTCCACATCGGCGACAATCGCTTTGCCGGCAAGCAATTGTTTCTGCTGCGCTTCGTCGTAACGTTCCAACGGCGAGGATTTCAGTGCCGGATAGAAGACCACATCCGCCTGACCGTTGTCCATGCGGATAATGGCGAAGCGGCTCCGGCTTTCGATTCGCTCGCCGTTCTCATCGGTAACACGCACGGGAAGCACGGGGGAATGCCGTCCGTTGCAGATGTCGTCCAATACGTGCATCGGCAAATCCTCGATCATCTCACGGATAAGGCCGAATCGCTCCAGTGCCGGGAAGGGTAATTCCTCAAACTCAAATTGTACTTTTTTCATACTATATTCATATTATAAAATTATACTTTTACAAAGATAGTGTCACCTTATCTGGATAAGCAAAAAGCACAAGTATATAAATGATTAGAATATAGTATTTTTATGACATTAGTACGATTTTGATAATATAATCGTACTAATTCGCGTAAAAAACACAAACCGGCAAGAGAAAGTGAGGCAATTTATGTCCGCTATAAAGTGGACGTGGTAATTTTGCCGTATGAGAAAGATTTTACTGATGATAATATCGGGTGTTTCGTTCTGTACGATACCCGTTCACGCGCAATTCTGCACGATTGCCACGACCCCCGAACGGTACAAAGTGGAAGCCCTGCATGAGGATATGAAAAAGCCGGAGCCAATGCCCGGAAGCACGGTTCCCGTACAAGAAATGGCATCGGAAGTTTTAGGGGCGGCTGAAACTGCCGATGTCCGCAAGAAGACATGGATCGACCGCTATCTCAGCGTGTCTTATCCGCTGCGTCGCATCCGAATCACTTCCCCTTATGGCTATCGTAAAGACCCGTTTACCGGAAAGAGGAAGTTTCACGGAGGCATCGACCTCCATGCCCGAAGCGAAAAGGTATTGGTTATGATGGACGGTGTGGTCGTGAAAGTCGGACAGGATAAAACTTCCGGCAAATACGTGACCTTGCAGCACGGGAATTACCTCATTAGCTATTGCCACCTCTCACGGGTGCTTGCTGTCAAAGGTGCGGTGGTTCGCCCCCGTGATGTGGTCGGAATCACCGGCTCGACAGGCCGCAGTACGGGCGAACATCTGCATATCACTTGCAAACTCAATGGCAAAAGCATTAATCCCATGCTCCTGTTAGACTTTATCAAGGCCACGCAGCAGGAGTGCGTGTCGGCATTGGCAAGGCTATGACTTTGGTTTTCGGTTGATGATGTCCGCATAGAACCTGCTCCAAATATCCATGTACTTACACCTGTTTTTTGCAACAGGATATTTTAAGGTTTACAGTTCCAAAGAATTGTCCTTCAGCAGGAAATCATAAATGCTTATGGTCGTAATACCGGACTCATCCCTTGTCACCGGACTTTCTTCTCCGATAACGATAATTTTCTTGAATGAATCATCCACTTTTAACAAAGAAGCCCGTTCCTGCTTTATTTTCTCGTCAGATTCCATACGGTATGCCGACTGTATGTAGTAACGCTTGCTGCCCAAATTACAGATGAAATCGACTTCAAGACTGGAACGCTGCTGTTTTCCGTTTTCATCTTTTGTCACGACCGGAACGACTCCCACGTCCACATTGAACCCACGTGCTCTCAATTCATTGTAAATCATATTCTCCATCAGATGACTTTTTTCCGACTGGCGGAAATTGATACGTGCGTTGCGCAATCCCAAATCCATGAAATAATATTTGTAGGGGGAATTGACATACCGCTTTCCTTTGATGTCGTAACGGGTGGATTTTTCAATCAGGAACGAATCGCAGAGATAGTCGATATAATCCTTGACCGTATCGTAGGATATGACTGACTTCTTTTCGCTTCGGAACGTATTGGCCAATTTGTTCGGATTGGTCAAAGCACCGATGCCGGAGGCCATGATATTGATGAGTTCTTCCAGGTCATCGTCCTTACGTATGTCATAGCGATCCTTGATGTCCTTAATGTAGGTTTCGTCAAACAGTGATTTCAGGAAACGTACTTTTTGCTCTTCGGTTTCATACGACAATATCTGCGGAAGTCCGCCATACAACATATATTCATTGAATCCGGCCTGCACTGTTCCGGAATAAGCGGACATATACTCCTTAAAATTTAACGGGTACATTTTTACCTCAAAACCGCGTCCGCGAAACTCTGTAATAATGTCTTTGGACAGAAACTTCGCATTACTGCCGGTTACATAGACATCCACATTCCGCATCTTCAAAAAACCGTTCAGGACATCTTCAAAGTTGTCGAGCATCTGAACCTCGTCCAACAGGATATAATACATTCCATCATCAATGATACGGCTCTCCACAAAGGCATAAAGGTTATCGGGATTCCTCATGCTCCGGTTCTTATAGTCTTCCAAATCTACTTTTATGATATGATCCGGAGCTGTGCCGCCTGTTTCGAGATACGAAGCGAATATCTCAAAAAGCAGATAGGACTTGCCGCATCTGCGCATTCCCGTTATAATCTTGATCATCCCGTTATTTCGCAGGGAGATGAGTTCGTCCAGATATTTTTTTCGTTCAATACTTTTCATCACTAATCGAATTTTGTGTCACCGGGTGACGTAGTTTTCGATTACAAAGGTAGTTGTTTTTCCTTAGGCAACCAAAGGTTAATCGAAAAAAGTGTCATTAGGTGACATAGTTTTCGATTATTCCGGTTTGTTAAGATTTTACGACTGACTGTCCCTGTTTTATCATTATTTCTCCCTTCACCTCGCCGGATCTGCCCTCCATTTTCATCGGCGAATGTAGGACGAAGCGCATAATCGCCAAGCCGCATTGCCATTCGGATAACGAAAACAGACTGTTGCACGGTCGGTTTTCTATCCGGGTTTGGCTTATGATGCCGTAGCTTCTTCCTCTTGTTGCCTCAAAAATAGAGAGTACAGCCCTGCAACTCGAAAGCAGGGAAAGAAAAACAAAGTTTAATGATAAGTAAAGAAGATGAAAGAAGAAATTAAACAGAATGGCAGAACGGTGTTGTCAAGCACGGACGGCTTTTCAATGCCTATGTTTTTCAACAACTTGTGCGGCAAAAACTTCTCAGGCGAGAAGTACCGTGACTATATCCGAAACATCGCTCTTGGAGAAATGGGCTTCAAGCCCGGAGAAGTATCATTGTACCGTGACGGCAAACAAGTCGGAACCGGCATAATTCCGAAACTTTGAACATACACAGACTTAATAATTTGTAGATATGGAAACAGTTACTATTCATCCGGCGGAAGCCTATCTCCGCAACGAACAAAATCCCACCTCCTTGTATGTACGGATTGGTGGACAACGTAGGCGTTTGTTTATCAACCGAGACGAAAATCTCATTGGCATTATTGCACCGAGAAAACGAAAAAGAGGTCATATTTTCACCGATTGGGCAAGCATTGAGAAAATATATTATCCGTCCCATGACCAGGAAGCGAATACGGACAGGAAACTGATTCTGAAGTATCAGAAACTTGCACGGCTTGCCACGCATACAAACGACTGGCTTCGCACAATCGCCGATGCGGATTTGGAAAAGTCCCTTTACGAGAACCACATCACTACCGGTACACGCATCGACGGCAAATGTATCGGGCTTGCCACAATCGAAAAATATTGCGGAACGGCAGAAATGTACCTCTTCAGACAGGCAATGAAGAACAAAAAAAGTTTTTCCACATGCCGCTTTGACTTCTGTGGCTATGACGGTACGCTGTGGTGCGAGCCACGAGATAATGGCGACATGGCAGCAGGCTTCAGCAAGGAATATAGGAATTGCGGCAACGGTTATTACTACCTGCTTATCAATGACGAATATATGATCGGTTACGACATCGACTGACAATCATAGCATCAAAAGCAATCCGTGTCAGGCAAAGGCTTGGTACGGATTGTCGCTGCGGTCTGCCGACAGTTTCCTTTTCTACGTGTTACTTTCTCCCTTTTATTGATAAATTCTTTTTCCCTCTTATAGTCTGCCGTCCGGCATCGTGCGGTCAGTTTGCCTCAAGAGACTTTCCGCATTTTGTGTAACACGTTACATAAAGTGCGGAAAGCCACTTTTGCAAAAGGACGGACGCGGACAGACTTGAAGTTGCGGAGGACGATATGAATATTGCCCTCCGCAGTTCCAAGACAGTCCGCCGGGAAGTCCGTCCCGGCTGTCCGTTTCACTGTTTTACCTGTTCTCAATCCTTTTCTAACCATTTCCATTTACCGCTTTTCCGCTGCCGTGCAACCTGCCGGGGATTGAATTTTTCCGCGAAGGTAATCTGCCCGTCCCAATCTTGCCAATGCCGGCGTTCCGCCGCGAGTGAACCGTAAAAATCTTCCTCTCCGCTGTCGAGCGTATTTTCACGGATCAGCCTTGTCCGATTGTTCCTGCCACCTTCTGAATGCAGAAAAAATCATCCCGACGGTCGCAAACAGGCCGAACAAAGGGAAATAAAAAACAAGGTTAAATATGAGTTACGACAAATTGAAATCACTGGTAGCCAACGTGGAAGCCATAGAAACCGCAATGAAAATCAAGGTACAGGGCAGAACGGCTACACAAGAGGAGAAAGCCGTATTATCCCGATATTCGGGTTTCGGTGGCATTAAGGAAGTGTTGAACATCGGCACAGACCGACCCATAGGCGGCAACATGGACGAACCCGTCCGCAGGTTGCAGGAACTTATAGACACATATCCCTATTTCACGGAACCGATGCGGCAAGCCGTTACCGAGAGCATCAAGGCATCTGTCCTGACCGCTTTTTACACACCGAAATTCATTGTCGATGCAGTGGCAAAGCAGATACACGCCACGTTCCGACAAAACGTTCTGCAAATGCGCTCGTTTCTCGAACCGTCCGCAGGAATTGGCGGTTTCCTGCCCGTAGCCATGTCGAACACGTATGACTATGCCATTGAGAAAGACCATATTTCGGGGCTGATACTTTCGTTATTGCAAGATGATACGGTAACAAGTACGGGCGGATTTGAGACAATCGGAGAAATGGGTTTCGAGCATACGAAATTCGATGTCATAGCCTCCAATATCCCGTTCGGGAATTTCCGTGTATTCGATGCGGAGCTATGGAAAAAAGGCGGCGCATACGAACAGGCCACCAAAACCATACACAACTACTTTTTCGTCAAGGCTATGGAATTGCTCAACGAGGGCGGTCTGCTGGCTTTTATCACATCAAGGGGCATAGCGGACACGGCAGGCAACAAGTTCGTGCGCGAGTATCTTGTGAACAATGCCGACCTGATTAGCGCAATCCGTCTGCCCGACACACTTTTCATGCAGACAGGCGGCATCGAGGTAGGCAGTGACTTACTTGTATTCCAAAAGCATACGCACAAAGCGGCATTGTCGCTCCGTGAGCGGTCATTTCTGCAGACCTACAAGGAAAAGGTCGAAGCGGCAGGAACAATGACGGAGAACACCAACCGGATTTTTACCATGCCCAAAACCGCATTGGCAACCGGAAGCCGCATTGTGATGAACCAGTACGGCAAGTATGTACGCAAATACCAGTGGCTCGGCGATGAAAATGCCATGTCGCAATACCTTTCCGCATTGCTCAAGCATGATTTTGACCGCTATTTCCGCAAAGGGCTTTTCATGGGTGACGGATGCGGCGAAGCTCCGGCGCAGATGTCGCTTTTCGGCAGCACAGCCATTGAGACAGCGAACAGAGGCAGACGTGCCTACACGGACGAGCAGGAAGCATGGATGAAAGAGGGCGCAATGGTGGCATTCGAGGGACAGGTCGGTGTTATCCGCTTCCGCAAGTCAAGCCATTATGAAGAAATGGCAGTCGATTTCGTGCCGGTGGACGAGGGCAAGGTGAACACGGACAGGGCAAACGACTATTTCCCTATCCGTAAGGCATACTTTGAACTGTCAGCCAAAGAACGGGAGGAACAAAAGGAGCAGCCGTATTTGCGTGAACGGTTGAACACGCTTTATGACGCTTTCGTAGCCAAGTGGGGCTGTTTCCATGCGAACGACAACAAGGAGTTTATCATGCTTGACAGCCTCGGCGTGGAGGTGTTCACGATTGAAATGCAGGTAGGCAAAGATATATTCAAAGCCGACATCATGCGTGAACCTGTTGCGTTCAAGAAGATAGACACCGACAAGAAACTGACCCCGACAGAAGCGTTGGCAAGCTGCCTGAACTTTTACGGCTGTGTGGATATGGATTATCTGATGCAGACCACCGGAAAGGACGAGGAAGAGATTATCGGCGACCTCAAAGACGAGATTTTCTATAATCCCGTCCGTGACGCATGGGAACACAAAGGCTGTTTCCTTGCAGGCAATGTCATAGACAAGTGCAAAGAGGTTGTTTCCTGTCTGCCCGACCTCTCGGACAAAAGAAAGGAGTGGACGGAAGCCGCCATAAAAGCGTTGGAGTCCGCCGTACCCGAACCGATACCGTTTGAAGAACTCGATATCAATATGGGCGAACGCTGGATCGACACGGCTTTATATGCCGAGTTTGCAGCAGAACTTTTCGGAACGGAAACCAGTGTGATGTATTTCGATGTGAACGACGCCTATCTGGTGCGTCTGCAAGGGTATTCCCCTGTAGCCTACAACACCTATTCCGTGCGAAACTACAACGGCGAGGAGTTGTTCGTACACGCATTGCAAGATACCGTACCCGAAATAACGAAAGAGATAGAGCGCAACGGTGAAAAGGTGCGTGTGCCGGACGAGGAAGCCATACAGGAAGCGGCGGCCAAGATACAGGAGATAAGAACCCGTTTCAATGAATGGCTCGACAACCAGTCTGCAGAAGTGCGCAACGAGCTTGCAAGGGTGTATAACGAACGCTTCAATTGCTATGTGCGTCCGTCCTATGACGGTTCGGCACAGACTTTCCCCGGACTTTCTTTCGAGCAGTTCCCATACGACAGCCTCTATCCCTCGCAAAAGGATGCGATTTGGATGATTAAGCAACTCGGCGGCGGCATCTGTTGGCACGAGGTAGGCACGGGCAAGACGATGATTATGTGTGTCGCAGCCTACGAAATGAAACGTCTCGGACTGGCGCAAAAGCCCATGATTATAGGCTTGAAAGCCAACGTTCACGAGATTGCCGACACGTTCCGCAAGGCTTATCCCTCGGCAAAGATACTCTATCCCGGCAAGGAGGATTTCACCCCTGCCAACCGCAAAGAGGTGTTTTCCAAGATCAAAAATAATAATTGGGATTGTATTATCCTGACACACGACCAGTTTGCCAAGATACCGCAGTCGGAGGAAACGATGATAGAGATATTCACGGAAGAACTGAACGACGTAGAGCGCAATCTGGAAGTGCTGGAGCAGTCCACCATGCGCTACCGTAGCGGCAGGATGCAAGAGGGGCTGGAAAAGCGCAAACAGAACCTTTCGGCCAAACTTCAGGAGCTTCGGATGAAAATCAATGAAAGGAAAGATGAAACGGTGGATTTTCACTCGATGGGCATAGACCATATATTTATCGATGAGTGCCACATTTTCAAGAACTTAATGTTTCAGACACGACACACAAGAGTTGCAGGTATCGGCAACACACGAGGCTCGCAAAGGGCGATGAACCTCTTGTTTGCCATTCGTGACATTCAGCACCGGACAGGGCGTGATTTGGGCGCAACATTCTTGTCGGGCACTGTCGTTGTCAATGCCCTTACGGAACTTTATGTGATGTTCAAATATTTACGCCCACACGAACTGCAGCGTCAGCAGATTTCATGCTTCGATGCGTGGGCGGCAATATTCACGCAAAAGACCGCTGACTATGAGCTGAACGTGACAGGTGCAATCAAGCGCAAAGAGCGTTTCCGCACCTACATCAAAGTGCCGGAACTGGCAATGTTCCTGCGTGAGATTACCGATTATCGCACTGCCGACATGATAAACCTCGATGTACCGGAGAAAAATGTGCGTTTCCTCTCTCATACGCCGACTATCCAACAGGAGGAAATGATCGGGCGGTTGGTATCGTTCGCCCAAAGTGGCGAATGGGAGGATTTGGGGCTTGACATACCCGAACCTGACAACCTCGACAAGGCAAAGATGCTGATTGCAACCAATGTAGCCCGAAAAATGGCTCTCGACATGCGTTTGTTGGGTGACAAGTTCAGTGACGATGCCGGCAACAAGGCTTCTATCTGCGCAAGGACAATCTATGATTATTATATGCGCTCGAACGCCAACCGGGGTACGCAGTTCGTGTTCAGCGACCTTGGCACGTACAAGCCGAACGAGTGGAACATTTACTGTGACATCAAGGAGAAACTGGTGCGGTTGGGTATTCCGGCGGACGAAATACAGTTTATCCAATGCGCCACGACCGAACGGGCAAGAAAACGGCTGTTCGAGGATATGAACAACGGCAAGGTACGTGTGCTTTTCGGCAGCACGACCATGTTGGGTACAGGAGTGAATGCACAACAGCGAGCCGTAGCGGTACATCATTTGGAGATACCCTGGCGTCCGGCCGACATGGAGCAGCGCAACGGCAGGGCGGTACGCAAGGGCAACACCGTGAAGCTGTGGGGCGGTAACGTGGTCGATTTGGTGATTTACGGCACGGAAAAGACACTCGATGCCTACAAATTCAATCTGCTTAGAAACAAGCAGATGTTCATATCCCAAATCAACAACGGCACAATCGCTGTGCGCCGCATCGACGAGGGCGGCATGGACGAGGAAAACGGCATGAACTTCGCCGAGTTCGTGGCTATTCTTTCCGGCAATACCGACCTGCTGAACAAGGCAAGGCTTGATAACAAGATTATGCAGCTTGAAAAGGAACAGGCCATTTTCAAGAAAGAACGCATCCGTGCCGAGCGAAAGATTGCAGCCTCTCGTGAAGATATTGAAAAAACGAAGCGCACAAAGGATTGTTTCATAAAGGATTTGGAATACATCACCTCTTACGAGGGCACAAAGGCAACGATGCTTCTGAACCTGCCACAAGCGACTGCAGAAGAAATCGGACGCGAACTGCACCGTATATCCAAGACCTACCGCAGCGGAGCATACGCCACTATCGGCACGTATGCAGGACTTGACCTGTTGGTGCGCAGCGAGTACAGCATCACGGGGGTATTCGAGCGTAACACGTTCTTTGTCGCAGGATTAAGCGGACTGAAATACCCATGCGGACTAAGCGGTGCATTACCCCTCGGCTTCGTGGATGCGTCACGTTATCCGCAAGGCGCACTAAGCAAATTGCCCTCACTTATCGAGAAACAGCACAAAGCGGTGGAACGGGCTGAAAACGAAATCCCCGTATTACAGGACATCGTTTGTCGCAAGTGGAGCAAGGCCGATGAACTGGCAAAGCTCAAACTGGAGTGTAAGGAGTTGCAGCGTAAGATTGACGAAAGCCTCAAAGAAGCGGAACGCTCGCACTCTCTACCTGAAACAACGTCTGCCGAGTACGAATCCAAGGCTGCCTAATTCATTTCATATTTAACCTTTCCCTCTGTTCGGCAGTGATTGCCGGACAGGGGGATTTTTCGTTCCGGTCTGCCGACGGCCATATCCATTTATAGGCTGGACACTCGTATCGTCTGGTGTACGCGGTGCGACTATGCCCTTATAGTATTCTTTTTCCCTTTTATACAATTTCCCGGTTCATCCCTTATAGCTTCTCCATGACCGCTTTCCCGACTTCGCTCCCTGTCGTACCGGTTTGGTTTTATCAGATGCAAAGGTCGGCTGTCGCGCTTGATCCGGCGGCTTGAAGTGTATTTCCTGCAAATTCTTCCTTTCAACGAAAGCGTAATTGGCAGGAAAAGCCTGACGGATGAAGCTGTACCGACTGCCGTGTACCGCATCCATAAAATCCCAAAGCGGTTCCGCCAGAAAGGAATCGAGCAAAGGGAAAAATAAAAACAGATATTCAAGGTAACGGCAGGACTAACCACCTGCCACAAACAAATTTCTATTATGTTATACGTTCATACTATCGGTCGCATCGGCAAAGATTGCCAAGTTATCACTGGAACACACGGCACGTTCATCGCTTTTGATATTGCCGTTGATGATTATTCACATGGGAATAATGTCACTACATGGGTAAGGGTAAGAAGCAAAAAAGAGAACCATATCCGACTGTCGGAATATCTTACCAAAGGACGGCTGGTACTCATTGAGGGAACGCTGTCGGCTTCCTTGTGGAAGGACAGGAACGAGGATTACCAAATCCAGTTCTCCATTGCGGCGGATGCGTTGGAGTTCATCAATACCGGTAAACGGGACAGCCAAAGCAATAACCCCGATGCGGATAATCCGGTAAGTGACGCGGAGGATGTTCCTATGCCGCCTGCCGATATGCCGCAGGATGATACGGACGATTTGCCGTTCTGATATTGTCCCGTATATCGCAGATAATAAGGCGATACTAAGTGTAGTATATACTATATGTAGTAAATTAGGAAACCTATCGTTTACTCATCATAGTATATGCTGCATTTAGTCATGTATCATTTTAGTATTGTAGTAAATACTTGCATACTACATTACTAAAATAATATTCGTAGTAAAATAGTATATACTAATCGTAGTATTTACGAATAATAGTATTATCTTTGTACCATAAATTAAAGAGTGAGACAATGACAAAAATAATTGCAATCCTTAACCATAAGGGTGGTGTCGGGAAGACGACCACTACCATCAACCTGGCTGCCGCCTTGCAGCAGAAGAAAAAGCGCGTGCTGGCTATCGACATGGACGGTCAGGCGAATCTCACGGAATCTTTCGGCCTCTCTATCGAGGAGGAAAAGACCGTTTACGGGGCGATGAAAGGCGAATATCCTCTGCCGCTGGTCAAAGCGGAAAACGGCATTTCTATTGTTCCGGCCTGCCTCGACCTCTCGGCGGCGGAATCCGAACTTATCAATGAACCCGGACGGGAACTGATTCTGAAAGGACTGATTGCCCGGCTGCTCGACACGCAGAAATTCGACTATATCCTTATCGACTGTCCTCCCTCTTTGGGACTGCTTACGCTGAACGCCCTTACCGCAGCCGATTATCTGATTATTCCCGTTCAGGCACAGTTTCTTGCCATGCGAGGCATGGCAAAGATTACGAACGTAATCGAGATTGTCAGGGAACGGTTGAACCCGAATCTGAATATCGGCGGCATCGTCATCACCCAGTTTGACAAACGCAAGACGCTGAACAAAAACGTGTCGGAAATCATCAACGATTCATTTTGCGACAAGGTGTTCAAGACCGTCATAAGGGACAACGTGGCACTGGCCGAAGCCCCGATAAAGGGAAAGAACATTTTTGAATATAACAAGAACAGTAACGGAGCCAAAGACTATATGTCACTGGCGCAAGAGGTACTGAAATTAAAGTAAACGGATATGGCAAAAAAAGATTTGACTGGAGATATGAAAAGCGGGCTGGACGGTCTGTTGTCGCCCACCAAGAAACCTGCCGGTGAAAAACGGCAGGAAGCACCCGCTACCAAAAAAGAACCGGCAGTGCATTGCAATTTTGTCATAGACAAGAGTATTCATACCCGGATGAAATACCTTGCCATAGACAAAAACATGTCTCTCAGAGATATTGTGAACGAAGCAATGAAGGAGTATCTGGAGAAGCATGGGAAATGACCCGGTGCGATTGCTGCGTCCCCTGTTCGGTTGGATGCGGCAATTCTATGCCGGAACCTTTTATATATTTGCATAGCTTCCCACCGCTCTTAATCTCAAATCCGGAGGCTTCCTCTTTTCTACATCCATAGAACACACCTGTATTCTGTCCGTCCGGTGTAATATTCCGGACGGAACTTCATTTATAGATCATCTGCCAGGAGGTAGATGATTTTTCTTTTTTACCACGCCACTTGTAACCGCAGCCTGTATTCCTCTTCTATTCATCTTTCTTATCGCTTATCCGGCGTCGTTCCCTGCCATCGCCGGTTGGTTTTATCAGACGCAAAGGTAGGCTGCCGCGCTTGATTCCGTCACTTTGAAGTGCATTTCCTGTAAAATTCTTCCTTTCCGCGAAAGAGTAATTTTCCGGAAAAAGCGTCGGAAACAGCTTGTCCGGCAGCCCTGTACCGCATCTGTAAATCCCAAACGGTTCAGGCAGGAAAAAGAACCGAAAAAAGGGAAAATAAAAACAAAATCAATAAATATAAACAATTAAAATTAAACGCATTATGGAAACAGCAATCAATCAAACAGCAGTGAAGAACATCTTATCGGTAGCATTGGCAGACATTCAGCCGAGCAACTACAACCCTCGCAAGAACTTTGACGAAAAGAGCCTTGCGGAATTGGCAGACAGCATTCGTCAGCAGGGAGTGCTACAGGCTATCGGGGTACGTCCCATTGCGGAAAACCGCTTCGAGATTGTTTTCGGGGAGCGGAGATACAGGGCTTCGCAAATTGTAGGTTTGGAAGAAATACCTGCTGTCATCTTGGATATTTCGGACGAGACAGCCGAGGAAATGGCAGTGACCGAAAATCTGCAACGCAAAGACGTGACACCCATTGAGGAAGCCAACGCATACCAAAAGCTCATCGAGAGCGGTCGCCATGATGTGCAGTCCTTGGCAGTGCAGTTCGGCAAGAACGAGAGCTATATCCGCACACGGCTCAAATTCGTTTCTCTGATACCCGAAATTGCCCGACTGTTGGAGCAGGACGAACTGACTATCAGCGTAGCAACCGAAATCTGCCGTTATGGGGAAGATATACAGCACGACATCTACGAGAAGCATCTGAAAGAGGGTTTGCTGTATAACAGTTGGCGAGGGATGAAAGCCTCCGAGGTGGCAAAAAACATCGAACGAAGCTACACAACCGACCTCAAGCGGTATTTTTTCGACAAGACGGTATGCCTTTCGTGTCCTCACAACACCAATAACATGATGTTGTTCTGTGAAGAGGGCAGTTGCGGAAATTGCGCCAACCGAAAATGCCTTGATGAAATGAACGCATCGTACCTTGCGGAAAAAGCCGTACAGCTCATGGAACAGCGACCCCTTGCTTTACTTTGTTGGGATTTTTACGGTTGCAATGAAAAAGTGGTCGAACAACTCGTGGCATCGGGCTTTGAGGTCGAGAAACTTTCGGTGCGTCCTGCCGACTATCCCGAAGAACCCGAAGCTCCCGACATGGAGGATTACGAGAACGCCGAGGAATATGCGGAAGCATACAAGGAGTACGAAAAAGAGCTGTCGGAATACAAGGAGGAATGCGAGGACGTGAACCGCAGGAGCGAAGCCGGAGAAATCACGTTATATGTGAAGATTGGGCATAACGACATATCATTATGTTATGTAGAAAATGCCGAAATACAGGCTGTGGCAGGGGAAGCCAAAGATGCGGTCGTTTCCCCGATTGAGAAATTGGAGAAGCAGGATAAGCGCAACAAGGAGATTGCGCAAGAAAAGACCGTAGAGGACACCAAAAAGCAGATTTTGGAGGTCGATATGACGGAAACCAAGTTTGGCGCAGACGAGGACAGGATGATTTATTTCTTCATGCTCCCATTTCTTCGCAGGGAACATTTCGAGGCTATGGGTATAGAGGCAAAAGATACCTATTACTACCTTAATGACGAGGACAAGATGAACATCATCGCCAATCTTACCGCCAAGCAAAAAGCTATTATCCGCAGGGATTTCTTGATTTCCAACTTCAAGAACGCATCGGGCAGCAATGCCACCGCATCCCTCTTGCTCGATTTTGCCAAGAAACACATGCCCGACCAGTTGGCAGACATCCAAAACGGACACAATGAGGTTTACGAGAAGCGACACCTACGTATCGAAGAAAAGATTGCCGTTCTTTCGGTACAGGAAAAGGCAAAGCAGGAAGCAAACGCCACCGAAGACGGACAACCCGAAACGGAAGTGCAGACCGAGCAGCAAACCGAGGAAATTGCAGCTTGACAGCCTCTCGGCTAATGAATTGAGGACGGAGAAATCCGCCCTCTTTTTTTGTGCAAAGCAAGGCATTTGTGAGTGGCAGCCCACATCCTTTTATACCTATCAAGTTCTTGCTTATTCCGGCTCGTGCATAACGAGTCGACACCCTTTTCTATCTCTGTTACTATCCCCTTTATAGCGTTTCCCAGGATTCAGACAGCCCGTGTCGTCTCCGGTCTGTTTTTAGGATGCAAAGGTGGACTGCCGCGCCTGATTCCGCCGCTTTGAAGTGCATTTCTCGAAAAATTCTTCCTTTCTGCGTAAGTGTAATTTTCCGGAAAAAGCGTCGGAAAGGGCTTTTTCGTCAGTCTTTTGAACGCATCGTAAAACCCGAACGGCTCCGACAAAGGGATGCCGAACAGAGGGAAGAAAAACAAATCATTAAAATTCAAGACAATGGACAACATCAAAGAAAGCAAGGAGTACAAACTCGCCAAAGAGTGGGAACTGGCGGTAAACAGTTTCAGCTTCAACCCCAAACGGTTTGCTGCCGCTATCCCCGATATGCACCCCACACTGCAGCAGAGCCTTTACCGGCTTATCAAGGAGTGTATCGTGGTCATGGCAGACGAGACACGGCGATATGACGACCGCAACCGTGCATCGCACGAGGAAGCGAAACACATCATGGAATACCTCAATGAAAACGGACGGAATATCCCTTTAAGATAACAGCGTATGAAAACACAGGAAGTACAATTTAACGGCATCACATATACCTGCCGTGTGGTGGAATCCAACGAGGGCGAAGAATTGCTTATCGGTTCGACCGTCCTGCTCGATGCCCTTCATCCGGGTAGTTTCGAGGACGAAAACGAAGGTTTTGCCAGCAAGGAAGCCGAACAGCTTTACGACGAGATATTTTTCTTCACGGACAAAAACACCCTCAATTTGCCGGACGAGGAACTGATTACCGAACTGAAGCAAGACAATCCCGAATGGTTCGACTAAATAAATCAATAATAATCATCTAAAATTAAAAATTATGGACAAAGAGTATGTAATGCAAATCGCACAGACCATCAAAATGCAGTTAGTCTCAATGACACCTATGCCCGTTTTCATGTCGTGGGGTATCACGGAGTTTGCTGCCACCGTATTCAAAGACCTGCCGGCATTGCGGCTTGAAGTGAACGGACGGCTTCATACCGGATATGTCATTATCGCGCTCAACGGTTCCGATTATTACGAAGTGTATCTACTGAAAGGCGCAAGCTCGGAGTGTGTCAATGAAGAAGTCTGCTTCGACGAGTTGGGCGATGTTATCGACCGTGCTATCGAAAGCGGTACGGATAAAGAGGAATACAACAATTTCTGTAATCAACAGCTTGCCGTATTGGTAAGTGGCAAACGAGCCTAAGCAAACAGATGAACAAATGAACACTGCCCGCATCTTCATGTGGACAGTGTTTTCATGTACGCATGGATATGTCTAAGCTGCAATATCCATTTATATACCACTGTTATAATTGAATATCTTATGCCTCCTTTTGTAATTCGACCGAATATCACTCGTTTCTCCCTTATTTTTTGTACTTTTGCAGAATATTTCAGTCAGGGACAACATTTTATGGAAATGACGATTGCAGAATTACAGAGATTACGCGAAAGCGAAGATCATATAGAATTTAAGGAGGCGAAACGAAACTATCCGTTTGCCGGAGGTAAACATGTTGATCCGAAAGATAGGCGGCGATGTGTGCTGGGGTATATTGTTGCTTTGGCGAATGAGAAAGGCGGACGGTTGGTGTTAGGCATGGCAGACCACATGCCTCATGCGGTTGTAGGTTCGGATTTTGCACAAGGGAAAGAGGGGGAACTCGTAGATGAAATTTACAAACGTTTGGGCATAAGAATAGAAACAATGGAACTTTATGAGGATGCAAAACGTGTACTTGTCATTTCCGTTCCATCACGTCCGATAGGGCGGCTTTTGCGTTTCGAGGGTGTTCCCCTGATGCGTACAGGAGAAAGTTTGCGTGAAATGTCCGATGCCGAGATATTCAAAATATTGTCTGAACAGGAACCGGATTTTTCAGCCAAAGTATGCGAAGGACTTACCATAGAGGATTTGGATAAAGAGGCGATAGCGGAAATGAAAAACCAATATGCCCGGAAGCAGGAGAATCCGCTTTTCCGAAACTATCCCGATGAACAGGTATTGTCTGATTTGGATTTGTTAAAAGACGGAAAACTGAATTACGCAGCACTTATCCTGCTCGGTAAGTCTGAAGCCATACGAAAGTATCTGCCACAGAATAATATCGTTGTGGAGTTTAGAATGTATCACTCGATGATACAATACACTGCACGCAAGGAGTTTCAATTACCGTTATTCATAGCGATAGATAAAGTTTGGGACTATATCAATCAGCCGGCAAGCAATCCGCTTCTGCATTACAATGACGGGCCTTATATATTCGACATACCTTCATTCAATAAGGAGGCAATCAGAGAGGCGATTCTGAATGCGTGCTGCCATCGTTCAATGCTGATTCAAAGCGATGTCGTCATCAAGCAATACCCCGACAGCATAACTATTACCAATGCCGGCGGCTTTCCGTCCGGTGTGGATATGAACAACATCTTGACAGTGAACAGTGTTCCGCGCAGTAAACTGATGAGCGAGATTTTGCAAAAAACAGGACTGGTGGAACGTTCCGGACAGGGTGTCGATAAGATGTTCTACAACTGCATTATGGAGGGTAAGGCTCTGCCGGACTATTCGGGAACAGACCCGTATCAGGTCAGCCTTACATTCAAGGCTCCCATACAGGATGCGGCTTTTGTCATTTTCATTAGAAATGAACAAAATAAGCGAACTGTTGCTGAACAACTTAATGTATTTGAATTGCTGACTTTGTACAAAGTCGCAATGAGGGATTATGAGGGGCTTGAAAAACATATCCTGCAAAAATTGACCGAAGAAGGTCTTGTTATAGACGAAAACGGCTCTTACCGTTTGTCTGATGACTACCGCAATGATGCAGTTGAAAAACTGAAAGGATTGAATATGAACCACCTTAAAATGGTATCTGACTGCTTCCGTAAACACGGTTTTATCAGCCGTACTATTCTTAATGACGTATTTACGGATATACTGTCAGATAGACAGGTTCGAGCGTTTATCTCAAAAATGGAAGAGGTGGGCATTATAAAGAAAGAGAGTGCAGGCAAATATACCCGTTATGCAAAAACACAAGAATTTCCTTCGTTCAATTAATGTCCGCAAGAGCCGTTTTTTTGTCCGCAAGATTGCAACACATTGATTATAAGTCATTTTTCAAATGTCCGTAAGAACCATTTTTTGTCCGCAAGACTTTTTATAATGGATTGAAGTTATAAAAACACCTGCAATAATATCGTGAGTATTGCAGGTGTTTCACATTTTTATTGACTCTCTTATCTTATCTCAGCCTCGACCGCTATTTCGCTCCGCGTTTGTTCAGCACATCTTTTATCATTTCTTTGACATCCAGCCCGACTTGCACAAAATTCTTGTACAAGATGCGCTCCCGTTCATCTCTTGACTTGAATGTATAGAACTTCGGCAAGGGTACATAGCCGGCTTCTTCTTTCTTTATTTCCCTCATATCGAAGTCGGTCTTGCAAAAGAACTTCGTTGTTTTGAACTCTTCCGATTCCTGAATGTTCATCGAGCCTCCCGTGCCGGTTTTCGTCTTTGTGAAGTCTCGCGCCGTCTGGCCGCAGATCCATCCCGTAGCCATATCAGAAATTTTCGAGGCCGGAACAAGGGAGTCCATATTCTCATTAAGGTTGATGCTTGTTTTATCCCGGTCAATGGTCACACCCTTTTTGACCTGAACCACTTTACCGAAAATGTCATTCGACAGCCATTCCAACGTTTCTTTCGCACGAGCCGAACCGCTTACCACGTTGCCCACCGTCGTGATGATTTTTTGCATTCCGACCTTCCCGTAGTCCGCTTCAAGTTGCGGCAATTCCTGAAAGCCGAGTGTTACACTGACCTTGTTGCTTCGTGCCGTACCGATCAATCGGTCTATCTTGTGGAAATACAAGGTCGGTAGCTCATCCACGATGATGCTTACCGGAATGTTCTTTCCCTGACCGGTATTCACACGGGTAACAAGTCTATTCAAAATCAAAGCGTTCAGCGCACCGATGATACTCTCCATTTCCGGGTCGTTGGCTATCAGCAGATAGCTGGGACTCTTCGGGTCACTTACTTTCAGGTCGAAATCGTCACCGTCACGGTGGAACACCCAATAGCTTTCCTTAGTAGCCAAACGTGAAGTATAGACACGCAGTGTACCTATCATACCTTCGAGCTGCTCCATCGCCTTGTTCTTCAAAGCGGTTTGAAACGGGCCGAGCAAAGGAGCAACCTCATTATCCGTTTCCAACACCTCGAAGATGGTCTGGTAACTCTCATTGAGGAACGACAGGATATGCGGCATATCCGAGTATTTCCCCAGCCAGTAGGCCGGTTCCACGATATTGCCACCCTCACGGTCACGCACCACGCCGGTCGGCTTCCAGAATTTCGTCTGCGGATCTTGCCGTTTTTCCGCATACAGTTTCTTGCCGTTGGCATCGTAAGGTTCACGTTCATAATTCACGAAGAAATAGATGCAGGCGGCAAGGAAGTTTACCGCTGAAGTCTGGAAAAACTGGTCGCTGCCGCCGCCACCTTCTTTCTTGCCCTTTTGCAGGGATTCCAACAACGTTTCCGCTGTTTCACTCGCCGCAGCGAGGTTGTTGATATATTTTGCCTGAATCGGATTCACCCGTCGGCTGTACTCTACATCCACGAAATTGATGATATTGAACTTGCACCCTTTGGGCACTTTGCCGAGTTTCTGATTTTTCTTGTAGTGATAGTACAACTTTGTGGCCAGTGTCGGAAATTTGTAATCATAGACTACCATCGCAAAACCTTTGGCACTATGCTGTCGGATGAACGGTTCTATGATGCTGAACGTCTTGCCGCTACCCGGAGTTCCGACCACCCATGTGCCCCTGAAACAGTTGCTTATCGAAATCCATCCCTTGCGGAATTTACCTTTGTAATAGTACCGCATCGGTATATTCACGCTGTATTCGTTCTCTATTTTCTCCTCGCATTGCTCGAAACTCTCATTCTCGAAGTTGAAGCGGTCTTTGCCCAGCCCTTCCTTGATGAACTTCGAGATATTATCCAGTGCGATATGCACCAATATCACGCCGACCAGCGTGGTAGCCATGTAGAAAATGATATTGAGCGGCAAAGTATAGAACCTCATTTCCATCGGATGATGGAACAGCCATACGGACAGAACGATCAGGAAAAGTCCGCTTACCAACGGGTATAACACCTGCCTGCGTGCATCAAATTCCAAATGCTTCTTGTTGCGTGTTCCGATGCAGGTAATACAGATGAGCAGGAACGTGGCGACCTTGCTGTACACAAGATTGCCGTCGTTGTATATCATCCACCGTTTAATGCGCCCGTGAATATCAGTCAGTATTCCGCCCCAGTGGTCGAGCATGGCCGGGTCGATGGCATACTCGAAGAACTCTAATAGAACGGAGATATAGATGACCGCACGAAATATCTTGTAGAACCCTTGTAGTTCTTTGCTTTCTTCCATTGTTTTGTCCTTTCCCGCTTTTCGTTCCTACTTGTTCAGTGTGATAATCGGCCGCACCCGGTGCGCCTGTGTCTTCGGTGTCTCCTGCATTGCGCCGCTGCCCAATGAGTAGAGCCACGCTTTGGCGGTCTGTTGCCCCTTGACCTCTGTCGATGTCCAGTACCAGCAGTCTTCGTCAGTATCCTGTGGCAACGGATCACCGCCGCACTTCGTCACAATGGGATTGACCGCTTCCCGGATGGCATACAGCAAACGCATCTGCGCCACCGAGGGGACGTATGCACTTTGTCCGTATCGCCACAAATCGAAGACCGCTTCTGCCATAGGCGAAGCCGTCTCCCGTGTGTCGTATAGTGCAAAGGTATTTGTATTCCCATCGTATGCCCCGATGTCGGCCGACGTGCCCTGCTCGATGCCGAGACTGTCGGCAAACGCTGCCGGAGCAATCTCCCACAGGTAAACCGCATAGCCGTTCCCTTCTGTACCGTCACGCCGTTCGGTATCGAAGACAACCGCTATAGCCCGTTTTCCCGATTGCTTATATTGCGTGTAAGGCATCGTCGTACCGTCCTCACAGAGGACATGCCCCGGACGTACAGCCGTGTCGGGTACGTCGATATGGGCGTCGCAGGCAGCGCACAGTACCGCTGTCACTGCCAGTATCATCGTATGTATCTTTCGTATCATCATATTTCTGTTTTTCTTATTTTATCGGTAGTTTCACTCCTAACACGACACCCGTGCGCAGCAGATCCGCGCCCTTTATCATCATGTCGCTCTTTACCTGCCAGTACAGCGTCCATCCTGACCGCAGCACATAGTTGTGTTCATAGCCCACATGAATACCGGCAAGAAACTTTTTCGTGTCGCTCCCTGCCGAAGCCCCGATACGCAGGCTGCCGTAATGGTTGCGCCCACGCACCACACAGGGCTTGTAAGCCACGCCGAAGCCGTAGGTACGGTAGTTCCGCCAGAAGGATTCCGGGCAGACATGGCCGCAAGAACCGCATTCCGCCCATTTTACATAGCCGTTGGCAAAAAACTCCCACGCATGGCGGTAGTTCATTTCGTGCTCGTAGGCGAGCGTCGCATCCATGCCGTTCTCATACAGCAGCCCCACACCAAGCGAGAGGCGGCCGCTGTTGCGCTGGGCGTTCGCATTTACAACGAAGCACACGCAGGCAAGCACCAGTATCATCATCTTTTTCATCGTCATTCCTCCTCCAATAATGTTACGTTGAACGAATCGGCGGACAGCACATCCTCATAGTCTATGTTCAGGCTGATATTGCGACCGCTGATTTGCCGTTCCGTCATTTCAATAGTCAGCAGCTTGTCGTTCGGAAATGTCATCTTCTTCACCACAATCACATTGCGGTAGCCATGCCGGAACGTCTTGCCATGTTCCAATACCAGGGCTGGCGTCAGTTCGATGGTCTGTGCGTTGGTTGCTTTGGCGAGCTTCTTGTCCGCCAACTTTACCCGTATCTCGTCGATGTCGAACCGGATGTTCGTCTTGTTTTCTATGGAGAAGTCAATGAAGAAGTAGTCACCGACAGCATAGATATTATTCAGGCGCATCACCATACGGTGCGCTTTGGTGGCGACGTTGCGGAATTTCGCAGGTGAACTCCATACACGCCTTGCGAAACGAACCATCTCTGCGGTGGACATCGAGACAGCCGGGTTGTTATAGGCATCCCGTTCATGCAACAGGATTTCCTTATCCGTAACCGCCTCTTTCATCCGTGTGGTGTAGATGAGCGCGTACTGCGTGCGGTATCGCTCCGTCACGATGGTCACGACAGCCAGCACTTCGCCGTCCTCGTGTCCAGTCTCCTTGGGTTTCAGCCGGATGATGTTCTCTATCGGCTGGTCGCCTGCTACCTTATCGGTGGAAATATCCACCATGCGGATAGGCTCCGATGCCGTAATGACGGTCGTTACCTGTTCATTGACCGTCAGCCGCTCCATTTCCTCGTAAGTGCGCTGCGCTTGTGCGTCGTATGCGGCAAGCATCCCTGCCGCTATAAAAAATGCAGCCACGACTCCTTTCTTGTTTACTTTCATATTCATATCATTGATATTGTTGATTTTATTGGTTTCCGTTATTTATTTCTCGATTCCCTTCTTTCGTTCCGTTTCTGCGTTTCAATTCTTCCTGAATCCGCTGTCCGGCAATTTCGCAATACGCCGGCTCGATCTCGAATCCGATGTAATGCCTTCCCGTGCGGATGGCGGCAACGGCAGTCGTTCCCGAACCGATACAATTATCCAATACCACATCCCCCTCGTTGGTGTAGGTGCGTATCAGGTACTCCACCAATGCTACCGGCTTCTGTGTCGGGTGATGAAACGCCCCCGTCCGATGCTCTTTGGGTATGGATATGACCGAAGTCGGATATTTGTCATCCGCCACGCGCACCGGCACTAATTTCATCTCGCCATAACAGCGGTTCGTAAAATCGTTGCCCGTTTTGCGCCGTCCGTGATTTCTCCGCTCTGGCGGGCAGGGTGTCATCTGCGGATGATACACCGGTTGCCGGTCATAGAACACGATGATGTCCTCGTGCTGGCGTAACGGCATCCGCTTGGCGTTCAGATGACCCGTCACACGGTCTTTCCGCCATATAAGATTATACCGCCACATCCGGGGTTGCGACAACATGAGCCGTGCGGAGAAAATGCCTTGCGCAAATAGGATAATCGGGCTTCCGGGCTTCGTAATGCGCCGATACTGCTCCCACAACGGTTCAAGCGGCATTTGCCTGTCCCATCCGGCCGAGCCGTTATTGCGGTTCAGCACACCGTAGGGCAAATCCGCTATCACGGCATCGACACTGCCGTCCGCCATGAGTTTCATACCCTCTATGCAGTCCATATTATATAGGTTGTCCGTCTCTATCATGGCTTCCGTATTTTACTGTTTCTCACGTCCGTTCACCAAATAGACGAACGTGCCGTATTTCAGCTTTACCTTGTTCTTTTTGATAGCCTTACCGATGGCATTGCTCGTTTTCTGGTAAGCGTTTGTGGCGGCCTGCATTCCCCATTGGGTAAGGCTGTTGCCGTAGCTTCCGGTATTCATGTTCATATTACCCGAAACCGCACCGCTCGCCACATCCTTGCTCGTTTCCCGGAACTGGCTGTTGGGCACATACAGTCCCTCCATGCCGTCTGTGTCATAAAGCGACAGACTGACCTTTACCAGTTCGTCGTGGATGAGAATGCTGGTAATGTTCCCTTTCACACGTCCTGACGAGAAACCGCTCATGGTGGCGTACAGATATGAGCCGCGCTTGACCACGCACTCGTTGATCTCCACATCGTCGAGCAGGCGCAATCGCACGCGCGAGCCGTCCACAGCTTTGATATCCTCGTCGATAATGGCCTTGATGAGCTTCGGTTCGTGGGCGTCTTTTGCCAGCGTATTGAAGTAGTCTGATGCTGTCTTTACCTTCCGCACGACCTCGCTGGGAGGTTCGTTATCGGACGGAACTTTTACCGACCGGCTCTCTTCCTCTATTTTACCCTTGACCTCTATGGTCGCAGCAGGCATCTGTGCCGATGCCGCACTGTCCGTTTCAGCAGGTGGCATTACTTCGTTCTGTCCTCTCAGCCTCGCTTGGGCGAGGGCTTTTTCCAGTTCCGCGAGGGCTTCTTGCTCGCGTGTCTTGGCATCGGCAACTTGCGCTGCCATTGCTTTCTCCTGTTGTTGTTCATCGAGCAGGGCGATATCGTCCTGCGTGTATTGAGATTCATATTCTTCTTTGTTGTCATCGGGTTCGTCACGTTCTATATTATCCACAGCGGAGTAGTCCTGTATCTTACCCCACGATTTCGCCATGTTCTCGTATTTGCTGCCTATGCCGTCGCCGCCCTTGATTTGGGCATCCGGCAGGTCAGGGTTCAGGAACTCCGTCGTCTGGAGTGTCTTGTCCGGAATCTTCGCCGTCTCGGTATGGAACAGGTCGAAGATGAAATACGATGCAACCAATAGCGGAATGTACAGGATGGCCGGAAGCATATACTTCGGTTCCTTGAAATTGATTCTATCTGTTATTTTCATCATGCGTCTTTAATTGATTTGTACATACTTGCCTTCAATGGCGCAGTTTTTCAGCACCTCTGCATTCTCCTTTCCGAAAGCGATCAGGATGCTTCCGCAGCCGGGAGAATCACCTCGCGTCCCATCCGGACGGTAAAACCGGATACGGTGGCGCAGGAATTTCATTCCGTCCGCTTTATCGAAGATGACATCTTGAAACATCTTTGAGTCGCAGCGGTTGAACAATAACGCGATACCGTTGCCATGCTCCGCCAGTTTTCGGACAAACAGCTCGATAAGAGGGCGCGAATATGGAGGATTGAGCCATACGCGCCCTTCCCATTTCCGCGACAGTCCGTCCATGTTCCGGTCATACATAACCTCGGCCGTCGGCCACAGCGGACGAACGGGGGCACAAGGGTCAAGGTCGAACTTCCCCAATGCTTCCAATACCTCTTTAGGTGTGTACCATTCGTCGGACGAATGGGCTGATTTTTCAAACCGTGTATTCATAGGCACTGTTTTATTGCGGTTCATCCGCTTTGTTTTCCCTCATTTCAATCCTTTGCAACCTTTTGTGTCGCTCCCGCAGCACCGAATCCTGCATCTCCGTTGCCGTGCGCATCGTGTGGCTGTAATGGTACGCCACCGTGAGACGGTAGATATTCCATACGAACCCCCCGATAGCGAATCCGAAGATGATGACTAAGAACAGCGTCCGGTGCGCATTGGCAAATCCTTGGACTTTGGCAGCCGCCTTGTCGATGCGTGTCGCTTGGGCGAACTTGCGCCCGGCTGTCACTTCCCGTTCGTAACGGTCTTTGTATTGCGGATCATTCTTGTCCGGCATTTTCTCACCGAACAGCATCCGTCTGAATCCCTTGATATTCATAACTACTGTTGTTTAATAATTGGCTTTCGTCTTCTGTTCGATGTCTTTGTTCAACAGCGTGCGCCAGTTCACGATGAGCAACCCGTGCGGATTGTTCTCTGTCCGGGGCACACGCTTGAGCTGTCCCGCCGTGACCAGTTCACGCATGAGGATATTGCTCCGCCGCTCGATACGCTGACGCCCGTAGTAGGTGAACTCCATCTTTTCCTTATTGAAAGCTATGCTGTCACAATAGATAGAGAATACCGAACTCGTCCCCAATATATTGGAGTAAAATCCCTTTTCTTTGAGCGTGTTGTACTGTGCCAGTCCTGTCTCATCCACCAGGTACATCGCTTTCTCCATCGTGTAGCGGATATATTTGTCGTCCGGAGGCAGAGTGAAAAAGAAATGGTGGAACATCTCCACATGGCTCTTGGCTTCCACGTCGAGCGTTTCGTCCATTGTCGTGCGGTTCACGAGGATTGGCACGTTGCCGTCCAGCACGTACACCTTCTTCTGCGCGTCTGTGACCATCGTGCGAGCCGTCCAGATGCTTGATACGCTGATGATGATACACCCCGCAAGGAACGCGGTGCAGATAATGCCCACCAGCTTGATTTTGTTTTCCAAGTTCTTTATAACCATAATTGTCAAATATTTATAAATTCAATCATTACCTCATTATTCCACCCATCGCTCCGGTAGCTGTCATTTTGGCCTGCTGCGCCACACCTTCGCCGAAATTTCGGGTAGAGAATGCCGTGTCGCCTTCAGGTATCATCCATGCCGCCAAATCCGGCACGAGGTTCAGGCATTTCAAAGCCACGATACTTGCCGCCATCAGATACCCGGCGGAGAAGAAGCTGTTTTGCAGGTAAGCCGCCATAGTCTGCTCACTGGCTGTGATTGCGGTCAGGTTCTCGATTTGGATACACAGCACAATGTCAAAGAGCAGCAAGACATAAAACCCGACGAAGTAGAGCATAGCCCCGTAGAAATGCACCGTCAGGTAGCGTGTCAGCCACTTCGCCCAAGCACCTTCCCATTTCGGTAGGATGCTGAACGCCCATTGTATCGGGCCGAATATCGTGAGCATACCGAGTAGTATCTGCTGACAGTAGATGGTCGCCCACCATCCGATACGGAACACCACAAGGGCAATCAGCATGATGATTTTGTCTATCCCCACGATGACGCCTGCCGTCAGCGATGTGAACCAAAGTTTCGATGCGTCCTTCTCCATGTTTGTCACCTCGTCCACGCCGGTCTGTTCCATTGTCGCCTCTATCAGGTTGGGGTCGGAAGTCCCCGTGTGGGCGACATCGGCTTGCGCCTGCAGGTTAGTGTACATCGTGTCCCGTACATGGATGAGTTGCTGCACCTCCTCGAACCTGTCCGAAATCTGTGAGGCTTCGGCTTCGTACAAGTCGTGTGTGTATGATCCGATGCAGTTCGGGATATAAGACAAAAAATCGAGGAAGCACCAGTTGCTTCTACTGCCTGCCATTCCAGTGTCCGCAGGCGGATACCACCAGCAGATGATAATCGACACGGCCAATGGTCTGAACAGCTTCATCACGTCCAGCGGCTCGTGCTTCACCATCATCTTGTAGGCGATACCTGCCGCCATGACAATAGAGAAGAGTGCCGCCAGAGCCATGCACATCTGCAAAATCCACCAGAAAGGTCCCTGTGCGCCGGTAAAGGTCGCATCCGTCAGGAACTCATTGGTCTGAAAAATGACATCATCTATTTCCTCTTCCAACAGGTTGATGCCGAAATCCGAAAGTATATCTCCGTTTGCCATAGCCCGTGTTTTTATTTTCCTCTGTTTACCGTCTCATCCCCGTCGCTGTCACCTCCGCCGTTACCGTTGCCGCCCGACTGCGCACCCCGCACCGCAAGGCGCGATTCCTGCCACCGGCTCATGGCATTGCGGACAATGCCGCCCTTATGCAGGATGCGGTTGTCCGTTGCGTTCAGCAACGCACTTGTCACACCGGCATTCTGCCGTCTGGCAAGGAACAACACAAGCGTTTCATTCTGTCTCGCCACATCCTCATAGATGCGCAGATACTCCTTCTTGCGTTGTGCATTGGGCATATAGGCATCCCTCGTAGCGTCGATGGCGCACTGATATACACGGTAGTATTCCGTCCACCGCTCTTTGTCTGACGGAGTACCGCCGGACAGGAGGATGCGGTCGATGTTGCGTTTGAACCGTTCCATCTCTCCATTGACTTTACTGCCCTCGGCGAGCCATGCAATGTCCACTTGCCGGTCGGCGACATTCAACGCCTCGATTTTCGCACGCTTGACCAGAGCGGAGTCGATGGCTTCCGCTTCATCCGTCTGATTGTATAGATTGATACCTGCGAGCGTGCGGAACGAGAGTTTGTTCTTGGCCGCCGCCGACTTTTTGTATTTGTTGTGAAGCACGGAATAATAGAGGTCGGGCGACAGTGCCCCCGTGCCCGTTTCCATGACCGTGACCTGATTCTGCTTTGACGAATCGTGGTTGTACGTTACATACTGCGCGTGTGCGGCCGACGTTGCAACAACAGCAACCGCCATGAGTAAAAATCTTCTGTTCATATTTTTCCCTTTTATCGTTAATGTTCCAATCTTCCGGCTCCGCGCCACCGCCCGAAGGCATCGTCAAGAATCTCCTGCTTGGTGCGTGAGCGATATACTTTTGCTTTCCAGTAGCCGATACGAACCTGTATGTACCGCCATGTCTCGATATACGCCCGGTTCAGATGCCGCTCGATGTTGTCCAACGACCGGTTGATCGCCTCCAGCACCATCAACAGGTCACTGGTCGAACAGGCTGCCGCACCTGTGGCGTACAGCACGAGGTCGCTCACCGACTTGTATAGCTGTTCGCCCTCGGCGGCAATCGCTCGCAGCCCCCTTGCGTTGATGGCGAGAATCAGCGTGTCGGCGGATTCGATGTGCCCTCGTTTCAGGATTTTCACATTGAAGCTATCCAGCAAATCCTTGTAGTCGCCAATGCGGTCGCTGACTGCCGTATAAGTGTTCTTTACATTCAGCACCGTGCGTAACGACTGGTACATCACGTCGATGACATCGAACGCACGGGTGTACCGGTCGAGATCTACGTTCAGTTCCTTATAATTCCCGACTTCCTTCCGGCTGTACTCGTGCAACAGTTTGTTGCTGTATTCCAAAGTGCTGCGTGCAAGCAGCAGGCTGCGTTGCTTCTTATGGTCATTGATGTAGGCTTCGACGGAAACCACATCGAAAGTCCACTGCGCTTTGGCGATACCGGGCAGCAGGACAAACAGCATGAAGGTTATAATCAGATTCCGTCTCATTGCCGATCCTCCTTTCTTTCCACCCCGTTCCGGAGCGTCCGTGCGTTCTCCACCCAGCGGTCATGGCACTCTTCCACAAGCGTCAGCCGGCGTCCGGCATCCACATCCAGACCGGGCAGCACATCTTTCATCACATCGAGGATGCTCCGTTTGTAGTGCATCATTTTCTCCAAGGACACAAGGTCAGCATATATCTTCGTGATACGCGAATCCACCTCCCTTGCTATTTCGAGGCGGTCGCTCGACCACAGCAGATGATATACATCCCCGGTCGGTGTCTCCTCCGCAGGTGTGGTACGGGCATATTCTGTCGTTATCTTGCACGAAGGGTGTTCACGGGCAATCTCCGCGATGCGGTCGTTCACTATTTTGCTTTTCTCCGCATCGGACAGATTCGGGTCTAAGGTCAGTACGTCAGCGACGTGCGTGTCTGAATATTCCGAGGTCAGCTCCCACCGTATCTGTATGATGGTGCGGTGTATCTTGATTCCCAGAAAATATTTCGGTTTACGGGCTATCGAGACCGTTGCCCTGAACGTGATGATGCCGTTTATATTCGGCATCGTCGCCTTGCGTACATACGAGTAACCGTTCCATGCTCCGCCGTCCTGCCACGAGAGGCTGTATGCCGCCTTGCAGTCCTGCATGATGGCCGGGATGCGGTAATAATCATCCGTCGCCACGCTGTTGTCGTCTGCGGCTTCCGATTTTGCCTGGGTGTAATCGGATTGTTTTTTCTTCCATTCCGCCAGTTCACCTTTCAAGCCGTCTATCCGTGTCTTGTTCGCATTGTATTGCTGGCGATAGACCGCCGCATCCTCGATGCTTGCCGTACTGATTTTTTTCAACAGTATGGCGTTCTCGTCTTCCAAAGCCCTGATTTGTGCTTCAAGTGCGGAGACTTTGGCATTCGCCTCGCTCAACATCGCATCCAACTCCGAAAGGTCAAGGTTATTTTCCGTGACCGAAGTCTGCATGGCGCACTCCTTGGTGTGGGCGTTCAGTGAGCTGCCGCACTTGCGACATTTGTACTGGGTGGAGCCTTGTCCGAGCGTCACTCCGTCGGAACAGGTCACGCTGATGGTCACGCTCTCGCATCCTTTCAGTTTGGCAGCGTCCGTTGCCTGATAATAGTTCCGCGCACCGGAGGATATATAATAAGTATAGCCGTCCTCATTCTCGTTGAACTCCGCAAGCCGCACGTTCAGTTGCGCCCGAAACGTGTTCAAGTCCATAGAGTAGGAATCGAAGACATCCTCATAGACGACCTCTTCCTTGTTCCAGCTCTTGCTAACATGGATTTCGTATGCGTATGCTTTCTTGGTCTGCTTGTTTTTCTTGCTGATGATATAGGCACTCATCCAGTAGTTGATGCTGTAGCTAAACCCGTCGTTCTGGTTGTTCAACTGCTGCACGCGGTTTCTCGACCAGCCGGCATGGTTTTCCGAGTTGGCGAGCACCTGTTCACGTTGCGAGGCATTGGGATAGAAATTCGGGTCGCTCGTGTTGAAACGTACCCATGCGCTTCCGTTCAGGATGCTGTTGTCATCCGTCGGAGGATAGTAGTCGCACAGCGATACGCTTCCTTGGTCGCGCCGGGCGATATACCACCGCTGTGTGTAATAGCTTCCTGTGGCCTCGCTCAGGTAGTCGCTCATCCATCCGGCAAGATCATAGTTCCCGAAGCCGAACAGTCCGGCGACATTATCCGTGCCTCCTATTTTATCGAGCAACATGGCTCCGATGCCGTTCTCCGCCTGCTCAAGCAAACCACCGTAGTGGTCATACAGGGTGACTATAGCTCCGATTTTGCCGTTCATCAGTTCGTGGAAGGCACTTTGGGGCAATAGCGCGTCGCCGATGTTGGCGATGCCGGCAGTCGCAAGACCGACCCCCATGTTGTAAAGGTTGTCAAGGTCGTTTTGCAGGTTCTCGCGTGTAAATCGGTTCGGTACACGGGCAAGGTCGTCCATGATCCGCTGCCAGTCGATGTTACCGGCTTCCGACAGTTTCAGCAAGGGGGCAATATCCGGATTGATTTCGAGGAACGCGATGTCCGAGAAGGTCAGCGTGCTGTTGGTCACCACACTCTCGAACTGCATACACAGGCTTTTGGTATCGTCGCAGATCTTCATCAGGTAGCTGCCCCAATAGATAGCCGTCTGCGGCGAGTGAAGCATCTGTTTCGCTACGATCCATATCTTGGGCATGATTTTCTCCGCGACCATCCGGTAGATGCGCCGGTAATAATAGTTTTCCGTGCGGCTGTTCCATATACCGAGGTCGGTAAGGGCTTTATGCTCCAAGAACTTGGATGCGAATATACCGGCTGCGGCAACCTCTGCCGCCGTGTAGTGCTTCAGGATGTCATCGACCTGCTCCCGATAGTATTCTTCAGCAACGGCTTCCGTACCGAAAGCGGCTACCATTGCCGCAACGGTGCGTGTGTCGTAGTTCACACTGTAATACTGTGCATGTACACTTTGGCAGAGTGAGACCGAGACGATTGTCAGAATCAGGAGTAGTCGTTTCATATCAACCGTATTTATTGGGATTCACGCACGGAACGGAGATTGAGCACATGTCCGGCCTCGTTTACTTTTTGGGCGAACGGCAGCGACTTGCCGATGCCACTGGCTTCCCAATCGCGGCAATACGCCTCGATAGCTTCCTGATGGCTGCACCGAAGCTCTTTCTTGTAAAGTTTCAGAGCCTCTCTCTCTGCCCGTTCCGTCGTGTAGGTCATATAGCACTCGTGCGGTTCTTCCACACCGTACACTCCGCTGGTCGTGCCGCGACGAATGAAGACTTCCCGGAAAAAACTGCGTCCATCCTTGTTCTCAAGGCGGTTTATGGTAAAAATCTTCTTGCAATCCACATCGGTCAAGCCAAGGATCGCCTTGATGGTGTCGAACCTTTCACGGAACTTGCTCTGGTCGAGCAGCATCACCACGTCCGAGTTGTTGATGATGGCCTCTTTCACGATTTCGCTGCCAATAATGTCCTGTATCTCCTGCGTCACCACACCGACACTTGCCCAGAACTTACGCGCTGTCTTGTACATGAACTTGATGTACTCCGCCATGAGCGGACTGGCGATGGCTTTCCACGCCTCTTCGATGACCAAGACCTTTCGACCCTTCTTTATACGCATTTTCTGTAGGAATACATCCATGATAATCAGCGTAACAAGAGGGAAAAGGAGAGGATCATCTTTTATACTGTCGATTTCAAAGACGATAAAGGTCTCATCGAACAGCGAACTGTCCATGTTCTCGTTCAGCGTCTTGTCGTGGTTGCCACCCCGGTAAAAGTCTTTCATCATGTAGCGGTAGGTCGATATGTCGATGCCCGTAATGCGGTTTTCATCGCAGATGTCGGGTATGCGTTGCACGGAGTATTCATAGAAGGAATTGAACGAAAGCTCTTTTACTTTCAGTTTCATGCGCCTGCTTTCTATCTTGTTGATGATGTCCTCGATGCGTGCGGCACGTTCCTGCTCGCTTTCGCCCTTTTGTTCGCCGCGATTGCGGTCGTCGATGACAAGGCTTTTGCGCAAGTCCTCCCGTTGCTGGGGCGTGAAACCCTCGAACCCGTTGAAGTAGGCATCGTAATATTCCGTGATGACGTGCTCTATCAGGCGGTCTTCCGTCTTGGTAATCGTTCCCTGCGTCCCTTTCCAGATGAGTAGCACAAGATTTTTCAGAAAGCCCGTTTTCTCCACGTTCATCTCCTCCCGGTTGATGCGGAACGGATTCATCGTGATAGGCTTTTCCTCTGTATATGATATATACTTACCACCCAGATACTCGCATAGACCTTCATAAGAATTACCGGTATCTACCATAACGACATCGGTATTCTGTTCATGGAGCTGGCGCACGACCGAGTTCATGTGGAAGCTTTTGCCGCTTCCCGAAGGCCCCAGACAGAAAAAATTGGAATTGTCCGTCAGTTTGTTCTTTCCCTCTTTTCCCGTGATGTCAATCGCTACCGGCACGCCTTGACGGTCGGTATAGTACACTTTCAGCGGTGTCTCCTCGCTGTGCTGGATGCGTTCCTTGTACATCAGGCATGTCGCCGCGTCACCGAGCGTGAGGAAGCGGTCATACTCCTCACTAAGGGAGTAACAGTTGCCGGGAAATCCGCCCACGAACAGCTCTAATTGATTGTAGGCTCGTTTGCTGATGTGGATACCCATGCGCCCGAATGCGTTTTCAAGGTGGTTCGTACACTTTTGCAGGTCGGCATCGGCCGGTACTGCCACCACCATGCTGAAATGGCTGTACACAAGCTGCTTGCTCTCACGGACGATGACCTCCTGAACACGCTTGATGTCCTCGACAGCCATCTGGTTGTTCGGGTTGGGAATGCTCGCGTGACGGTTCTTTTTCTTGTCGAGTAGCGACAACTCCCGCTTTTGGTTGGGCAGGAAGATGATTTGGTTATAGACCACAGTCTCGGCATTCGGTATGCTGTCCACCACCGACACCAAATCCACCGGCATTTCGGTATTGTTTACCTCGATATTCGTGTAGGGACGGATCAACGACGGCAGTGCGGCACAATCCACATCCACGAGGCTGTACACTTTGCAACGCTTGTCGCCCATAGAGACGGTCTCATCGTCTGCCTTGAAGTTTGTCATTGAGACGGTGCGGTCGTTGAAATTCATGGCGAAGTAGCGATCCACATACTCGCTCGCTTCGGCTTTGTTCAGGAATTTGGCCTGCACGCCGCTGTCACGCAATTGGTCGTGTACTTTGCGGATTTTCACAAGAAAGTCGCGCCATTTCTTGTTGTCGAACGAGAAAAGGCGGCTTTTCTTCGCCTCCTGCGTGATGGTCAGGTAGCAAAGGCTGTCTGTGTATGGGCGGCCACCGAAATAACGGAAGTATGACGCCGAGAGAAATTCCCGTTCGTCGTCCGTTTTATTCGCAAAGCGTTTCCTGACGAAAATATCCTGCTTGTGGATGGCATACCCTTCGCCCAATGTCTGCGCAAGGGCGGTGAACAGGTGCGTGAACTCGTAGTAGCAGTCGATGTCCGCCGAATATTTCTGCACCGGATTCTCTATTTTCAGTACGGCGGAGTATTCGCCGGTCTTGGTGTACAGCACGCCCACACCGTCCGTCTCTTCCGCCGAAAAATAGATGTCCTGAAAGATTCGCTTGCGCTTGCCGCCCGTGCCGAACGCATAGACCGCTACGGCCATGCCGATGCACAGTGCGATAAAGGCTGTGATAATGTATAGGGTCATTTCGATATACGTGTAATTAAAAATAGGGGCAGGTTCGCCTTGCCTCAAGACAAACCCGCCCGCGTTCAACAATCAATATAGCCATGCACATTGCCGTGATGGTTTCTCTTTCGTCAGATCTTGCGCGAGTGGGCATAGACGTACACACCCGGTGCGATCTTCTTGCTGTGCAGTCCCTTCCGCTGTTTGAGGATGATGAGCACGATGCCTGCCGATACGACGGCTGCCAGCACGACAAGGCCGGCAACGAAACCTATCAGGCAGTAGGCGGCGACGAAGCCGACAATGGCTCCGCATGTTGTCGCTGCCGCCCAATAGATGTATCGTCCTTGAATGCCTAAGAACTCAAGAGGCCGTTGCAGCCCCTTGAACAGCGGATAATCCGGATAACGTTCGTCCTTGCCTTTCATCCTCTGTCAGTTTAAGCGGCAATACCGAAGAACAGGGGCAACGCCTTGGCCGCCGCAATCAAGAAGATACAGGCTCCCACGACCATCATGATCTTCTTCTTGACATCCTGCTCCTCGTTGTTCATGGCGATGTACACGCTTATTGCGCCCACGATGGCCACGACACCGGCAATGGCGTAACAGAGTTTGACCATGATAGGCACGTACTTGGCAATCTCCTCCGCGACGGTGGACAACGCACTTGTACCGGCGGAGTAGTCGCCGGCAGAGTTCTGTGCCATTGCAGTCGTACCGGACAGCAGCATGATAGCGAGCATCTTTACCTTGGTGGAGATTCCGTTGATGAATCCCATTGCCTTTCGGCACATTCGTTTGGTTCTTTGAAACATACGTTTACTGTTTTTAGTGAATACTTTTATTTATCTGTGACCGTCATGCGGTCGGTGTTATATGCGGTAGCCGAAGAAGGCCGGGAAGACGACGAACGCACCGATAAGGAACAGGCACGCACCCACGAGTGTCAGTATCGACTTGGTGATGCCGTCCTCGCCCGTGTTCATCTTGACATAAATCTGGAAACAGGATACGATGACATAAACTCCGGCTATGGCGCAACAGATGTACTGGACGTACAACATCATCGTCACCACGTAGTCGTGCATCGTAGCCAGCGCGTCCGCACCCCAACTGTAGTTCACGCTGCCGCTCTTGGCGAAAACCGTGTAGGGGAGCGTGAGGCACACCGCACATAGTATCTTCTTAGCTTTCGACATTTCACAACCGGTCTTGAATTGGGTTCCACATTATTTCAGGCCGGTTGTCCACCCGTCCTTTGGCAATCATCGCTTTGTACATCTCTTCCGAAGTGCGTGCGTCCGACAGGTAAGGCACGGTGTCTTCCATCCGTTCCTCCGCCTCGGCTTTCAACCGCTCCAATTTTTCCTGCACCGCAGTCGGGTTGTTTGCACTTTCTTCCTGCGATACTTCCGGAACGGTAGCTGCGCTTTCAGTGTCGTAGCTATCGCTGCCGATACTGAAGCCCGTTTCACTCTCCGTGACAGCTACGCTTTCTTCCTCGTCCTCCGGTGCGCCGATGTCGAAAACCTCTTCGTCCTTTTTATCCGTTCCCTTTTTCCCATAAAGGTCATGCGTGATGACAGCGGCGTAGTAGATGACGTAAGCGACCGTCAGGACAAGGGCAAAAATGAAATATGAGTTCATATCTTTTAGTATGGATATTGAAATTTATATTAGTATGATTTTGCAAAGGAATACACGAAATATTGAACTATAAAATAATTGAACAATAAACAGATATTCCGTTAGTAAGATTTGTGCAAATTCTCAAAATCGAACTATTAAATCGTACTATATATCTGTTCCAACAGAGAAAAAGGAGGAATGGGAGGGCATAAAAAAAGCCCTCACGATGGAGGGCTTTGAACGGAAAATGGCGACAAGGCATCAACGTTTCTTTCCGCGCAGATAATCGTTCAGGTCTTTGTATTCCGCATAACGGCCAGATTCGTCACTGGCACGTCCACCATACATGCCGGCAATGGTCTCGGCGGTTTTCTGCCCGGCAAGGTCATTGTCAAGGTAACAGTGAATGCACGAATATTCCTGCAAGTGTGTCAGTGCCTTTCTCAGGTTGTTTACCGAGTTCATCACGAGGTAGTCGCACGGCATGTCAATACACACCGTATTGTTTCCAGTCTGCTTCAGCGTCAGATAGGAGAGGAAATCCATAAACCCCTCGAAGACACAGACCCTTTCCTGCGTTTCTTCGTTCCGGTGTCTTATCAAAGAAATATCCTTGTTGTTCAGGCATCCCTTGTAATACGCGTTACGCACCTCGTAGCCGCCGGAGATATTGCCGAACGCGAGAGCGAAATAGTGCCTTTGGCGCAGCTCATAATGCACCTCACGGCAGAACATCCGACCGATGTCCGCATCGATCAGTCGGGACTGGAGGTAAGAAAACAATGCGTGGTGGCGCAGCGGAACCACGATTACATCTTTCATTTCCGCCTCCACCGGTCGGAGCGGAGCGGTCGGCACACGGATGAACGGTAGCGGGGCGGCCTTTGCGTGCCTCTCGATGAATGCCAGTACCTCGCTCACGTTGTTCGTTTGATAAAGGTGCTTTCCCAGTTCCACCAGGTCGCCGCCGGTAGCCTCGCCGAAATCATACCATTCATTTATCCGGTCGTTCACTTTGAATGACGGGGTTCGTTCCTCCCGCAATGGCGAGAGATACCAGTGCTGCCCTGATTTTTCATATAGCGCACGGTGGCCGAGCTGTGCCAAGAAATCCACGATGCGTATTTGTTTTGCTTCTGCTATGGTCATGTCTTTTTCCTTGCATTATATCCGGTATGTATTTGCATACGGTCTCATTCTTCATCGAAAAGCATGACCTCGGTAGGTGTCATGTCATTATAAAACAGCTTGTCCCGTTTGATGATGAGTTTGAGATTATCGGTCAGGTATTGCAACAGCTTCACCATGACACTGCGTCCCCGTTTGAATCCGATGGCCGCATAGGAATCCATAAGAGCCTGCAACATATTCTCGAAACCTTTGATGGGTTTATCTCCAAAAGCGACGGAAAGGGCTTCCCGGTGCTGCTCTATGGACAAATCCATAAAACTCATCCGGGATTTCTGTTTGATGTCGCCATTGAACGAATGGTGTTCCGCGATGACAGGCAGCCCGTTGTCATCAACGGTAAAAGCAAAGGGTTTGAACTCTTTTTCACGGATATGCAGCGCGTGGACTTCGCTGACACTTGGATTATCATTGCTTTTGCTGATGACCAATACGGTTTCCGCCTTGTTGCTCATCTCCGTGCCTATATGTCCCCGGACATTATTATCCCCTTTGTTCAAATGGAGCACGCAGTGGATATGCAGGTCGTATCGGGAAGACCACTCCATCATCTTGTTGATGACTTCCACCGATTCACCGGTGCTGTTAATGTCGAGCATCAGGTCGCGGATGCCGTCGATAATGACCAGCCCGTAGCCTTTGTTCTGACGCAAGGCATAGTCTATGACCTCGATGCGCACTGCCGGCGTATATTCTCTTAGGCAGATAAAGTCGAGATTCTCGTTGTCTGTCTTCGTGGGAAGGCCGGCCAGTCGTAAGATGCGTTCCAGAACCGTATGACAGTGAAAGCGGCTCTGTTCCGTATCAACATACAAGATCCTGCGCTTTCCCTCTGGCAGATGCGCCCGGTAATTCAGTACCTGCCGTCCGGCAAGCGACGCGGCAACAAGTGCCGAGACATTGAATGTCTTTTTTGACTTGGCTTTACCGGTCGATGCACTGAAATTGCCGAGGGTGGCTATCGTCGAATTATCTATCCAAATGATCTGTGGGGGCGTTTCGTAGGTGTCGGTAGCCCTGATTTGGGAAGCAGCAAGAATATCCAGCAGTTTATGCTCCTCAAGCCCTGCACCTATGCTGTAATCAGTCCTTCTTTCGTTTTCCATAGCGTCTTTGCTTTAAGAATGGTTGTGTTGCTGCGGCTTCGGTAGCCATACGCATGGCATCATCTGCTGCCAATTCATGGTTCTGCAGGAGCCATTCGTCCAGTTCTTCCTTGGCGAAGTAGATCATCTTGCCGCGCGGTTTGTAATGCGGAATCTCTTTGTTCGCCGTGAGTTTGTACAGCATACTGTCGGAAACTCCGATATACATGCAGGCATCCTGAAACGTAAAGACCTGCTTTGTCGAGTAAATGCTTTTCTCCAACAAATCCATCCGTTCCAATATGCTTTCAACCGGTTCCAATTTTTTGAGAACCGATTCAAGGGCGGTAATCCGTTCGTTCATCCGCTCCATGAAAGTTAGTCTGTTCGACATATGTTTTTGATTAAAATTTGACAATAGAATTGTACCTCCGTTATCAGTATGTCGATAACGGAGGACAAAGGTATGATATGCCGATAAAGGAGTGGAAATTATCAGCATGATACTATGCAAGTATCACGCTAACTATCATTCTTTTATCTTTCACATGGTAGATTTGTTCGCACTTGCTTTCAGCAATCCGATGGCTCGCCGGATGCTGTAAGCGACTGCTGTCTTGTTATTCCTGACAGCGGAAAGCGCGGATGAAAGATTGGAAGCGGTAATAAACCGTCTGCCATCCTTCGATTGCAAGAACCGTCCTTTGTCGAGAACGGACTGCCAACGGGATTGGATGAGAGAACTTTCGAGAAGTGCATCGAAAAGGATAACCACATGGCGGAGATTGTTCACCCGGATATTAAAGCCCTCCTTGCAGGAAAAGAGAGCTTCCATATCCTCGACGCAGAGCATAGAAACGCAAAACAGATGATAAGTATTGGCACAAGACACAATACCTGTCATCTGTTCTTGAGTGAAGTTGCAGCCGAAAGAAAGCGGCGGGGCATCTGCCACCTTGTCAGTACGATGCTCAACCAGTGTCGGCAACGGCCCCGATCTGTCATACTGCCTTAGCAACTCCATACATTTCTCGAAGGAGAAATCTGATGCTGTAAAAAGAGGCTCGATAAAGTGAGCGCATTCTGTCAGCAGCCCTCTGACGATCTGGATGTTCATTTCGTGGCAGTTCCGGCAAACCGCATTATCGCAGTTGATGTACCGGTGACTGTTGATGAAATCATCCACATAGCGGCTGTACCGCTTGCCATCCGCAATCACATTTTTGCGATAGAGTTCTCTCGCTTCGGAGAGTAACTCGAATAGTTCTTCCGCTACATCCTGTTCAGTAGCGAAGTGGGTCAGATGTTGCTTCTCTTCAAAAAAAGAGAAGACTTTTTGATTTGTTCTTTCATATCAATTTACTTGTTAATGAATTTATACGGGATTAAGTTTCTGTAATATTGCCATAGGAAATAATCATAAAAATTACTCACTTTATTTATGGAAATATCTTAGTTATAAAAATTATAATATCTTGCAGGACTTCGGGGGAGATCGTTTCCTCAATTGTGCCGTATTCCTGTACAGCCCCCGTTTGAGCGTGCTGGAAAAGGTGATTAAGTCCGGGATAAAGTTTCACGGTCGCTTTCGGGGCGAGTCGTTGCATTTGAGGCATATTCAGTTCCGGGCGAACTTGTATATCTTTTTCTCCGTATAGTGCGAATACAGGGCAATCCGTATCTGCAATGCTTTCCGCCGGTGAAAAACCGATATAGAAATTTAACCACGGGTTATTGTCGGCTGCAATCTTTTTCAGATTGGCTTTCAAAGATGTGTGAACGGGAGTATTCTTCCAATTTGCACATATAGCCTCAATATTTCCAACTGCCATATTGTTACCCTCCCTTATTTTCAGTTCATACATCTTGCGCAATGCTTCAACATAATCCGATACAATATCCGCCGGCATGTTGCCCTGTTCCAGCATTGTTGCACTCTGGTCTATCAATACCGAGTCACCTCGAACCGCCTGTGCGCCAATGGCAATAATGAAATTCGGATTTGAGAATAATCCCGAATTGTTCTCTGCTCCCAGTATAAATGCCACTGCCGCTCCCTCGCTATGCCCCAATATTCCGACATTTTTGAATTTCATTTCTTTGCGCAGGTATTCCATTGCCGTTTTCGCATCTCGTGCAAAATCTTCAGTGGTGGCATTTTTGCCGTCGCCGGTTGATTCTCCATATCCTCGGTCATCATATCGTAAGGTTGCAATGCCGTTTCGGGCAAGGTAATCGGCGATGACAGCAAACGGCTTATGTCCGTATATTTCTTCATCGCGGTTTTGCAATCCGCTACCGGTAATCATTACGATAACCGGAGTTGTCTCATTAAAACCTTCAGGTAAAGTAAGTGTCCCAGCGAGAGTAACACTATCTGATAAGTTATTGAAATACAACTCCTTTATAGTGTATAGATATGGTGGCTTAGGCGTTTGAGGTCGCTTTAATTCCACAATACCCGGAAATAATTCAAGGTCAGTACTCATTGCCCCTTGTGTGCATTTCCCAATGAGTTTCCCATCTTGTTTTCGTCCGGCAAATGTCAATCCGATGCGTCTAACCGTCACATTTACAGAATCCGCCGAAATAAAATTCACTTCTCCGGCTATTCCGTATGCTCCTTGATCCGGAGAATCAAGCGTAACTGACGTTTTGCCATCTTCTTCTGTCTTGAAATTGAACACAATCTTTAACGCCACTTGCGGAGTTATCTTCAACGTACCATGCCATGCTCCCGAAATATTATCATCGGAAGCCATGATGTTTAGCATGGAACAGGTGGCTAAAATAGCTGCGATTATCATTCTTTTCATTATATCAACCTATTATTTTGTTAGCTCCATCAGTATATGTCCATACACATCTTTCAGATACAGCACGGTATTACTTTTTAGCTCGTATGACTTGACACAGTGTAGATTTGCCTCAATACTTCTTTCCAATTCCATATCATCACAAGAGATTATACCCTCTACTGCCTTTTCAGTCATGGATATGTTGGAGAAAGCCAAAATGTTTTTATCCTCTACAAAATTACCGGATATAATGTTACAGTCTGTGGTGCAGACAAATCCGGTGTTGTTTAACTGTAAAACACAGTCCGATTCCTCGTTTACGTCAGTTAGTTCGTTTGAAGCTGTGACGATGCTGTTGTATTTTTCAAGTCGCCATTTTCCACACAAACTTTCATCCGGTGTGTCATAGCAGATTAGTTCCATCAGTATATGACCCTTGTCATCCTTCAATACCAAAGTGGTGTCATCTGTAATCTCGTATGATTTGATACATGGCAAATTAAATACTATACTCCTTTCCACCATCATGTCATCACAAGCTAATTCGGTAAAGGATATACCGGAGAATTTCAAGGAGTTTTTGTTTTTCTCGAATTTGCCGGAAATTGTATTGCAGTCTGTGGTACAGGAGAATACCCCGGTATTATCCAACTGCAATACATAATTACAATTCTCGTTTACCTGTGTCAGTCCGTATGAAGAAGTGGCGATGCATTTGTATTTCTCAAGTCGCCATTCCCTGTACAGGGCATTATCTGACGGGGCATTGCATGAAGCAAGCCCTATGACTGTTGCGAACAACATGGTTAATAATTTCATTAGTTTCATCTTTTCTGATTTAATATATGCTATAACTCTGGAAGTGTTTTTTACTTCTGATATTTAATTTGAAACCGACATCCGACAATACAGTCACCGGATTCATCAGGAAAGCCCACAGGCTTATACAGTATGTATGTTCCCGGCACTATATCGTTTATAAGGGGATGAATATTCACGATAAAAACATAATCCTCTCCACTGATTAGCTCAATGCCCATACCATCCGCTATCTCCGGAGAATATAATTTCACCCAAGACCCATCGGGTAATAAATGCGCAATCCCATAAATCGAGTCAAATGACAGTGTTCTTCCGCTCTTGTTGGATAATCTCATTTTCACAGCGTCTTTTGTGACTGAATCAACCGACATGGTGACACCTTCCAATTCGCTAACCCGGTTTATATTGAACGGCATTGGTTTGGTCGGACCATGTAGCTTGACTAATTGAGTATCAAAAACTTTTTTTCTGAAAAGAGCCTGCATTTCAGGAGTATTGTTGGCGAGTTTGATTTCAAGAGTATCACCATTCAGTCCATAGCTTACGACATTGGCTGAAACCGTATCATTGTGTAGCTTACAATACAATCTCAGGCTATCACTCAACTCTTTTCCGGAGAGAGGAGGACAATCAGTTTGACGACCTGTTTTGCTGACGCATCCTGTCAGTGTCATGCTGATTGTAGCAAGGGTAAATATCAACGTTTTCACTTTACTTACGCTTTATGGTTTGACATTTTCTTATGCTCATTTCCTCTGCATACGCCATCTCTCCATGTTCACGTATATAACTGATACAAGCCGGGCGGTCGGAGTTAAAGAGCAACGCGAACACTTTGCTTATAAAGTTGGAGTAGATTTTACACTCCCTTACGTCACGCTCACATTCAGCACAGGTACGATAGCCTTTGCTTATGCAACATTGGCGGATTTTACACCACGATGCTTTCTCGTTATTCTTGCATCCGGGGCATTTCTCTGATAAGAATTTGCGACACGCTCCACAATACAGCCCACAAGATGCTATGTTGTTTCTATCTGCTGTTATACTTTTCATATTCAAAGTTTGCTAAATAATTTTAGTTTATATAGTAGTTATTGCGACATGGCATTTAGACCTTTGTCTAAACCTTAGATATACAAAGACCGTCACGATACAGGCTATGGAATCAGCGCAAGGAATGCTTAGCCATATTCCGTTAAGACCCAAATTGAAAACTTCGGGTAATATGAATATAAGAGGGATAAGAAATCCTATTTGACGTATCAACGACAAGATTATACTCGTCTTAGGCTTACCGATGGACTGAAAGAAATTCGTCATCGTTGTCTGCACTGCCATAACCGGGAAAGTCCACGCACATAAACGAAGACCGACTATTGCAATGTCGTTCAATGATGTTTCATCTGAGAAAAGCCGGATTATAGGTGTAGTAGCCATTTCGCTTAACAAGAAAACAGAGAACATGAAGATAAAGGCTATTGTCAACCCCATGTTCAGGGTTTTAATAACCCTCTCCATCAGACCGGCTCCATAGTTAAATCCAATTATAGGCTGCATCCCGATAGACAAACCGATAATCACCATTGAGAAAAGCATATAGATACGGCTAACGATACCGTAGGCACCGACGGCAAAATCCCCACCATAAACCCCCATTCTATTTATAAGCGCAATAGTTATGGATGCCGTGCAAAGATTCAATATGAAGGGAGGTGTTCCCAACTTCATGATTTCAGTTGCCAGCCGTAATTTCAATTTGAAGTATTTACGTTGAAAGTGTACTTTGTTGGATTTAAGACAAAAGAGCCTCACAACCCATACAAGCCCGATAACCTGTGAAATTACGGTGGCTATTGAGGCTCCCTTTATGCCCAAGTTCAATGCGAATATGAATATTGGTGTCAATGTAAGGTTTAATCCGACTGTAAGCAAAGTGGATTCCAACGATTTTTTAGGAAACCCGTTGCCACGAAGTAAATTGTTAAGACTTAAAAACAAGAATGTTATAGGATTGGCGCGGAGCAATATCTCAATATATTCCTTTGCATAAGGGAGCGTTGACTCACTTGCACCAAAGAACCGAAGTACCGTGTCGAGGTTGAGGTATATGATCCACCCTGTTAACAGACTGATTATAAAACCTAAAATCACTACATTATGCAATACCTCGGTCGCCTTTTCATATTGCTTTCGCCCAAGACTGATAGAAGTCAATGTAGTCCCACCTATCCCCACCAGCGTATTGAACGCTATTATACCGTTTATTATCGGGAAAGTGACCGCAAGCCCGGAGATTGCCAAGGCTCCAACACCGTTACCGATGAAAATGCTGTCTGTCAGGTTATATAAAGAAACGACCGCCATATTGATTATGGCAGGTATGGAGTATGAAAGCAACAATTTTCCAATCGGGGCTGCTTGTAGTTGGCGGTATTTCTCTTGTGATACGTTTTGCATTATCTGGATTAACTTTTAGATACAGGAGAGGCCGTACTGAAAAATACGGCACACTCCAAGTATCAGATAAGATAATTGTACTATTGGTATTTCTGCCTGTTTTTACTCGCCGTTTGATGCCCAATAATCATTGCATATATAGTAGTTGAACTCCAGCGTATAGCTTGATTCCGCCGGCAACCCGTTATTAAGGCCGGGATGGAATTTGGGAAGCATACGAGCCACACGCAGAGCCTCGGTGTCCAGCGTCTTGCCTGAACTTTTAACGATTCGGGCATCCTTTACAACTCCGTCCTTGGCGATGGTAAGCTGCACTACGGCATTCATGTTAAGGACACCATCTTTGTATGCGGTTTCGGGGAAAGAGATGTTTTTATTGATAAAAGCTCTCAGTTTGTTCTTGCCGCCGGGGAAGTTGGGGGCGGTTTCAGTCCTGATGAATGGAACGGCATCATCCGCATCCGCTTTCTCCGTCACCACCACATCGGAATTTCTTTCTGTCACGCGAATGGTGGAATCGGATTTTTCGCTAATTTTGTAGCGCAGATCCTCCACCGGCGTAGCGGCAGATACCTCGTTGATTACTGCTGACACCGCAGGGGTGGCCAGACCGATTAACGCGAGTGCCATCGCAGGCACCATGACAAAGGCACGCACACGGGCTTTGCCTGTCGGTTTGCTTGATAACATCATAGTTATACGTTTTTTAAGTGAACTGTGATTGAGACAGTTGGAAAGAGTTGCGAACCTTGCTCCAACTGTCTTTTTTATTAGAAACATCTGATACTCCTCTCGTTTTACGCCCGATGCAAGCACACGGCTGTCGGCTTCATACTCATGGAGGGTATGAAGTTCATTGCGCAGAAGCCATATAGCAGGACAATACCAAGTGATAATAATCGCTGCCTGCATAAAAAGCAAGTCAATCCAATGGCGACATTCTATATGCGCTTTTTCATGGCATACTATCATCTGCCCGAACTCGTACCAGTCACGTCTTGGCATCATGATATATCCGCACCATGCAAACGGGGCGACGCTGTTATGGCGATGAAGTATAATGCGGCAGTCATCCTGTTTTATGTGCTCACCTTTGAGAATGAACAGTGCCAACCGTATCAGTGAAACGAGGAAATAGAGAATCATGACAATAACCCCTATAAGGAAAAGTGTGACTATATAATCCCATATCGGAGTGATTTGCTCTGATACCGTATTGGCTATATAGGCAATCTCTACCGGATTAAAAGCGATTTCAATATTATTCTCCATAATATCCGCTACCCAAAAGGAATTAAGTATGAAGATAGGAAAAACGAAAGCAAGCGTTATACAGGACAACAACAATATCCTGTTGAACCGGAAACATCCGGTATTGGCAAGAACGCATTTGTACACCGCCCAGACTACAATCAGGAGGGTGCTTGCCAATAATGAATATGCCAAGAATATGCCTGCCATTGTTATTCCTTTCCTCTGTTAGATATTTGCAATATTATTTCCTTAGCCTCTTCATCGCTATATTCCTCGCTTTTAATCAGGAAGTTCACAACATTCTGAATGGAATTGTCGAAATACCGCCTAATGACACTCTTCAGATTTTGTCCACAATAATCTTCCCGCTCTATTATTGGGAAATATATGAAGCCTGTGCTTTCAGCCTTGTGGTCGAGATAGCCTTTCTGTTCAAGAAATTTCACGAATGTGGCTACCGTAGTCCGGCTTGGACGCGGCTCATTGTGAAGGGCAACGACATCCCGAACCGAGAGTGCCCCGCTTTCCCAAAAGAAGTTCATCACCTCTTCTTCACGTTCTGTTAATGGCTTCATGATTATTCAGTTTTAATGGTTATATTACATTCCGATGCCAGAACCGGTATCGGCTGACTTCCCGCCAATCAAATCGTCATTCTCAATAGTTTTCTCAGTTTTCTTAACCGAAGATTTAAGAGAACCGAAACGGTAAGCTATGCTGAGTTTTAACATCCTTACATTATGCTGGTAGATTGATGAAATCCCGGTATAGCCACCATTAACCGTATGGGTGTTGATTTTCATACCTGAGCCTCCTATCGGGCTAAGGAAGTTAAGGCTTACAGTTAGTCTGTCCTCTTTAAGGAATGACCGTCGGAGAGTCGCATTTGCCATGATGGAATATTTCAATGGCACTTCGGTATATGAATACACGTTTGACGCCCCCATATCCATGTGCATGATCATCAACTCTCCAGATAGTTTCCACGGTAATTTCTGAGTCAGGTTCGCATAGATAGTCTTTTTCCATCTGCCGAGGCTCATGCCACTTTGACGGTAGCGGTCATAGCTGACAGTAGCGTTAAGCATCAACCGAGTTTTTGCTCCCGGTGACCATTGGACAAAAGAACTCAATGAGAACTTACGGACTTCTCCCACGTTTCCAAATGTATTTCTGATTATGCCATCTTTGTCCACATAGTTGATGGTTACTATGCCGTTATCTGCCCAATCGAATCCGGCTGTAGCGTTGAAAACCACTTTCTGCTTCATGAGCATATATGTGAATTTCATCGAGTTGTTCCTGACACTTGACAAATCAGGATTACCGTATGACAGGGTTGTAGGTGTCACTGTAACTTCCGGATTAAGATATTCAATACCGGGGCGATTTATTCTTGAAGAATAATTCAGAGAGAAGTTCGATGCGGCGGATGCCTGCCATAATATGCCGGCAGACGGCACTATATCATTGAAATCACTCGAAAAATCTTCTGCACTTCCATCATGGAACTTTGCTTTGAGATTAGAATATTCATATCTGATTCCCGCACGGAATGACCATGCCTTGACTCTTGCTCCATATTGGGCATAGAGCGCACCAATATTTGTGATATGTGAAAAATCAGTTTTGTCAATCTGGTAATCCACATAATCCCTAATTCCTTTTGAGTTGTTGTTTCTCAGGATATACTTGGAGCCGACCTCAATGGTATGTATATTGCCGATGGGACGTGTATAGTCAAATTGAAATGTATGCTCAATGAAATCTGTCGTGGTATTTGATATGGCTTCAGTATATGGTAATGGGAAATTGTATAATTCTGAATATTGCTGCCCGTCATTATCATTGCTGTGCTTGGTTGACACAAGATATCCCACTCCGATAATCTCTCCCTGCCGATGCGTGTTGTGTTGGTAGTTCAAACCTCCTTCAAGGCTGAAATACTTATTTTGGCAAGTGCCGGGAATATTAGACTGCGAGTAATTGTAAAGAGTATTGCCATTCAAGCCTTTCATATCTGCCAAAGAAGTCACCGAAGGCTTTAGTCCATAAATAAATCCATCGAACTCAGCCGTGAATAAATTACGGGGATCAAGTTCATAACTTGCCTCTCCTCCGAAATAGCCCATGTGCCCATGAGATTTACGATTGCTTTTTGATTGGAAAATATTTCCGGATTCCACATAATGGCTGTTTTCTTCAAAATCTATTGTCATGCTCTTTTCGTTCAGATTAACAAATCCGCCATTTACGGAAAACGTGACCTTATTGATTTGGGATGCGAGCCATAAAGACGGCGACAGTCTTCCGTTGGTATCACCACCTAAGGTTGCTGTTCCCATCACACCCTTTACTGCCGGAGCTTCAATCATGACAATGTTGATAATTGCACCGATGCCTTCCGCATCGTATTTTGCGCCCGGTTCGGTTATCACCTCAATACGTTTTACCATAGATGCCGGCATCCCCGCCAATATATCCTTTGCATTGTTCGTATAGGAGTTGCTTGGTCTGCCGTTCTTGAATATCTTGAAATTGGAAGAACCGTTGACAGTTATCTGATTTTCCCCATCAACCGCCACCATCGGCACTTTACGCAACATTTCAATGACTGTATTAGTCTTTGAACCTTCATCTGCCTGAACGTCATATCCTATGCGGTCTATCTCCTTTGAGATTAACGGCTTTTGAGCGACAACAACAACTTCATCAAGCTGGGTGTTGCTTATCTCGCTTGTCAGTATGCCCAGATCGGCAACCGGATGAGACGTATCAATGCTGAAAGGGCGTTTTATGGTATCTTTCCCAATGACAGATACATACAAGATGTAATCCCCAACATTTGGCAGTTGCACAATAAAACCTCCGTCAATAGCAGTTGTACCGATACAGACAGTTTTAGTTGTGTCGTTCATCGAATATATGCGGTATGTCGCATATATTTCAGGTTCTCCATCTTTATCAATCACTTTGCATTTGACAGAATAACGATCTTCAACTTCTGTTGTTGCAGGTACAGCCATTTCTTGCGCAAATGCTGAAAGCATAGGTGCTTGAACAACCGTAATAAGCAGTAATGTAATGAGTTTGCGTATCATATTTGTCTATTACCATATTTTATCTAACTAAATTAGACGATTTCGATGTCGCAAAGTTAGTCTAATTATTTTAGACGACAAAATGATCGGGCAGAAAAATTGATTATAGATACGGATAGTGGAGAAAACCGTGTGGTTCTCTCCACTGATACCTACGTTCACAGCTCTTTACTTGTCGCCATAAAGCCCGATGCGGTTACCGACGGGGTCGGCGATGATGGCAAAGTAACCCCAGCCTTCAACCTGAATTTTTGTCTTGGGGGTTACGAGCGTTGCGCCGTTGTCCACTGCCGTTTTCACTTTGGCATCCAAGTCTTTTACTTGGAGATATACCAACACGCCGCCGTTAGAGGGTGCGAAACCGGGGAACGAGGGAGCCGAGGAGATTGAGCATACGCTTTTGCCGTCTTTCATAAGACACGCCATTCTCTCGTCGCCGAACTGCGACACCTCCAGTTTTTCGCCGAAAAGTGCCTGATAGAACGCCACCGACTTGTCGAAGTCATTAGTGGGAATTTCAAAAAATGCAATCATACTTTTATTATTTTGATTAGTACGCTGCAAAGTTACGATGGCGCAACCGCTCACGATAGTAAAAACCGGACATCTTATATATTTGAGAAGTAATCCGATATTGGCGCATAGCAGTTCAGATATTCTTTAGGGGTGTAGCCTGAGAATAGTTTGAACTCTTTAATCATGTGGGATTGGTCGGTGTACCCACATTCGTATGACAGTTGGGCAAAACCTATTCCCGGATTATGCTGCAATACGGATAAAGTGCGTTGCAACCTTATAATGCGTAGGAAGTCCTTTGGCGTAGTCCCGATGTGTTCTGAAAAGACACGGCAAAACTGCTTCTCACTAAGGCACGCTATATCGGCAAGCCCCTTGATGTTTGTTTGGGCTGAATTGTTGATATGACGTATTACGGCGGTAAGCCTCGGTATGTTATAGTTGTTTTCCGATAGTAACCGGCTTAACAGGAATTGTTCTATTTGGTCAATGGCTATTTCATGATTGTCGGCATCTTCTATTTTCTTTGCCAAATCCGACAGCTCGATGTCCTCCATATCCTTTATAGGAATGTTCATATCACGGAATAGACTTACGGGGAGATGAAAAAAGATCTTTGCAGTGTGGGGTTGAAACACAGCCACTATCATCTCAATATTGCCGGTGGAAATCACATCTGTAAATCCTGTTTCCTGTCCGCTGATAAACCAACGCGGCTGCAATTCATCACGGTTCGTGACTTTGAGTCTGTCGCCACGATGAAATACAAGCGACATACAGCCCGTCGGCAAAGTGCGCTGCGACACTATGCCGGAGGTGCTATCCTGCAATATCCAGTAATACCGTATGAACGGTTTTAAGGCAGGCGTTGGCTGTATGATTCTGAATGTCTGCATCCTGCAAAATTACGACAAAGCTATGTCTTATGATAGTAAAAAACGGACAAATTAAGAACTGTATAATACTCCCAATTCTAATCATAAAATCGAATAGCCCGGATAGCCAAGTCTTCTAATTGGTGTCAAACCTTTGAGCCAAAGTTTTAATAAGAGACTTCGCCGACAAATCACATTTTACTGGTACTATAGAGATGTAATTTCGTTGTAACCAATATTCATCGGTGTCCGTGGCTTCAGGCTCAAAATTCTCAAATTTTCCTGTTAGCCAATAGAATGGTTTTCCGTTAGGATCAATAAAACGCATATATCCATCGACCCATTTACCGTGAACGGCGCGGCATACACGTATGCCTTTGGGTATAACACAAGCAGGAATATTAACATTCAGGCAAATACCATTCGGAAGTCCTTTAGATATGACTTCAGTAGCAATATATGCAACAAATCCTATGGATAATGACAAATCAGCTCCTAACGAATTGTCCATAACTGAAAATCCCACCGATGGTATTCCCTCTATACATCCTTCAATAGTAGCACCCATAGTCCCGGAATATGTAATATTTACTCCGGAATTAGAGCCGTGGTTAATACCCGCAAAAACGACAGCCGGACGTCTTGGAACAATGGCATGGATTGCCATTTTAACACAATCTACCGGTGTCCCATTTACTGTAAACACTCTTACACCGTCGATATTGTTCTCCTTTTCAGTTATTCGCAAAGGAGAAGCAACGGTCATAGCCGCTGATTGCCCGGACTGTGGAGTAAGCGGTGCTACAATATACACCTCTCCCATAGTGCGTACACATTCAGCTAAGTGGTGTATTCCCGGAGCGTCAATTCCATCATCGTTGACAATCAGGATGAGAGGGCGGAAATTATTCATGGAATATATAAAGCTACAAGCTGATATGAGCAAATTCACGGTCTATCCAAATAGTCGCTTCTTTGCCGATGAAACGAACAAGCACATAATTCGGATCAGTTTGACCAGTGGGGAAGTAATTTATAAAATACTCCTGCCACATCTGTTTGCGGGTTTCATCATCCGTAATGATTTCGACAGTTCCACGCAATGCCACACTGTCACCGTAAAATGAATATGACAGTCCCGCTTTAGGATTTAGCCTGAAATCGGCAACCTTTTCGGAATCTGCTGCGGTCACTATCCAGACCTCATTGCATCCTAACGAGTGGATTTTATCCAATGGCACAGGACGCGGAAAACCGTCCGCATTGACCGATGCCAACGTAACCTCTTTGCACTGGGAAAGCAGGTGTGTAGCTTTTTCAATCAAACTTCTTTCATCTTTCTCTTTCCAGCGTTTGAGTGTTGGGAAGATTTGTTGCATTTGAGCCTTTGCCTGTTGGGGCGTCAGATTCCAACCCGTTTCCTTGTTAATCTGGTCGGTAAACTGAGTGCAGAACTCTATCATCTGGCTCATGTTGAAATCTTGGAGGAAAACACCTCCTTTGTAGCAGTAGCCACAATAGTCCTTACTTTTGCTGCCGTCTGAATTTGTGCCGATGTTACTCTCTACAAGGGGCATCCCGCAGCTTTGACAAAATCTTTGTTCCATATATTAATTTATTAAATCATTGTTTATCAACCGATACATCATAGAAATATCTTCAGAAGCCATTTCAAACTTTGACTTCTCTATTAGAATGTTTTGCCCAGTCATAATGTATGATGGGAGAATGCGAATACCGTTATATAAAATCTCGGTATTGCGCAATTTGTAAGTAGAGGTGCTTGGAACGGCGTTTTTCTTTGTCGCCTTCTTGCTGATCATATTAAAGGCTTTCTTTGCCACATCCCCCATAAGCATGATAACTTTGACGTTGGGAAATAAAGCAAGTTCTTTTTCCAGATAGGACAGACTGTCCTCTATGCTCTCCTTTGAAACAGCATATTCGGTTTTAGGTGTTTTGACCGCATTGGTAATGTAAATTCCTCGATTCAAAATATCCTGTACCGAACCTACATCTATCCCTGCTTTTCGGAACAATGGAATTGTCGTTGTCATATACGCAGCATCCGGTCTTCCATAAAAATCATCTTCTACACATGATGGGACAACCTCATTTATCATGATTGCGTAAATCGTTTCCGGCATAACATCCACATCATTAAAACGTAAATCTGTTTTAACTGTAGAAAGCTGTTCCAGTTCTTTTTGAATATTCATAATCCTAACTTTTATAGTTCTGCTTGATTTCATTGATTGACTTGCCGCCAATGCCGAAATTTTCATCAGGCAATTCCTTGATTGTGACAGTGAAGAACTGCGCCGGGATATGTGTTATCTCGGAAGCAGTTGCCGTGAGCTGTTCAATCAACTCTTTCTTTTGCTCTGCGGTCAATCTACCGCTTTCAATGGATATGTATGGCATATTATTTTTGCTTTATATAGTTTGTAATCAGCATTGAGATTATTCCGAGACAAAGATAGACCGAGGCATATACCAGAAACCACGGTTCCTGAATCCCAAAGAACAGCCATACTCCTGCAAGAAATGCTACGACAGAGATGATAGGGAGATGCCATAATTTTTTGATATTCTTTCCGGAAATAATGCCAAGCATTATTGAATATAATGGATTTATAACAAGGAACAGCATCATGCACAATGCCATACCTGCACATTCGGATGCAAGTTTTGCTACGGCAAACGGCAGGAAAAACATAATTGTTATGGTTATGCCAATCCATAGCATCACTACTCTGCGACTTTCGCTCATAACATTAGTTTTAATAATTCTTCATGAACTTGTCCGTTTGTTCCGATAACTTGGCTTCCCTGAGCCGGGTCAAGAGCATTTCCCATCCAGTCAGTCACTTTGCCTCCGGCCTCTTGTACCAGAAGCATCCCTGCCGCATAATCCCAAGGATTCAAATACACCTCGAAATACCCGCCCTGTCTGCCACATGCGGTATATGCCAGTTCCAAGGCTGCGGAACCAAGCCGTCTGACATCTTGCGAGTTTTCATAGACTTTGAGAAATCGGGCAAAGTTTTCTTTCGCCAGCTCTCTTTTTGCCGTACCGATGCCGATTATGGTTTCCGAGAGTTTATGGGCAGGGGAAACGTGTATGGGCTTACCGTTCAAGAAACTGCCCTCGCCTTTGATGGCAGAAAAAAGCTCATCATGAAACGGGTCATAGACAATGCCCATGACAATCTCCTTTTGGCGACAAAGAGCCAACGAGACTACGCTGTGCCGGTAGTCGTGCATCAAGTTGGTAGTGCCGTCTACTGGGTCAAGAATCCAATAGCTGTCTGTGTCCATCTGCTGCAAGCCGGTTTCCTCTCCGAGAAACTGTATGTCCGGTGCAAGTATATATAGTGCCTTTTTCAGAAAGTCCTGTACAGCCACGTCAACTTGCGTAACGTAATCGGCAATTCCTTTTTCTTTCACATGGGCTGCCATTTCCCTGTTTGTGATTATTCCCTTGGTCTCTTTTACCAAGCTGATTATGCGTTGTATATCCATATTTAGATGATTTTATTTAATAGTTTTTGCAGACCATCAACTGATACATCCATCCTTTTGGAAACTTCTTCTAAAGTCATTCCGTTAGAGA
>ERZ778515.149-NODE-149-length-61685-cov-15.315544_pt1 | contig 61685 bp, 53 predicted proteins | sample MGYA00510343_ERZ778515 | MGnify/ENA primary metagenome ERZ778515 (study PRJEB29527, sample SAMN07138965) | mouse gut metagenome | material: feces | host: mouse | place: China:Nanjing | collected 2016-01-25 ...
AGACCGCTCTACAAGCCGAAATTTGATATTTTCAAATTTTTGTCATGTACTTAGAGATACAATAATCTTTCAGGGCATCAATAATCACAGGCTGATAACTTGGATTATGGGAATATTGTGGCGATTCGTTGAATTTCATCACAATATTGGACGGTAAAGCGGTTGATTCAAAATGATTTTTCACCTTGTCGTAAGCCGGACGCCACTCGGGACCCCATCCGGTGTCCTCACATTCGTTAGCCATGTTAAAGAAGAAGTAACGCGGCTTGCCGTCATTGAAATTGAAGTTTATAAGGCGGTCCGCCCAAAGATCATTGTCCCAACAAAGATTTGGCGACAAGGCGATGTAATCATCAAACATATCCTCTGTTTCCAAAGCGTCCAGAATGAATGAGGCACTTAATGAATGACCTACAGCAAGGGTATGACCTGTTGTTCGGTAGTTTGAGTCAATATATGGCATCAGTTCCTCCTTAAGAAATTTCTTGAATTGAGGGGCGCATCCATATCCCTCTGGCATTCCTTCAGGCAAAGGGATATTTACCGGTGCGGAATAGAAATCACGGTTTCTGTCGTATTCATGCTCCGGCACATATGGAGATGGAATGCCAACCACAATATATTGGCGTGCATCCTCATTCGGGCATACCAACTCCTGGCAACCATAGTGCATCAGATCGTGTACAAGTCCGAATCGTGAACGCCATTGCGAGTCAAATACATAGATGACGTCATAATCGGAATTGACGTTAGTGTCATATTCCTCCGGGGTAAAGATAAGGAAAGGACGCTTGAAAGGAAAATTCTTTGAATCGAACTCCTTGTATTCGACTCTTGCGATCTCCTGAGCTGATATGCTGCATATGGTAATCAGCATCATCAGTACTGTTTGAATAAGTCTTTTCATGTTGCAGATTCGTTTGTCTTAACTGTTGGCACTTTACTAAGACTAATAAATATATCTCTTAATATAGAAACGTGAGCCGACTATGCCACGTCTTAACTTGATGGCCCTGAGAAAGCCTTGTACTCAGATGTGGTTGACAGCAGCCCACGCTATGCGAGGGAAGCCATCATGCCATATCGTTGAGTACGAGTGAAAATTTCTCAGGTTAATGCGTTTTTGGTTACATTTAGTGTGTAATTATCCAGCATATTAATATCCTCAATATGGGATAGGGTTTGGGCAAGTTTATCAACATTCGGTTCTAATTCTTTAATGGCTTCTCCCATATTAAGAAAAAGATGTCTCGCTTGTTCATATGTCATAGGATGTTTTATGGGTGTATCCATTTTATCAATTCGTAAAGTAAATTTGAAACATATTTACTGCATATCATCTAAATAAGTAAAAAGGTTTGGAGAACTGTCTTGAACTCTCTTTTGCTCTCTACGTTTACCAGCGGTCGTTATTTCGATTGCTCCACCACTAATTAGTTCATAAACCTCTTGAACGAGGTAGTCTGATGCAATAATATCACCACTCTCATTAATACTCCTATTACATTTTAACTGACATTTGATAGCCATCCCAGCTTTGAACACGTATATTCCCGCTCTAACTTTAACCAAAAACTCGGAATCTTGAACATTGAAACTAATTGGTATTCCATTATATGTACCACGCCATTTATAATTCTTGTCCGAAATAACTGGACTATCAATAATAACAATCGCAGCATCGTTTATTTCTGGATCGAGTTTATTTGAATCAAGGATATATTCATCAAAAGAAGATCGCTTAATAGTTGGCGTACAAAAGCCACTATGACTGTTGTTTGATGAAACACTTAGTGAAATTCCAGCTATGGACTCATCTTTAGAAGCAGACTTATAAAAATCAGATTGCTTCTTAACTAATGAATAGCATGATTCTAATTCTGACTTGCGTTGTTCAATCTCTAATTTCAGAGCTTCTTTTTGTAATTCAGTTAACTCCGTATCCTCAAATAATCTGTCAATACCCTTTTCTAATAAATGATTGCAAGGGTTGTAAAAAAGCAGAGTAAGTAAGGTCGCATAAAAAGTTTTTCTTACGCTTTTTTCTTTCCAAAGAATCTTAAAGTCTTTGATTACACTGCCTTCTCTTAGTACAGCAGTTTCTACCTTAATCTCACAATTATAAATTTTTGCAAGATGTCTCGCGAATTCAAGAAATGCGGTTGAACAAGATGCCTCTACAAAAGCATCAATAAAGTGCTGATCGTTATCCGTTTCAAAATGTATTGAAATGGCATCATTGTCTATATCCACAAACATCCGACACTAATTTTTAGGCTTATAAATATCTACTATGTCCTCCCATCGAGGAATATTGATTTTCATGCCAAACGCTTGTTGATATGAGTCTGCCACTCTTTTTCTCCATCCTATTGACAGTTCATGCGTATCAGGATAGCCAAATAAAGTTTCTTCAATAGCAGACAAATAGTGTTCCAATGATTGAAATAAAGGATACTTACGATTGTTGCTATACCAAGTCGCAGGACGTATCTTATGGATTACATAGTTCTTATATTGAACATTAAGTGCCCATCTATCCATTGACCTACAAATCTCCCATACATTCTTCAGCCATAAATCTTGGATAGTTACTATACCTTCATTCGACATTTTATAGCCAAATATTAGATATTTTGTATGGAGCATATGGGGAGATTCCAGTATCTCACGGGCGTATGCCTTAAAATCAGCAATATCAAAACCTGGTGAAGCTTGACGATTGAAGGCTTTAACTTCAAGAAGATCAACAGTGTGGTTGTCTGGATTAAGGAAAATATCTGGAGGCATTTGTGTGTTAACATTAGTGTCAAATGCAATGTTGTTTTTCCTTAACCAACCCTCAAGCCATTCTTGAATTATGTTGCCAACCACATCCTTTTGCTTGACAATAATGTCCACATCACCGAGGTAAAAGCGTATTTGCCCTTCTACGGTTTTAATCCTATCTACGTTGAGAAGTCTGTCGTAAACTTCGTCTGCTGTCAATCTAATTTGGTTATTCATGAGAACTATTTATAGCGTTAATTAAGCGTATTGAGACAGCTTTGATTACAGGCACAACAACCGTATTGCCCAACAGGTCGAAACCATCCTTTTCTGACACATTGAGTTGCATCGTTTCGGGATAGCCGAACAAACGCAGTCCCTCACGAAGTGTAAGACGGCGCAATCCTTCGCCATCAGCGACAAACAACTTTTGCATATCCATAGCAACCAAAGTGGGTGCTATTTCATTTGGCCCCATAACTTTACTTATTTCAAAGCTCAATTTGCCTGCAACAATATTATATCCTTTTGGGAGAGACAAATCCTGTTCTCGAATCGTTGTCATATTGCCGAATAAGTCTGTTTTTTTCTTCTTTTGTTTGGGATGCTCAAATTTCAAGTAGCCTTTATTCGCCAAATCATCAAGCATCTCCTGTAAGTGGGGATGAGGGTAGAATGAAGATATCTGTTCTGTTGTCAGAGGCATTCCATCCATCCATTCAATACCAATATCTTCTGCCCATTTCCTCTTTCGTCTCTCGCGAAGAATGCTGTTCAACAGTTTTTTCTGTTCTTGGGAAACCGGACCTTTTGTTTCGATATCCCAAGAATGAATATTTGTATCTCCGCCCCGTTTGTCTTTAATTGATTTACCATAAAGTTCTTCAATCTTAAAATGTTGTAATAGCAATTTAACAAACGGACTATCAACTGTGGGTTTTCCGAATTCAAGCACGTCACCTACAGTTTTTGTCATCACAGGAAATTGCTCAAGATTAGGTCTCTCCACAAATGTACCTACAATATATATGCGCTTACGTTCTTGGGGGACACCAAATTGAATGGAATTTAATACTTTATATTCCACCTTATACCCCAAATCAAGCAGTTTGGAAATAATGACATCGAGTGTTCTGCCACCATCATGGTTTACAAGACCTTCAACATTTTCAAGAATAAATCCTTGCGGACGCTTAGCCCGTAATATACGTTCCACCTCAAAAAACAAAGTGCCTCGTGTGTCTGCAAAACCTTGTCTTTTTCCGGCTGAAGAAAATGCCTGACATGGAAATCCCGCACAAAGAATATCAAAATCCGGAATATCATCAACGGATAACTGCGTGACATCGCCAACCATATTCTCTTGCGGATAGTTGTCTTTCAAGACCTTGACTGCATACGGTTTGATTTCTGATGTCAAAACACAATGAGGTTTGTATCCAGCTTCTTCCAAAGCCTGAGACAAGCCAGTGCGTATCCCGCCAATACCGGCGAATAGGTCAATAAATCTAACTGTTCTGTCAAGCATACAGCCAACAAGCAAGAAACTCCTCCATAGGCTGACAGGCGACCAAACCTTTTGCAACTACGAAAGAGTCTCTTATATATTGGTGAATGTATTGATTACATTTGGGTGGTCTTTGTCAGCGCAAACTGCGATGTAGTGCAAAGTTACGAAAAATCTTTGAATTGAGAGTAATCATGCCAAGAGAATTTATCTACAAGGAGTGGAGTTGTGATGGAAACAAACAGATAAGTAGATGTGCTTGCCAAATGAGAAAAGAAGCAAATCAACGCAATTAAAAATCCTTAACGGCCTATAAATATTCTAAATCCATTTGTCTGCGATTTCCACCACCTTCTCCAAAAGTACACTATTCGTACACCACAATATCTGAATAGCATTGATTATCAGTATATTTATAAGCTGTAATAAAAATTATACAGGTTTTCAAGTTCAAGATACGCATAACGCTTCTTATTTTACCAAAATGTCGCGGAGCGGTCGTAACCTTTCCGACTGCAAAGATACGAAATTTTTATGAACAGCCTGACACCGAGAGGGCCAAAGTATAGTGGTATGGGGAATACAATCTGACTGGTTTCCCTTCATACCTGTTTTTCGGCCGCGACCACAGGCTTATCCATGGCTGCACCTCCTTCCCCGGCTCACCAGTGTATCTTGAACTGGCTAAAAAGATAGCGGAGTGAAAGACGTATGACGCAATCACTCCGCGGATTCATTTCTACGAATCATCATCTTTCTATGATTCGCGAGACCTTGCCGTCCTCGAAAATCACCACGGTCTCGTTGCCATAGATCCAGCGGCGTTTCTCGCCCGACTTGCGGATTTCCAGAGGAGGCCCGAGCAAGAGGTTGACCTCGTCAGGGAGCATCCCTGTCGTGACTTTGCCGTTCCTGACAGCGGAGAGATTCGGGGCCGCGATGTCGGGGCGGCTTTCTGCATACTTGGCCATCTCCCCGACATACGCCGCGTTGACGCGTGTCAGCTCCATCACCAGCTCGCCATGGCGCGTGTTTGACTCGGGATGAAGCGCGGCCAAGGACAATGTGCGCGGAATCAGTCCCTTCTCGCGGTAACGGACGGCGACATCCGAGGTGGTGAAATCAAACCCTCCGTCTTTGGCCTTGACAGTGAGGTAGCGGGTATAGGTGGTCTCCCTGTTGTTGGCCCCCTGGGTGGATTTCAGCAGCGCCGAGAATTCGTTTTTGTCATAGTCGACCGAGAGGAGACACTCCTCCGCCTCGGTGTCGAAATTGTTTACCGCATAAAGCAATGTGGCCAGCAACACCTGCCGCGCGTCAAGCCCCTTGACAGGCAGCGAGCCTTTGATGACGGCAGAACCATCGGTTGCCTCTGTCGAGGGATAAAACAACGCCACCCCCTCTTCCTGGGCCGGAAGCTCCTGGATGGAAATCCACTCTGTGTAATCCACCGGCGGCTTGGGAGCTTTCTTGCCCGGAATCTTGAATCCCCAGGCATCATTGGAGGCCAACGACAGCACCAAAGCCGTCAGCATCGCGGCGGTTGTGATTTTTCTCATATATAATTCCGGTTTTGTTGAAAAAAGGAGAGGGACACAGGTTACGCTCCCTCACACAGGGACTCGCCCATCTCCCTCTCCGCAGGTTTTACACGATTAATCAAAAGGCCACTCCAAGACGAATCATAAAGTTGCTGGAGTGAAGGCTCTTCTCTACGCTGTCGGCATCCTTGTCATAGTAATAGATTTTGGCGGCAGGGACAAAGCCACGCTGGTAGGTGAAGTCGAGGTTGAAACGCTTGTACCAAACACCAAGGCCAATCTGCATGCCTGCGTCGAACTCCTGGTAGTCGTACTCTTCTTTCAGGTCATCGGTTGTGGCCTTCCACTTGTCGCCGTCGCTGTCGGAAAAGCTGATTTTCTTGCCGGCGAAATCATAGCTGACAAACGCGCCGATATGTGCGTCGAGCTTGATGTCGTCGGTCAGGGAGTACTTGTAGCCGAAGGTGAAGGGTGAATACTTCACATTCCAGGTCAGGAGGCTACCCTTGCTGTCATAGTAATCGTCATCCTTGGCGTTCTCGTATTTGTATTTTTCGGAGAATCCGCGGGTGCCGATTCCCAGCTCCATTCCCCAGTAGAGGCCGAAGTTGCTGATGGGACGCTGGAAACCGAAGTCGATGTCCATACCGGCCTTGCTGCCGAGGGAAGTTTTTTCATTTTCGTCATACTCGTTTGCCAGGCTGATGGCTTCACTGGCCCCGGCGATGTTGTTGAACGACACACCCAGACGTGCATACCATACAGTGGATGTCTTTGACTTGGTGTAGGAATATGACGACATGACCTGAGCGGAGGCGGAGATGGCCATAAAGGCGGTCGCCACGATAAGCAATAACTTTTTCATTGTATAACGTGAATTTACCGGCGAGGCAGACACCAGGCCGGAGGGTTAAAGATTATGTTGGTTTTTCTGTATGTCTCACTTGACAATGCCCTGCTGGCCCTGCTGGCCCTGCTGGCCTTCTGTCGAAACCGACACGGAGGTCTGAGTCGTAGGGTAAACAACGCCGATCATGTCGATTTCAGCTTTGGTGGCCGGACGGAAGTTGGTGTATTTCACCGGGAACCCAGACAATTCCACGATGAGCATCTTGGTGTCTTTCTCATAGACATATGAGTCAAACAGAGGCTCGATGATCGCGTCGGCATCGGCCTCCTGGCAGGCACGGTAGAGGGCTCTCATCTCGTCATTGCGGATTTCTCCTATGGAGATGTTGCCTATCGACTGGTCGAGAGGGAAGTAATAGGGGCCGAATGTCTCACGGGAATTGCTGAGCATCTTCATGTCGAAAATCTGGGGAGTCACGAATGTGCGCACCTCAGGGGAAATCTTGCGGGCTTCGGCACGCTCGAATTTCTTTGGATTGGGATCTTTCTTCTGGGCGAATGCCGGCGCGGAGGATGCCAGCACGGCTACTGCAAGTGACAGGAGTATCCTGCTTTTCATGATTGGTTCACCCTGTGTTCGTGTCGGGGGCAACTGTTGGTGGCGGCCGATCCCTCACCGCCTGATGAAAAAGGCTTGAATCTCTGGCTTACACATATAAAAAAGGCGGGATCTGCATCACTTTGCTTATCCCATCCTTAAGGCTTCTCGCATTGCCATCGACAGAGGATAAGCAACGTCAGTCAGCCCACGCCTTGGATATGGAATATGTTCCGTATGGCGCGGACTGTCCCCCGGAAGGGGCAGACTGCGCTACCGGAAATCGGATTTCCACAATCAGCGCGAACAGTTTCGTTGCTTCATCTTCTCTGTCTTGAAAATTTTGCGAGAATTTTAAGGATAGAAGACAAACGTCATGAAACGTTCTTTACATATGTAACCGGTCTGCCCCTCTGGGCTAACCGACTCTGCAAATTTACAACTTTTTCACATATCTGCCAAAAACAGCCTTGATTTTATAAAAACATCATAAATCAGCAGTTGGTTCCACAGCTGGCTCACTGCCTGGCCGTCCGGCGCGTGTCCGGGTCAGCTCGATGGCCTCTTTGCCGGTCATAAGCTCGATGTCTATTCTGACCACACAGACGGTCTTCAGGAATTTGCCGATTTCCCTTTCGGGGTCTATGCCGGGGCTGTATTTCCCGCAAAGCAGTCTCAATGCCTCACGCCGCTCTTCTGCCGACTCAACGAGATGTGCCTTCCCGAACACGATGACGCTACGGAAATAAGAGGTGAACTCCTCGGGAATGACATCATCCTTGTCGACAACACACATCGAGCATTTCGGATTACGGAGCAGGGAATCAATCTTATGCCCCCGCGATGCCGAATGCAGATAGGCCGACCGCCCCGACAACACATAGTTGACGGGCACGGCATAGGTATATTCTTCATCCCCGGCCACGGCCATGACGGCATACCTGCCCTCGCGCAGTATCCTCTCCGACTCCCCGTCAGGCAGCTGCTGCCTGAATCGTCTCATTTTCCTTTCTATGATTCCTGTGGTTAAAAATCAGATTCCTTTGACAAGCAAAGTTATGAATTTTTCCTGACAGGCAGGCTGCCGTGAGCCGGCCTGTCAGGAAAAAGAAACAGCCGGCTGACCCTGCGGTGGGCCAGCCGGCTGGATTATCTATTAACGCGGCTGTCAGCCGATATGTTCGGGAGCGGGAACGGGAGCAAGCTCGGTGTCGGAGACAACGACATCGTTGATGTCTTCCTTCGAGCCTACCACGAGGCGTTCATACTGGCGCAGACCTGTACCGGCGGGGATAAGGTGCCCGCAGATGACGTTCTCCTTCATGCCATCGAGGGTGTCGGTCTTGCCGTTGATGGCGGCCTCGTTGAGCACCTTGGTTGTCTCCTGGAAGGAGGCGGCAGACATAAACGAGGAGGTCTGGAGGGCGGCACGGGTGATACCCTGCAGGATCTGCTCTGAAGTGGCGGGAACGGCGTCGCGCACTGCCACGGTCTTGAGGTCGCGGCGCTTGAGGGCCGAGTTCTCGTCACGCAGCTTGCGGGCGGTGATGATCTGACCGGGCTTGAGGTTCTCAGAGTCTCCGGCGTCAACCACGACTTTCTTGCCCCAGATGCGGTCGTTCTCATCCATGAAGTCGCGCTTGTCGACTACCTGCTGCTCGAGGAAGCAGGTGTCTCCCGGGTCGATGATGTTGACCTTGCGCATCATCTGGCGTACGATCACCTCGAAGTGCTTGTCGTTGATCTTCACACCCTGCATGCGGTACACATCCTGTACTTCGTTGACGATGTACTCCTGCACGGCTGTCGGGCCCATGATGTTGAGGATGTCTGACGGAGTGGTCGCGCCGTCGGAGAGCGGTGTGCCGGCGCGTACATAGTCGTTCTCCTGCACCAGCACCTGCTTCGACAGGGGCACGAGATATTTCTTCTCCTCGCCGAGCTTGGAGGTCACGGAAATCTCACGGTTACCACGCTTGATGCGGCCGAAGGTAACCTCTCCGTCGATTTCGGAGACAATCGCGGGGTTGCTCGGGTTGCGGGCCTCGAAAAGCTCGGTAACTCGGGGCAGACCACCGGTGATGTCACCGGCGCCGGATGTGGAGCGTGTGATCTTGACGAACACCTCACCGGGCTTGATGTCGGCGCCTTCCTCAAGCATGAGGTGGGCGTTGACGGGGAGGGCGTAGGTCTTGAGGATGTTGCCGTCCTTGTCGACCACGCGCGCCTCGGGCACTCGGGTACGGTCTTTCGACTCGATGATGATTTTCTCTCGGATGTTCGACTGCTCGTCGGCCTCGATGCGATAGGTGACATTCTCCACCAGGTTCTCATACTGGATTTTTCCGCCGACTTCGCTGACGATAACGGCGTTGAAGGGGTCCCATTCGCAGATGACATCACCTTTCTTGATTTTGGCACCGTCGCTGAAGTAGAGCTTCGAACCGTAAGGAATCTGGGCAGAGGTCAGCATCAGGCCGGTCTTAGCGTCGATGATGCGCATCTCGGCCAGACGTCCGATGACAACTTCCACGGGGCGGCCGTTCATGTCAACCTCATCGGTGGTAACGGTGCGGAGTTCCTCGATTTCAAGGACACCGTCGTAACGCGAGGTCAGGGTAGACACGGCGGCGATGTTGGATGCAACACCACCGACGTGGAATGTACGGAGGGTCAGCTGTGTACCCGGCTCACCGATTGACTGGGCGGCAATCACGCCGACAGCCTCGCCAATCTGGACGGGACGGTGGGTAGCCAGGTTGCGGCCGTAGCACTTGGCGCAGACACCATGCTTCGACTCGCAGGTGAGTACCGAACGGATCTCGACTGACTCGATGGGAGAAGCGTTGATGCGGTCGGCGGCCGCGTCGTTGATTTCCTCGCCGGCATGGACGATGATGTCGCCGGTGGTGGGGTCGACGATGTCGTGGACAGAGACACGTCCGAGGATTCGCTCGGCAAGCGATGCGACAACCTCGTCGTTGTTCTTGATCTCACGGCACACGAGGCCACGGAGGGTTCCACAGTCCTCTTCGCGGATAATCACGTCATGGGCCACGTCGACAAGACGACGGGTGAGGTATCCGGCGTCGGCGGTCTTCAAGGCGGTGTCGGCAAGACCCTTGCGCGCACCGTGGGTTGAGATGAAGTACTCAAGCACGCTCAGACCCTCCTTGAAGTTCGCGAGAATCGGGTTCTCGATAATCTGGCCGCCTTCGGCACCGGCTTTCTGGGGCTTGGCCATAAGACCACGCATACCAGCGAGCTGACGGATCTGGTCCTTTGAACCACGGGCTCCGGAGTCGAGCATCATGAATACAGAGTTGAAGCCCTGGTCGGCCTCGGTCATCTGCTTCATCAGCACCTGGGTGAGCTGAGAGTTGACATGTGTCCAGATGTCGATAATCTGGTTGTAGCGCTCGTTGTTGGTGATGAAACCCATGGCGTAGTTGTTCATCACCTCTTCCACCTGGGCGTAACCCTCCTTGACGATGGCTTCCTTTTCGGGCGGGATGATGACGTCACCGAGGTTGAACGACAGACCGCCGCGGAAGGCCATGTAGTAACCCATATTCTTGATGTCGTCGAGGAACTGGGCCGAACGGGGGATACCGCATTTCTTGATGACCTTGCCGATGATGGTGCGGAGCGACTTCTTGGAGATAAGCTCGTTGACGTAACCGATTTCCTTGGGGACGTACTCGTTGAACAGCACGCGGCCCACGGAGGTGTTCTCAACCAGACGCTTCACGGGATTGCCCTGCTCGTCGACATCGTCGACCATCACGCTGACAGGAGCGTGGAGGGTGACGCGGCCTTCGTTGTAGGCGATCTGCGCCTCTTCAGGTCCGTAGAACTTGAGGCCTTCACCTTTGGCGCCCTTGCGCAGCTTGGTGATATAGTAGAGGCCAAGCACCATATCCTGGGAGGGGACGGTGATAGGCGCGCCGTTGGCGGGGTTGAGGATGTTGTGGGAGCCGAGCATCAGCATCTGGGCCTCGAGGATGGCCTCGTTGCCGAGAGGAAGATGGACGGCCATCTGGTCACCGTCGAAGTCGGCGTTGAAGGCCGTACATGCCAGCGGGTGGAGCTGGATGGCCTTACCCTCGATCATCTTGGGCTGGAACGCCTGGATACCGAGACGGTGAAGTGTCGGGGCACGGTTGAGCAGCACGGGATGGCCCTTCATGACATTCTCGAGGATGTCCCATACGACGGGCTCCTTGCGGTCGACAATCTTCTTGGCCGACTTGACGGTCTTGACGATGCCGCGCTCGATGAGCTTGCGGATTACGAAGGGTTTGTAAAGCTCGGCGGCCATGTATTTGGGCAGACCGCACTCGTGCATCTTAAGCTCGGGGCCGACTACGATTACCGAACGGGCGGAGTAGTCGACACGCTTACCGAGGAGGTTCTGACGGAAACGTCCCTGCTTACCCTTGAGGGAGTCGGAAAGCGACTTCAGCGGGCGGTTGGCGTCGGTCTTGACAGCCGACGACTTGCGGGAGTTGTCGAGCAGAGAGTCGACAGCCTCCTGGAGCATACGCTTCTCGTTGCGCAGAATCACCTCGGGAGCCTTGATTTCGATGAGACGCTTGAGGCGGTTGTTGCGGATGATGACGCGACGGTAGAGGTCGTTGAGGTCGGAGGTGGCGAAACGGCCGCCATCGAGGGGCACGAGGGGACGCAGCTCGGGCGGGATGACAGGCACAGCCTGGAGTATCATCCACTCGGGCTTGTTGCGTCCGGACGAAGCGCGGAACGACTCAACCACCTGGAGGCGCTTGAGGGCCTCGGTCTTGCGCTGCTGCGAGCCGTCGGTGTTGGCCTGGTCGCGCAGGGCGTAGGAGAGGTCGTCGAGATTGAGGGTCGACAGGAGGTCGTAGATGGCGGTCGCTCCCATCTTGGCGACGAACTTGTCGGGGTCGTCGTCGGGAAGGTTGCGGTTCTCGGCGGGAAGCTTCTCGATGATGTCGAAGTATTCCTCTTCCGAGAGGAGGTCATATTTGGCCACGGGACGGTCGGGGTCGATGTCGGCGGCCGCGCCCGGGTTGATAACGATGTAACGCTCGTAGTAGATCACCGCGTCGAGCTTCTTGGAGGGGAGGCCGAGCAGGTAACCGATTTTGTTGGGGAGGGAGCGGAAATACCAGATGTGGGCTACCGGAACAACAAGCTTGATGTGGCCCATGCGCTCGCGGCGCACTTTCTTCTCGGTCACTTCAACGCCGCATCGGTCGCAGACGATTCCCTTGTAACGGATGCGCTTGTACTTGCCGCAGTGACACTCGTAGTCTTTTACCGGGCCGAAGATGCGCTCGCAGAAGAGGCCGTCGCGCTCGGGCTTGTAGGTGCGGTAGTTGATGGTCTCGGGTTTCAGCACCTCTCCCGACGATTTCTCCAGAATCTCTTCGGGCGAAGCAAGCCCGATGGTAATCTTGGAGAAGCCGTTTTTAGCCTTTGTTTCTTTTCTAAAAGCCATATATGTTGTTGGTGTTTTTAGCTGAAAAAATATCTGTTTTCCCCGTCTATGTCCCCGGCTTGCGCTCCGGGGACATATATAACGGAAAAATAGGCGGATTATTGCTCGAGGTTGATGCTCAGACCGAGGCCCTGGAGCTCGTGGAGGAGCACGTTGAGCGACTCGGGGATGCCGGGGGTAGGCATCGGCTCACCCTTGACGATTGCCTCGTAAGCCTTGGAGCGGCCGGTCACGTCGTCAGACTTGATGGTCAGGATCTCCTGGAGGATGTGGGAGGCGCCGAATGCTTCGAGCGCCCAGACTTCCATCTCTCCGAAGCGCTGTCCACCAAACTGCGCCTTACCTCCGAGAGGCTGCTGGGTAATCAGCGAGTACGGGCCGATCGAGCGGGCATGCATCTTGTCCTCGACCATATGGCCGAGTTTGAGCATATAGATCACACCCACGGTGGCGGGCTGGTCGAAACGCTCGCCGGTGCCGCCGTCGTAGAGGTAGGTCTTTCCATAACGGGGAATGCCTGCCTTGTCGGTCCATTCGTTGAGGTCTTCCATCGTCGCACCGTCGAAAATCGGGGTGGCGAACTTCTCGCCCAGCTCGCGGCCGGCCCATCCGAGTACGGTCTCGAAAATCTGTCCGAGGTTCATACGCGAGGGCACACCAAGCGGGTTGAGGCAGATGTCGACCGGAGTACCGTCGGCGAGGAAAGGCATGTCTTCCTGGCGCACGACGCGCGACACGATACCCTTGTTACCGTGGCGGCCGGCCATCTTGTCGCCGACACCGATCTTGCGCTTCTTGGCGATGTAGACCTTGGCTATCTGGATGATGCCGGAGGGCAGCTCGTCACCGATGGAGATGTCAAACTTCTTGCGGCGCAGCTCTGCGTCGATTTCCTTCGACTTGCGGAGGTAGTTGACGATGGTCTGACGGATGAGGTCGTTCTTGTGTGCGTCGGTTGTCCACTTCGACAGGTTGATGGTGTCGTAGTCGATGCCTTTCAGCACTGAGGGCACGAAGTTTGAGCCCTTGGGTATGATGTCCGTGCCGAGGAAATCCTTCACCCCGGCAGAGGTCTTGCCTTCGGTAAGCACCATCAGCTTGTTGACCAGGAGGTCTTTGAGGCTGTTGAGACGTTCCTCGTATTCCTCGTCGAGCTTGGGCAGCAGGGCCTGTGTGGCCTTGTTGCGGCGGCCGGTCTTGTTGGCGCGTGAGAAGAGGTTGGTGCCGATCACCACACCCTTGAGCGAGGGGGAGGCCTTCAGCGAGGCGTCCTTGACATCGCCGGCCTTGTCGCCGAAGATGGCGCGGAGCAGCTTCTCCTCAGGAGTCGGGTCTGACTCACCCTTGGGGGTGATCTTACCGATCATGATGTCGCCGGGGACGACATGCGCGCCCAGGCGGATGATACCACGTTCGTCAAGGTCTTTGGTAGCGTCTTCCGAGACGTTGGGGATGTCGGAGGTGAGTTCCTCCATACCGCGCTTGGTCTCGCGCACCTCGAGGGAGTACTCATCGACATGGACCGAAGTAAGGATGTCTTCCTTGACCATTCGCTCGTTGAGCACGATAGCGTCCTCATAGTTGTAACCCTTCCAGGGCATGAAGGCCACCTTGAGGTTGCGGCCAAGGGCGAGCTCTCCATTCTCGGTGGCGTAGCCCTCGGTGAGGATGTCGCCACGGGTGACACGCTGGCCACGGGAGCAGATGGGACGCAGGTCGATGGTGGTCGACTGGTTGGTCTTGCGCCACTTGGGTATGTTGTATTCCTTGACAGCGTCCTCGAAGGATACGAATTCCTCCTCCTCGGTGCGGTCGTAGCGGATGCGGATCTTGGTGGCGTCGACAAACTCGATGACACCGTCACCCTCGGCCATGATCTGGGTACGGGAGTCGCGGACAAGCTGTCCCTCGATGCCGGTGCCGACGATGGGGGCCTCGGAGCGCATCAGGGGCACTGCCTGGCGCATCATGTTTGAACCCATCAGCGCGCGGTTCGCGTCGTCGTGCTCCAGGAAGGGGATGAGTGATGCAGCGATTGAGGCAATCTGCTGGGGAGAAACATCCATCAGCTCAATCTCGTTGCCCGGGACGATAGGGAAGTCAGCATCCTGGCGGGCCTTGACCTTGGGATTGATGAAAGAGCCGTCATTGTTGACTGGGGCGTTGCCCTGGGCAATCATCTTGCCCTCCTCCATCTCTGCGGTCAGGTATGTCACATCGTCGTTCTCGAGGTCGACCACACCGTTCTCCACCTTGCGGTAGGGGGTCTCGATGAAACCGAGGTCGTTGATTTTAGCGTACACGCAGAGCGACGATATAAGACCGATATTGGGGCCTTCAGGGGTCTCGATGGGACAGAGACGGCCATAGTGGGTGTAGTGAACGTCTCGCACCTCGAAGCCGGCGCGCTCACGCGACAGACCGCCGGGGCCGAGGGCCGACAGACGGCGCTTGTGGGTGATTTCGGCCAGAGGATTGGTCTGGTCCATGAACTGCGACAGCGCGTTTGTGCCGAAGTATGTGTTGATCACCGACGAGATGGTCTTGGCGTTGATCAGGTCGATGGGGGTGAACACCTCGTTGTCGCGCACATTCATACGCTCGCGGATGGTGCGGGACATACGGGCCAGGCCGACGCCGAACTGGTTGTAAAGCTGCTCGCCCACGGTGCGCACGCGGCGGTTGCTCAGGTGGTCGATATCGTCGACATCGGTCTTGGAGTTGATAAGCTCGATAAGATACTTGATAATCTCGATGATGTCCTCCTTGGTAAGCACCTTGACATCCATCGGGGTGTCAAGCGAGAGCTTCTTGTTGATACGGTAGCGGCCCACTTCGCCGAGGTCGTAACGCTTCTCCGAGAAGAAGAGGTTGGTGATGACCTCGCGCGCCGACGCGTCATCTGGCGGCTCGGCATTGCGCAGCTGCCGGTAGATATATTGGATAGCCTCCTTTTCGGAGTTGGTGGTGTCCTTCTGGAGGGTGTTGAAGATGATGGCGTAGTCAGACGAGTTGGCCTCCTCCTTGTGGAGCAGGATGGTGTCAACGCCAGACTCGAGGATGAGGTCGATGCCATCCTCGTCGAGCTCCTTCTCGCGGTCGATGACCACCTCGTTGCGCTCGATGGAGACCATTTCACCGGTGTCCTCGTCGACGAAGTCCTCCACCCAGGTGCGGAGCACACGGGCGGCAAGCTTGCGGCCGAGGGCCCTCTTCAGGTTGGTCTTGTTGACCTTGACCTCCTCGGCCAGGTCGAAGATGTCGATGATGTCCTTGTCGGTCTCAAGGCCGATGGCACGCAGAAGAGTGGTCACGGGGAGTTTCTTCTTGCGGTCGATGTAGGCATACATGACATTGTTGATGTCAGTGGCAAACTCAATCCAAGAGCCGCGGAAGGGGATGATACGGGCCGAATAGAGCTTCGTGCCGTTTGAGTGGGTGCTCTGTCCGAAGAACACGCCGGGCGAACGGTGGAGCTGCGACACAACGACGCGTTCCGCGCCATTGATCACAAATGTGCCCTTCTCGGTCATGTAAGGAATCGGGCCGAGATAAACATCCTGGATTACCGTCGCGAAATCCTCGTGGTCGGGGTCGGTACAGTAGAGTTTCAGCTTTGCCTTGAGGGGCACGCTGTATGTGAGGCCGCGCTCCAGACACTCCTCGATGGTGTAACGGGGCGGGTCGATGTAATAGTCGAGGAATTCGAGTACGAAGTTGTTACGGGTGTCCGCGATGGGGAAATTCTCGGAGAACACCTTGTAGAGTCCCTCGTTGTTCCTTTTTTCGGGAGGGGTGTCGAGTTGCAGGAAGTCCTGGAACGACTTGAGCTGAACCTCGAGGAAATCAGGGTAAGGAAGCGGATTCTTTACCGAGGCAAAATTTACGCGGGGTTTTGCGGTGTTTGCTTGGGATAACATCTATGATATTGTTAAGGGAACTCGAAATGATATTTTATATGCAAGAGGGGATGCTCACGATACCGGCATCAACCACGAGGCTCCTACTCGTCAGACACACGTCACACGACTGATTATCAACCAAATAAAAATCGCGCAACATAAACCACGAGCCGCGGGGCAGCACTAAATAATCTTAAATAAGTATAAATATGTCAAATTAAAGACAAATTTAGTTAATACCGATTCCCCTCTTACACAAAAAGGTTAAGCGTCTGCCCTGCGGCAGACACTTAACCAAAACAGCCTGAGGGGTCAGGCGAAGTATTATTTCAGCTCTACTTCAGCGCCAGCCTCTTCGAGAGACTTCTTGAGGTTCTCGGCGTCAGCCTTGGGAAGACCTTCCTTGACAACGCTGGGTGCGCCGTCAACGATTTCCTTGGCTTCCTTGAGGCCCAGACCGGTCAGCTCCTTAACGAGCTTAACAACCTGAAGCTTGGCAGCACCGGCCGACTTGAGGACAACGTCGAAGTTGGTCTTCTCCTCAGCAGCGGGAGCACCGGCTGCGGGACCAGCGGCAACAGCTACGGCAGCAGCTGCGGGTTCGATGCCATATTCCTCCTTGAGGAGGGTAGCGAGTTCGTTTACTTCCTTTACGGTGAGGTTAACTAATTCTTCTGCAAGAGCTTTGATATCTGCCATTGTAGTATTGTTTTTTGAGTGTTTGCGTTTTGTTGAATGTGATTGTTGGCGAAGGCGCTTTTAGGCTTCCTTCTTGGAGAGGGTTTCGAGGATGCCGTGGATGGTATTTCCACCAGACTGAAGGGCGGAAATGACATTCTTGGCAGGCGACTGAAGCAGAGCCACAACGTCGGCGATGAGCTCGTTCTTGCTCTTGATATTGGCAAGGGTCTCAAGCTGGTCTTCACCAACATAGATTGTCTCTTCAACATAAGCGGCTTTCAGGCGGGGGAGAACGTCGTCTTTCTTGCGGAAGCTCTTGAGGAGCTTGGCAGGAGCGTTGCCGACGTTGGCACACATCAGCGAGCTTGCGCCCTTGAGGGCGGGATAAAGCTCCTCATAGTTTCCATCGAGAGTCTCCAGGGCCTTGTGGAGCAGAGTATTCTTTACAACCATCAGCTTGATGTCGTTCTTGAAGCACTCGCGACGAAGCGCGGAGGTCTTCTCGGCATCGAGTCCGGCGGTCTCTACCAGGTAGAAGCAACCGTATTCCTTGATGGTTTCTGCGATTTTCGATATGATGAGTCCTTTCTCTTCTTTTTTCATTGTCGTAGTCTTTTAGAGATTAGTCGTCAATGGTTTTAGAGTCGACTTTGATGCCGGGGCCCATTGTGCTCGAAACGTAGATACTCTTGATGTAAGTTCCCTTAGCGGTCGCAGGCTTGAGCTTGATCAGGGTGTTGATGAACTCCTTGGCATTGGCCTTCATCTGCTCGGGGGTGAAGGACACCTTGCCGATCGATGTGTGGACGATACCGTTCTTGTCAACCTTGAAGTCAATCTTACCTTTCTTGACCTCCTCAACGGCCTTGGCCACGTCGGGAGTCACAGTGCCGCTCTTGGGGTTAGGCATAAGGCCACGGGGACCGAGTACACGGCCGAGGGCACCTATCTTACCCATAATAGCGGGCTGGGTGATGATGACATCAATGTCGGTCCAACCACCTTTGATTTTCTCAATGTATTCATCGAGGCCGACGTAGTCAGCTCCCGCAGCCTTGGCTGCGCTCTCCTGGTCGGGAGCACAGAGCACGAGCACGCGAACCTGCTTGCCTGTTCCGTGGGGAAGTGTCACGACACCACGCACCATCTGGTTGGCCTTGCGGGGGTCAACACCCAGACGCACATCGATGTCGAACGAAGCGTCGAACTTGGCGTAGTTGGTTTCTTTTACCTTTACTGCGGCCTCAGCGAGCGAGTAGGCCTTCCCGGCTTCAATCTTCGATAAAGCTAACTTCTGATTCTTAGTAAGTTTTCCCATGTCAATTGAAGTTTATTAGTTGTTTTCGGGGAAAGCACCCTTTACGGTGATACCCATGCTCCTGGCAGTACCGGCAACCATCTTCATGGCCGAGTCAACGGTAAAACAGTTCAAATCGGGCATTTTGTCGGTAGCGATTTCCTTTACCTGATCCCAGGTCACCTCGGCCACCTTGTTACGGTTGGGCTGAGCCGAGCCTTTCTTTACCTTCGAAGCCTCGAGCAGCTGGATAGCCACGGGGGGAGTCTTCACGATAAAGTCGAAACTCTTGTCGGTGTAGTAAGTGATTACTACAGGCAGAACCTTACCGGCCTTATCCTGGGTGCGGGCATTGAATTGCTTGCAAAACTCCATGATGTTGATACCCTTGGAACCCAGGGCAGGACCTACTGGGGGCGAGGGATTGGCAGCACCACCTTTGATCTGCAATTTGATCTGTCCAGCAATTTCTTTTGCCATTGTGATTAAAGCTTTATTTATTTAACGAAATGCGCCTATCCGTTAGCGGGTCTGGGGATGCGTAACCAACCCTCGATACCCTCCGGCAAAGCGCCATACTTACAAAAACCTTCCTCTGACATCAGACCCACTGAGGGGGTCTTCAACCTCGGGGAAAGCAGGTCTCTTCACACAAACATTTCGCGCGGCGCCATCTTAATGGAATCCCCTCGGGGGAAACACTGGGATTGACTGAATCCGTGCGAACTATTTGAAAAATGATTGAGATTACTCTCTCTCGACCTGCGAGTTCTCAAGCTCAAGCGGCGTCTCGCGTCCGAAGATGCGAACCATTACCTTGAGCTTCTTCTTGTCGGGGAACACCTCGGTAATCTTTCCGTTGAACCCGTTGAAAGCGCCATAGTTGACCTTGACGGTCTCGCCGACCATATAGTCGTTAACGCCCTCCTCGAGGTTCTCGTTGATTTCGTCGGCTGTCCCGAGCATCCTCATCACCTCGCTCTCGCGCAACGGTTCGGGCTTGGCATCCTTGCCGCGTCCCTTAAGGAAGTCGATAACGTTGGTGGTGTTGGTCAGCTCGTGGACCACTTCTCCGATAAGCTCGGCCTCCACAAATACATATCCCGAGTAAAGGTTGCGTTCTTTGACAACCTTTTTCCCGTTCTTGACAGTGAGAACCTTCTCAGTAGGAATCAGCACCTGAAAGACGTGGTTGCCAAGGTCGGTGTTTTTGATGGCACCGTCAAGGAGTTCCTTGACCTTGGCTTCCTTCCCCGAGATGGCACGCAGAACGTACCAAGCCTTGCGGGGAGCCGAAGTCCTTGCGACTGCAGATTTTTCGGTATTCTTTTCAGACATTTCGACCAAACTAAAAAGGATTACTTATGAAGGCTGTAGATGAGGTGCATAAGATTCTCGACCACTTGATCCATGACTAATATTATCAGGGCGATAATAACGGAAGCAAGCATCACGATACAAGCGCTCTTAATCAGCTGCGTCTTAGTAGGCCAAGAAGTCTTATAACGAAGTTCGTCGTAAGACTCCTCTATGCTCGTAAGTAATTTCAATTTTTTCATTTGAGATCTTTTAGCACGGGTTGAGAGACTCGAACTCCCGACACCTGGTTTTGGAGACCAGTGCTCTACCAACTGAGCTAAACCCGTATGGAAGTCAAAGGCGCGGCTTTCCGGCGGACCTTCAATGGCGCGCCTTTGACTTTATGGTGACTTCCGGAGGGTCAGAAGACCCGGCGGGTGATTAGTCGAGGATTTCGGTAATCTGACCGGAACCTACGGTGCGGCCACCTTCGCGGATAGCGAAGCGGAGACCCTGGTCGCAAGCTACCGGAGTGATGAGCTCGACGATGATTTCCACGTGGTCACCAGGCATTACCATTTCTACACCTTCGGGGAGGGTGATTTCACCGGTCACGTCGAGGGTACGGATGTAGAACTGGGGACGGTAGTGGTTGTGGAAGGGAGTGTGACGACCGCCTTCTTCCTTCTTCAGGATGTAGACAGAAGCCTTGAACTTGGAGTGGGGCTTAACGACACCGGGGTGGCAGATAACCATACCGCGCTTGATGTCCTTCTTGTCGATACCACGGAGGAGGAGACCAACGTTGTCACCAGCTTCACCCTGATCGAGGAGCTTGCGGAACATCTCGACACCGGTTACGGTGGACTTCATATCTGCGCCGAGACCCATGATCTGAACTTCGTCGCCGACCTTCACGATACCGGTTTCGATACGACCGGTGGCAACAGTACCACGACCGGTGATCGAGAATACGTCCTCAACAGGCATCAGGAAGGGCTTGTCGATGTCGCGGGGAGGCAGGGGAATCCAGTTGTCAACAGCGTCCATCAGCTCAACAACCTTGGCTTCCCATTCGGGCTCACCGTTGAGAGCGCCGAGAGCGGAACCGCGGATGATGGGGGTTTCGTCGCCGTCGTATTCGTAGGCTGAGAGGAGTTCGCGCATTTCCATTTCAACGAGTTCGAGCATTTCCTCGTCGTCAACCATGTCGCACTTGTTGAGGAACACAACCAGACGGGGCACGTTCACCTGACGGGCGAGAAGGATGTGCTCGCGGGTCTGGGGCATGGGACCGTCGGTAGCGGCAACCACGATGATAGCACCGTCCATCTGGGCAGCACCGGTAACCATATTCTTCACGTAGTCAGCGTGACCCGGGCAGTCAACGTGAGCATAGTGACGGTTAGCGGTCTCGTACTCAACGTGAGCGGTGTTGATGGTGATACCACGCTCTTTCTCCTCGGGAGCGTTGTCGATCTGATCGAACGACTTAACCTCGGAGAGACCTTTCTTTGCGAGAACGGTTGTGATGGCAGCCGTCAGAGTAGTTTTACCGTGGTCAACGTGACCGATGGTACCGATGTTAACATGCGGTTTGGTTCTTTCGAATTTCTCTTTAGCCATAACTTGCTATAAATTATTTTTTTTGGTGATTAAAATCTGGGTGCGCGCCTTTCCGGAGGGGAAATTTAGCGCAGAAAGCCAACCGTCAGTTAGCTGTTCAGCCTTTCCGGAGGGAGAGGTGACCGCCGGACTACACCGAGCGGGACTGACAACGATTGGCAACTTTTCCGTCCGGCCCACTGTTGAAGAGAGAGCGAGGGAACGTCCGGGATTTTCAGCCGAATTGCCACGGAAATGACAGGCATCACCGGGGCTATCGGGTGTTAAGAGAGCCGATGACGGGATTTGAACCCGTGACCTCTTCCTTACCAAGGAAGTGCTCTACCACTGAGCTACATTGGCAAAATCACCTGAAGTCTACTTCAGTTCAGTCGAGAAGTTCTCGGCTTAGAGCGGAAGACGAGGCTCAAACTCGCGACCCTCAGCTTGGAAGGCTGATGCTCTATCAACTGAGCTACTTCCGCATAATTAATGTGGGCGAAGATGGATTCGAACCACCGAAGGTATAAACCAGCAGATTTACAGTCTGCCCCATTTGGCCACTCTGGTATTCGCCCTTGTATTTTAAGTAGAAGCCGATTTCTCCACTTCCTTCTTCTGAGCCTCTTGTCGGATTCGAACCAACGACCCCGAGATTACAAATCACGTGCTCTGGCCAACTGAGCTAAAGAGGCATTTTCAAAGTCCTAAATCTGAAACGGAGGAAATCTTAATTTCGCAAACGGCTTCTTAACGAGAGTTAAACCTTTCGAGAAGAGAAAGCGTTGTAACTTTAAGTTTTCAGCGGGGTTTCCGTCTCATTTGCGGTGCAAAGTTACGCACAGTTTTTGAATTGACAAAATATTTCAGCAAAAAAATTCAATATTTTTGCAAACTTTTTTCTTCGATACCCTCGCCAACGCCCCGCCAAACCCACTCATCCCCCTGCAAATCAATCCGTTTGCCGACACAACCACCAATAAGCCGCCAACTCCTCCGTCCGGCATTATTTTTCCCGGCCTGAGACCTCTCTCCGAAAACCGACATCAGACTGCGCAAACAATGAGAAAAAACCGTATATTTGCAGGTGAGGAACCTGCGTGTGGGAAACACCCCATTCCCGATTCCGCCACAACAAAGCCAACCAACCACATAGAAACCATATGAAAGATGAAATCAAGGGACGCATAGAAGCGTTCCGCGGAGAGATGAAGAAGGCAGGCACCGCAGCCGCCATCATCCCTCAGACAGATCCCCATCTCGGGGAATACATCGCCGACCACTGGCAAGTGCGCCGATGGCTCAGCGGCTTCACCGGCTCGGCCGGTACCCTGGTCATAACCGACAAAGAGGCCCTGCTCTGGACCGACTCGCGCTACTTCCTACAAGGGGCCGAGCAACTCGAAGGCTCAGGCATCTTGCTGATGAAAGAGGGACTGCCCGAAACGCCTTCCATCCCCCAATACCTTATAAGGCATCTTGTCAAAGGTGCCACAGTCGGCATCGACGGCCTGCTCTTCTCCTCCACCGAGGTTTCCGCCCTGCGCGCCTCCCTCGAGAAGCACGGACTCCGCCTCGACACCCATTTCGCCCCCGCAGACTCCATATGGGCCGACCGCCCGGCGCTCCCCTCCGCCCCGCTTTTCCTCCATGACGAGAAATATGCCGGCAAGAGCGCCACAGACAAAATTCGCGACATCCTCGCCCAGACAAAGGAACAAGGCGCGCAGGCCATCCTCGTGTCTGACCTGGCCGAACTCGCCTGGGTGCTCAACATCCGCTCGACCGATGTCAGCTGCAACCCCGTGGCAACAGGATTCCTATACCTCTCCCCCACCCAGTCGGTGCTTTTCATCAAGGAAGAAAAGCTCACCCCTGAGGTCTCAGACGCCCTGAAAGCCGCCAACGTCAAGACCGCCGGCTACACCACCATCCTCCACTTCCTTGAATCCCTGCCGGAATCGGCGACCGTATTGTACGAGGCCCCGCGCACCGCCGCGCGTCTCGTCGACGCGCTGGGAGCAAGGGCCATAGCCGGAGCCTCCCTCATCCCGATGATGAAATCGGTGAAAAACAACGTGCAGATCGCAGGAATCCGCAACGCGATGGAGAAAGACGGGGCGGCCCTCGTCGGCGCGTTCATGGAAATCGAGCGCAGGCTCAAAGAGGGGGTTACCCTGACCGAGATAGATGTGGCCGACATCCTGACCGAACACCGCTCGAAGCAGGATCTTTACGCCGGCGAGTCGTTTGAGACCATCGCCGGATACGGCCCTCACGGGGCGATAGTCCACTACTCCGCGACCCCCGAGTCATCCTCAACCATCAGGCCCGAGGGGCTGCTGCTCATCGACTCCGGCGCCCAGTACCTCGACGGCACCACCGACATCACCCGCACAATCGCCGTCGGCACCCCCACAGATGAGGAACGCCACGACTTCACCCTTGTGATGAAAGGCCATATCGCCCTGGCCACCGCCATCTATCCCGAAGGGACCCGTGGCGACCAGCTTGACGCGCTCGCACGCCAGTTCCTTTGGAAAGAGGGGCTGAGCTACCTCCACGGCACCGGCCACGGCGTTGGCCATTTCCTCAACGTCCACGAAGGCCCGCAGAGCATCCGCCTCAACCATGTCCCCGTGGCCCTGCGACCTGGCATGCTGACCTCCAACGAGCCCGGTCTCTACCGCGCCGGCATCCACGGCATCCGCTGCGAGAATCTCGTGCTGACCGTCGACGCGTTCACAACCGAGTTCGGCCGCTTCTATCGCTTCGAACCGATGACCCTCTTCCCCTGGGACCTCAGCCTCTTCGACACCGCCATCATGACCCAGGAGGAAATCAACTGGGTAAACGGCTACCACGATGAGGTCTATCGCCGCCTCTCGCCGCGCCTCGACGAGGCCCAGAAGGCATGGCTGCGCGAAAAAACCAGCGAACTCAAGAAATAACGCAACCAATAGAAATGGCACTCATACTTCCCCTGCGCGGCTTCACCCCCAAAATCGGCCGCGACTGCTTCCTGGCCGAGAACGCCACCGTCGTCGGCGACGTCGAGATGGGCGATGAATGCTCGGTATGGTTCAACACCGTGTTGCGCGGTGATGTCAACTCCATACGTATCGGCAACCGTGTCAACATCCAGGACGGCTCGGTACTCCACACCCTCTACCAGAAATCCACCATCGAAATCGGCAACGATGTCTCAATCGGCCACAACGTGACCCTCCACGGCTGCAAAATCCGCGATTTCGCCCTCATAGGGATGGGGGCCACCGTAATGGATGAGGCAGAGGTCGGCGAGGGCGCGCTCGTCGCCGCCGGTTCAGTCGTGCTGTCGAAGACAAAAATCGGCCCACACGAAATGTGGGCCGGCGCTCCGGCTAAATTCGTCAAGATGATGGAGCCTGAGAAGTCCAAGGAGCTGAACGAGAAAATCGCCCGCAACTACCTCTTCTACTCCAAATGGTACACCGACCCCGACAACGCCCCCCTCTGACGAAGGGCTGCATCAGGAGGGGATGAAGTCCATCGCCTCCTCTGAAAACCTCACCGGGCGCCCGCGGAACAAGCTTCCGAGGGCGTCTGATTTTATCAGGCTGTCGGGCGAACCGTCGACCAGCGTGCGGCCAACACCACTGTCGGAAATCAGCCAGAGACGCTGCGAAAGACGCAGGGCCGAACCGACATCGTGGGACGACAGGATGACCGCCTTCCCCTCCTCGCGGGCAAGGCGCGACAGCAACTGCATCGTCTCCAGGCGGGAGGCCACATCGAGGAAAGCCGTAGGCTCGTCGAGCACCATCAGCGGGGTCTCCTGGGCGAGTGCCCGGGCAATCATCACCTTCTGACGCTCGCCGTCGGAGAGCGACGCGACCTGCCTCTGCGCGAACCCCTCCATACCGACCGCCGCCATCGCCAGTCCGACAACCTCCCTGTCATGCCGCGAGAGCCGGCCGAAGAATCCGGTATGGGGCTGACGGCCCAGCGCGACAAGTTCGGCCACAGTCAAAGCACCGGCCAGTTCACGGCCCGTGCTGACAATGCTCACCAACCTGGCAAGTTCGCGCGGAGGGATTTCAGACAGCGACCGACCGGCTACCTCCACCAAGCCTCTCATCGGGGCGAGGCGGCCGGTGACACATCTGAGCAAGGTCGACTTCCCGGCACCATTGGCCCCGAGCAAGGTGACAAGCTCACCCCGCGACACCCGCAGGCTGACACCATCATACAGCGGCGCCGAGCCATAGCCGACAGCCACATCCTCAAGTCGAAGCACTGTATCGTTCATCGGAAATAACTGATTTTGTCGCGGTTAACTATCACATACATTATCACGGGCACGGAGAGCAAAGGGGTGATGGCGTTGACAGGCAGCACTCCCCCGTTGCCGGCGAATATCGACAGACAGGCGCAGAGGAGTCCCGAGAAGCCACCCCACAGGGCCGTGGCGGGCAACAGGCGGTTATGGTTGGAGGTGGCCAGGGTGAGCCTGGCGACATGGGGCATCACCAGTCCAAGGAACCCCACAGGGCCGCAGAAAGCTGTCACGACGGCGGTCAGCACCCCCGACAGGAGCAGCAGGCGGTTGCGCGTCGCCGAAAGGCTCACCCCCATCGACTCGGCGTAATCAGCCCCGAGCAACAGAGCGTTGAGCGGTTTCACCATCAGCAACGTGGCTGCCACCGTCAGTAGAATCAGCGGCCCGAAGACAGCGAGGTCGGCAAGCGTCACCCCCGAGAAGCTGCCCAGTCCCCAGATGACGAAGGAATGCACCCCCTCCTCGGTTGCATAAAAATTAAGTATCGATATGGCAGAAGAGGCGAGATAGCCAAGCAAAATGCCGACAATCAGCAACATCGCGTTGCCCCTCACAAGCCGCGAGAACAGCAGCAGCAACAGCAGCATAACCGCCGATCCGGCCACAGCCCCCACCAACGCACCGGCGTAATGGGCCACCCCGACGGCCGAACCGCCACCAAGCAGCAGCATCATCACCGCCACCCCGAGCGACGCCCCGGTTGACACCCCGAGTATCGACGGGCCTGCCAGAGGATTGTTAAATGTGGTCTGCAGCAACAACCCCGCCACAGCCAACGCCATGCCCGAGAGGAACGCGCAGCAGGCCATGGGGAGGCGCAGGTTGACGACAATCAATGAAGCGGCGGGATTGGCCGGGACTCCGCCGGTCAGCGCCTGCCACACATCTCCGGCAGGCAAATCGACCGTGCCGAAAAACAGCAGCGCGACAAACATCACCACCGTAGCCGCCCCAACAGGCAGCAACACCCGGGCCATTCGCCCTGCGGCGACCTGGTCAACAGAACACATGCAGTCAGTCATTTTCCCAGAATATCAAGATTTTGGCCACATCCTGCGGCGCGACCCTTACTGCCGCCATCCTCGGCAACGGGGAGACATCGTCGTAACACATCACCCCAAGGGCGGCAGTGTCGGCGATCCGGCCTTCCCGGTCATAGACCGCATAAAACAATGCTCCGGTCGCATCAGGGTCGACACGCGACAGTTCGGCTGTAAGCCTGAAATCGAATTTCCCGACCCCGACACAAGCCGGATGTGAGACCTTCATCCCCAGCCTGCGCTCATTGTCGCGGTTGACCTCCACCAGGGAGGTAAGAAAACGGCACTTCTCCTCCTCGCTCCATCGTGAATCAAACGGCGGCACTTGCGCGACGGCCCCATAGACCGCCTGCGGCTCCTCAGCCCTGTCGCCATTGCCGGAATCCTCAGAGCCAACCACCGGAGTAACAGGGGCCTCCGCAATCAACCCCGCCGCGTAGCCGAAACACCTGAACAGATATACACAGCAATCTCGCCTGAAACCTGTAAGGCGCATAAAATCAACGGCCAGCCTGTCAATCTCAACCAGCGACTCTGCCGACATCACAGGGCGCAGAAACCCCGACGCGGGCAACGCCTGCATCATATATTGGAGAGGAGGGAACTCTCCGAATCCCCCCTCGCGGTTGATGGCCACCAGCATTTCAGGAAAACTGAAAAATCCCCGTGCCATAAGCCGCTTCAACGTCTCGGGAAATGAAATCATACACCTTATTCAATAAATAATAATGCCTAAATTACAACGCGCAAATATACACAATTCAATCAAAAAAGGCAACCATTCTTTTTTAACCACACAAACATCAGGATTCCTTTTTATAATTTAAATCGATTCAAAGATTGCTATTCATAATTTTTCTCATCATTATACAAACCCCATTCCATCTTTTTGTGTTTATTAATTAAATTCACATAGTCAAAAAAATGTGATAATCCCAGTTAACCATCCGCTTATAATTCAACTATTATGGAACATTTCAAACGGCCGAAATTCGTGGAGTCCATCGCTGGCAAAATAATGATGGGACTTCTTGTCGCGGGGTTGTTGGTCGGCATTTTTCTGCCGGTCACTCCCGACCAGTCGCTGACATACTGGACGATACTGGAAATAATAGCGGGGGCAATACTGCTGGTTTTCATCGTAGCCGGCATAGTGGAAAAATGCTGGGCATTCACCGCCAGTGTCGGCATCGTCCTCGTCTTGATTCTGATGACTTTCTTCAAGGTCATACTTCCTAACATCAGGTAGGGGAAGAGCGGAATGCCCGCTACAGCCCTCCGCCGCGACAGAGAGGATGAAAAATAAGCAACGCCCGTCAACTCAATGAAGCTGACGGGCGCTGTTTGTAGTTGGTGACGGCAATAATCCTCGTCAACGGGGATTACTTGCGGATACCGAGCTCCTTCTGGGCGATGATGGCGCGGTAGCGGGTGATGTCCTTCTTGATCAGGTAATCAAGCAGGCGACGGCGCTTGCCGACGAGGGCCTTGAGGGCACGGGCAGTTGTATGATCTTTGTGATTTGACTTAAGGTGGTTAGTCAAATGAGCAATACGGACCGAGAACAATGCAATCTGGGCTTCAGGAGAGCCAGTGTCAGTCTTACCCTTACCGTATTTCTCGAAGATCTCGATTTTTTCGTCAGAATTCAGATGCATTCTTTCAGAGATGTTTGAGAAGTGAGTAATAAAATATGTAAAGCGGCTGCAAAGTTAAGGATTTTTCCGGAAACCGCAAAGCGGCGGACTCGGAATTTTCACAAATCGCTCAACCACGCAGTTTGAACGCGTAAAAGCCGGGGGAGGCAACTGCCTTTATCAAGCGGCAATGACCAATCAATCGTCGAGGGCGAGACGCTCCTTGGCGGGGTTGCGGTAGTGAATCTTACCCTCGATATACTCCTGTGTGGCAATCAGGGTAGGTTTGGGGAGCTTCTCGTAGTAGCGGGAAATCTCAATCTGCTCGCGGTTCTCGGAAATCTCCTCGAGGTTGTCATTGAGCGAGGCGAATTCCTGGAGTTTCTTGTCGAGTTCGTGCTTCATCTCGCCGGCAATCTGGTTTGCGCGCTTTGCGATGATGCTGACGGTCTCGTAGACATTGCCGGTATCCTTGCAGAGATCCATCATGTCACGGGTGACGGTGTTGAGCGGGGCGTTTGTCTTCTTGTAGTCCATTTATGTTATGGTGTTTTGTTTTTCTTTATGCGGTAATCGGCCCTGTGTCAGTCCTTGACATATTTCCGGGCGATTTTGAGGATGTTCTCAGCCTCGGAGAGGTTTTTGGAGTCAGGGTAATTGTTTGTGAACGAGTAATACTCGTCGATCACGTCGCGGAAACGGTCGGCTTTCTTCTCCTCCACCGACAGGACTGCCTCCTGATACTTCGCTTTCAGCACGAGCATTTCGAGGTCTTCCTTGTATTTTGAGTACGGGTATTCCTTGATGGCGTTGTGGGCTGTCACAATGCAGCTCTCATAGTTGTTGCCCAGGTAAGTGCCGAGGTTGTAGTAAAGCTGGGCGTTCTGCAGCTCCTTGAGCGTCAGCTTGTCTTGCAGCTCGAAGATGGCGTTCTGGGCGAGCGAGACCTTGTCGGAGCGGGGAAAGAAGTCAAGAAATCCCTGAAGCTCCTCGATGGCCTTGATTGTCTCCGACTGGTCGAGCTGGGCCTCGGGAGAATCGAGGTAATATGAGTATCCGGCGTAATAACGCGCGGGCTCGGCATACTTCCCTTTGGGGAAACGCTGGTAATACGCCTTGAAATAAGAGGCCGCGTCGGGATATTCCTTGTTCTCATAATGGCTCATCGCCAGCAGGTAGAGCGACTCCTCGGCCTTGTCGGAACCTTTGAAGACGGTCACGACATCTTTCAGCAGGGTGTAGCTCTGCACATATTTCTTCTGCTCGAACGCGCGCTTGGCGTATTCAAACTTGTAGTTGGCGTCATTGCTCTTGAGGACCCTCTGGTATTCCCCGCACGACGACAGGGACACCGCGGCAATCACAGCCGCCGCAAGCCACAAGATGAGTTTCTGAACCATATGTTACTTTATAATGAGTCTCGTTGTGAACATCCCCATCCCTCCTTGCTCCGGAGAGATGACAAAACCGCGCCTGAAACCGGCCTGCAGCCGGGGCGCCTGTTTCGAGCGGCAAAGTTAGCCATTTTTTCCGGATTTTCAGACACTCCCACGGTTATTTTTCACCACAATATGTAAAAAGAGGCGTGAAAACACAGCAAAAAGGAGGGCATTTTTGATGCCCTCCCCTTTTATCTTGCCGAATTCGACTTGCGGCCGCGTCATCTGACCGCCACCTTGCTGACAGTCCCATCCTGGCTGCGCACGACGTAAACACCCGAGGAAAGCCCGGTTGAAGCCATCCGAATGCCGGACATGGAGAACACCTCGACAGGGCTTCCGTCCCGCGAGAAAATCTCACCTTGGGAAACCACTATTCCATCCTCCGCATCATCCGACGGGAGCGACACACCCGAGAACTCCATTTCAAAGAGGTTGCCCATCATGTCAAACGCCTCCCAGGAACGATGCACGTCATAGCTATATCTCGTGTCCACAGGCACAATTGGTGTGACCATAAACGAACGCCAACAAAAAGCCACCAATTTCGATTTAAATCACACTGTAAAAAAACTGATTGTGCTATAAGACTCTTTTTATACAGGAAGGATTGACTTCGCTTATTTTTGCAAAAACTTATAAGATTTAAAATTTGCAAAAATTCCTAAAATAATTTTTCATTTTTTCTTTCGGAGTATTTTCGTTATTTTTGCGGTTTGAAACGGGACGCGCACCGCATTGCGCGCCTCCCCCGCACAAACCGTCCATACAATGAACAACAGAGAGGAACACAATCAATATAGAGACAACAGCCGCGGCCAACGCCGTGACATAGACTTTCCGGAAGGAGAACAGGGCGGCTACGCGGCAGACAGCCGCGGCGGCCAGTATCCCGACGACGAGTATTATCCCGACGAGGAATACTATCCCGAGGATGGCTATTATTCCGAGGAGGAATATGACCGGGAGGGCAATCCATATTATCCCGAGGAGAGCCCAGACCATTACCCTGAGGATGACCGCGGCTATTACACCGAACAGTACCCGCGCGACGACCGCCAGCCCCGACGGCCCGCGAGACCACCAAGGGATGATGCCCGCGACGGCTACAGGGCAGGATACCGTGACGGATTCCGCGACAACCAGCCCCGGCAAGGCGGACGCGGCCTGAACAACTACGGCAACGACGATTACGACCATATGGAGGGGAAAAACAAAGAAAGCTTCCGCAAACGTCATCCGGTGATGATGAACCTGCTTTACGCGGTGGCAGCCACCGTGTTGGCCATCTGGATGGCCCTGTGGTTTCTTGACTTCTGGACATTCCACGGCCAGGAGCGCGCGGTGCCCGACGTGAAAGGGCAAAGCTTCGACATGGCGCGCGGCAACATATCCCGCGCGGGCTTGAAGGCGGTGGTGACCGACTCGGTGTATGACAGCTACGCCCGTCCAGGCACGGTGGTTGACCAAAGCCCCATCCCCCTGGCCAAAATCAAACGTGGCGGCACGGTCTACCTCACCCTGGTGGCCTACACCCCCAAGATGGTGACCATACCCGACTTCTATGATGTCTCCGAACGCCAGGCCCGCTCGATGCTCGAAGGGCTGGGAATCACGCAGGTGATGACCGTCAGCGTACCGTCGGAATACTCAGGGCTCGTGCTTGGCGCCAGGTTCAACGGTGTCTCGCTGCGGCCCGGGGCAAAGGTGCCCATCTCCGCCGTGATTACCCTCGAGGTCGGCGGAGGCAGGGGCGACACCTACTACCCCACCGAGGAGATTGTCGACACCGCAGCCATCGAGCAGACCATCGAAGCACTGAACATCGACTGACCTATGACCGACAACAAAGAAAACATACCGGCCGACCGCGCCACCGCCACAGACGTGGCTGACACAGCCGCGCGCATCCATGACAGCCGCCCCGAAGCAGACAGCGTCGAGCTGGCCGACATGGAGGAGGAGGACGACGATGCCGCCGGGCCGGATAGCGGGAATGATCTCTACGAGCATTTCCGGTTTATAGCCGACCAGGGGCAACAGCTGCTGAGGGTAGACAAATTCCTGGTCGACCATATGCAGAAAGCCTCGCGCAACCGCATCCAGCAGGCAGCCGAGGCGGGGTGCATACTGGTCAACGGCAAGGCAGTGAAATCCAACTACCGCGTCAAGCCGCGCGATGTGGTGTCGGTGGTGATGGACCGTCCGCGCTACGAGATGGAAATCACCCCGGAAGACATCCCGCTCGACATCGTGTATGAAGACCAGGACCTGCTGGTGGTAAACAAGCCAGCCGGACTGGTGGTGCATCCCGGCCATGGCAACTGGACCGGCACGCTGGTCAACGCGCTCGCGTGGCATCTGCGCGACAATCCCGACTATGACGTGAACGACCCCCGACTCGGGCTGGTACACCGCATCGACAAAGACACCTCAGGCCTGCTCGTGGTCGCCAAGACCCCCGACGCGAAGACCCATCTCGGCAAACAGTTTTTCAACAAGACCACCAAACGCGAATACCGCGCACTGGTCTGGGGCATCCCCTCCCCCGCCGCCGGCCGCATCGAGGGGAACATAGGCAGGTCGCTGAAAGACAGGCTCCAGATGGCCGTCTACCCCGCCGACTCTGAGCTGGGCAAGCATGCCGTGACCCATTACGAGGTGTTGGAGACATTTGGCCATGTATCGCTGGTAAAATGTGTGCTTGAGACCGGACGCACCCATCAGATACGTGTCCACATGCGCCACATCGGCCATCCGCTTTTCAATGATGCCCGATATGGCGGCGACCAGATATTGCGCGGCACCACGGCGGCATCTTACCGGCAGTTTGTAAACAACTGTTTCTCGACATGCCCTCGACAGGCGCTCCACGCCCGCACCCTCGGCTTCACCCATCCCCGCACAGGCGAAGAGATGTTTTTCTCCGCCCCCATCCCCCCAGACATGGAACAGCTTCTCGAGCGCTGGCGCACCTACGCCTCCGCCGCCCGATAACGCAACCATCCTAAATTCACCAGACACCCCAAACCTCCTGACCAAGATGAACAACAACAACCAGCAGCCAGGCGCTCCGGGCCATCAGCCCCCATATCAAGGGCAACAGCCTTACCAGCTGCCACCTTATCAGCAACCATATCAGGGGCAGCCTTACCAGCAACAGCCCCCATATCAACAGCCGTATCAGCAACCACCATACCAGCAGCCCTACCCGCCGCAGCAAATCATCATCAACCACCCCCCGGTGAAGAAAAACGGCATCGGCACAGCCGGATTCATCCTGGCCCTGCTCTCACTGGTGCTTTGCTGGACACCGGTCCTCGGCTTCATCCTGTGGTTGCTCGGCACCATCTTCTCTGTGATAGGACTGTTCAAGGCACCGCGCGGCCTCGCCATAGCCGGGACCGTCATCTCATTCATCGGAATCATCGCTCTTATACTCTTTTTCGTAGCCGTGATTGGCCTGAGCCATGGCTTCCCTGTGATTTCCTCTTGATTGCCTGCGCCCGTAAACACCCCTTATACCATAATAATTGGGGCATATAAAAAAATGAAACCGGACTCGATTCACATCGAATCCGGCTCCTTCCTTATTGGCATTTGTAATATTGTCAGTATTGAAATGACTTGTATGTTAATAATTTAACACATCGCAATATGAAACAAACAATGTACCAAACAAATTCATCACATTAATTCAAAATTCTAAATCTATGTAGGTGCAATCAGTATTCTCTAAATAGGTGCAATCAGCTAAATTAATCGGTGCAATCAGTATTCTCTTTCACTAATGATGTCACAAAGTTACAAGAGAATCGCGACATCCTCATCATATTTTTGGTTAATTATTGTTAATACAACTGTTTATTCGTTCTCGATTTTACCATCTTGTTACAAACTCGTTGAGACTCAAAGGGGAACAGATTTCCTGTTTTTTTCGTAATTTTGCACCAGGAATCCGGGGTAACAAACCCATCCACCCGCCACCACATATGACCAATAGAAGAACAAACCTCATAGAGTCGCCGACCGGACGGGTCAGGCAATACATGCGTGACAACGGAATGGGCTGGCTGCTGACAGGACATCCCCGAGTCGGGATAGCTTGCAGCGGAGGCGCTGACTCGATGACCCTGCTGCATACCGCCATAGACCTGGGATGGGAACCGGTAGCCCTCCACTGCAATTTCGGCCTGCGCGGGGAGGAGAGCGAACGAGACGAGGCTTTCGTGTCAGACGCGTGCGCCAAAGCGGGAGTGGAATTGCACAAGATCCGTTTCGATGTGGACGGTCGGATGAAAGAGACAGGGGAATCAGTAGAGATGGCCTGCCGGGCGCTCCGTTATGAATGGTTTCAGGAAATCGCCGGCACGATGAGGCTTGAGGCAGTCGCGACGGGCCATCACGGAGACGACAATGTCGAGACCTTCCTGCTCAACACCATTAGAGGCTGCGGCACCGGCGGTGCGAAAGGCATACCTCCACGCAGGGGCATATTCATACGCCCGTTGCTTTGCCTTACCAGGCAGCAAATACTTCTATTCCTTGAAATGAAAGGGCTGGAGCATGTCACCGACTCCACCAACCACTCCAACGATTTCAGCCGCAACAAGATACGCAACATCATATTGCCCGCCCTCGAGGAATGCTTCCCCGGAGCGAGCAGCCGTATAGACACCACTGCCGCGAACATCGCCCGCGACAACCGCCTGCTGCGATGCCTGGTTGAGGAGAAAAAGCTTGCATACACCCGCCCTGACGGGGCGATAAACGCCGCGCTCATACTGGAGAGGGAGCATGCCCCGGAGGAGCTGCTGTATCATATCCTGGAAGGCGACCTCTGCCTCAACGCCATCCGCATGATCCATGACAACATCCAATCGAGTGGAAAATTCCATACCGGGAGGAGCGGACGCCACTACCTTCTCGACAGGGGGATGCTGATTCCCGCCGGACAATCCGCCACGCTCATGGAATCACCACTGACAATCGACAAGTCGCTCCTGATCAGCGACGGAGAGGTCTACACGGAAATCCCGGGGGGAAAGCTGATACTCCACGCCCGGCTGATTCCCCGAAGCGGATTCTCGCCGCGCCGCGACCCCGCCTTCGCCTGGTTCTCCCCCAAGGCCCTCGACAGCGGCGACCTGACCGTGCGCCGCCCACGCACCGGCGACCGCATGAGGCCATTCGGCATGAAAGGGAGCCGCCTGCTGAGCGACATCTTCTCCGACGGAAAACTGTCGGTGCTTGAAAAAGAGCGGCAGACTGTGGTGTGCCTGGGGGACACGGTGGTGTGGCTTCCGGGGCTGAAAAACTCATCACATTACCCGGTTAAGCCTTCGGATGAAAACATTCTGGAACTTCATATGCTGAATGTCATGAAAATATTGTAACTTTGCGTGTTTACACGACACGACTTTACTGACAATGCCATCATACAACGAATACAGACAGGATTCCCGCCGGGACCGCGCATCAGGCGCCTCCCCCCTCTCCCCTTCCGAAAAACGCCGCCGGCGCAACCGGAAAGCAATCGGATGGATATGGAAGACATTCGCCATCGGCCTGGTCGCCGTCTTGCTGCTCTTCACACTCATATACAACGGTTGGATAGGCTACATGCCCCCAATCGAGGAGCTGCAGAACCCCAATGACAAATTCGCCACGGTCATCTACTCGGCCGACGGCGAGGAGATGGGCCGTTATTACCGCAACTCCGGCAACCGCGTCTACGCCGATTACTCCGAAATTTCGCCGTATATCATCGACGCGCTCATATCCACCGAAGACTCCCGCTTCAAAGACCACTCGGGCATAGACCTCAGGGCCATGGCGCGAGTAGTGGTAAAGACCTTGCTCCTGCGGCAGAAAAACGCCGGCGGCGGCTCCACCATCACCCAGCAGCTGGCCAAACAGCTCTACTCTCCCGAGACCGAGAACCTGTTTGACCGCGCGCTGCAGAAACCCATCGAGTGGATGATCGCCGTCAAGCTCGAGCGCTATTACTCAAAGGATGAGATAATAAAGATGTATCTCAACCAGTTTGACTTCCTCTACAACGCCGTCGGCATCAAGTCGGCCGCATATGTCTATTTCGGCAAGCAGCCCAAAGAGCTGACAATCGAAGAGGCGGCAACACTGGTTGGCATGGTGAAGAATCCGGCCTACTACAACCCTGTACGTCATCCCGAGCGCACCCGCGAACGCCGCAATGTGGTGCTGGAGCAGATGTACAAGAATGACAAAATCACCAAGGCCGAGCTTGACTCACTCAAGCAGCTGCCGCTGACGCTCCACTTCAACCGCGTAGACCACAAGGAGGGTCTCGCGCCATATTTCCGCGAGGAGCTGCGCCGCATACTGACAGCCAAGAAGCCCGAACTGGCCAACTACCGCGGGTGGGAGAAACAGAAATACATCGACGACTCCATTGCCTGGGAGACAAATCCCCTCTTCGGATGGATCGAGAAGAACCCCAAGCCCGACGGCACCAAATATGACCTGTACACCGACGGCCTGAAGATACACACCACGATAGACTCCCGTATGCAGCGTTATGCCGAAGAGGCCGTGCAGGAACACATGTCGTCGCTGCAGGCGGCTTTCTTCAGGGAGAAACGCGGGTCGCGCAACGCCCCATACACCTCCAACGGCGAGGAACTTGGCAAGGTCTCGGTGGCTTCGCTCATCAACAAGGCCATAAAGCAGACCGACCGATACCGGGTGATGAAGAAGGCCGGAGCCTCGGAGGAGGAAATCTCGCAGGCGTTCAACACCCCCCGCGAGATGAATGTCTTCTCATACCACGGGGTGGTGGACACGGTCATGACCCCGCGCGACTCGCTTATCTACCAGAAGCATTTCCTGCGCACAGGTTTCATGTCGATGGACCCCCGCAACGGCTATGTCAAGGCATATGTAGGCGGCCCGAATTTCTCCTTCTTCCAGTATGACATGGTCGCCACCGGGCGACGCCAGATTGGCTCGACCATCAAACCATTCCTCTACACATACGCGATGGAGGAGGGATTCACCCCCTGTGACCGCATGCTCAACGCCCAGCCGGTAATCATCGACGAGAGCGGACGCCCCTGGGCACCGCGCAACTCGGGCCACGCGCGCGTCGGGGAGATGGTCGACCTCAGATGGGCACTCACCTACTCCAACAACTGGATTTCGGCGCGCCTCATGGAGCAGCTGTCTCCGCAGACACTCGTGAGAAACATGCACAACTTCGGCATCACCAATACCCTCACCCCGGTGATGTCGATATGCCTCGGGTCATGCGAGGTCTCCATCCGCGAGATGGTAGGGGCCTACACCGCATATGCCAACAACGGCATGAGGGCAGATCCGCTGTATGTGACATCGATTTCCGATGCCAACGGCAATGTCATATCCGAGTTCTCCACCCGCCACACCGAGGTGATTTCAGAGGCGGCCTACGCCAAAATCCTCTCCATGCTGCTCAATGTCGTAGACTCCGGAACGGCCAACCGCCTGCGCCGCCCCCCTTACAACATCACTGCCGAGATGGGAGGCAAGACCGGCACCACCAACTACAACTCCGACGCGTGGTTCATGGCCTTCTCTCCCGAGCTGGTCAACGGCGCGTGGGTAGGTGGCGAGGAACGCTTCATCCACTTCAACTCGATGGCCAGCGGCCAGGGCGCGGCGGCGGCCCTCCCGATTGTGGGCCTATACCTGCGCAAGGTCTATGCCGACAACCGCCTGCCTTACAGCCAGAACACACGTTTCGAGACCGACTTCTCGCAGGTTTGCGACAAGGAGTTCTATGACTATGTGGAGGAGTCTTATGACGCAGAGGAGACCATTTCAGACATCTTCGACTGACATTGCCAGAAGATAGCTCTCGCCTATGTGAGACACCCATAAAAAACCATTAAAAAATCCCGTCGCGGTCATTGGCCGCAACGGGATTTTTCGTAACTTTGCGCCATCTTTTAGGTTTCACAGTTAACGGCCACAGGCAGACAAGGTTGTCACATATGCTTATCTCATTGGTTGCCAGCGGCCAACAGACTATTTGTTTTCGATATGGGAGGTTTCTTCGGTGCCGCAATGGCAAAGCCGTGTGTCAATGACCTTTTTTACGGCACTGACTACAACTCACACCTCGGCACCAAACGTGCCGGCATGGTGACTTTCGACCCCGAGGAGGGTTTCAACCGCAAAATCCACAAACTTGAACGCGACTATTTCCGCTCGAAATTCGAGGATGAACTCGATTCGTTTGTCGGGAACCAGGGTATCGGCGTGATCAGCGACACCGACCCGCAGCCGATCATCGTCAACTCCCATCTGGGGCGTTACGCCGTGGTCACCGTCGCTAAAATCAACAACCTGCGTGAAATCGCCGACGAGCTGATTGCCGAGGGGCATCATTTCAGCGAGCTGTCGGCCAACAAAATCAACCAGACCGAGCTTGTGGCCCTGCTCATCAACATGGGCAAGGATTTCGTGGACGGCATAAACCTCGTCTACCGCAAAATCAAAGGCTCATGCTCGATGTTAATCCTGACCGAAGACGGCATCATCGCCGCCCGCGACTATCTTGGCCGCACACCTATAATAATAGGCCACAAACCGGGCGCCTACGCCGCGACCTCCGAGACCTCGGCATTCCCCAACCTCGACTATGAGGTGGTGCGCGACCTCGGTCCCGGCGAAATCGTCAGGCTGCGCCCCGACTCACTGGAGCAGCTGCAGGCCCCTGGACACCGCGAGCAGATATGCTCGTTCCTATGGGTCTATTACGGGTTCCCCGCGAGCGACTACCTCGGCATCAACACCGAGGCCATGCGCGAGGCCGGCGGCAAGACGATGGGCGAGAAAGACCCCACGGAGGCCGACTGTGTATGCGGCATCCCCGACTCCGGCGTGGGCCACGCCCTTGGTTACGCCGAGGGGCGCGGCATCCCCTACCAGCGCGCGGTGTTGAAATACACCCCCACATGGCCCCGCTCGTTCACCCCCGGCAACCAGTCGCGCCGCGACCTCGTCGCCAAGATGAAGCTCATCCCCAACCGCGCCATCCTCAACGGCAAGCGAGTGGTGTTCTGTGACGACTCCATAGTACGCGGCACCCAGCTGCGCGACAATGTGCGCACCTTCTTCGGCTGTGGCGCGAAAGAGGTCCACGCCCGCATCTCATGTCCGCCTCTGGTTTACGGCTGTCCCTTCATCGGCTTCACCTCCTCAAAGAGCGATATGGAGCTTATCACCCGCCAGATAATCAAAGACTTCGAAGGTGACGACAAGGCAAACCTCGAACTTTACGCCACCGCCGGCACTCCGCAGTATGAACGCATGGTGGAGGAAATCGCCCGTCGTCTGGGCCTTTCGACCCTCCGTTTCAGCAAGCTTGATGACATGGTGAAGAGCATCGGGCTGCCCAAATGCCGTGTCTGCACCCACTGTTTCGACGGCTCAGGCAGCCATCCCGACGAGGCCTACCGCGCCGACCACCAGGAAGAAGAATAACCACCCCTCGGTTTCAACTGACAACAGACATCACGGATTCCACAGGAAGGTCATTTTGACGGCTTTTCTGTGGAATCCGCCTGTTTAACGGTATGGCACGGCAGGCCGACAGAAACAATGGCAGAAGAGCTATGACCTCTCATCCTGGGTATTGAACGAGACGAGAATTTTCCCGATTTTCGCTCCGGTCATTTCGGCAATTTCAAACATGACGCCATTCCACTCATACTGTTCGCCAGCCACAGGGATGTGTTTCAGTTCCTCAAGCATAAACCCTCCCAGAGTGGAATATGGGGCTGGATGATAGAGGTCTTCACACTCGAAATGAGTCAGAAAATCATAAAAGGATATGCCGGCATCGACCAGCCAGCGACCTGGCACGCCGGAGGGGGATATCATCTCCGAGGCCCCGACCTGCGGCAACTCACCGACAAGACCGTCAAGCACATCGCCGGGGGTGACCACACCTGAAATGTCGCCAAACTCATCACACACCAAGGCGAAATGAACCCGTTTGCTTTTCAATGTGTCGAGGGCATCATACACACTCATTGTCTCGGGAAAATAGACTGGCGCACTGACCACGTCCTGCAATCTGAATCCCGGCCTGTCGATAGTGAGTATCAGTTGTTTCAAAGAGACCATCCCGCATACGGCATCCTGGCGCAAATTGCAGTAAACCGGATAAGAATTATGAAGATTATCAGACAGAGTGTGTTTTATCTCGGCCACATCCATATCAAGATTCAACGACTTGACATCTACTTTGGGGGTCATTATCGACGCCACCCTCAAGTCTCCCAGCACAAGCGCCCTCTCCATAATGTCTTGTTCCACCTTTTTCACCTCTCCGGCATCCGCGCCATCCTGGATTAGAGACTTGATTTCATCCTCGGTGACATTGTTGCCCCGGTTTTTCAATCCAAAGATCCTGACCAGAAATGAGGTGGAGACAGACAGCAGCCACACGGCAGGGAGTGCCACCGTGGCCATCAGGCGCATTGGCCTGGAAATCAATTTGGCGACAGTGTTGGCGGCCGCCAGTCCGATTCTTTTCGGCACCAGCTCCCCCACAACTATCGACAGGTATGTAACCACAACGACAATGGACACCTGCCCTATCGGGCGCGCCGCTTTAGGCCCTATCCCCATACGTTCCAGCAACGCGCCGACATCATCGGCCAAGGCCGCGCCTGAGTAAAGGCCGGTAAGAATGCCAATCAGCGTTATGCCAATCTGGATGGTAGAAAGGAAACGGTCGGGATCCTCCGCCAGCCGCAACGCGGCTGCCGCCCCCCGACTCCCCTTGCGGGCATCGGAGGACAGGCGCGATTTCCTCGCGGAAATCAAAGCTATCTCAGACATGGAGAAGACCCCGTTGAGCAATATGAGCAAGACGATTACAATGATGTCATCCATATGTGAGCGGATTTGTCGCCCCTGTCAGGAAGCTTTCGCCTCTGGGCTGTCAGGATGGGTGAAGCTGCGGTATGAAGACGGGGCGAGGTTGAGTTTGCCCGACGCGCGGAGCATCTTTCGCAATGAGGAGACAAGTTCCTGGCTCTCCTGAAGCAGGTTGAGGTAGACATAGGCCACGGTCATATCCGCATCGTTGTCTTTACGCAAGAAATCATAGACCTCGCGCGAGCGCGCCGTCAAAACATTCTTGATGTCCTCACACCTTCGCCGCAGTCCGTCGATGACCTCCGGACGGCTCTCTTCGACGGCAACCTCAGAGTCGAGAAGCACAGCGGTTATATTACGGCGTATTGCGGCGAGATTGTCATGGAAGACCTTCGGGAGCGGCCTGAAATTATTGTCGACATGCTCCTTGCAGACCTCATTCATGCGCCTGAGGTTGTAGGTCATCGACATGGCCATATTGTTTTCGAGATGAAACCAGGTGCTTTTCTCAATCGCAGTCTCCGGAGCGACCCGGCGCAGGCAAAGTGTCATCTTGCGGCGCTGCGACTTCAACACATCCTTCTCCTCGACCAGCGCCTTCTCCGCCCGCGAGAGCATCTTGGTGTTGTCCTCAAGGAATCCGCCGGAGACATCATCATAGGCCGTGGCGGCAAAATGGAAAAACATCTTTGCCTTCTCATTGATGTATATCCTCAGCAGGGGCCATACCTCGGCGGAATCCTCTGTGGAGAGTATGGTCTGGAAAAGGGTGTCATGCTCCACCTCCTTCTTTTTCTTGCGGAACCTGATGTTGCTTCTGATGAGCAGGCCAAGGGCAATAACACCTCCGGCAATCATCACCGGGACTCCACCGAGATGCATCAGGCATACCACCATTCCGGCCCCGATGAAGGCCACCCCGGCGGTTATGAACCAACCGCCAATCACGGATATGACACCGGTGATTCTGAACACGGCGCTCTCCCGTCCCCAGGCGCGGTCGGCCAGCGAGGTTCCCATGGCGACCATGAAGGTCACGAATGTGGTCGACAGCGGAAGCTTCATCGATGTGCCCCACGCGATGAGTATGCCCGCGAGCATCAGGTTGACAGACCCGCGCACAAGGTCAAAGGCCGCTCCCTCCTCGGGCTGAGGATTTGTAGCGTCCATACGCCTGGCTATCCAGCGCTTCACTCCGGCGGGGGTATGGTCATTGACCCAGTTGAACGCGTTGAGCGACACTCTGACAAGCGACCGGCCGATGCGCGACGAGCCAAACATCTCGTCGCCCTGGCTCTGGGCGCTCAGGCCCACAGTGGTCTGGGTAACCTGACGAGCCTTGCGGGATGTGGCGAGCGAGACCACCATGATCATTCCGGCCCCTATCAGGAAATAGAACGGGGTGTTGGCCGGCCCGTTGAGGCTCTCCATTGAGAATCCGTGGAGGTTGCCGCCCCCCGAGGCCATGTAATCCTGGTATGAGGCGAGCGAGGTCAGGGGGATGCCGATGAAGTTGACCAGGTCATTGCCCGCGAAAGCCATGGCGAGGGAGAATGTGCCCAGCAGCACCACCACCTTGAACACGTTCACTTTCATCCAGTGCAACAGCTGCATTATCACGGTGAAGACCACCAGACATGCCACCAGAATCAACGCCGTGTTGGCGCTTATCCATGCCTTAAGCTCAGGGGTCATAACCGTCAGGTCTTTTATCCCCTTTATGAGCATGAAATAGATTATGGCCGTGCAGGCCACCCCGCCGAACAAGGCGACTTTCCATTTCAGCTTGCTTTTATACTCGAATGTAAAAATCAGGCGCGTAAGAAACTGCACCAACGATCCGAAGACAAACGCGATGGCAACCGACAGGAATATTCCGAGAATCACCGACAGGGCCTTCTCGGTGTTGAGCAGGTCGCCCATCGACAGGGTGCTTTCCGGAGCAGCCGTCTTGAACAGGGCGACGACGAAAGTCGCGCCCAACAGCTCGAAGACCATCGAGACAGTGGTGGATGTAGGCATGCCCAGTGAGTTGAAGACATCAAGCAGAATCACATCAGTGACCATCACCGCCATGAATATAACAATGACATCATAAAACGAGAGGTTCTCCGGACGGAATATGCCATGACGGGCAATGTCCATCATCCCGTTGCTCATAGCCGCACCGATGAAAACACCTATGGCAGCCACAAACACTATCCTCTTGAAAGAGGCGGCTTTGGAGCCGACAGCCGAAGAAAGGAAGTTGACGGCATCATTGCTCACCCCTACCGACAGGTCCACGACCGCCAGCAGAAACAGAAACACCACGATGCCCAGAAACAGTATGTCCATATGTCTGTATCTTGTTGCGTTGTTTATTTACGGAACAAAATTAGGGACATCATGTTTCATAAATATTAAGATTAAATTGACTTTTTGTTAAAGCCATGGACTCACGATCAGCCTTTGTAATCAACCACGGAGATTGAAATCAAACCGCAGTCCGCTGTCGTTACGGACAGAAATCTCACCTCCATGGATGGCCACGGCGTTGCGTACTATGGCCAGGCCGAGACCGGTCCCTCCTGCCGCTCTCGAACGACCTTTGTCAAGACGGTAGAACCGGCCGAAAACATGAGGAAGATGCTCCTCGGGTATGCCACACCCATTGTCGCGGAAAACAAACCTGCAACTCTCGTCAGCCTTGATGGAAATCAGGGTGCCGCCGCTGTAAGCGATGGCATTGTCGATAAGATTCCTGAACAAAGACTCCAGCAATTGACGGTTGCCGGTAATCGAGAGCGGAGGCATCTCGACATTTATGGCCATGGAGGTAAGCAGACGTTCATCCGCGACAACCTCTCCCACCAGCGCCGTGAGGTCTACCTTCTCTTTGGAAATCATCGCCGCGCCCTCATCCATCCTCGTTATCGTCGACACATCCTTGAGCAGGCGATCGAGGCGGCAGGCGTTGGCCATCACACGGTCAAGCATCTCCTGTTTTTCCCCGGGAGTCATCTCGGGATGGTCGCGCAACAGCTCAAGGCATACCAGCATCGACGCCACAGGGGTTTTCAGCTCATGGTTGATGTTGCTGGTCAGCTGCTTTTTCAGCTCGATTTTCTCCCTCTCCTGGCGCAGAGCCTCGCGGTGTTGCCTGTCGCGCTGCACATACAACCTGACGATATGGCTGGCGATGCTACCCAGCTCGTCGCGCGGGAACCCCTCGTCGCCGAATATATGCTCTCCGCGCTCGGCCCTGGCGGCGAACCTGTCGAGGCGGCTTATGCTGAGCGAAATGCGACGCGTGGCAAGGAAGCCGGCCAGGCTCATCAGCAATGTCATGGCGGCAAGAATCCATAGCAGGGTCTGGTCGGCCCTGAGGAATTCCTGGATAGTATGGGAATAGGGGACGGCCGACCTCACCACAATGCCGTCATCTCCCAGCCGTGCCGAATAGAAATAGTCCATGTCATCACTCTCTGAATGGCGACCGACAGTGAATCCCCTCCCGGACTCCCTGGCCTTACGTATCTCAGGGCGGCTGTTGTGGTTGGCCGAGGGGAAAGGGGTGAGGTCGTTGTTGTCATACACCACTGCGCCGTCAGCGGCAATCACCGTGACTCGCATGTCGCCGCTATGGTCGTCGATACGCCTGACAACATTGTCGGGCGACTCTCCGTCGGCCAATGCCTCGATGACACGCAGATTGTTGGCCTGCAGCTCAGTGTCAAGAAGCGCCCTCTTGAAATCTTTCTCTCGCTGATACTGGAACACCATGAATGTGGCCACCAGCACCCAGCAGAAGGCCATCACTGCCAGCAACACGCGGGAATGGAACGAAAGCTTAATCCTGCCAGCCATAACCATATCCCGAACGAGTTACTATATGCGATCCATACGGGGCGATTTTTCCCCGCAATCGGGTTATATGCACATCCACAGCCCTGTCGACCACCACAACCTTCTCGGGCCATATTTTCCCGAGAAGTTCCTCTCGGGAAAACACCCGCGAGGGATGGTCGAGCATCAAAGCCAGAATCTCAAACTCCTTGCGGGCAAGTCTGACGGGCTGTCCGTCGACCAGGCATGTCATCGACCGGCGGTCACACACCACTCCCCTGCCCGATATCGGCTCACGGTGTTTCCCGGCACGGCGCAACACAGCCTCAATGCGGGCCACCACCACCTTGGCCGAGTATGGTTTGGCTATGTAATCGTCAGCCCCGAGTTTCAGACCTTTCAACACATCATCATCAGAATCCCGGGCGGTAAGGAATATCACCGGAATGCCGGCGGTCGCGGGATTTCCTTTCAGCACTGAGGCAAGCTCAAGGCCATCCATGCCATCCATCATTATGTCAAGCAGCATCAAGTCATACCGCGAAAGGTCACGGGCCAGAGCCTCAGCTGACCCTGAAGCGGTGTCGACCTCATATCCTTCATACTCAAGATACATCCCGAGGCCCTCGCGGAGCGCCTCCTCGTCGTCGACAACAAGAATCCTTGCTTTTTTCGTTTCCATATCACAAATTTATCCCATTTCAGGCATTTCTCCTCCGGGTCTGGTCATATTTAATAAAAATTTAATCTTGGTCATATCCCAAAGTCAAGGAGCGTTGCCCTTGCCCGCTCTGACAACACCCTTAAAGCCGAAAAAGGTCTCGCGGAAGTTTTCCGGCGAGACCTTTCCTGTCAGAAGTGACGTATCATAGTTTGCGGAACGAGACCGCGAATCCTCCGCCCGGAGCCATACAGACGGGGATAGTGTCAGCCTGTGTCACTTTCCGGCGGGTTATGACATACGCCTCGGGGTTGGAGTCGTAATGAGCGTCGGGGGCATCGGCATATATGGTCGCCTCATATTCGGCGGCGGGGTCAAGAAATCCTAAAGAGAGGTCGGCTGAATGACCGTCGGCATTGGCCACACCTCCGGCAAACCAATTGTCGCTGTTCTTGTCCTTGCGGGCCACGATGATGAACTCACCAGGCTCGGCATCCAGGTAGCGGCTCTCACTCCAGTCGACAGGCACATCCTTGATGAACTGGAAAGCATCCATCTTCTCGGCGTAATGCTCGGGCAGGTCAGCAGCCATCTGCAAAGGGGAATACATCGTAAGGTAGAGCGCCAGCTGATTGGCCACGGTAGCCCGCTTATGCTCGTGATTTCCAGGCGCGAAAGTACTGAAATCCATTTTGAAGATACCCGGAGTGAAGTCCATCGGGCCACCTTTCAGACGGGTGAAAGGAAGGATTGTGACATGGGTCGGCGACATGTTCTGGTATTCTGTGCCCATCGCGCTCTCGTTGCCGATAAGGTTAGGATAAGTGCGTGCAAGCCCCGTCGGCCTCACCGCCTCGTGGGCGTTCACCATGATTTTCTTGTCGGCGGCCCTTTTGACCGCGTCGAGATAATGCCTTACCGCCCACTGGCTGTAATGGTTCTGGCCATCCGGCAGGAACTTGCCGACATATCCGCTCTTGACGGCATTGTAGCCATGATGGTTCATCAGGTCATAAGCCCGGTCGATATGGCGCTCATAGTTGGGGACAGATCCAGAGGTCTCATGGTGCATCATCAGCCGTATCCCCTTGGAATGAGCATACTCATTAAGCCCCTCGATGTCGAAGTCGGGGTATGGGGTCACGAAGTCAAACACATAATCCTTCTGTTTGCCAAACCAATCTTCCCAACCGATATTCCATCCCTCGATCAGAAGCTGGTCCATCCCATTCTCCGATGCGAAATCGATGTAGCGGCGCACATTTTCATTGTTGGCGCCATGACGGCCATGGGGCACAGCCTTGGAATAGTCGAAAGTCGCGAGGTCGAAATTCTCGGCGTCGCAGTATGACCAGGCGCTTTTCCCGGTTATCATCTCCCACCAGACACCCATATACTTCACAGGCTTTATCCAGGATGTGTCGTCGATGACACAGGGGTCGTTAAGGTTGTAGATGATGTTCGAGGCGAGGATTCCGGTAGCCTTCTCCGAGGCCATGACGACGCGCCACGGGGTGCGGAACGGGGTTTTCACCACAGCCTTTGTGCCATCAGGGGATGGTGTCAGCCACGAGACAAACGTCATCGTCGAGTCATTGAGGTTGAGGTGCATCGCCGGATAGTCGACAAGGGCAGCCTCATGTAGATTGAGATATTTGCCCGAAGGGGTCTTGAGCATCAATGATGTCTGCACCCCCGTGGGTGAGAAAATCGACTGCGAGACATTGGCCATGTGGCGTTTGTCGGAATGCGCCCTTATCTCACTGAGGCGCGAACGGGTGTACTCATACTCCTGGGTGTCATAATCACCCGGAATCCACCAGGCTGTGTAGTCCCCACCCATCGCCATCTCGGTCAGCTCGTCGGCAATGACCAGTTCTGAGGCTGCCTGGGAGGGGAATATGTAACGTAAGGCCGCGCCGTCGTCATAGGCCCGGAATTCCACATCAAGCTTGCGTGTCTCTCCCGAGGAGAGCGGCTGAGTCATATGCACTGTCATCGATCGATAGCTGTCGGCTATCTCGGCATTCTCTCCCCATACAGGTTTCCATATATCATCAACCGACGCGCGAGTGATGCTGTCGACACGAAATCCGTCAATCATAGGAGTTGCGTCTTTCAGGAGGAAACCCAATCCTGAAGGTCTCACAATCTCCTCCCCCTTGAATGACACCGAGTAGACAGGACGGCCCGAAGGTGAGAGGTTGAAATCCACAATGATGCCGCCATCCGGGGAGGCGACTTTTTCTCCTGCTGTCAGGGTAGCCCCCGATATCAGCAGCGACAGAGTCAAGGCAAGTTTTTTCATGATATCAATTATGGTTGTTTCACCACAAAATTACATCACATAATGACGGTTGGCGCGAATGGGAGTGAAACAGTAGCAATGCCAAACAACTAAATCATTATACAAAAGCATATTATAGCTAATGCCGCCATCAAAAACAGTAGTAAATTCAAGGCTTTATCTCCATCACCCGGGCCTCGAATTCCTCCCTGGGGCATATGGCGGCATTGCGCATTTTGACCCTGTAATTGTAAATCGTCGACACCGACCGGCGCAGGAAACCGGCAATCTGTTCTGAGTCGGCAAGGCCCAGACGTATCAAAGCGATAGTGCGCAGTTCATTTGACATAGAGCCGTCGCGGTTGAGCGCAACCTGCCTGTCGGCAACCAGCAGACGGTTGAGATTCTCGACGAATCCCGGGAAGAGCGAGAGGAAAGTGGAGTCGAAATTGGAGTAGAACTTTTTCAGCTCTCGATCATCGTCGGCTGAGGCGAGCAGCTTCTCCACGGCGGCCAGCCCCTTTGTTCGTGCGGCGGTGGAGACATTCCCCCTGAACTCCTCGAAACGGCCCACAAAATATGAGCAGAGGTTGAAGTATTGCACAAGGTATGCGTCCTTGACCTTGTTGCTCTCTGATATACGGCCATTCATCGCTTCAAGCGCCCGGTTGATTTCACGGAGCCTGATGTTAAGCTTCTTCTCCCTGACAGCCGCCCGGCCCACTGCATCGCGTGAACGCATCGTCACCACGAGCGCAGCCACCAGGCAAATCGCGAGGATGGATATGCCCGCCGCATACCAATGCTGGACGGTCTGCTCCCGCTTCAACTGCTGTTCACGCGCCCTGACTATCTGCGGCATTATGCTGTTGACAGCAACCATATTGTCGAGTACCTTTGTGGAATTGGCATCCTCCACTGCCAGGTCTATGTAGCGGTAAGCCCTGTCGACATCTCCGGTAGCGAGCAACAAAGAGGCAAGCTCATACAACGACTTGTAATCACGTACCGGAGTCATGATATCGTTGACCGCGCTGGCCGCTATATGCCTTATTGCCCCGACGGTGTCGCGCCGCTGGAGGCACACCTTCCCAAGGAGGTAATTAGTTATGGCCTGATTGTGAGGGGTGTCAGGCAATTTGTCACGGTTGGCCACAAGCACATCGGCCGCGCCGTCAAGGTTGCCACTAAGCCGTCGCAGGTTGCTTTCGTTGTATATCCATCCCGGGGATGCCGTGTCAAGCACCGCGCTCATACGCCTGTGCCATTGCAGAGAACCGCGCCCCCTAATCCCGTCATACACAGCCATGAAATCATACCACATGGATTTCACCACCGGAAACACCGTGTCGGGCAACACCTCTTGTAGCTCTCTCATAGCCTCGTAGGTATGCCCCTGGGAGAGAAGCACCCTGGCGAGGTTGAGCCTCGCCACCGACAGGCGTGGCCCTCCGCCGGAGGCTTCGGCCGCCTCAGCCTTGCGTGAGGCATACACGACCGCCGAATCGAGGTCATAAGAATAATATTCCGTGAAAATCCTGTCATACAAACGATAACGGTCTCCGTTCCCGGCAGTTGCCACTATCGACCTCAAAGAGTCAAGCCTGCGCTCTTTCTCCCTGACATACATATCGCGACACCCGATGACCGAATCAAGCCGCGACAACACCTCCTCGGTCTGAGGGGCAGGCAGCGCACCAGTCTGGCCGCACGAGCTCACTACCCATCCAAAGGAGAGGAGAATCAACAGTATGGCTATCGTCGCATGCCTCATCATATCACTTTCCGCATACAGGGTTCACATCGCTGGAGGTGAGCCGCAACAGGTCGGCATACACCGGAATCTCACGCAAGAAACGACACCCCCCAGGCGACATAAGGCAGCAGAAATGGCGCATCCCGTTGCTCACCACAAGCAGACGCGCCCCCATCACAAGGTTGTAACGTGCTATCTGGTCAAAGACCTTCTGGGTGATTTCCACCTCAGGAGCCTTGTACTCGACAATCATAAGCGGGCGCAGATTGCCCAGCGAGAAGCCATCGGACCCGTCATGAGACAAATGTCCCGGAGGAGCGAACAACACCGTGTCGCAACGTCGGCGGGTGGCATTAAGCGAGAGTGACACCTCATTGGCCAGCATACCCGGCGGATAACCGAGCGAGTCGACAAGGTATCCGACGAAATGCTGCCTGACCCACTCCTCAGGTGTGAGCGCCACGAACTTGTCGCGCAGCCTGTCATAGACGCGCCACAAACCGTCGTCGCAACGCTTGACACGCAACGCGGCAGCAGGCAGTGACAGCCTCGGATAGACCGGCATTGCTTTCTCCATCAGCTGTAAAGGTAACGTTTTATGGATTTCTTCGGTGTCTTCTCAAACTCATGCGGAATGAGCTGCACATGGTCGATTTTCTCGTATGGCGCGACAAGCGTGTTGAGCTCCAGCCGGTTCTGTTCCATCAGTTCCGGCAGGCGGGAGCTGTCGACATTGTCGGCATCCATCCGTTCATAGTCAGGATAGACAATCGCCGTCAGGCCTTTGCCTCGCTCCACCACAAGGCTCTCGCCGACATATGGCATATTGTTGAGTTTCGCCTCAATCTCCTCGGGATAGATGTTCTGGCCGGAAGCAGAGAGAATCATAGTCTTGTAACGTCCGCGGATGAAGAGAGTGCCGTCGCTCAATGTCCCCATGTCGCCGGTGTGAAGCCATCCCTCCTCGTCGATTGTCGCGGCGGTGACATCGGGATTCTTGTAATATCCCTTCATACGGTTCTGGCCGCGCACACATATCTCGCCCGGTATGTTGGCCGGATCGTCGCTCACAATCTTGGCCTCCATGTTGGGCAGCACATGGCCACAGGAGGTGGGGATGAATTGCCTCCACGGGGTGTAGCTGATAAGAGGGCCGCACTCGGTCATGCCGTAGCCGACCGTGAACGGGAACTTGATTTTATGCAGGAACTCCTCCACCTCGCTGTTGAGCGGGGCACCACCGATAATCACCTCCTCGAATTCACCGCCGAACGCCTCGACAAGCTTGTTGCGAATCTTGGCGTATATGGCCCTGTCGACCAGGGGTACGGCAAGCACCCAGCGCATGGCACGGCTGGTTATCATCGGCACAATCTGCTTGCGGTAGATTTTCTCGAGAATCAACGGCACACAAATCACGAGATTGGGCCTGACCTGGGCGAGCGCCTTCAGCAACAGTTTTGGTGTAGGGGTCTTGCCGAAGACTGTGATGAATGAACCGGTGGCCAGGGGGACAAGCATGTCGAAAGCACATCCGTAGGCATGGGCAAGGGGCAGGAACGACAACGCGCGCGAGCCCTGATAGTGGAGGCGCGACTGTATGCCGAACCCCACATTGCCGGCGATGTTGCCATAGGTGAGCATTACCCCTTTGGAGAAACCGGTAGTGCCTGAGGTGTAGTTGAGTATCGCCGTCGCGTCCTTGTCCACCTCTGGATATACCACATCCTTTCTTGAAAACCCATCGGGATACACACCGCGGAACTTTCGCGTCAGGTTGCGTATAACGCGCCGGGGCGATGGCTCACCCTCGCCGGGCCTTTCGGCCAGCACCTGCCGGGTCTCCAATGACAAGACACCCCTGAGCATCGGCATCTGGTCAAAATCATAAGTTTCCCAGGCCGACTGGCTGACAATCAGCAATGTGGCCTCCGAGTGGTTTATGATATGCTGGCTGTCATGGGAGTTGAAATCGGCGAGGATTGGCACAATCGTAGCCCCGTAGGTGACAGTGGCCATAAAGAACATCACCCATGTGGAGGAGTTCTTTCCAAGCAATGCCACCTTGTCGCCCGGGGAAATTCCCATCTGCTTGTAAAACAGGTGAACCCGGGCGATACGCCGGGCAAGGTCGCCATAAGTCATCACCTCGTCAGAACCGAAATCGGTCAGCGCGGGCAAATCCCATGACTCGCGGAAGGAGTCCTGGTATATCTCAAGTATGTTGTCGGGATACTGCGAAAGCTTCATATTTGTCTATGGTTGAATTAAAAAGCGTATGGTTTTACGCTTTTATAACATCAGCGGGGCGGCTATCGTTTCCGGGAGGCCACCAAAAACCGCAAAAGGCGCTCAGACCGGCACGGGCAGGGCCGAGAGGCGTTTCTCAAGCTCGGTTGATGAAAGGCGGGTAGACAAGCGGCCGCGATAGGCCACCGAAATGTTTCCGGTCTCTTCGGACACCACAATGGCAAACGCGTCGGTGGCCTGCGATATGCCCAGGGCAGACCTGTGGCGAAGACCCAGCGAGCGGGGCACATCCGTGTCGTGGCTAACGGGAAGAATGCATCCGGCGGCTTTCATTCTCCCTCCGGCGATTATGAGCGCCCCGTCATGCAGGGGGGAATTCTTGAAAAAGATGTTCTCTATCAGACGCGAGTTTATCTCGGCATCGATTTTGTCTCCGGTCTTCTCGTAATTCTCAAGCGGCACATCCTGCTCGATGACAATCAATGCCCCTGTCTTGCTCTTGGCCATCGACATACAAGAGTAGACGATGGGCATCACGCGTGTATGGAGGTCTACGCCATCTCCGGCACGGTCTTTTTTGTGATGGAAAATCGAGGTGAGGAATTTCCACCGTTTCTTGGATCCGAGTTCGACAAGGAAACGTTTGATCTGGTCCTGGAATATAATCACGAGAATCAACATGCCGATGCTCATGAATTTGTCGAGAATCGACCCTATCAGCTTCATCTCAAGTATCTCCGAAGCGACGACCCACACAACGATGAACGCAAGCACTCCGTAGAAGATGTTGATTGTGCCCGACTCCCTCATTATCTTGTAGAGGTAGTAGAGCATCATGGCGACAATGGTGATGTCGAGTATGTCTTTCAGTCCGAACGATTCTATCATGACCGGGATGTTTTGTTTTCCATCAGCAACTCCATGACATCGACCGCCTGGCGGCAGGCCGCGACATCGTGAACCCTGAGTACCGCGGCCCCCTTATGTATGGCGACCGTGTCAAGAGCCATCGTGCCGGGGAGCGAGTCGGCTGGAGTAAGGCCCAGCGGCTTGTATATCATGGATTTGCGCGATATGCCGACGAGCATCGGCTTATGGTCAAGCAAAGCATCCAGCTCATCCAGGCCAGCCATAAGCTCATAGTTCTGGCTCACTGTCTTGGCAAATCCGAAGCCCGGGTCGACGATTATGTCGGCGACACCGGCCATCGTGGCCTCCACGACTCGTTGGCGCAACTCGGAGGCCACACCCGCGACCACTCCGAGGGGATAATCGGTCAGGCTTCCCATGGTGTCAGGCGTGCCTCTTGTGTGCATCATTATGTATGGCACCTTGAGGTCAGCCACGGACACGATCATCTCCCGGTCCATAAGTCCGGCCGATATGTCATTGATCATGTCAGCGCCCCATTCAAGCACGGAGCGGCGGGCCACCCCAGAGCGGAATGTATCGACAGACACCATCACCTGAGACGAAAGCCTCCTGACGGCCTCCACTCCGAGTCTTACACGGCGCGATTCCTCCTCTTCGCCGACAGACGCGGAACCGGGACGGGAGGAGCATCCCCCGACATCGATGATGTCTGCCCCTTCGGCAAGCAGGCGCGCTGCCATCTCCTCCACGGCTGATACGCCGCATGGGCTGGCCGAACCGGATTCGAGCGCCCGCGAACCGGAATAAAAGGAGTCTGGCGTGACGTTGAGAATCCCCATGACCAGAGGCCGGGAAAACTCCCTGAGCGAACCGCGTATGTTGAGCGAGAACTGTTTCATACCACGAAGTTAAGAAAAATCCACGGCAACACCAAATCGGATTTGTCTGAGTGAAGTTTTAGGTGTATATTTGCAGAAGATTAATACTTTGTCATATGTATGCACGCCTCTGAAAACATATTACAGCCATCGCCTGGCTCGCAGACGCGCCGGGAGAAAGCTGTCAGGTTTCTGACCCATCTGATTTGCCTGGGGATGCTGTTTATCCTCCCTGAGATTCTAAACTCGATGGGGAAACCGTTTCGCAGCGTGCCCGAGTTGAAAATCGGGGTCTACGCCAAGGCGTTGGTGTTCATAGCCGTCTTCTATGTCAACTACTGCTTCATAATCGGCCGGTCGTTTGAGCGCAAGCGATTCGCCTGGCGCCTGATAGGCTATAATCTTGTCGTGATAGCGGCCTCGATGGTGCTGTTCAGGCTGATAAGCATCTGGATGGAACCATACTGGGAGGAGGCCTGGCGCATCAGGCAGGCAGCGAAAGGAATCGTTGAGGCCTCCAGGCCGAAGCCTCATCCCCCTGGGTTGCTGCACTGGCTGAACTTCTATGCCCGCGACGTGGTGATGCTGGTGCTGACAATCGGACTGAGCATCGCGCTGAAACTCAGCGACACCTGGCTCAGGCTGTCGCGCAGGTCGGAGCAGCTTGTGGCCGCGCGCCGTCAGGAGGAGCTGCAGAACCTCAAAAGCCAGCTCAACCCGCATTTCCTTTTCAACACCCTCAACTCAATCTATGCCCTGATTGCCGTCTCCCCTCCCAAAGCCCAGGATGCGGTACATAAACTCAGCGGGATGTTGCGGTATGTACTTTACGACGACCGTCAGGTTGTGGAGCTAAGCCGCGAGCTATCTTTCATTGAGAACTATGTCAAACTGATGGGGCTGCGCCTGCCGGCGTCGACGCGGCTCGAATGCGATGTGGATGCCGGCTCGACGGCAAACGCGCCTGTGCCCCCGCTGCTGTTTATCCCGTTGGTGGAAAACGCCTTCAAGCATGGCAACACCGGCGAGGCCGGAGCGATAATCAAGATAGAAATCAAGGCAGACGGGCAGCGGCTTAACTGCACGACCGTCAACAGTTTCCGACGGACGGATGGTGATTCGCCGCGAAGCGGCAAGACTGCCAAAAGCGGAGGTATCGGGCTGCACAACCTGCGCCGGCGGCTGCAGCTCATATATGGCAATCTCGCCTCCATGGAGACATACAGGGAGGAGGGCCTGTTCAAGGCCACACTATCAATACCTCTTGACACAAACTGCCCCGTAACATAGCCTCAACCCGATATGACTAACGAAAGACTCAGATGCTGCGTCATTGACGACGAACCTCTCGCCGGGAACCTCATCGGCAGTTATGCCGAACGCACCCCAGCCCTGTCGCTGGCCGGGGTTTTCACTTCCGCGCAAGAGGCTTACCCGGCTATCGCGTCGGGGGAAATCGACCTTGTGTTTCTCGACATACAAATGCCGCAGCTGTCGGGCATGGAGTTTGTAGGATTGCTGCCTTCCACCACAATGGTGGTGTTTGTCACCGCTTACGAGAATTACGCCATTGACGGCATAAAGGCCAACGCCGTCGATTACCTGCTGAAACCGGTGAGTTACGGGGAATTCCTGGGCGCAGTCAACCGTGCGCTCGCGAGACGGGGCGTGATTTCAGATGTCGCAAGCCGGCCACAGGCCGAAGATGGAGAGACCGCAGGAGCAAGGGCAGAGAATGACTCAGACCATATAATCGTCAAGTCGGAATACCGTCACCGCCAGATACGCAAGTCTGACATACTGTTCATCGAGGGGCTGAAGGATTATGTGAGGATATTCGTCGAGGGGGAACCGAGGTCTGTGATGACCCTGCTGAGCATGAAGGCCCTTGAACACACATTGCCTGTGGCTGACTTCATGCGCGTCCACCGCAGTTTCATCGTCAATCTTGCCAAGATACACACCATAGAGCGCAGCCGTATCATCATATCTGACAGGCAGGCCTCTCCGGCAGCTACCCATGAGATTCCTGTGGGAGACTCTTACCGGCAGGCGCTGGCGACATATGTGGCTTCACGGTCGGTCGGACAGGCCGACTGACCTGCGCGGGGCGAATTATGGCTTATCCTGGCTTAGCCGCGCCATAACCTGGGGCAGCATGGGCCGTGATGGATCAAGCCATATGACAGAGGGGTCGCGACGCAGCCATGTCAGTTGCTTTTTAGCGTAGACGCGTGTGTTTTTCTGTATGCGCGCCACTGCTGTGGGCAAATCCCATTCCCCGTCGAAATAGACAAACAGCTCTTTGTAGCCGACGGTGTTGAGGGAATTGAGATGGCGGCGCGGATAAACTTTTCGGGCCTCTTCGATGAGACCGTTGTCCATCATTTCCTCCACGCGCCGATTTATGCGTGAAAAAAGTTCTTCACGCGGATAGTCGATTGCGAATTTTACGATTTCAAACGGACGTGGTTTCTTCTCGCCGGTCAGCAGGCTGGAATATGGCACCCCGGCCTCCAGACTGATCTCCAGGGCATGGATGAGGCGCTTGTGGTTCATAAGGTCGGGCGCGCTCCGGAGATAGGCGGGGTCAACGCGCTCAAGCTCACTCACCACGGCAGAGAGACCTCCCTCATCATATAGTCCATATGCCCGGCGCCTGTTGTCGGCAGACACCGTAGGCAGACGGTCTATGCCGTTGCACACCGCGTCGACATACATCATTGAGCCGCCACACATCACGGCGTTGCCGCCACAACGGCTGAAGATGTCGGGGAGCAACCTGACGACATCCTCCTCGTATTGCGCGGCGGAGTAATATTCCTCCAGACCAAGCTCGGCGATGAAATGATGGCGTACCGCCGCCAGCTCATCGGGAGCCGGGGTGGCGGTGCCGACAGGGATGTCACGAAAAAGCTGACGCGAGTCAGCGGAGACGATTTCCGTCCCGAGAACCCGCGCCAGCTGTATGGCGAGTGTTGTCTTGCCCGATGCGGTCGGGCCGGTCACTACGACAAGTCTGTTCACGCTTTTTCGTTGACGATGCGGGCGATTTCGACAATCACGTCGCGGGCCTTCTCCATAGAGGGCACCGGCACGAACTCGAAACGGCCATGGAAGTTGAGCCCTCCGGCGAAGATGTTGGGACAGGGCAGGCCTTTGAACGAGAGCTGCGCGCCGTCTGTGCCGCCGCGGATGGGCTGCACTTTCGGGGTTACCCCGGCATCCTTCATCGCTTGCTTGGCAATCTCGATGATGTGCATGACAGGCTCGATTTTCTCACGCATGTTGTAATACTGGTCTTTGATTTCTATCGCGCAGCATTCGGGGAACTCGTTGTTGGTCTTGCGCACCAAGTGCTCAAGTTCCTTTTTGCGGCGCTCGAAGCGGTCGCGGTCATGGTCGCGTATGATGTATGTGAGCGTGGTCTTCTCCACATCCCCCTCGATCTGCACCAGATGGTAGAATCCTTCGTATCCCTCGGTATGCTCGGGGGTCTCCCAGCGGGGGAGCATGAGGATAAACTGGTTGGCCATGCGGATGGAGTTGACCATCTTGTGCTTGGCGTAGCCGGGATGGACGTTGCGGCCCTTGAAGGTGACTTTTGCGACGGCGGCGTTGAAGTTCTCATATTCAAGTTCGCCTATTTCTCCGCCATCCATGGTGTAAGCCCACTCGGCGCCGAATCTTTCGACATCAAACTTGTGTGCCCCCTGGCCGATTTCCTCGTCGGGGTTGAAAGCCACGCGTATTTTCCCGTGCTTGATTTCGGGATGCTTCTGCAGGTATACCACAGCCGAGATGATTTCGGCTATGCCGGCTTTGTCGTCGGCCCCGAGGAGGGTCGTGCCGTCTGTCACGATGAGGTCCTGGCCCAGGTAATTGAGCAGTTCAGGGAACTGCGAGGGGGAGAGTATGATGTTGTCTGCTTCGTTGAGGGTGATGTCGCCCCCTTCATATGCTTTCACGATACGGGGGTTGACGTTGCGACCCGACATGTCAGGGGAGGTGTCGAGGTGGGCGATGAATCCGACTGTGGGTACACCCTTCTTGTCAGTGTTGGCGGGAAGGGTGGCCATCAGGTAACCGTTCTCATCAAGAAATATTTCCTCAAGGCCGAGCTCGCGCAGCTCTTTTTCGAGGATTTGCGCGAACGCGAACTGCCCGGGGGTCGAGGGGGTGAGATTGGTCAGTTCATCGCTCTGGGTGTCATACTTGACATATCTTAGGAAGCGGTCAGTAACATTCATTTTCCAAGGTGTTTATTAGGTATGTAGGTGAAATGGAGGCTAATCAGCCTTCCGACCGGAAGCCAGCCACGCGCAAAGTTACGATTTTTTTCCTCGCCTGTTAACAAATTTGTGTTAAAAAGCCACACACGTCGAGTCGTCGCGCACCAGCGGCATTGTCGCTCCGAGCTTTCCGCGTGGCAATATTGTCCTGGTTGCGAACCAAAGAGTCGCGCCGGGGGTTTTACTCAAAAAACAACGATTATGAATGCTTTGATAAACAAACTCAAGGAGTTGCTCAGAGGGAGCGAGGCTCCACGGCTGCAGCCGGTTCCGGTGCGCGTCCGGGTAAGATGACAACGCAGTCCGGCGCGTGGCTGGCAGTCCAGGTCATTTGCCGGGATTCTGCCTGAGCCATTCCTCACAGGCGACTTTAAGTTCGGCGTACCATTCCTGGCCGAACCGCTCGGTCAGCGGGCCTTCGAGAAACTGGTAGAGGCGTATACCAAGCTTGCGCCCATTCGCGACCGCGTCGCGGCAGATTGACCAACGGTGGTAATTGACAGCGGTGAATGTCGGGTATTGCTTGATTCTCACCGGATATAGGGCACAGGATGACGGCTTGCGCCATGCCACTCGCCCCTCACGGTATGCCTTGTCGATGGCGCAGAGACACACGCCCCCTTTGGCGAATGTGCAGAAAGCGCAATTGGCCCCGTCAAGAAGGGTTGTCACCATCTCGCCGTCGGCGTCGGCATAGGCCACACCGTTCTCCTCCACCTCCTCCACCGCGCGGGGAAGCATGTCGGCTTTCACTTCGGGGAACACCTCCTCGAGCTTGCCGATTTCCTCAAGGCTGACCGGCGCGCCGGCATCCCCCTCGATGCAGCACGCACCGAGGCATTTGTCGAGGTCGCAACAGAAATATTCCTCGGCAAGGTCGAGGGTCACAAGGGTGTCCTGGATTTCAAGCATCATAACGCGAAATGTCAGAAGATATGAAAGAAGATATAAATTTGCGCCACGGCGCGGTTAAATTTCCGCAAAGTTACGGAAAGTTGGGAAAAAAGCATTACTTTTGCGCCATTAAACACTTCCTGTCACGATGTCAATAAGTTTGGATGGCCTCGGCGTTGCCCTGGCAACACCTTTCAAGAATGATTTTTCGATTGATTACCAGTCGCTCGGGCGGCTGATAGATTTCCAGGTGGAGAACGGGGTCGACTACCTTGTGGTGCTTGGCACGACAGGCGAGGCTGTCACACTGACCGACTCCGAACGCCATGAGCTTGCCCGCTTCGTGGCAGAGCGCGTGTCCGGGCGCGTCCCGCTCGTGCTGGGGATGAGCGGCAATTCAACCAGCCACCTGACCAAGGCCATAGCCCGTACCGATTTCTCGGGCTATGACGCGATACTGTCGGTGGTGCCGTTCTACAACAAGCCGTCTCAGGAAGGCATGCGGCTGCATTTCGAGGCAGTGGCCAAAGCCTCGCCTCTTCCCGTGGTGCTGTACAATGTGCCCGGACGAACGGGGGCCAACCTCGACGCGGCGACTACATTGCGCCTGGCGGCAGAGCATCCCGAAAAAATCGTGGCAATCAAGGAGGCTTCAGGCCGAATGGGGCAAATCAGGGAAATACTGGAGAAGAAGCCTGCCGATTTCGCGGTGCTTTCGGGCGACGATGCCCTCACACTCCCATTGATGGCGATGGGCGCAAGAGGGGTCATCTCTGTGATTGGCAATGCGTTGCCCGCCGAATTCGGCCGGGTGGTGCATCTATGCCAGGAGGGGAAATTCGCCGAAGCCTCGGCGCTCGACCGTCCGCTGCAGCCATTCTACCGCTCGCTGTTCGCCGATGGCAATCCCTCGGGGATAAAGGCCCTGCTGGCGATACGCGGCATGGCCGAGGACATACTCAGACTGCCCCTCACCCCGGTCTCAGAAAACACCCGCAGGCAGCTGCGCGACGCGCTGCAGGCCCTGGGCTGAAACACTCATTCCTCGTAGAGCGTAGGATCGGCCACACCCGCCAGCTCGAAAGCCTCCCGGCGCTCAACACATGTGCCACATCGTCCGCAATGGCGTTCCCCACCCTTGTAACAGGAATATGTCAATGAGAAGTCAACTCCGGCGGCGGCCCCGCGGGCTGCGATTTCATCCTTGGTGAGAGAGGTGTAGGGGGCGAATATGCCGATACCGTCATAAGTGCCCTGGCGCATGGCCTCCGACATCGCGTCGACAAACCCCTGGCGGCAGTCGGGATATATCGCATGGTCGCCAGAATGATTTGCGAGCATTACCTTTTTGAGTCCACGGCTTTCGGCCAGGCCACACGCCACAGCCAGCATAATGCCGTTGCGGAAAGGCACCACGGTGGATTTCATGTTCTCTGAGGTGTAATGCCCTTCGGGAATCGCGTCGCCCCCGCTCAACAATGAAGAGTTGAAGTAACGCCCCATGAATTCCAGTGGTATCACAAGATGCTCCACGCCGAGCCTGCGGCAGTTCTCGCGGGCACACGCGATTTCCCTTGCATTATGGTTGCTGCCATAATCAAATGTCACAGCAAGGGCAATCCTCTCTTTGTAATCATAAAGGAGCGAGACGGAGTCCATACCTCCGGAAAGCACTATCACACTGTCTTTTTCCATAAATCCTGAGTTGTTTGTTTTACGACCCCATCAGAGCCAAGCCTGACGGACACGGGGGCATTAACACAAAAGGGACAGCCTGACGGCAATCCCTTTGAGTGATTTGGGGGGGACTCGAACCCCCGACCGACTGCTTAGAAGGCAGTTGCTCTATCCAGCTGAGCTACCAAACCGACCTTGTCGCGAACTACAGCGCAAAGTTAAGGATTATTTTTGAGTTGATGAAATCCGACAAGTGGATTTTTCAACAATACATTAAACTTTACCCTCCGCCGTTTGTCTACATAAACATACGGACACACTGTCCGGCAACTACACAATCCTATCCTCTCATATTATTCACTACTTATTCCATCATTACTTATGAACGACAAGAAAACAGGCTGGATGCGCCTCGCAGGGATGGCCCTCGTCGCGGCAGGCATCTTCTTTCTCGGATTATTCATCAAATCAGGCATAGACAACATCGCATACCGCGACCGCAATGTCACCGTGCGCGGCCTTGCCGAAAGACAAGTGCAGGCCGACTTCGTCACATGGCCAATAACCTACAACGTCGCCGGCGACAACCTCATGGCCCTTTACGACCAAATCACCCAATACAACGGCATCATAGTGAACTTCCTGACCTCCAACGGCATCGACAAATCTGAAATCTCGGTCAACCCGCCCGACACATACAACGCGACCGCCAACCAATATGGCTCAAGCACATTCAGATACAAATACTCCCTGAGCTGCAACATCACCGTAGCCACAAACAAAGTCGACAAAGTAAGAGAACTCCTCGACCGCCAGACCGACCTGCTCAAAGAAGGCGTCCCCTATTCCAACTCCTATATTAATTATGAGTTCCGCGCCCTCAACGACATCAAGCCCGACATGATCGCCGAAGCAACCAAAAACGCCCGCGAAGCCGCCCAGCAGTTCGCCAAAGACAGCGACTCCAAAGTCGGCAAAATGAAGACCGCCTCCCAGGGCCAGTTCTCCATCGAGGACACCAGCTCCTCCACCCCCTTCATGAAAAACGTCAGGGTCGTCTCCACCATCGTCTTCTACCTTGAAGACTAACCCCGCCCCATCCCTCCCCCTCATCCCCTTCTCCCTCATCCCTTCTCCTCTCTCTTCCTATCTCTCTTCCTATCTCTCTTTCTCCACCCTTCTCCCCTCTCTTATTCCTCACCCGCCCCTATCCTATCCCTCCTCCAGCCTCTTTCTTCTCTCCTTATCTCTCCCCCTCTTCACTTCCTTTCCCTTCCCTTCACAACCAATCATCCATCCCCATTTCTTCAGAAACCTCAATCGTCACCCAACACCCCCGACAAAACCTAATAAAAACTATTGCTGTCCGGTAAAACTTTGACATGATAGGAAATGGACTATTTTTATCTCA
>ERZ778515.151-NODE-151-length-61557-cov-5.552958_pt1 | contig 61557 bp, 47 predicted proteins | sample MGYA00510343_ERZ778515 | MGnify/ENA primary metagenome ERZ778515 (study PRJEB29527, sample SAMN07138965) | mouse gut metagenome | material: feces | host: mouse | place: China:Nanjing | collected 2016-01-25 ...
GAAGTAATAAAAATTGCGATCTAAAGTAATGGTCGCAAATTCACCCGGATTGTTTAATGCTGCATTTAGTTGAGGAACCGTATTGGTGTTTTTAAAGACAAAATAAGCTGGGATGTGAGCATAGCGCCTTTCTACATTATCAGCACAGCTACAAACCATCAAGAGGCTGATGATAAGATATAAAAAACTCCGTTTTCTTTCCATATTGTGAAAACGGAGTTTCATTGTTTTTATTGTATGTCTTTAGTCTTGTAACAGTTTTCTTTCTGCTTCCTCGATTTGGGAAAACTTAAATTCAGCCCATAGGGCGTCCATAAGTTCAGCGATCTTTTCATTACACAAGTTGCCGATACTTCCTTCGTGGGTATGATGAATTTTTTTGTCAGGGATAAAGTTCCCAGATTCTATGGCTAGTCCTACTTGTTTATAAGCATCACGGAAAGGTGTTCCTGCGGCTGCCAGACGATTGACCTCTTCCACACTGAACAAATTGTTATATTTAGGATCGTCAAGGATGTGCTTGTTAACTTGCATCTTATTAATAATGTATGCAGCCATACGTAAACAATCCTTTAATTCTCCGAAGGCCGGCAAGAAGACTTCTTTAATAATCTGTAAATCGCGGAAATAGCCACAGGGTAGATTGTTCATTATCATCATGATTTGCTGTGGCAAAGTTTGCAACTTGTTACATTTGGCTCGTGTCAATTCGAATACATCGGGATTCTTTTTATGAGGCATAATGCTGGAACCTGTGGTGCATTCATCGGGTAGTTTCACGAAACCAAAATTCTGGGAATTGAACAAACAAGCGTCAAAAGCCAGTTTGGATAGGGTACCGGCGATACCTGCCAATGCAAAAGCAACGGTGCGTTCCATTTTTCCGCGTCCCATTTGTGCATACACTACATTGTAGTTCATGGAATCAAAACCCAAAAGTTTCGTTGTCAGCGTTCGATTCAACGGAAATGATGAGCCGTAACCTGCTGCAGAACCCAAAGGATTACGGTTGGTAATCTTGAAAGCGGCTTGCAGTAAAAGCGTGTCGTCTACCAGACTTTCGGCGTATGCACCAAACCATAAGCCGAAACTGGAAGGCATTGCTACTTGAAGATGAGTATATCCGGGCATTAATACATCTTTGTAGCGATTGCTTTGTGTAATCAACTCATGGAATAAACTTCTTACTGCTATTGCTACTTCTTTAAGTTGATGGCGGGTAAACAATTTAAGATCTACTAATACCTGATCATTGCGTGATCGTCCGCTGTGGATCTTTTTGCCCATGTCACCAAGTTTGCGTGTCAGCATCAATTCCACTTGTGAATGTACATCTTCAACTCCTTCTTCAATGATGAAATCTCCCTTGATAGCTGTTGCGTGTATTCGGCGCAGTTCGGTTAGCAGAGTCTTTAGTTCTTCTTGTGTCAATAGACCAATGGATTCCAACATGATGATATGGGCCATAGATCCCATTATATCATGTTCGGCTAAATATAAATCCAATTCACGGTCGTGTCCGACGGTGAATTGTTCGATTTCTTTGTTTACTTCAACGTTCTTCTCCCACAGTTTGCTTGCCATAATCTTATTGTTATCGGTTTATGCTCCGTATGGAAGCATGGCTAACATGTCAGCCAGTTTTTCCACCCCTTCTTTTAATGGTTTGCTTACCATTGCTTTTATAAAAGGGTTCAAGTCTGCCTGAACCGTCAATTTCATTTTACATTGATTCTCGGTAATCGGCAGCAATTGAATCCATAGATTTAGAGGAATAGGCGTATTGGTAGCTTCGAATTTAATGCATCGTGGTTCGTCGCGGTCGATAATGCGCAAAGAAACGTTACCTAAAGGCGCTACGTTACAACTTACCGAGTCTGTATCAAATGTCAATTCCTGTACGTGAGAAAGGATTTGTTTTAATTGTTCGTTGGGAACCTTATCTGCTAATGTTGCTTGAACGACCGGATCATTCAGACGTTCCTGAATGATGGCCAAATTGTTCAGATCCGCCATCTTGGCATATACACAGCATTGAGAATAAGGAATAAACTTTATGTTGCTTTCAAATTGTTGTTTAGACATAGTATTTGAATTATCCGTTCCAATGAGCGGGGTCTTTGCGCCATTCGTTTAATAAGTTCACTTCTTCTTCTGCTATATACCCGATGCGCACTGCTTCACTTACCACTGCTTCATAATTTGTTAGGGTAAGGAGTTGTACTTTTGCTTCTTTAAAGGCTTGGGTAGCGATCTCGAAACCATATGTATAAGCGGCAACCATACCTATTACTTCGCACCCGTTGTTGCGAATTGCCTCTACAGCTTTTAGGCTACTTCCGCCCGTAGAAATAAGATCTTCCACGACTACGACTTTCATACCCGGACGGAGCTCTCCTTCAATTAAATTCTCCAAACCGTGATCTTTGGGCTTGGAACGCACATACACAAAGGGAAGATTCAACTCATCCGCCACTAAAGCACCTTGTGGAATAGCTCCGGTTGCGACACCGGCAATAGCATCGGCTCCAGGAAAACGCTCTTCTATCAAACGGCTGAATTCAATTTTCACGAAATTACGAAGGGGAGGATAGGAAAGTGTTTTTCTATTGTCGCAATAGAAAGGTGATTTCCAGCCCGAGGCCCATGTGAAAGGATTGGTGGGTTGCAGTTTGATAGCTTTAACCTTAAGCAACTTGGCAGCGAAAATTTTCTCTAGTGTTTTCATAACTGTGTGCTATTTTGATAAATACAATGCAAAGATAACAAAAAGAGGGGTAGAACTGCCAAAATGCCGGTGTTTTTTATCTGAGGTGATTAAAAAAACTGTTGTTTTATGTTTTTGTCCAAGCTAATGTGAGGATGCTGATTGAGGTGCCGGGAAGTGAGGCTATCGCTTTCCCGCAAGCCAGTAAGGTGGCTCCTGTTGTCATAACGTCGTCAAGTAATAGGATATGTTTCCCTTGGAGGCGTTCAGGAGTGTTGAGCTTGAATATACCTTCTACATTTGTCTGGCGTTCTATACGTTGAAGGCGGGTTTGTGTCGTGTTGTGGACTATGCGGACGATAGCTTTAGATTCGATTGGTAAATGACTGATCTCAGAGATCCCTTTAGCTATTTCTTCGCTTTGGTTGTATCCTCGTTCTTTTTGTCTCTGACGCGCTAAAGGGACAGGGACAATGATGTCAATTCCATCAAAAAATCCTAAAGGAAGTAGCCTGTTGGCCATAATGCGTCCCATGAATACGCCTATTTCGGGACATTTATGGTACTTCAAGTCAAAAAGAATGTTTCGATAATCTGAATTTTTCTGATAGAAAAAGAGTGCGGTTCCGCGTTCAATGGGCAATAACCCCCAAAAGGTCCGTACGAAAAGATTATCGGTGAAAGACGTATTTTTTACGGTTGGAAGGGTGTACAGGCAGGATGTACAAATATGTTTTTCAGTGCCGGACAGGCGTTGGGTGCATACACTGCAATATTGGGGAAATATTAAGTCTATGATATGTTGGAAATCATTGAATAAAGAATGTTTCTTATAAAATTTCATCCGGGTCGGTGTGAAGACATTGGCAGATAAGGTTCATTTCAAATCCTCGGCTTAATGCGAAACGGATCAGTTTGTTTCGTTTTTCGTATTCATTGGCGGTTTTGATATTTTTTGCCTTGGTTGCAAGTATCTGTTTCAGATTAGCGATATAATCATCAGAGGGTAGGTTTTCTAGGGCTTGATTTATTGTGTTCTCATCCAGTTGTTTTTGACGGAGTGCCATGCGGATTTTGTTGATTCCCCATTTGTTGTAAAGAAATTTGTCGTGTACGAAAGCACGACAATATCTTTCTTCATCAATATATTTTTCTTTTTGAAGATATTCGATGATTTGGCGGGCCGAAGCAGGATCAGTCCCCCATAAGGATAGTTTGTGCATGACATCGGAACGGCAATGTTCCGCACCGGAGCAATATGCAGCAGCCTTTTGCAAGACTTCTTTTTCCGTTAGTTCTTTCATCGTATGCAGCGTATCATGCGAGGGCGGTCGCAGAAGTCTTTCCGTAATTCTACTTCTTCGAAGCCGGTTTCGTGGAATAATGCCTTGGTTTCCGTTCCCCAGGCTTGATTTATTTCTACATATAGTTTGCCTCCTTTACGAAGGGTGTTATGGGCATAATGCGCAATAGCCCGGTAAAACAGGAGCGGGTCATTATCGGGGACAAATAAGGCCTCGTGCGGTTCGTGTTGCAGGACATGTTGTTCTATCTCTGCTGCTTCCGATCGGCAGACATAAGGAGGGTTACTGATAATGACGTCCCACAAATCTGTATGCCGGGTGCAGGAGGGAAAGGGCTTTTCTGAGGCTCTCTCCGGCAAATGGTTTAAAATATCTTCTTTTTGAAAGGTTACATGAACTTGCAGCCGTTCGGCATTTGTTTTTGCAATGGACAGAGCCTGCCGGCTGATGTCAAATGCGGTGACAAAAGCATGTGGATATCTTTTGGCCAGGGTCACGGCAATACATCCGCTTCCGGTACCGATGTCAAGTATTGCGGGATCGTCCCGCTTCAATTCCGATGAGGCCCATTCTACAAGTTCTTCCGTCTCCGGGCGGGGAATCAGAACGCCGGGTGCGACGTGATAGCTCAAACCGCAAAAGTCGGCTTGGCCTAATATATATTGTATCGGTTCCTTTTTTTTTAGTCTTTCCAGAATATTTTTTAAGTCTTCCCGTTCTACAATAGAGAGCGGCTTGTCTCTACCTAAACAAAGGTCCAATGGAGTGATGCCGAAACGTACTTCTTGAATCATTCGTAGGATGGATTGGGCTTCTCTTTGGGGGTAATAGGAAGAAAGTTCGTTCCGAATAAGTTCCCATTTAAAATTCATGGCAGTGAGTTTATCCGACAAAAATAGTGATTTATTTCGATGTAGAAAGATGGAAACGGAAGAAAAATACATGAGACGCTGTATTCAGTTGGCGCGAAATGCTTTTACCCAAGCTGCTCCCAACCCGATGGTCGGAGCCGTGATTGTTTGCGATGATAAGATTGTCGGTGAAGGCTATCATATACGCTGCGGCGGGCCTCATGCCGAGGTGAACGCTATCGCTGCAGTGCGTTGTCAGGAGCTGCTGAAACGTAGTACTTTATATGTTAGTTTAGAGCCTTGTTCGCATTACGGGAAAACGCCTCCGTGTGCCGATCTGATTATTGCCAAACAGATACCGCGTGTGGTGGTGGGCTGTGTGGATCCGTTTGCCGAAGTAGCCGGAAATGGTATACGAAAACTTCGGGAAGCAGGCGTAGAAGTCCGCGTTGGGGTTTGTGAGGCGGAATGCAGGGCCTTGAATGAACGGTTTATGACTTTTCACGAATGCAAGCGACCGTATGTTGTTTTGAAATGGGCCGAATCGTCCGACCATTATCTGGATCGGTTGCGGACGTCGGCCTCTTTGCTTCCTCCTTATTGTTTTTCAACACCCTACACACAAATGTTGGTGCATAAGCGTCGGGCGGAGCATCAGGCTATTCTTGTGGGGACGCGTACGGCCTTATTGGATAATCCCTCGCTGACTACTCGGGAGTGGCCGGGAAGCAGTCCTTTGCGACTGGTGATTGACCGCAAAGGGATCCTTCCGCCGGATTTGCGTTTGTTTGATGGAGAAGTCCCGGTACGTGTCTATACGTGTGCGCCGGAACAGGCTTTATATGCCCGGTTGCCCAAGGTTACCTGTATTGTTTTGCGACCGGATGAAGATGCGTTGGAACGTATATGGAATGACTTGTATGAGCAGCATGTGCAGACTCTTCTGATAGAAGGGGGAGGAGAACTGCTTCGTTCCGTTTTGGCCTCTGGGAATTGGGATGAAGCCTTTGTGGAATGTGCACCGGACTGCTTGCGGCAGGGGGTGCCGGCCCCTTCGTGGCCACTGGAGAATGCTGTGTGTGAAGAACAGAGATTCATGGGGCGTCGCTTGCTTCATTTCCGGTGTAAAAAATAGTTGTAGACGGTCTGCAGAAAGGCGAAATACTTGTTTTTTCGGTTTTTTATCTATAAAATTTCATAATTCAGCGGATTAAGTTTCGTCAAAGTGAAAAATGTGAGTAATTTTGTATTTCGTAATTAACAATATGCACGAAAATCTTATGAAAAAAATCATATCGTTCTGTTTGGCACTCATGCTCTTATCCGTGTTGATTGTGTCGTGTGCGAAGGATGAAGAAGCGTATGTCCTCTCTAATGATTGCTATGTTTCGGGAGTAACTTTAGGTTATACAAAGCGAATGGTCCATGTCACTACGCAGGACGGCAAGGACAGCACTTATTATGTGTCTTTGAACGGTCAGTACTATCCGATGACGGTGGATCAGCGTAATCTGCTTATTTATAATGAGGATTCTTTGCCTTACGGAACTCAGGTGTCGGCTATGTTGGCTACTGTTTCTGCTGCGGGTTATGTAGCTTATCGTCCGGCGGGGGACGAAGAAGCCCAATGGCTGTCTTATTCCGCCACAGACTCGATTAATTTCAGTACACCGCTTTCCGTGAGGGTGGTCTCGATGGACGGAACTGCTTTTCGGGAATATACTTTGAAGGTGAATGTGCATCGGCAGGATGCTGATGATTTTACCTGGAAACAGATGCCGGCCGCCGAGGTCCTGCAAGGGATGGAACAAATGAAGTCCGTTTGTTGGAGAAACCGGCTGTTTGTATGGGGCTATGTAAACGGAGCGGTGAAGGTTGCTTATAAAGAACTTGTCGGTACTCAGGAATGGACGCTGGCCAATACCGTAGGTTGTGAAGGAGCGGATATTACGACGTTGCAGGTGCTGGGCGACCGTTTGTATATGAATGGTATGGATGGCGTGGTGATGACTTCGACCGATGGTCTGACATGGGCGACGACGGGGCCGGAAACGGTGGAGTGCTTGGTTGCAGTCGGTGCAAGATATGTGTACGCATTGTCTGACGGACGGTTGTATCGTTCGGAAGACGGCAGGTTGTGGCAACAGGAGAAACTGGATGAAGCCTCTTCTTTTTTACCAGTACAGGAGACAGCTTCGGTTTGCTATACGATGCCGAACGGCGACGAGAGAATATTGCTCATGGGAAGCCGGGATCGGACTGTACACACGGGAGATACCTCTACCGTGGTATGGGGAAAATATTGGAATCGTTCTTGGACCGAAGATGCGGCCGGATGGATGTTCTTTAATGTTGCCCCGGATAACCGCTACGTTTGTCCTTGTTTGAAGAATCTGACATTGTTCAGATATGACGATCTGTTGATTGCCTGCGGTGGTGAATCGCTTGACGGCAAGCACGCTGCTTTGGATGCTTTCTATGTAAGTGTTGACAATGGTATCACCTGGAAGACGGACGATGTATTACTCCCGCCTGCTGCTTTGAAAGGCACACGGAAGCCTCTCGCTGTAGCGGTGGATGACGAGGCCTTTATTTGGATGGTGTGCGGAACGGATGTGTGGCGCGGACGGTTGAATCGGTTGGGCTTTGAGAAAAAATAGTCGTTAATCCTCTTCAGTTTGGGTATGCAACAAAAGAATTTCTTTCTTTTTATCTTGTTATGGTTTTTGTCCGGGACGGCAAAAGCTCAGGATGAGGAGTATAGGATGGAACTGGGAGGAGCGGCAGGGGCTTGTTTCTATTTGGGGGATGCCAATAGCACTCCTTATAAGAATATGGGGGGCATGCTTTCGGTAGTGGCCCGTTATATTTATAATCCTCGGATGGCTTTGAAAGCCAATTTGGCTATGGGGCATATCAGCGGTAATACGGACGGTATTTATTTTCCGTCGGATCCTTGGAGCGAAACTACCGAGGGAGGGAAGTGGGGTACTGCTTCTTTCAAACGGAATGTATTTGATCTGGGCGTACAATTTGAATTTAACTTTTGGGGATATGGCATGGGACCGGGCTATAAGAATACCCGGCGGCTTACCCCTTATATGACCGCCGGTCTGGGATTTACATTTGCTCCGAAACCGGTGGATGCTGTTTTTGCATTCAATGTTCCGATTGGGGTCGGAATGAAATATAAATTAAGGGAACGGTTGAATATCGGATTGGAATGGAGTATCCGGTTCACCACGTCGGATGCGCTGGATGTGTCCCGTATCGAAGGGGTGCAGCTGAAAGATCCGTATGGCATTTCCAGCAGTGGATTTAAAAACAAGGATTGTTATTCCTTTACCATGCTCTATCTGACCTATGATATGTTTCCCAAATGTAAAACATGCAATAAAGATAACTAGATATGTCTTATAAAGAACAACTCGACTATTCACGTATGCCTGTCCACGTGGCTGTCATCATGGATGGTAACGGAAGATGGGCCAAAGAAAAAGGATTGCCGCGTACGGCCGGACATCAGCAAGGTGTCGAGACGGTAAAGAAGATAACGGAAGAGGCCACCCGATTGGGCATTAAGTACCTTACCTTATATACATTTTCTACAGAGAACTGGAACCGCCCTTCAGATGAGATTGCCGCTCTTATGGGATTGATATTAACCAATCTCGAAGAAGAGATTTTCATGAAAAACAATGTGCGTTTTCGTGTGATCGGCAACATGGAGCGCCTCCCGGAGAATGTGCGTGAGCGGTTGAAGCTGTGCATGGAACGGACGGCTGGCAATGACAAGATGACGATGGTGATAGCATTGAGCTATTCCTCGCGTTGGGAACTGACGGATACGTTCCGGCGTTTGGCCGTTCATGTGAAGGAAGGGCGACTGGAGCCGGAAGCCATTACCGAAGAATTGGTCGACAGTCATCTGCAGACCGATTTCATGCCGGATCCCGATTTGCTGATACGGACGGGAGGTGAATTACGTATCAGTAATTATTTGTTGTGGCAATGTGCTTATTCGGAATTTTATTTTTGCGATACCTTCTGGCCGGATTTCGATGAAAAGGAATTGCATAAAGCTATTGTTGATTTTCAGTCCCGTGAACGTCGCTATGGAAAAACCAGCGAACAGGTGGCTATTAAATAAGGTATGACGAACGTATGAAAAGGGTTAGGATCATAAGTCTGGCGGTAGCGTTGTTGTGTGGCGCCGGAGTGTCGAGAGCGCAGTTTGCGGACGAGACCGTTGTAAAACCTACCGTCGACTATTCCCGCACACCGCGTAATTATACGATTGGGGGAATTGCTGTGGAGGGAGTGAAGAACTATGATGATTATTTACTTATCGGTCTGTCCGGTCTTTCGGTAGGCCAGCAGATTACGTTGCCGGGCGAAGAAATTACGCAGGCCGTGAAAAGGTTCTGGAAGAACGGTTTGTTTTCCAATGTGCGTATCGAGGTGGATAGTCTGGTGAGTAATAAAGCCTTTCTGCATATTTATCTGACACAGCGCCCCCGTATCTCGCAGATCAACTACAACGGGGTGAAGAAGTCGGAACGTGAGGACCTCGAAGCGCGATTGGGATTGGTCAAGGACAATCAGTTCACGCCGAACATGGTGGACCGTACCAAGATACTTGCCAAAAAGTATTTTGATGAAAAAGGGTATAAGAATGCGGAAATAGAGATCGTGCAGCGGGACGACGTGTCGGCCCCCGATAAGATCATCGTGGATATCAATATTGATAAAAAAGATAAGGTGAAGGTGCACAGCATTACGGTTGCCGGTAATGAGGCGCTTTCCATAAAGAAAATAAAAGGTACGCTTTTCAAGAACGGCGTGTTTAAGAAAACCCACGAAAAGGGACGTCTGTCGAGTTGGTTCCGTTCCAAGAAGTTCATTGACGAAAAGTATCGGGAGGATAAGGAGAACCTGATTGCCAAATACAATGAATTGGGGTATCGGGATGCGGTCATAGAGGTAGACAGCGTTACTCCGCATGGCGAAAACGGAGTGGATATATATATAAAGGTGGAAGAAGGGCAGCGTTATTATGTCCGCAATGTAGAATGGGTGGGAAATACGCTTTATACGACGGATGATCTGAACAATCTGTTGCGTATGAAGAAAGGCGATATTTATAATCAGCAGTTGTTGGCCGACCGTATTTCCAACGATGAGGACGCCATCGGAAACTTATATTATAATAACGGCTATGTCTTTTACCGGCTCGAACCGGTCGAAATCAATATCGTGAACGATTCCATCGACTTGGAAATGCGTATTACGGAAGGTACACAGGCGCGTCTCAGCCGGGTGAAGATTACCGGAAACGACCGTGTGTATGAGAATGTGGTGCGTCGTGAGTTACGCAACAAACCCGGTGATCTTTTCAGTAAGGAGGCGTTGGAGCGCTCTTATCGTGAGATCGCATCTATGGGCCATTTTGATGCCGAACATATTGATTACAAGATAGAACCGGATCCGGTGAACGGCACGGTGGATCTGGGATGGGGGCTGGCCTCCAAGTCGAATGATCAGGTGGAGTTCTCGTTGGGTTACGGACAGACCGGTGTGATCGGAAAGATAGGTTTGCGCTTTTCCAACTTCTGTCTGGCCAATCTTTTTAATAAAGAAGGGCTTCGAAGGGGCATTCTGCCGCAGGGTAACGGCGAGACGTTCAGTATCAGCGGCCAGACCAACGGACAGTATTACCAGTCGTACAGTATCAACTATATGAACCCCTGGTTCGGCGGTAAGCGTCCCAACTCCTTGTCGTTCTCGGCATTCTTCTCCAAGCAGACCGATGTAAGCGACAATTACTACAACTCCGCTTATTACAACAGCTACGCCAATTATCTGTACGGTTTCGGTTCGAACGGTTCCAACTATTACTACGAGAATTTTTATGATCCCGACAAGTTTGTCAAGATCTTCGGATTCTCTTTGGGCTGGGGTAAGCGTCTGCGTTGGCCGGACGATTACTTCATGCTGTCGGCCGATCTCTCTTACCAGCGCTACATTCTGAAGGACTGGGAATATTTCCTGATTTCCAACGGTACATGTAACAATATCAGTCTGAATCTGGTGCTCTCGCGCAACTCGACCGACAATCAGATCTATCCGCGTCGCGGTTCCGAGTTCGTGCTGTCCGGCTCGTTTACTCCGCCTTATTCCTTGTTCGATAAGAAGGAGTATTCCACACTGGGCACCAATCCGCGCAGCTCCACGTATATGCGCGAGTTGCAGGATAAGTACAAATGGGTGGAGTACCACAAGTGGAAATTTAAGAGCAGAACGTATACGGCACTGACCGGAAAAAATAAGTGCCCTGTGCTTATGACCCGTGTGGAGTTCGGTATATTGGGTTCTTATAACAAGGACAAACGCTCTCCTTTCGAAACGTTCTATGTGGGCGGTGACGGAACTTCGGGATATTCGTCCAGCTATGCTACCGAGACGATCGGTTTGCGCGGATACGACAACGGTGCGCTGACACCGCCGGGATATATGGGATATGCTTACGATCGCTTTACGCTGGAATTGCGCTATCCGCTGATGCTGGGTAATTCCACCAATATTTATGCGTTGGGCTTTGTGGAAGGCGGTAATGCCTGGGCTCATGTGAAGGATTTCAACCCGTTTGATATGAAGCGTTCCGCCGGTGTCGGTGTGCGTATCTTCCTGCCGATGGTGGGGCTGTTGGGTATCGACTGGGCTTACGGTTTCGACAAGGTATTCGGGAGCAAGACGTATGGAGGAAGCCAGTTCCATTTCATATTGGGACAAGAATTTTAACATAAAAAGACAAGAGTATGAAGAAACTGATTGCATTTTTCGTGTTTGTGCTGGGAATGGGCATGAGCGTGTCGGCGCAGAAATTCGCGCTGGTGGATATGGAATATATACTGAAAAACATTCCGGCTTATGAAAGGGCCAACGAGCAGTTGAACCAGGTGTCTAAGAAATGGCAGGCAGAGGTGGAGGCGCTCACTACGGAAGCCCAGACACTGTATAAGAACTATCAGAGCGAGGCCGTCTTTCTGAGCGAAGAACAGAAGACCAAAAAGGAAGAGGCTATTGTAGCCAAGGAAAAAGAGGCAGCCGAGCTGAAGAAGAAATATTTTGCTCCCGAAGGAGAACTGTTCAAGAAGCGGGAGAGCCTGATGACACCTATCCAGGACGAGATCTACAATGCCGTGAAAGACATTTGCGACGCGAAGGGATATTCGTTGATTCTGGACCGTGCTTCGGATGCCGGCATCATTTTTGCTTCTCCCAAGATAGATATAAGCAACGAAGTACTGTCAAAATTAGGATATTCAAACTAACATTTGTACATTTGCAACTTATAGAATAAAGATAATAATCCATAAAGTAGAAAAGAAAGAAGATGAAAAAAGTAGTTTTATTGGCGTTGTTGCTCGCCCCGTTGAGTATGTTTGCTCAGAAGTTCGGCCATTTTAATTCGGCCGACATACTTCCCAATATGAAAGAGTATATAACGGCACAGTCCGAGATCCAGGCTCTGCAGAAACAGTATGAGGATGACCTGAAGCGCATGCAGGACGAATTGCAGAAGAAAGGCGAGGAATATGAGAAAGAGAAAGCCAATCTGCTCGACAATGTGCGTCAGCGCCGTGAGGCTGAACTGGAGGATCTGTACAAACGCATCCAGCAGAGCTATCAGGACAACCAGCAGGTGCTGCAGAAAACGTCGCAGGAGAAGATGCAGGCCATTTCCGAAAAGATGCTGGCCGTTATCAAGAAGATCGGCGAAGCCGGCGGTTATGTATACATCATGGATGTGTCGGCCGGAATCCCTTATATCAGTGACAAACTGAGTACGGACATTACGGCTGAGGTGAAAAAAGAATTGGGCGTACAGTAATTTGTTGCCTGTGTGAGGAGGCCGTTCTGTAGGGAGCGGCCTCCGTTACTATCGAAAAAAGCGGAAGATATGCAAAAGAAGATCATTTTATTGTTGCTGCTGGTGTTGCCGTTGGGCGTAATGGCGCAGGAGGCAGTTCCGGCCAAATACGGTTATTTGAGTTATAGCAGTTTGTACAGCATGATGCCGGAATATGCGGCAGCCCAGCGGAACATGGCGGATTTGAAAGAGAAATACGACAAGGAGGCCCAGCGGTCGGAAGCTGAGTTCCAGCAGAAGTTTGCCGAATTCTTGCAGGGACAGAAAGACTTTCCTGCCAATATCCTGCAAAAACGCCAGAAGGAACTGCAAGACCTGATGGAGAAGAGCATCGGTTTTAAGCAAGATGTGCAGAGACTGTTGGCCGAGGCGGAGAAGGAATTGCAGGCTGAAGTAGGCAAACGGCTGGATGCGGCCATACGCGAAGTGGGACTGGAAAAAGGCTACTCCTTTATCCTGAATACGGACGGCAATGCCTACCCCTTTATCAATCCCGCCGAAGGAGAGGATGCAACCGAATGGGTGAAACAAAAACTGCAACTGACCACGGAGCCATGAGTGCGGGATATCCCTGTGCGCCCGGACCGATAGGCCTGTTCGATTCCGGCTATGGCGGATTGACTATTCTGAACCAGGTGCGGCAGCTGATGCCGCAGTATGATTATCTCTACTTGGGCGATAATGCGCGTACCCCTTACGGTACGCGTTCTTTTGAGGTGGTCTATGAGTTCACGCTTCAGGCGGTGGAGAAATTGTTCGAGATGGGGTGTCATCTGGTGATTCTGGCTTGCAATACGGCATCGGCCAAAGCATTGCGCAGCATTCAGCAGAACGATATTCCCCGGCTTGATGCCACACGCCGTGTGCTGGGGATTATCCGGCCCACAGCCGAATGTATCGGTGCCATCACCCATACCCGGCATGTCGGTGTGCTGGCCACTCCGGGAACGATCCGTTCCGGCTCCTATCCGGCCGAGATTCACAAACTGTTCCCGGATATTATGGTACAGGGCGAGGCCTGTCCGCTGTGGGTGCCGTTGGTGGAGAACTACGAGTTCGATTCGCCCGGTGCCGATTATTTCGTACAGAAACATATCGGAAATCTGCTGCGGAAAGATCCCGATATAGATACGATTATCCTGGGATGTACCCATTATCCGCTGCTGCTCAATAAAATATTGAAATACACACCGCGCAAGATCAAGCTTGTGCCGCAGGGGGACTACGTAGCTTACAGTCTGCGGGCTTACCTGGAGCGCCACGAACGGATAGAGGCTATGTGCACCAAACAGGGCACTTGTCGGTTTCTGACGACGGAGGCGCCCGACAAGTTCAACGATTCGGCTGCGATGTTCCTTCGCAAGAAAGTGATTGCGGAACGTGTTGCATTGGACTGATCCTCTCCCCGTCGGGCGGAAGTGCGGGGGATAAACCGTTGTTTCCCGGAGCGCGGAAGCATTCTCTGCCGAATATGTATAAAAAAGGTGTAGACCTAAGTTTAAAAAGGTCTACACCTTTTTGCGTTTTGGTGTACACCTTTCTGAAATTAGGTGTACACCTTTATTTTATTTGTTGAGGGGACCGTACGCTAAGGATGCTGACAGACAGCGGATTCGGAGCACATCGCGAGAGAGATGCTCCACGGTAGCCGTTGCGCAGGAACAGACCGGATGCGCAAAAGATGCGCATCGGTCCATTTCTTTTACATCCTGTTTCTTTTAAAAAAACTATATTTCGGTGAATAAACACCTCCAAGGCATTGTACTTTCTTTTTTTTCCTTTACCTTTGCGATGCTCGGCAGCAGGTTTATTCCTGACGCCGGGGTTGCACGTTAGCGTGCAATAGAAAGAGAAAGCGTTATAAGCTTCATCCGAAAAAACGAAAATCGCCAAAATTTCGACTACTGGGATGAGAGAGTATAATGCTCTCGTTGGTAGTATGTGGTTACGGGACACCGTTCGCCTATATCTATCAGCGTGGGGTGTTTATTCCGTTCATTTAGTAGTCTGGTGTTTGGCGATACCACGTTTTTTGATGAGCTGTATAGTTCCTCACGCTTTCTATGTGTATAAGCGAAAACGGCTGCCGGTGGGGGACGGAGGCGGCGGATGAGGCGTAAGGGCTTGCAGTGTCGAAGTTTAAGGACATTTATATCGGAAAGTTGATTCGGCGGAAGGTGGACGAGCGCCACATCAGTTACGCGGAATTTGCCCGGCAGATTCATTGTGCCCGTACGTCGCTCTATCACATTTTCAACAGTAAGAATATCGATGTGGAGCGCCTGCTGCTCATCTCGGAGGTGTTGCAGTTTGATTTTATCAACGAGGTCTATCGTAAGGGCGAGGCCGGTTCCTTGCCTGCCGTTTCTTCCCGCCCTTACATTGTGTTGCCCTTCAAGGAAGACGGTTTCGATCTGACGCAGTTGCCCCGGGAACTGCGGGACTTGCTTCGCAGCCAGTTGCTTTGAGTTGTTGTACGGGCAAGGCCTTTGGCCGGTTTGCCGGCTTCTTTTTTCATGCCTTTTATTGTAAAAAGAAAGGACGGATGTGTATATTATTCCGACGCTCCGCCGAACGATCTCCTGTCGGTTGTTTTATACTTTTGCGGTGGTGAAAAATGGCCGGATGATACGAGAAAAATGGGCCTTACCAAAAGAATCAAGGGGAGATATGCGATGGAAAAAATAAAGATTGGGTGTGTGATTTCCACATACAACAACCCGGAATGGTTGGAGAAAGCGCTTTGGGGCTATATGATGCAGACAAGGCCGGCAGACGAGATCATCATTGCCGACGACGGGTCGGACGACGAGACCCGGAAATTGATAGAACAGTACACCGGAAGCCTGCCCTTGCGCCATGTGTGGCACGAAGACAAGGGATTCCGGAAGACAAAGATACTGAACGAGGCCCTGAAAGCGGCCACTGCCGATTACCTTATTTTCACGGATCAGGATTGCATTCCGCGCCGTGATTTTGTGGCCACGCATCTGCGTTACGCGTGCAAAGGCTTTTTCCTGTCGGGCGGATGCTTCCGCTTGCCTATGTCTATCAGTTCCGAGATAACACGCTCGGACATTGCCGGCGGTCGGCCTTTCAGGCTGTCATGGCTCCGGGCGCGCGGATTGAAATACTCGTTTAAATGCACCAAACTGACCTGCCGTTCGTTTTTTGCCTCTTTTATGAATGCCGTCACCCCTGCCCGGGCCACATGGAACGGTATGAACTCTTCGGGGTGGCGCAGCGACTTGCTGGTTGCCAACGGTTTTGACGAGCGCATGCAATATGGCGGGGAAGACCGCGAACTGGGCGAGCGCCTGTGTAACGCCGGCATACGTTCCCGGCAGATACGCTACAGTGCCGTCGTGTTGCATCTCGACCACAGCCGACCATACGTGAACCGGGAAGCGTGGCAGCGCAACGATGCCATACGTCAGACGACGCGTAAGGAACGTCTTACGCGCACGGCTTATGGGATAGAACAAGGGAGCGATGCCTACTGTGCCCGTCCGCAGAATGAGAGAGAAGCAGGTTCTGAATGAAAAATCATTTATTGGAAAAGAATAATGAATACCGAACAAACGAAGGCAAAAAAGCGTATCGCCTTTGTGCATGATGTGTTCCCCGGTGTGGGAGGCGGAGGAGCCGAACGCATTACGTTCGACTTGGCCAATTACCTCTCCCGCCAAGGGTACGAAGTGTTTGTGTGGGCGTACAAGCACAATACCGGGAGCTATCCGGCGCGTCTGCCGGTGAACTTCCGGGTGATTTGTCTGCCGGATCCCGACGTATATCGCTCGCAACGGAATGCCTGTTTTATGGCCGATCTGGTACGGCAATTGCACTTGGATGTGCTGGTGTCGGTGGTTAATCCGCTCATCCGTATTCGGGAGATCCTACCGGAAGGATCGTCGTGCCGTTATGTGATGGCCAATCATGGCAAACCTTTTTGGGAAATGACGGGAAAAATCGACAGAAGGCGGCATCATCGTTATCGTACGCTATTGGGGAAGTGGATTTGGTGGATCTATGATTGTCCTCGTATTTATGGTTTTAAGGTCTACGAACGTCGTTTCCTGCGGCGCTACAGGCAGGCCTATGAGCAGGCTGATGCCTATGTGGTGTTGTGCGAAGGGTATCGTCGGGAGCTGTGCGACCGGCTTCACCTGAATCCGGCCAATGCCCGTATCTGGGCGATCCCCAATTCCGAACGGCAGGCTGAAGGCGACATGGCGGGGCGGACGAAGCGCAAACAGGTGTTGTATGTGGGGCGGATGAGTTACGACGACAAGCGTGTGGACCGCCTGATACGGATCTGGAGCCGTGTATGGCGCCGGATGCCCGACTGGGAGCTGATTCTGTTGGGCGACGGTCGGGAGCGGTCCGACCTGGAGGCGCTGGCCGCCCGTTTGCAGGCTGGGCATCTGCGTTTTGAAGGAACGACCACCCATGTGGAGACTTATTACCGGGAAGCCGCCATCCTGTGTCTGACATCCACCCGGGAGGGGTGGGGGCTGTGTCTGACCGAAGCACAGGCACACGGCGTGGTGCCTGTGGCGTTCGATTGCAGTAGCGGTGTGCATGAAATCCTGGCGCCGTCGGGGGTGAACGGTATACTGGTATCGCCGTTCGACGAGGATGCCTATGCGGCGGAACTGCTGGGCCTGATGCGCGACGAGGAGCGGCGGCGCGTCATGCAGCGCAACGTCGTGGAGAAGTCCCGCACCTATACCATAGAATCGGTTGGCGAGGCCTGGCTGAACATGCTGGACACGATAGCGAACCGGGCGGGCGCTTCTGCTCCTCAATAGCGATGAAAGTGTATGGAAACAGCGAAGAAAACAAATAAGAAGCGCATCGCCTTTGTGCATGAGACCTTTCCGGGTGTGGGCGGTGGCGGGTCCGAACGATGCACATTCGATCTGGCCAATTATCTCTCCCGGCAGGGATACGAGGTGTATGTATGGGCGCACGAGCATGATGCCGGTCGTTATCCGGCGCGTCTGCCGGTAGCCTTTCGGGTGATGGAATTGCCGGGGCCGAGTGTGCATCGTTCGAAAAAGGACGCCCGCTTTATGGCCGAACTGGTGCGGCGCTTGCAGATAGACGTGCTGGTGTCGGTGGTGCATCCCTTGCTCCGCATACGGGACATTCTGCCGGAAGGTTCGTCCTGCCGTTATGTGATGGCCAACCACAGCACTCCTTTCTGGGAAGTGACGGGAAAGGTGGAACGTCGGCGCCATTACCGGCAGCGCACCCTGTTGGGTACGTTGGTGTGGTGGATGGTGGACTATCCCCGCATCTATGGGCTGAAAACGTATGAGCGCCGTTTTCAGCGTCTTTATCGGCAGGTATACGAGCAGGCTGATGCCTACGTGGTGCTGTGCGAGGACTATCGTCGGGAGTTGTGCGACCGGCTGGGGCTGGATCCGGCCAATGCCCGTATCTGGGCGATCCCTAATTCCGAACGGCCGGCTGAAGGCGACATGGCGGGGCGGTCGAAGCGCAAACAGGTGTTGTATGTGGGGCGGATGAGCTATGACGACAAGCGCGTGGACCGCTTGATACGGATCTGGAGCCGTGTATGGCGCCGGATGCCCGACTGGGAGCTGATTCTGTTGGGCGACGGTCGGGAGCGGTCCGACCTGGAGGCGCTGGCCGCCCGTTTGCAGGCTGGGCATCTGCGTTTTGAAGGAACGACCACCCATGTGGAGACTTATTACCGGGAAGCCGCCATCCTGTGTCTGACATCCACCCGGGAGGGGTGGGGGCTGTGTCTGACCGAAGCACAGGCACACGGCGTGGTGCCTGTGGCGTTCGATTGCAGTAGCGGTGTGCATGAAATCCTGGCGCCGTCGGGGGTGAACGGTATACTGGTATCGCCGTTCGACGAGGATGCCTATGCGGCGGAACTGCTGGGCCTGATGCGCGACGAGGAGCGGCGGCGCGTCATGCAGCGCAACGTCGTGGAGAAATCCCGCACCTATACCATAGAATCGGTGGGCGAGGCCTGGCTGCACATGCTGGAGACCGTAGGAAAACGGGCGGATGCACACGGCAGATAAAGGTTGCCCGGGCGGACTGTTCCGTTTGCGAGACAAACGTGTGACATTCTGTTACAAAACAATAAGAAAGGTGCGGACCGTTATCGTATACGGTCCGCACCTTTCTTATTGTTTCCCCTGTCGGTAGCCGGCTTTTTTGCCTGTGGCCCCCGACGGTTGGGCCTATTTCATGACATGTTTGCCATAGTTCCAGCCGCGCAGGTCGTATAGCGGTGCGTTGCGGCGTATGCGTTGCAGAAAATCCTCGTAGTTGCGCAGATTCTGCGGTGTCCAGCCGGCTTCGGCCACGGCGGCCAGTCGGGGAAGCATCAGGTATTCCAGCACCGAGGGCTCTTCCACCCATTCGGTCCAGAAGTTGGCCTGCACCCCGGTGTAGCGGGGCAGCAGTTCCGGGGCCACGTTGCGGGCCGGTTCGTAGTCGTAGACGGCCTTGACGGTTTCTGTGCCGTGACCTTGCGATCTCGGTTCGTCGGGGCCGGCGGCTTGTCTGCGGTTGATGTAATAAGGTATCTGCGGCGACAGGATATTATCCATGCCGCGACGGGCGGTTTCAAGGGCTGCCGGATCGGCGCCTACCCATGCCATGATGGTGATGTTGTCCTTGTGCAACCGATCCGTGTTGCCGTGCAGCACTTCGTTCCAGAACACCAGTTTGCGTTGGCGGTCGGCGGGCTTGGACAGGATGTAGTCTTGCAGTTGTTTGTAGAAATTGATTTGCAGGTCGCGGAAGTTGGTGCTGCCGAGGGCCGCCAACTGTGCGCGGCAGGCTTCATTCTTTTCCCATTTCTGGGTGGGGCATTCGTCGCCTCCCATATGGATGTAGCCGAAGGGGAACAGTTCGATAAGCTCGTCGATGATATCTTTGGCGAACTGTACGGCCTTCGGATTGGCCACGTTGATGACATCCGTCGATACGCCCTGCCACAGCCATACCTCATGCGGCACTTCTGGGTCGCAGGCCAGTTCGGTCGGATAAGCGGCCACGGCGGCCTGTGAGTGTCCGGGAATATCTATTTCGGGCATAATCTCGATGAAGCGCTCCCGGGCATAGGCTACGATCTCCTGAATGTCGCTGCGGGTATAATGTCCGCTGTATGGCTGGCCGTCCGGCTTGGTGTCGCCCCAGCCCAGTACACGGCTGTTGCGGTTGGCACCGATTTCGGTAAGCCGGGGATATTTCGGGATTTCCAGCCGCCAGCCCTGGTCTTCGGTCAGATGCCAGTGAAAGCGGTTCATTTTATAGGTCGCCATCATGTCGAGCACGCGCTTCACTTCCTCTTTGCCGAAGAAGTGCCTTCCTTCGTCGAGCATGAAGCCGCGCCAGCCGAAGCGCGGCGCGTCGGTGATCAGTACAACGGGCAGCGACCATGTTTTCACGCTCGGGTCCGGTTGTTCCGCCATCACGTTGCAGGGAAGCAACTGCTTCAGTGTCTGGAAAGCGTAGAAGAAACCGGCCGGTTTCGAAGCCTCTATCCGTACGTCGGCAGCGGACACTTGCAGACGGTAGCCCTCGGCAGGCAACTGTGCGTCCAGTGCCAGGCGGATGTGGGCCTTCTTTTCTTTGTCGGTGGAGGCCAGGCGCAGTCCTGTCGTATGTTCCAAGGTGTGTGCAAAGGCTTCCGCTACGGTTTTTATGCTGTCGCCCGGATAGGAAGGAATACTCATTTTCATTTTATTTTTCAGCAGGAACCGACCGGTTCCTACGGTCATTTCCGCCGGGCGCGGAAGGACGGCCGGTGTGGGGGAGGCTGCGTTTTCCGCCATCATCAGGACGGGGAGAACCATTGCCAGGGCTAATAAAAAGTAGTTTTTTCTCATTATGGAGGTTTTTGGGTTAAGTAATCGGCTGTAAAGATAAGGATTAAAATTAAAATAATGCCTGATTGTTTTTTAGATTATTTAGTCCGGTTGATGATGTTTATTAGAATAATATCCCTATTTTTGCTCCGGCGATATAGAAAGTTAAGTGGTTAAAAATCTTTGAAGCTATGAAAAATCCGGTAATTCTGTGTGTGTGCGGTGTGTTGTTTACCCATTGTGCTTCCGCCGATCCCTTTGCGGGGATGGTGGCTGGTGCCAGCCTGGGTTCCGTGTTCGGAAGCAGTATAGGTGCTTTGGTGGGCGGGCGTACGGGATATCATCTGGGCACTGTGGTGGGAGGTGTTACCGGAGGTGCGGTGGCGGTGGCTGTGACTTCTCCCCGTCGACAGGATGGCGACGCCAGGGCGGGCGATACCGGCGGGTACGAAAAAGGTAGGGGCCGGAAACGGCGTTCCGACGGTAACGGAACATACAGCCGGGAGGATTACGAAGAAAGGGAGAGGGGAACACTGACCGATGGAGCACCGGTCGGATATGCCCCGGTGGACTTACGCAATCTGCGCTTCATTGATGAGACACGCAACCAGACCTTGAACCGCAGGGAGACGTGCGAACTGGTTTTTGAATTGATGAATGTCACGAATCGTCCGTTGCATAATGTGGTGCCCTATATCGCCGAGACAAACGGGAATCCTCATATCTATCTGTCGCCTTCCACGCGGATCGAGCGGATTAATCCCGGTGAAGGCATACGTTATACGGCGATGATCAAGACGGACAACCGCCTGAAAGCGGGCACGGCACGGTTCCGCATCGCCGTTTCGTGCGACGGGCAGGACTTTGTGACGCTACGCGAATTTGAGTTGACCACGGCGAAATAGGCGTCTTGTTATTCTTTGTCGCGGCGTCGCGCATGCCGGTATTCTTTGGGCGAAAGCCCCACGTACTGTTTGAAATACTTGCCGAAGAACGATTGTGAAGGGAAGTTGAACTCGATGGCTATTTCTTTGATACTTAAACTGGAGTTGGTGAGCATCTGCCGGGCATTGGAGATGACGAGTTGGATGATCCATTGCAGGGCCGTATAGCCGGACTTCTCCTTTATAATAGTGGAGAAATAGCGAGGGGACAAGCATTGTTCTTTGGCATAGAAAGCCACTTCGCGCTCTTTCTTGTAGTTTTTAAACAAAGAAACCATGAAATTGTGGAAGATCTTGTCTTTGGTGTCTTGCGGGATCGGTTCGATGGGTTGATGGCAAAAGTAAATATGAATGAGTTCATAGACCAGTGCCTGGGCCAGGCAGTGAATGATTTGTTTCAGGATGCTTTCGCTGGGGAGTTCCGTTTCCGTAGACTGGCGGAGCAGTTTCTGCCGTTCACCGATGGCCTCCGCAAGTTGCTCTATCCGGCGGCATTGTTCCGGGGTGAGTGAAAAACAAGGATTTTCGCGTATCAATAGAATATTCTGTGTGTTGACTACCGAATTAAGGATGGGTAGTATGAATTCCAGACTGCCTTTGAACATCAGTCCGCTCAGGTCTTTGCTGCGTTTGCGCAGGGAGATGAGCGTGGAGGGAGAATATATGTATATGTCGCCTTTTTTTAGGTGATATGTTTTTTCGTTCAAAGTGACTTCGATGGAACCTTGCTGACACAAAAAGAATCCGCAGGTGTCCATGTAAGAAATCGTGTTGCCGTTGCGGGCGATCAGTAGCTCAACCTCGGCCATTGACATTTGCTGATAAGGAATGGTGTTCTGTAGCATATAAGAGTCGGGTTATGTAGGATTTTAGAGTACAAATATATGGATATTTTTGCATTTTTTAGGCGTACTCCGTACAAATCTACCAATTTACTGCTATAATTAGCCTTTGCCGCATTCGTCAAAGCCCCTATTTTTGCATCCGTAAAAATTGCTCAAAAAGGATTAGTGTTATGAAAAGATTGTGTTTCTTATGGGTAAGCCTGTTGGCCGTGGTGTTCGGGGCCTGTGGCGATAAGGCGGGAAAGAAGGCGGAGGTCTTGCCTTCGGTAAGAGTGGATACGGTGGGATGCGGCGAAGCGCATGTCACCTTGCAGTTTCCCGGAAGGGTGAAAGCGTCGCAGGATGTTACGCTGTCGTTTAAAGTGCCGGGTACGTTGTTACGTATGTATGTAGATGAAGGAGACCGCGTACGTAAAGGGCAATTGCTTGCGGAGCTGGACCCGACGGACTATCAGATTCAGCTGGCGGCCACGGAAGCCGAATACAGACAGATAAAGGCTGACGCCGACCGGGTGATGGCGTTGTACAAGGAAAGCGGTACAACAGCCAGCGCCAACGATCGCGCCCGATACGGATTGAAACAGATAGAGGCGAAGCTGGCCAACCATAAGAACCAATTGTCTTATACACGCATCTACGCTCCGTTTGACGGGCAGGTACAGCAATGTTTTTTTGACGGGCGGGAAACCGTAGGAGCCGGTATGCCGGTGTTGACGGTGCTGGGCCTCACTCATCCCGAAGTAGAGATAAACCTGCCGGCGTCTTCCTACGTACGGCGGAATGAATTCTCCTCATATACCTGCACTTTTGATGTTCTACCGGAGAAGGCGTTGCAGTTGGAACCTGTCGGTATCTTGCCGAAAGCTAATGCCAACCAGCTTTATACCATGCGTTTGCGGCTGAAGGGGCCTTCCGGCGAAGTGCGTCCGGCCCCGGGAATGTCTACTTGGGTGACTATCCAACTGGCAACCGATAGTGTGGCCGGTCGGGTACGCGTGCCTTCCGGGGCTCTGCTTGAAAGCGACGGGAAGAGCTATGTGTTTGTTTATGATGCAGACCATAAAGTTGTGCATCGCACGCCGGTGCGGATGGAACGTCTGCTCTCGGACGGTACTGCACTGGTGAAAGGCGGGATTCGTTGCGGGGACCTGGTTGTGGCTTCCGGCGTACATTATGTAAAGGACGGCGGCAAGGTGCATCTGCTGCCCCGCCAATCGGATACTAATGTGGGAGGCTTGTTATGATGGATTGGGGGAAATGGGCTTTTAACAACAAGAAACTGGTCTATTTTCTTGTTGCGGTACTGATGCTCGGGGGGACGTATGCCTGCTATCAGATGAGCAAGCTGGAAGACCCTGAGGTGAAAGTGAAGTTGGCTATGGTGGTGACCACTTACCCCGGTGCATCAGCCCACCAGGTGGAGATGGAGGTGACGGATGTGCTCGAGAAACGCATCCGAACGATGGGATATATCGACAATGTGGAAAGTTATTCCTACAATGATCTGTCGCTGATACAGGTGGAACTGCTCAGTACGGTGAGCAACGATCAGGTGGAACAATGCTGGGACCTGTTGCGGCGCAAGGTGGCGGATGCGCAGACCTCCTTGCCGCAGGGGGCCAATCCTTCGCAGGTAAAAGAAGACTTTAGCAACGTTTACGGTATGTTTTATGCACTGACCGGCGACGGTTTGTCGAGCAGGGAACTATCGGACTATGCCGAACTGATTAAGCGTGACCTTGGCAATCTGGAAGGAGTGGACCGGGTGGAAATCTACGGCAAACAGCCCGACTGCATCAACATCCGTCTGTTGCAGGACAAGATGTCGAGCTTGGGTGTGAAACCTGCCGAAGTACTGGCTACATTGAACGGGCAGAATAAAACGGTGTATGCCGGTTATTTCGATAACGGAGACAGCCGGGTACGTGTCACCGTGACCGACCGTTTCCGGGCGGTGGATGATATTAGCCGTTTGTTGATACAAGGACATGAGGACGATCAGCTTCGGCTGAACGATATTGCCTTGATAGAGAAAGATGTGGAGCGGCCGGTCCGCAACTCGCTGGCTTATGACGGCAAGCATGCCCTTGGCATCCTGTTGGCCGCTTCTCCCGAGGCGGACGTCATCAAGGTGGGGGGCCAGGTGGAAAAGAAGTTGCAACAACTGGAGGAGACCCGTTTCCCGGCAGGGGTGGAATGCCATAAGGTGTTCTTCCAGCCCGAACGTGTGACCGACGCTTTAGGCACCTTTATTATAAATCTGATTGAGTCGGTGGTGATTGTAGTGCTTATCCTTATGCTTACGATGGGATTCAAGAGCGGTATGATCATCGGTATGAGCTTGGTAGTGATCGTTTTCGGTTCGTTCATGATGCTGGGCTCGGCAGGAGGGACGATGCAGCGTGTGTCGCTGGCATCGTTTATCCTGGCAATGGGTATGCTGGTGGACAACGCCATTGTGATCATTGACGGTATATTGGTCGATCTGAAACGCGGGAAGCCGCGTATGGAAGCCATGACGGCCATCGGTCGGCGCACTGCTTTGCCACTATTGGGGGCCACGCTGATTGCCATTTTGTCTTTCCTGCCGATATTCCTTTCACCCGATACGGCCGGAATCTATACACGCGATTTGTTTATCGTGCTGGCGGTATCGCTGATGCTGAGTTGGATACTGGCTCTCACGCATGTGCCTCTGATGGCAAACAGTATGCTGGCCAAACAGACATCGGCCGAACTGAAAGCCGGTGCGACGGGGAATGCGGTCAATCCGTATGGCGGTCGTATCTATACAGTTTTACAGAAGATACTTCGCATCGGGTTGAGGCGGCGATGGATATTTACGTTTGTTATGATCGGGCTGGTGGCGCTGGCAAGTGTGGGATACGGCTATATGCGCCACGGTTTTTTCCCGGATATGGTGTACGACCAGTTGTACATGGAGTATAAACTGCCCGAAGGCAATAACAGTACAAGGGTGGCCAAGGATCTGGCGCGTATTGAGGAATACCTGCACACCCGTAAGGAGGTAAAGCATGTTACGGCCTCGGTAGGCGGTACGCCCGGGCGATACAACCTGGTTCGTACGGTGGCCAATCCGTCGCTGGCTTATGGAGAACTTATTATTGATTTCGAATCGTCCGACGCATTGGTTGATCATATGGAAGAGATTCAGCAATACCTGAATAAGGAGTTCCCGGATGCTTATGTCAAGTTGAAACGCTATAATCTGATGTTTAAGAAATATCCCATCGAGGTGCAGTTCAGCGGACCGGATCCGGCTGTGTTGCACCGGTTGGCCGATAGTGCCCGTGTGATCATGGAGCAATGTGACGAGGTGCGTCTGGTGACGACAGACTGGGAACCGAAAGTGCCCGTGCTGGCGGTGGATTACGACCAAGCTACAGCCCGGGCCTTAGGACTGAGCCGGTCCGATTTGGGTCTGTCCCTTCTGACAGCCGGCGGCGGTATTCCCATCGGGTCGTTCTACGAGGGCATATATAAGAATAATATCTATCTGAAATGCACCGATGAGAGCGGCGAACCGATCGAGAATCTGGAAAACATGCAGGTGTTTTCTACGTTGCCGTCCGTCAGCGGTCTGTTGAATGAGGAGACATTGATGCGTTTGAAAACCGGAACGTTGCAGAAGGACCAGCTGGTTGAGGCACTGATGGGGACCACTCCTTTGCGCCAGATCAGCAAAGGGATAGATATTCGTTGGGAGGATCCGGTGGTGCCCCGTTACAACGGGCAGCGCATGCAGCGGGTGCAGTGTTCACCCGTTCCGGGAGTGGAAACCGAAAAGGCCCGTAAGGCGTTGGTAGAAAATATTGAGCGGATTCCGTTGCCTGCCGGATACAGTCTGAAGTGGCAAGGCGAAAAGAATGCCAATGACAAGTCGATGAAGTACTTGTTCAAGAATTTCCCACTGGCTGTTATTCTAATGATTGCCATCCTCATCATGTTGTTCAAGGACTATCGTAAGCCGGCCATTATCTTCTGCACCATTCCGTTGGTGTTTGTAGGGGTGGTCCTTACGATGCTGATTACCGGGAAAACGTTTACTTTCGTAGCGATCGTCGGTGCGCTGGGCCTGATAGGTATGATTGTCAAAAACGGTATTGTGCTGATGGACGAGATCAATTTGCAACTTGAAAACGGGGTGGAACCGGTGCAAGCGTTGATTGTCAGTTCGCAGAGCCGTTTGCGCCCGGTGATGATGGCTTCGATGACTACGGTGTTGGGCATGATACCTTTGCTCTCCGATGTCATGTTCGGATCGTTGGCCGTAACCATCATGGGCGGTCTTCTCTTCGGTACGCTCATTACTTTGCTGTTCATTCCGATTTTGTATGCCATATTCTTTCACATAAAAGTAAATGACAGATGAAAATGAAGTTGATAACTCTGATGCTCGGGTGTGCGGCGGTAGGTCTGAATGCCCAGGAGCAACTTAGCATAGAGCAGTGTCGCGACTTAGCCTTGAAATACAACAAAGAAAAACTGGCCGCCGGTCGTGCCACGGAAGCGGCGCGTTATACGGTTCAAGCCTATCGGGCCAACTTTTTCCCGGATTTCTCGTTGTCGGGCGGCGGACTGTACAGTACGGCCGACGGTTCGCTAGGCATTGCGGGAGGCAATCTTCCGGTGTTTTCCGCTCTTTCACCGTCAGGCCCTTGGGTGCCTAACGGCAGTTATGCCTATTTCCCCGGTACAAGTCTGGATTATAAACTGGGAATGATTTATGCGGCCGGCATACAGTTGAAACAACCTTTATACATGGGAGGGAAGATTCGGGCCGGCTATCGGATGGCCCGGATGGGATTTGATGTAGCCTGTCAGAACGAACGGTTGACGAATGCACAGGTCATAGAACAGGTTGACAGGGCGTATGCACAAGTGGTCAAGGCCAAGGAAATGCAGCGGGTGGCGGAGAAATATAATGTGTTGCTGGCCGAACTGGATCGTAATGTGGAGAGTGCCGTCCGACTTGGACTGAAAATGCAGAACGACCGTACCAAAGTGCAGGTGAAGTTGAACGAGAGCGAATTGCAGATGCGTCGTGCCGAGAATGCTTTGCGACTGGCCACGATGAATTTGTGCCATCTTATCGGTAGTCCTTTGGATAGTAAGGTGGCTGTTTCCGAGGCGTATCCCGAGGTGGATATGATGCGCGAAGGACAGTCTGCCGACATCGGTCGTCGGCCCGAAGCCGCCATGCTGGACAAAAAAGTGGAGATAGCCGGTCAGGAAGTTCGGCTTTCGCAAAGCGAGTTGCTGCCGCAGGTGGCCTTGGTAGGCAGCTATCATTATACCCATGGTGTGGAACTGAACAACCGTTCGTTGCTCAACGGCTGGAATTTTGCCGGCGGGGTGACGGTGAGCGTTCCGTTGTTTCATTTTGGCGAAAGGATAAGTAAGGTGAAAGCCGCCCGGGCCCGGCAAGAACAGACCAGCCTGGAACGTGACAACCTGAACGAGCAGATGTTGCTGGAACTTACGCAAGCGACCAACAATCTGGACGAGGCCCGGCTGGAAGTGGTGCTGGCCGAAAAATCCCTGGCGCAAGCCGAGGAAAATATGACCCTGAGCGGTCAGCAGTATAAGGTGGGGATGGAACCGCTTTCCGATTATCTGGAGGCGCAGGCCTTGTGGCAGGCGGCTTATGAAACGAATGTGGATGCACGCTACCGGCTTTATCTGACATATATCGCTTACCGGAAAGCAGCCGGTACGCTGGTGGAGTAAGTTATTCCGGTCGAAGAACGGCATATGAGCGCCGGACGGGTATGAAACCGTCCGGCGCTTTGTTGTTTTAAATAAGGAGGAAATGAGCGTTTTTTGCTGGTAATATGCCTGTTGACAGCATTTATCAACATCTGTGCGGTCGTTTTCAACGTGCTTGTTGTTGGTTTGTGTTGTCGGTCCGTTATTTTTGCGCTGTTTGTAAACAGTATAAATGAATGAACTATGAAAACAACCTTGTTCTTTCGGCATTCCTATTGGAGAGGTCTGGCTTGGGGCCTTTTGTGCCTGACAGTCTGTCGGGCAAATGCTCAGGAATCTTATCGGTTCCGTTGCAGAGATTATGTTTCGACCGACAACAACCGGGCTCCTCAGTCGGCTTTCAGTTATGATGACGAGCAAAATACATTCACCGTATCCGCCGGCGGAGATTGTAATATTGCCTTTCAGATGGATCCTAAAAAGGACGGTGCTTATTACATCCGTAATACCCAAGATTATTTTTTGGTGCAGGGGACGGATTTAAGTGTTGCTGCCGGTAAAAATTTCATCTGGTGGTTTAACGGATTTAACAACAACGGACAGACTGCGCCGACGCATACTGCGGATAACGGCGACGGCACCACATTGCTGCTGTGGAACATCCGGGAGACCGCTTCGCTCAACCCGAATATGAATTACGGGGATTCGCTCCTGTTTCTGACCTCCAACGGAAAATCCTTTATCCATGCCATGGGTTTCACGGCGAATAAGGGGAAATCCACGATTTCCAACATCGCCTATTATGCCCGTTACGAAGCGGCGGCCACGTACGCTCCGCTCATCCCGGTGCTGGGATACGAGGAGGAGACGCTGACCGATGAGATCAGAACCCGTTTGGGCGCGACCATAAGCCAGGCGATGAAGCTGATAGAAAAGGACGCTGCCTCGGAGGAGAAAGACAAGATGGAAGCCGTTGCCCGTGCCGCACAAGGTGTGTTTGATACGGCGGGAAAGGAGGATTATGCGCTTGTATTCGGTGTGCTGAAAAAGCTCGAAGAAGCCATGTCGGGCTACCGCAACGAAGTGCTGTCGTATCATTACGAACGGACGGCTAACGGTATTCATGCCACGTTGAACGATATGCACATCCACGTACTGTTTCATGCCGACAGCGTGATACGGGTATGCAAATCGCCGCTGGAGACGCTTCGGAAAAAGAGTCTTTCCGTGGTGGGCGCACCCGAAGAGCAGGCCCGTTTCGATCTGGCGGAGGATACGGAACGGAAAACCGTTACGCTCTCCGGCCGGAAAGTCCGGGTGGTTTATCATCTGAGTACCGGGCAGGTGGAGACCTTCCGAACGGACGGGACATCCGTATTGAAAGAGAAGGAAAGCAGTACTTCTTTCCTGCCGGTAAAAGATGGTCCGAACGACAGTTACAGGCTGGCGCAGTCTTTCCGGCTGGATGCGGATGAGGATATTTACGGTATGGGACAGATACAGGACGGCAAACTCAGCCGGCGCGGAACCACCTTCTCCTTGCAGCAGGACAACCGCTTTGTGTGTATCCCTTATTTTCAGTCCAGCAAGAATTATGCGTTGTTCTGGGACAACTATTCCCCGACCGTCTTCACGGATAATGAAGAGGGTACCCGTTTTCAGTCCACCGGTACGGAGATCGACTATTATATTCTGTGTGGCGGGCGGAGTGCCGATGTGCTGTCGGCCATGCGTGGGCTGACAGGGAAAAGCCCGATGCCTGCCTTGTGGAATTTCGGGTTGTATCAGAGCCGGGAACGGTATGTCAGTGCCGATGAGACACGGGATGTGGTGCGTCAGTACCGCAAGCTCGGCGTGCCGTTGGATTGTATTGTGCAGGACTGGCAATACTGGGGCGACAATGCCCACTGGAATGCCCTTGAGTTTCTGAATCCGACCTTTGCCAATCATGAAGAAATGATTCGTGACGTGCACGACAACCATGCCCGGCTGATGATTTCCATTTGGGCGAATTTCGGTCCGCAGACACGGCCCTATGCCAGTATGGCACAGGCGGGCCGCTTGCTTCCGGCCGAAAGTTACCCGACCCGTTGCGGTGTGCGGCCTTACGATGTGTACGGAGAAACATCCCGGAACATTTATTGGGACTATCTGTATAAGGGGCTGATAACAAAAGGAATTGATGCGTATTGGATGGACTCGTCCGAACCGGATTATTTTGATCCGAAACCTACCGATATGGATTATGTGACGGAAACGGGACAGACCTGGCGGGCCTTACGCAATGCCTTCCCGTTGGCTCATGTGGGAGGCGTATATACTCATCATCGGCAAGCGGCTGCAGCGGGCGATCCTTATCTGCAAGGCAAGCGGGTCTCCATCCTCACCCGGTCGGCCTTTGCCGGGCAGCAACGTTACGGTGCCAATACGTGGAGCGGGGACGTTACGGCCTCTTGGGAAAACTTTGCGGCCCAGATTCCGGCAGCCTGCAATCTCTCCGTATGCGGCATCCCCTATTGGAACAGCGATATAGGCGGTTTCTTTCTGGGCCGTTTCGGCGGTGTCGGTGATCCGGCCTGGCGGCGGTTGTATATGCGGTGGGTACAGTTCGGTACGTTTACGCCCATGATGCGTTTTCACGGCACGCAGACTCCTCGGGAAATTTATCAGTTCGGTGCGGCCGGTGACGGCGTGGGCGACTTCGATCAGATTCTGAAGTATGTCAGGATCAGGTACCGTTTGTTGCCTTACTTGTACAGCACTGCCTGGCAGGTCAGCGCGCACGATGCCACTTTCATGCAGGCACTGGCGGTGGCGTTCAACGAAGATCCGAAAGGGTATGACGTGACCGACGAGTATATGTTCGGCTCGTCCTTCCTGGTAGCTCCCGTGGTGCAGGATGCCGTGAATCATCGCGACGTTTATCTGCCGGCCGGGCATCGCTGGATTGATTTCTGGACGGGCGAGGCGTACGAAGGAGGCCGTACGGTGAGGAAGTCGGCGCATGCTGATGTGATGCCGCTCTACGTGAAAGCCGGCAGTATTGTGCCTTGGGGACCTGATGTGCAGTATGCGGAGGAAAAGCGTTGGGACAGCTTGGAAATTCGGGTCTATCCGGGAGCCGATGGCCGCTTCGTGCTTTATGAAGATGAAAACGATACGTATAATTACGAAGCGGGATGCTATTCGGAGATTCCTTTCGTGTGGGATGAGGCTACGCAGACCCTCACCGTGGGAGAGCGCAAGGGGGCCTTCGAGGGAATGCTCGATAAGCGTACGTTCCGCATCTGCAAAGTCTCTGTCCGCCGGGGGATCGGCGACGCACACGAGACGGAGTACGAGGCGACGGTGGCCTATGACGGTTCGGCTGTTTCGGTACGGCTCGACAGTGAAGACCGCGCTGTCGGAGAGACGGAGGTAACCCGTTATATTCAGAATCCGGGGTTCGAGGAGGACAATGCGCCGTTGAATAAAAAGGCGCCGGCTGGCTGGACCGTAAACAGCCCGACCACCTGGTGGGGTGTGAACAAAGGCGGAGGCAATGCGGATCCCGCCGCCACGGAAGGTCAGTATATATTCGGAGTGTGGGACGGTTCCAATGCCTTGACGGCGGAAATCAGTCAGGTGCTTTCCGACTTGCCGTCTGGACGCTATAAACTTACCGTCGACATGCACGCTCCGCATAAGAACGCGTTGCGGCGGGTGGGCGATCAATGTCTGTTTGCCAACGGAGAGAAGGCCTTCTTCAGGGATCAGATTATGACCGCCGGGCTGAGCGATAATTATCCTTTTCAGACCGTTGAACTGGAGTTTATCGCAGACGGGCAGACGCCTGTCAAGATCGGTGTTTCCACTTCGGGTGCTCCTGCCGAGACGTGGTTTAAGATTGACAATTTCCGGTTGTTCCGCATGGAGCGTCCCGTGCTGGAACTCGACGAGAATGAATCCAGCGCTAGCTGGCAGCCGGGGATGACGGATGTGGTGCTGCATCGGACATGGGATGCTGAAGGGTGGAATACGCTTTGCGTACCTTTTGCACTGACGGAGGCGGAGACGAAAGCACATTTCACCGGGGTGAAGGAACTGGTTTCGGTGGAACGGCACGATGATCCGGTGCTGTGCTTCAAGGAGACCGGGCGCATCCTTGCCGGAAAACCGTATCTGGTAAAACCGTGCCTTTCGCAGGAACGGATGGAGTTTCGGGATGCCGTTGTCCGAAACGATGCGCCTCTGTCGCATATGGTAGACGGTGTTTCGTTTACGGGGACGTATCAGCCGGCTCTTCTTCAGCCGGAGGGGTATGTGCTGCAAGGCGATGTGTTTCTCCGTCCGTCCGACGGCGCTTCCGTCAAAGGATTCCAGGCCTATGTAACGGCTGATGATGCGCAGACCGCCGTTTACGATCGGATGCTGATTGACGTGGACGGAAAAGTTACGCCGGTAATGCAAGTCGGGCGGGAAGAAGAGTATGTAGATGTGTACGGAGTGAATGCGGTGCGCTTGAAGACCCGTTGCAAGGCAGGCGAAGCGCTCCGGGGACTTCCGCACGGCGTTTATATCGTTAACGGTAAGAAACGGGTCAAATAGTTCGTTGGCCGGCGAGCGGGCGGAAGATGAAAGGCGGTTGTCTGAAAGGAAAAGACGGAACCGCCCGAAGATAAAAGACGACCGTCTGGAAGTTATTTTTCAACCTATTGAAAATGAGTGTTTAACGTGGCCTAGGCCACGATGTAATGTGGCGAGCATCGCAATAAAACGCGGTGCTCGCCCCGTTTTATCGGGATGCGCACCGCGTTTTACGATGATCTGCGCCGTTTGTAACTGGCTTTGTGACAGTCGGTTGTTACATACTGTTCAAAGCCTGCCGAATGTCGCTCAGAATGTCGTCAATGTGTTCGATACCCACCGACAGACGGATGAGGTCGGGCGCTACACCGGCTTCCCGTAACTGTTCGTCCGAGAGTTGGCGGTGGGTGTGACTGGCCGGATGCAGCACGCAAGTGCGGGCATCGGCCACGTGTGTGACGATACCCACCATTTTCAAATGGTCCATAAAGCGGATGGCGTCTTCGCGTGTGCCTTTCAGTCCGAAGGCCACCACGCCGCACGAGCCGCCGGGCAGGTATTTTTGTCCCAGTTCATAGTATTTGTTGTTTTTCAGTCCGCAGTAGTTCACCCAAGCCACCCGCTCGTCCTGTTCCAGAAACTCGGCCACGGCTTGTGCGTTCTTGCAGTGCTGCGGCATACGCAGATGAAGGGTTTCCAGTCCCAGGTTCAGCAGAAAAGCGTTTTGCGGACTCTGTATCGAGCCTAAGTCACGCATCAGTTGTGCGGTGGCTTTCACCATGTAGGCCATTTTCCCGAAAGCTTTGGTATACGTCAGGCCGTGGTAGCTTTCGTCCGGCTGGCACAATCCGGGAAACTTGTCAGCCTGTGCTTCCCAGTCGAAGTTGCCGCTGTCTACCACCGCTCCGCCCACCGAAACGGCATGTCCGTCCATGTATTTGGTGGTGGAATGCGTCACGATGTCGGCTCCCCATTCGAAGGGGCGGCAGTTGATGGGAGTGGCAAACGTATTGTCGATGATGAGCGGTACGCCGTGTGTATGGGCCAGGCGGGCGAAACGTTCAATGTCGAACACGTTGCCGCCGGGGTTGGAGATCGTCTCGCCGAAGAAACATTTCGTGTTCGGACGAAACTCGGCCTCGATGCGTTCATCGTCCCAGTCTGGATCCACGAACGAGCATTCAATTCCCAGCTTCTTCAGCGTAACGCCGAACAGGTTGAATGTGCCTCCGTAGATGGTATTCGATGTGATGAAATGGTCGCCGGCCTGGCAGATGTTGAACACGGCATAGAAATTGGCCGCCTGTCCCGAAGAGGTCAGCATGGCTCCAATGCCGCCTTCCAGGCGCGCTATCTTGTCGGCCACTGCGTCGTTGGTCGGATTCTGGAGCCGGGTGTAGAAGTAACCGGTGTCTTCCAGGTCGAACAGGCGGGCCATCTGTTCGCTGTTGTCGTATTTGAAAGTGGTGCTTTGATAGATGGGCAGAACGCGCGGTTCTCCTTTCTTGGGTGTCCAGCCGGCCTGGACGCAGAGCGATTCTCTTTTCAGTTTTTGTTCCATTGTATGTATTAATTATAGGATAAATTCATGGTCGTTTTGTTTTTCCCGGACGTTTCTTTTTGAAGCCGTTGGTCGTCGAGGGAGCGGTCGGAGCCGTATGGCGGATGCTGTCTTTTCTCGGTCGGGCGATGGGATGCGGCAGCCGGATCCGGTATTTGAAAGTGGAGTCCTGCTGCCATATCGGTACCGGAAAGGTGGCGCAGGGAAGATATTCCAGTCCCAGTTCCGGGGTTTCGTTATCCGGCTTCAGCCGGTAGGGGACGATACCGGGGTGGTAAGGGGTGATTTCCACCAGGCTGAATCCCGCTTGTATGATATCCAGTTTGCGGGCGGCGGCTCGCGACAGGTCGATGACGAAGCGGCGGGTATGCGGTCCCCGGTCGGTGACTTTCACGATCACTTCCCTGTCGTTTTTGGGGTTTCTCACTTTAAGCAACGTCCCCAGCGGATACTTCAGATGGGCGCAGGTCATGCTGTCTCTGTGGTACTTGTCCCCGTTGCTCATCCGGCGCCCGTGCAATTTGTCCGAATAATAGGAGGCATTGCCTTTGGTGGTGGTTTGTGCGTCTGTCGAACCGGCAGCCAGCAGGATGCCCAGCCCGAACGCAAGCAGTCTGTTCGTCATGGCCTGGTGGTTGGTTTGATATGAAATAGAAAGGCAATTTAGCTAAAATCGTACAAACGGACAAGATTTTTCCCGTTTTTTTGTCTGTCGGTGCTCAAAAGTCATTTTATCTATACATATATTAATGTTTGTGAACGTTAACCTTAAAGTTCCTTTAATTATAGGCTTAATGTAGAAATGTGTTATCGGAAATGGAGTTTATCCTTTATCTTTGTATGGTAAAACGACTGCATCGGCCGATGCGGGTCGATTTTGCCGTTTGGGTGTAAATGTATTTTTATATATTTCCCGATAAAACGGTAAGCGTTTTTGTTGTTTCTCATAGGAAAAGAACCGTAGGCGGAAAGAGGCCGGCTTTGTAACGGATTCTTGGCGGGAATAAATTATGATAATATAAGTAAAAGAAGAAAATGGAAAAGAGATTTAGGGTAAGAAGGCTGTCTCTTTGGTTGTGTATGCTGTTGCTGGCTGCAACGGCGGAAGCCCAGGAAAAAGAGAAAGTGCTGGAACTGACACTCGACCGGGCGGTGGAGATAGCCTTGAACGACAACCCCGTTATTCGCGTGGCGGATCAGGACATCGAACTGAAAAAGGTAAGTCAGAAAGAGGCCTGGCAACAGTTGTTGCCCACCGTGGAACTGTCGGGGGGAATGACCTACACCATCAAGGCGGCTACCATGAATCTGGGAGGTAACAAGTTCAAGATGGGACAGGACGGGACGAGCACATGGAACGGAGCTTTCAGTGTGAATCTGCCGGTCTTTGCTCCGGCGGTTTATCGTACGATGCAGATGAGCCGGACGGATATTGAACTGGCTGTAGAGAAGAGCCGGGCCTCCCGTCTGGATCTGGTGAACCAGGTGACGAAAGCCTATTACGGTCTGTTGCTGGCACAGGACAGCTACGAAGTGTTGCAGGAAAGCTATGCCTACAGCGAAAAGAACTACCAGGTGGTGGATGCCAAGTACCGTCAGGGTAGCGTGAGCGAGTACGACAAGATTTCGGCCGAAGTGCAGATGCGTAATATCAAACCCAATGTGGTGGCGGCCCGCAACGCCGTGTCGTTGGCCCGGCTTCAGTTGAAAGTTTTGCTGGGCTTGTCGGACGAACAACAGGAAGTGACGACTGCCGACAATTTGCGGAACTATGAAAAAGAAGTGGATGCTCACCGTCTGACCGACATGCCGGCACTGACGGGGAACACCACCTTGAAACAGTTTGATCTGAACGAACAGCTGCTTCGCCATACGCTTCGGATTCAGAAAACGAATTTCATGCCTACGCTGGCGCTGAACTACGGTTATCAGTATCAGTCGCTCTACAACAAGAATTTCGAGATATGGCACTATAACTGGTTCCCCAGTTCTACGGTAGGGATTACACTTTCCGTGCCTTTGTTCAAGGCATCCAGTTTCACGGGATTGAAGACGACGAAGATACAGTTGCAGCAATTGGCGGAAAACCGCGTGAATACCGAGCGGCAGCTTCATATGCAGGTGCAGACGTATCGGGACAATATGCTCGCAGGCACGGAGCAGTTGGCCAGTAACAAAGAGTCGGTGGCTCAGGCCGAGAAAGGACGTATGATAGCCGAGAAACGCTATGAAGTGGGGCGGGGGACCATCCTGGAGCTGAACAGCAGTGAAGTGGCTCTTACGCAAGCCCAACTTACCTACAACCAAGCTATTTACGATTATCTGGTGGCACAGGCCGATCTGGCCCTCGTGCTGGGTAACGAACAACCGTAAGTATATATAAAAAGACCTCAATAAAGATGAAGAAGTATTTGCAGATTCTGGCTTTGGTTGCCTTGACGGCATCCGTGGCTGCCTGCTCCGGAAAGGAAGATGACGGGAAGGCAAAAAAAGTAGATGAGAACCCCAAGGTAAAACTGGCTGCTTCCGCTACCCGCGATGTGGAACAGACAGCCGAGTATACGGCTACGGTGGAAAGTGATGTGAAGAACAATATCTCCTCCAATGCGGCGCTGCGTATTGAGAAAATCTATGCGGATGTGGGCGATGCGGTGCAGAAAGGCCAGGTGCTGGTCCAGATGGACGCTTCCGACTTGCGCCAGTTGCAGTTGCAGATCCAGAACCAGCGCGTGGAGTTTAAGCGTATCGATGAATTATATAAGGTGGGCGGTGCCAGTAAAGCCGAATGGGACAACGCCAGAATGCAGTTGGATATAAACGAGACGCTGTACAAGAACAAATTGGTGAATACACGCCTGTTAAGTCCTATCAGCGGTGTGGTGACAGCCCGCAATTATGACAACGGTGATATGTCGGGGGCCAATCCCATCCTGACGGTAGAAAGCCTTTCGCCGGTGAAAATGCTTATCAATGTGTCGGAAACCTACTATCCGCAGGTGAAGAAGGGGATGAGCGCCGATGTCAGACTGGATGTATATGGCGAAGAGGTTTTTCCGGGCCGTGTCAGCATTGTGTACCCCACAGTCGATCCGAATACGCATACGTTCCCTGTGGAAATCACCTTGACGGGAGGCGGGCAACGGGTTCGCCCGGGCATGTTTGCGCGCGCTACGTTGAGTTTCGGTGTCGAACGGCGCACGGTGGTGCCCGATGCGGCCGTGGTCAAGCAGATGGGAGCCGGTGATTATTACGTATATATCTATACCGACGGACGTGTGTCGCGTAATAAGGTGGTGCTGGGCCGTCGTTTGGGCAATGAATACGAGGTGGTCAGCGGCGTGCCGGAAGGAGCCCGTGTCGTGGTTGCCGGACAGAATCGTCTGGCCGACGGTGTGCCGGTGGATGTGATCAAATAAGATTAGTTTTGTGAAAATCGAAATACAACAAGTATGAGTTTATACGAAGGAGCGGTTAAGAAACCGATTATGACCAGCCTCTGTTTTCTGGCAGTGGTGATTCTGGGCGTTTTCTCCTATTTCCGGTTGCCGGTGGATCTGTACCCGGATATTGATACGAACACCATTATGGTGATTACCACCTATTCCGGTGCTTCGGCTTCGGATATAGAGAATAACGTGACCCGTCCGCTGGAGAATGCGCTGAACTCGGTGGAACATCTGAAGCATATCTCCTCCAAATCCCGGGAAAACACTTCCGTGGTGCAGTTGGAGTTTGAATACGGAAACGATATAGAAGTGCTGACGAACGACGTGCGCGACAAGCTGGATATGGTGAAGTCCGCTTTGCCGGACGGAGCCAATACGCCGATCATCTTCAAGTTCTCTTCCGATATGATTCCGATTGTGCTTTTGTCGGTACAGGCCGGAGAGAGCCAGAATGCTTTGTACAAGATCCTGGATGATAATGTGGCCAATCCGCTGGCCCGTATCGACGGAGTGGGAACCGTGTCGATTGCCGGTGCGCCCGAACGTGAAATCAACATCTACATGGATCCGCACAAGATGGAGGCATACGGCATGACGGTGGAAGCCGTGAGCCAGGCGGTAGCCAACGAGAACAGAAATGTGCCCGGTGGTTCGTTTGACATTGGCAGCAACACCTATTCGTTGCGTGTGGAAGGCGAATTCAAGGATCCCCGTCAGATGGAAAACATCATTGTGGGGATGCACAACGGGGCGCCGGTATATCTGCGTGATGTGGCCCGTGTGGTGGACGGTATGCAGGAACGGGCCCAGAAAGCGTTCAATAACGGAAAGCAGGGCGCCATGATTATCATCCAGAAGCAGTCGGGAGCCAACTCGGTGGCGATTTCGGAGGCGGTGATGAAAGCCTTGCCCGGTTTGCAGAAACAGCTTCCCTCCGATGTGAAACTGGGTGTCATTGTCAATACTTCCGACAACATCCTCAACACGGTAGATTCGCTGGTCGAGACCATTGCTTATGCCATCCTGTTCGTGGTGCTGGTGGTGTTCGTGTTCTTGGGACGCTGGCGGGCGACGGTGATTATCTGTATCACCATTCCGATGTCTTTGATAGCTTCGTTCATTTATCTGCTTATCTCGGGCGGTTCGTTCAATATGATCTCTTTGTCGTGTCTGAGCATCGCCATCGGTAATGTGGTGGACGACGCCATTGTGGTGCTGGAGAATGTCACCACACACATTGAGCGCGGATCCGATCCGAAGCAGGCGGCTATGCACGGTACCAATGAGGTGGCCATTTCCGTGGTGGCTTCCACACTTACGATGATCGCCGTGTTCTTCCCGCTGACGATGGTGACCGGTATGTCCGGTGTGCTGTTCAAGCAGCTGGGATGGATGATGTGCGTCATCATGACCATTTCCACCATATCGGCGCTGAGTTTTACGCCTATGCTTTGTTCGCAATTGCTGCGTTTGCAGAAGAAGCAGAGCAAGCTGTTTTTGGCGTTGTACACACCGGTACAGAAGGCGCTCGACCGTCTTGACGATTGGTATGCCCGCCGTTTGGACTGGGGAGTTCGTCACCGCTGGGCGGTTGTGGCCGGATGTTTGGTTCTCTTCATCCTTAGTCTGGTCTGTGTTCGGGGCATCCAATCAGAGTTTTTCCCTGCCAGTGATAATGCCCGCATCGGTATCAATCTGGAGTTGCCGGTAGGCACGCGTGTGGAACGTGCCCAGGCCTTGGCACTGGAACTTTCCGACAAATGGCAGAAACGCTACGGGCGGGAGGCCAATGCCGTCAATTTCCGTGTGGGACAAGCCGGCGACGACGACACATACGGTTCGTTGCAGGACAACGGCTCGCACATCATTTCTTTTAATATCGCCTTGGTGCCTTCCAACGAACGTTCCAAAGGACTGGCGGAGATTTGCGACGAAATACGTGCCGACTTGAAAAATTATCCCGAGTTTGTGAAGACCAATGTCATGATGGGCGGAGGCAACAGCAACATGGGCGGACAGGCTATGGCTTCGTTCGAGATATACGGTTACGACTTCGATGCTACGGACAAGGTGGCGGCCTACATGAAACAGGAATTGGAGAAGGTTCCCGGTGTGGCGCAGGTGAATATCAGCCGGAGCGATTACCAGCCCGAGTATCAGGTGGATTTCGACCGCGAAAAACTGGCTCTGAACGGACTGAATCTGGTTACGGCAGCCACTTATCTGCGTAACAGGGTGAACGGTTCTACGGCATCCTATTATCGGGAGGACGGCGATGAGTATGACATCAAAGTTCGTTACGAACCCGATAAGCGGACCAGTATCGAGGCGCTGGAAAACATCATGATTTATAATGCGGTCGGCAAGGGCGTGCGGGTGAAGGATGTGGGGCGCGTAGTGGAGCGTTTCGCACCGCCTACCATCGAGCGTAAGGACCGTGAGCGCATTGTTACCGTCAATGCCGTGTTGTCCGGTATCGCGCTGAGCGAAGGTGTGGCGGCCGGAAATGCCATTGTCGAGAAGATGGATCTGCCGCAGGGACTGAGCGTGAAGGTGGCCGGTTCGTACGAAGATCAACAGGATTCCAACCGCGATCTGGGGCAACTGGGTGTCCTGATCGTTATCCTTGTATTTATCGTTATGGCCGCTCAGTTCGAATCATTGACTTATCCTTTTATCATCATGTTCTCCATACCGTTCGCTTTCAGCGGTATCTTGTTGGCGCTTTATTTTACGGGCACCAATCTGAATATCATGTCGATGCTTGGAGGTATCATGCTGATCGGTATCGTGGTGAAAAACGGAATCGTGCTGATCGATTACATTCTGCTCTGTCGCGAGCGGGGCATGGGTATTATCCGTTCCGTGACCACTGCCGGCCGGAGCCGTCTGCGCCCCGTGCTCATGACCACGCTGACGACGATTCTGGGTATGGTGCCGATGGCGGTAGGCCAGGGCGTGGGAGCCGAGATGTGGCGCCCGCTGGGTGTGTCCGTGATCGGCGGTCTGACCGTGTCCACCTTGCTGACGTTGATTCTGGTTCCGACGGCTTATTGCATGTTTGCCGGGAACGGTATCCGTTTCAAACGTCGGAGACTGCATAAGCAGCGCGAATTGAATGCGTATTATCAGGCGCATAAGGAGAAAATGACACGTGTGAAGGGGGGAAGACGGCCCGCAGATTCCTCTTCCGGCGAGTAGTGTATGTTGAATTAGGAATGTAATAGTAAAAAAGAATGAAGTCTATATTAATCACTTTTGATCAGGCTTTCTACGAACGTATCATCGAAACGCTCGACCGGCACAATTGCCGGGGATTCAGTTATCTGGAGCAAGTACAGGGGCGCGGTTCCCGTACCGGCGAACCTCATTACGGTTCCCACGCCTGGCCTTCCATGTGCTCTGCCGTCATCACGGTGGTGGATGACGCCAAGGTGGATCCGTTGCTGGAAACGCTTCACATGATGGATAAAGAAACCGAGATGCTCGGTTTGCGGGCTTTTGTCTGGAATATCGAAAAGACGATTTAGCCCGATCGGCGGACGCTCCCGGCTTGTACGGACAGAAAGCGGGGAGGAATTTGTGCATTCGGTCCGTACTTCCGAAAAAGGAAGTACGGACCGAATGTTTAGTTGCAAGGCTTGGAAACTACCTGTTTGTCCTACCGCATTTCGAATGCAAATCTATCCGTTGTACCGTTTGTTTCGGGTGAGAGTGTGTGAAAGGGAGGTGAAAGAGTTGTGAAAGGGTGTGGAAGAGGAACTCACACGTATCCGGTTGAAATATAATATATTGAGTGTTCGGTGAAGGCGTGAAGGATGTTTCTTGCAAACTCCGGGAGGGAGAGGCCGGAGCGGTCCGACGGAGGGTTTGGACGGGGAAAAGGAAACCGGTGAAGCCGAACGGACAGGCATTGCAACGGCGTGCGCATCGGATAGCAACGGGATGTACACCCCGTTGTTTCGTTCCCTAGACCACATCGGAACGTCATGCGCACCCTTTTTTGCCGGTTCTCTCCTCTTTTGGGATGAGAAGAGGGGAGTTGTCTTGTCGGTTAGATTGGTTTACGTTCTATCCGTGTCGGTTTCGGTACGGCTAACCGACGCATTATCATATTTCTCATGAGAGCACCTAAATGTTAAGAGGTATTTTGATTTTCTCCATGTGGATTTGCTGACATTGGAGAAGGTCAACAGGAATGTGGACTATCTGAGAAAGGTGTCGGTAGGAAAAGGCGGCGTACGTTGTTACAGGCTGTTCAAAAAGTCATACTCACGGCTATGGAGGAAGAACAACTGATGAAAAAGAATCTGTGTAAAGAAATAGCGACGCACAAGGATTTTCATGCCATTAAGAAACCGTTTCTTAGATTTGATGAAATCAAGCAAGTTTTCTAGCTGTATCTTATAGGAAAAATTCAAAATCTAATGGTTTCGATAAAAGTGAAATACCGCCCTTCCACTGTTGCCGATAATGAGGGCACAATCTACTATCAGCTTATCCATGAGAGAAAGGTGCGGCAGCTTCTCTCCGCCTATAAAGTATTCCCGCATGAATGGGATGAGAATCGCTCAATGGTTACGACGACTCAAAAGAGCGAACGCAAGTCGTTTATTCTATCCATCCGTGAACGTATCCGCTGGGATGTGGAACGCCTGACAAAGATTGGTCGCAATTTTGATGCGGAAGGTCTGTCATACACAGCTGACGATGTGATTGATGAGTTTAATCGTTATTCACGCGAATATTCTCTGTTCAACTTCATGGAGAGTGTAATCATAAAACTGAAACAGAATGGTAAAATAAGAACCTCGGAGACATACTACGCGACCCTCAACAGTTTCAGCAAAAATGAAGACATTATGCTTGACTGTCTTACATCGGAAATTATGGAGGCATACGAGGCATGGCATCAGAAACGAGGTGTTGCGCCCAACACTATCTCTTTCTATACTCGTATTCTTAGGGCTGTCTATAAACGTGCGGTTGAGTATGACATCATAGAGGACCGCAATCCGTTCCGTCATGTCTATACCGGCGTTGAAAAGACTGTGAAACGTGCGTTGCCGCTGGCAATGATCAAAAAAATCAAGACACTTGACTTGTCGCTGACTCCGGCATTGGATTATGCACGTGATATGTTTTTGATGAGCTTCTATCTTCGTGGCATGAGCTTTATTGACATGGCTTTTCTTAAAAAGTCAGACCTCCGTAACGATAGTGTGACTTATCGTCGTCGCAAAACCGGGCAGCAGCTCATCATTGGTTGGACGCAGGAGATGCAGATGATTCTTGATAAATACCCCGAAGTATCAACAGGCTATCTTTTGCCCATTATCAGAAATTCCGGTACAAACGAGCGATACACCTATCGCAACGTAGGATACAACATCAATTACAATCTAAAAAAGATAGCTCAAATGGTCGGAGTCCAAATCCCGTTGACCCTTTATGTGGCGCGCCATAGCTGGGCTTCTGCGGCCAAAGCGAAAGGCATTCCCCTCAGCGTTATCAGCGAAGGTATGGGACACAGCTCCGAGACCACAACCCAAATCTATCTCGCCAGCCTCGACACCTCAGTAGTTGACAAAGCTAATTCGATAATCCTCAAAAGTCTTGATTAGTCTATTGTCTTTTCCTATTCCACCTCTGAAAACATTAACGCCTCAGAACCAAATGGAACTGAGGCATCTTTTGTTTTGTAATCGTCCAAATCTTTTATTTAGAGATACTTATTTGATTGCAAAACTATAAATAATTCTTGAATTACAGACTATTTTCAGCAAGAAAAATTTTCAAAATTATTTGGAAATGTCTTTAGTATGCTACATTGTTTAGCAAAGAACATCTGCAAAGTATGAGAACTCACATAAAATTAACATGATAACTGGCATCCAAATCTCTAAATAAGAGACACTATATTAAGATGACGTAACAAACTAATACAGTATTCCATGAGATGCAAAAATTGTGGTTGGCCCAATGAGGCGAATGTTACTCGTTGTGTCAAATGTAATGCCCCACTTCAAGGATCTATGATTGACTCCGGGTGCCAACAGTCTGCTCCACCGTCCTCTGATGGCGTTGAGGCGCTCAATGCGACTTTGCGTGAGCCATCATCTGTTGGAGGAAATCTACCTGAGAGTAATTCAAACGCCTGTTCACAATGTGGTTATCCTGTAAGTTCCTCCGCTGAGGAATGCCCTGTTTGTCACGCTCAACTTAATGCGAGTAGAAATAATCAGGCAAGAATGGACGACAATAATAATCGGAGGAGTCGCCAAAATCGAATGGGACGTCCAGCAGGAGGTACAATAAATCCGTGGGCTACTCCTTCTTCTGGAGAATCTTTCTGTACTCTTCGTATAATCCCATGGCAGAATGAAAAAGTTGCATATGAACCTGTGAGCTATTCTGGAGAGTCCATAATGCTTAATCGTTCTAATACGGATTCTAACAATAATTCAATCACTTCTCGTGAGCAGGCTGTGATGACACACGAAAACGGAGAATGGTTTATTGAAAATAGGAGTGATCTGCAAACGACTCTTATAAGGGTGGATCGCCGTCTTAAGCTTGAAGACGGTGACGTGATAGTGTTGGGAAATCGTATGTTTGAGTTCAAAAAAGGATAAAGCCATGTCTTTCTCTCAAGTTGGAATTGCTGAAAGATGTCAATTTTCACTGGGTGACTATATAGATGATCGATGGAAAGTAGATTCCTTTCTCGGTGAAGGGACATTTGGGCAGGTATTCCGGGTTAAAGACTCGGACGGAAAGGTATATGCTCTTAAATTATTGAAGCTATGGGAGATTATGGCGTCAGAACGTCCAAATCTCTTGAAAAGATTTGAGAGGGAATATGAGACAGGACTAATTAAGAGCGATTATCTTGTCCATTCATTACAGAAGGGAATTGTGAAAGGAAATGCCTATATTGTAATGGAATATTGTCAAGGCGGAGATTTACATAGTGCTCTTAAAAAAACTCATTTGGATTTGGCATTATTGGCAAGCCATATACTGTTGGGATTGAAAGCTCTTCATCTAAATGGGAAAGTTCATCGCGACTTAAAACCTGAAAACGTTTTGTTGCGTAACAATAATCATGCGGTTTTGACCGATTTTGGAATATCAGGGGACCAGAATAATCGTTTAACACAAAGAGGATGGTCGGGAGTCCCTCAGCAGCGATTTGGAACTATTGCATATATGCCTCCCGAACAGGTGAATCCTAAGAGAGGAAATGCAACGGTCTTGCCAACAACAGATATATTCTCTTTTGGCGTAATGATGTATCAGCTTTTGACTGGTAGCTTGCCTTTTGGTGAATTGAATGTCGAAGCAGATGTGTCGAAATATGTTTATAACGGGAAAAATGGGGTATGGGATCGCGCCTATCTTCAGAGTGTGTCAGGAGGAAATGATTGGCTTCCTTTGATAGAAGGGTGTTTAGTCCCTGATTTTAAACAAAGATTACAAACGATTGATGATGTAATTAGACTTGTACCGCAACGTAATGGAATCAAGCCCGATATTGCACAGCACAATATTACACCATTCAAAAAAGATACTAAAAACGGAATACTTTTGCGAGTTATGCAAGGAGAAGAACTGGGGCGTACTTATATATTAAATTCTTTATTCACTGATGATAGTTCTTTAGTATACATTGGCAGGGGCAGTAATGATGTCTGGAATCATATAGGAATCAAAGAGGACGAGAGTTGTTATATCTCTCGGCAGCATTGTACTATTGAAAAAGATTCCAAGACCAATAATTGGATATTAAGAGATGGACAATTTCGTGTTATCTGTCAAATTGGATTGCATTCCGCTCATATCTTGCCTTGTAAAAGATGCACTGCCAGTTGTAAAAATGGCGGTCACAGTCCGATGAAATGGAAAGAGTCGCTTAATGGCACCTATGTCAATTCCATTGAAGTTCCGTCGGGAGGTATTGCAATTGTCCCCGGAGATATAATTTCCATTGGCGATGTCAAAATGAGAGTTGAAGGAATCTGACATATGACACGGAAGGAGATAAACATATTTGGCACGTCGTTCCTCGATTTATTATCGGGGGCGCTTGCTGCTGTGATTATCTTGTTTATCATTGTACCTAAAATGACAGCCGAACAGCAAAACGCCCTTGAAGAGATCGAACAATTAAATGTTCAGGTTGAAGAACTCAGTAATATAATGGAGCAAATCCAAAATTCAGTTTCGCAAGAAGTTTATGAACAAATACAACATCAGATTGAAGCATTACAAGAGACGATAGATCATTTGTCAGAACAAGTAGAGAACTTGCAGGGGCAATTGGCTGCAGCTCAGTCAGAAAATGAAAGATTAAGGGCCGAAGTTGAGGAATTGCAAGAAAATAGCCAACGTACTCAAGAACTTGAACAGGAGAACGAGCAACTCCGTCAACGAATTGCACAACTTGAAAGGCAGATTCAACAATCTGCTCAAAATGGTCAAGGTATTTCTGACGGGAAAGTCTTTGGTATGAATGCAGAATTAGGCGTTGTTTGTATTTGGTCGGAGAATGTAGATGTCGATCTATATGTTAAGAATCTGTCAACCGGAAAAGTTTGCTATTTCAACCATAAAAATACTCCTTTCGGTAATCTTAACGAAGATATTAGATCTCGAAGTTCCAGTGACGATGATAGGTACGAGTTGTTCTACCAATCCCAAATCGTTCCCGGTCAGTATCAAATATACGTTAATATATATGGGGATAGTACATGGAACGGACAACCGGCTCATGTTGATGGATATGCCGTAATCTTCCCCGGCAAATCCAACCAAGTTAAAATTCCTTTCCGGCAGATAACGCTAACACAAAAAGGACAGAATGTTAATGTCGGAATACTCTGTGTAACCAATAATAATATCACACTACAATGATTGGAAAGCGTATATACCGAATAATATTAAGCCTGATCCTTACTGTCATTCTGATGGTAATATTAGTTTTTGCGACATCATCTGAAAATCCAAATAGGATTCTTGTGATGCTTGGAGGAACTATGCCGGAAGGAATTATTCAAGGGGTGACTTATTTACTTTTCATTTTTGGTATGTTGGAATTGTTTGCTTCTAATAATGAGCTTACGCATGAGGAAGATGCGTTTTCTGCACACCTATTACCGGAACAGGAAAATTGGGTTCTCAGCGCCGATGATGTAAATCAGTTGAAACTTAATATGCAACAATTGGAAAAGAGTCAGAAATTTCTATTGACAGATCTTATAAAGAAAGCTTGTACCAAATACCGTTTAAGCAAATCGTCATCTGAGGTATTGGGAGTGATTGATTCACAAATTAAAATATATAATTCGGATATGGAAAGTGAGCAATCATTCATAAGATATACGGCGTGGGCAATTCCATCCGTAGGATTTATTGGCACCGTATTAGGTATTGCGGCCTCTCTCGGCTATGCAAATGAAGCTAATACCCCGGAGGGTATAAACAAAGTTACAAGTATGTTGGCTGTGGCTTTTGACACAACATTGGTTGCCCTTGTCCTTAGTATATTCCTAATGTTTGGAATCCATTATGTACAAAAACGGCAAGACAGCCTGTTTTCTAAAATGAACGCATATATGATAGAGAATCTAATTAACCGTTTTTACAAATAATATTCATGGCTCAATCAACGCAAAAATATAGTCGCTCTCTTTCGGGCTCCATCGGAGCCGGGATGAAATCGCTTATGGGTGGTAGCGGACGTAAATATTATGTCCTTGAACATAAAGTATCTTCTAAATACCATAAGGCTGGAGAAAATCAAAAAATCATAGTTGACCAAATTGAATTGGGTCGCGATCCCAAGTGTCAAGTACGGTTTGATGAAAGTTTTGGCACTGTTAGTCGTCGTCATGCTGCCATTGCAAAAGATGGTGACAATTGGAAATTGATACAGCTCTCAAAGACAAATTCGACATACCTCAATGGTCATAAAGTTGACAAAGAATGGTATCTTCAAAACGGAGATGAGATACAACTCTCAACAAATGGTCCCAAAATGGGATTTATTGTTCCCGAAGGAGAAAAAGGACTTGTAAAGAGCATCGGTTTGACCCAACGTATGAGTCTGTTCAGACAACAGGCTCTCAGACCATATAAACAGGCTATAACAGCATTAGCTTGTGTATTTTTGTTGGCTTTGGCAGGAGGTGGATACGGACTATATGATCAACATTTGAAGATTCAGGAGCAAAAAAAGTACATAGCAGAATATAAGGCAAATACCGACAGGCAAATAGCAGCGCAAGATTCCGTAATAAACAATTTAAATGAGCAAAATGCCGGATTAATGGCAGATGCAGAAAGAAGAGACCAGGAGATGAATCGTCTGAAGGAACGGATTAACCATCCTCCAAGACCTATAACCCCTCCTACTCCAGTAGTTGTTGACAATATCAATAATGCAGCGATTGAGGCTTGCTTGGGTCATATATTCTATATAGAAGCCGTGAAGTTTGATATCCAATTTCCAGATGGTTCTTCAAGAACGGTAAATTGTGGTCCTAGAGAAGATGAAATTCTAGGATGGTGCGGGACGGGCTTCCTACTTGATAATGGGATGTTTGTTACAGCCCGACACGTTGCAGAAGGCTGGTACTTCTGGATGGATGGAAGTGGGTTAAAAGAACATTTAGCTCAACTTAATTTTATTGCCAACAATGGAGGGAAAGTTGTATGTCATTTTATTGCAGTATCTTCCTCAGGAAGAACTCTCGAATTTACCAACGAGCAATTTAGAATCGACCGTTCCCATGACCAAACAGGTAACACCGATGATGGTAAATCCTTTTCTTTAGCGAGATTGGATAACACAGACTATGCTTATATGCCTGTTAATGGTTCTGGATTATCTTTCGATTCTAACAAAAGTCGCCAACTTGAAAGAGGAACAAAACTAACAGTATTGGGATTCCCATTGGGGTTAGGTGCAAATTCTTCATCTGACATTAACCCAATTTACGGCAGTGGTATTGTTTCAGTCCCAGGTCTGCAAAATGGAGTTATCTTAACTACTGATACCAACTACGAGCAAGGCAATTCGGGAGGTCCCGTATTTTATACGGACTCAGACGGAAAATTGGTGGTAATAGGCATAGTTTCGGCCGGAGCAGGCAGAAATACAGGTTTCATTGTTCCAATTTCTGTAATCGATTGAGAATATGAAACGAATCTTTAGCATATTGACTTTTTTACTGTTAACTGTGATTGTGTACGCACAGTTCTCAGGGTTTAACTTAAAATCCCCTAATCAGCAATTCGTTGAGCAGGCAATCAGAGATGGCTTGTTTGTTGTAAAGCAAACCTACCAATTAGAAGATACAACCACGAACCAACGTTTTGGACGTTATGGTAATGAAGAATTTGGGATGGATGCCTCATTAGCGATACGACTCAAAGATGGGTACATTGTTAATTCCAATTTGTTAACGCCCTGGATGCAAGATGCTAATTTTGAAAGGTATAGAGGTACTCACAGACCGATATTATCTCGTTCCGTATCTATAGAGTTGAGAGATTCCACGTTAAGCCCTTTCAATTTATCAGTGGATAGTCTTCGTATGGTTGATAACCGTCTTTCACTCATTTCATCAACAGACACCTTAATATCAGGATTTGGAATCAAGACTTATAAGCATCCTGTAGAAGGTTGGTTTGTATGGGTAGCCAATGATTCAACGGTAAATGAATATTCAGGGAGGAAAAAGCCTGAATTGACCATTTTCAAGCGTACGGTAGAATTTATGTCGGATTCAGTATCATATGAAGTTGAGGCTCCCAACATTACAAATAACGTATGGGGTGGTATATTCATTGTCCCCGAACAAACCGAAATAGGGCAAATTACTTTCTATTTAAGTGGTGTGCTTCTTAAAGGAATGGGAGATAACCGGTGGAATTTAGTAGTCCCTCTCATTGAGGATAGACTAATTATTCCGCACAATGCAGATAATGAGCTAACGCCCTTAACTTCAGTTTCATCAAAGAAAAAGAAAAACAAGAAAAGAAAGTAATGGCAAAGAAAAAAATAATATTCCGCTTGACGGCATTCTCTGCGGCTGCGGGTAAGTATAATCCTGATGCCCCTTTGGATGGCAATGAGGATAATTTCTATGTTGATGACGACTTGAATGACGATATACTTGGTCGTTTTCAGACAGATGAGAATATAGCTATGTCCGATTGCGGTTGCTTAATGGTGGTCGCAGATGGTATGGGAGGTATGAACGCTGGAGAAGTGGCTTCCGAGCTTGCCATTGAAACGGTAAAAGACTATTTTGCTCCCGGCAAGATAACTCCTAAGTTGGCCGAATCCCCCGTTGAACGTAGAAAGTATCTTGAATTTGTTATTAAGGAAGCCGATAGACGGATCAAAACGGATGCGAAAGAGAATCCTGCGCATGAGGGAATGGGATCAACAATTATCCTTGCGTGGATAGTTGGTGATAAGATGACGTTAAGTTGGTGTGGTGATAGCAGGGCATACCGTTATAATCCACTTAATGGACTGGAACCTCTTTCGAGAGATCATTCCTATGTACAGGAATTGGTGAATCAGGGAGCACTCAAATATGAGGATACTTTTGAACATCCGCAAGGGAATATAGTGACTCGTAGTTTAGGAGACCCTAACAATGCAGCCAAGCCTGAGACAAGACAGTTTGATATCTATAACGAAGATATAATACTTTTGTGCAGTGACGGTTTAAGTGGCGTTTTGCGTGACCGTAAGACTAAAGACCACAATGGCGAATACTATCCCGGCGAGAATATTGAGGATATCATTGCTGCTCATACGTCTTCAATGACAGAGTGCCGTGATGCCTTATTAGATGCCGCAGAAAAAGCTGATTGGTATGATAATGTTACGGTATTATTATGCCAGATTGAATCCGGTGCCGGAAAAGCCTCCAAAAGTGAATTGGTCCCACTGGAGAATCCAACCGACAACACAAACGCAAAAGGTGTAAAATCTTTGAAGATAAGGAGAGCCCTTGGTGCAGGAGGAGTGTTGGTTTTAGTCGCCGTTCTGTGTGTGGGCTTCTTCTATCTTGGAGTCCAAAAAGGAGAACAAAACATTCAAGATAAAATTATAGCAGAGGACGATTCGACAAAACGAAACGGTGTCGTTATAGGAAAAGATTGTGTCGAACCTAAAATAGAAGAAACTAGGACTGATACAACAAAACCGGGGAGTAAATCCACGAATAGCAAAAACAAGTCTGATAGGGATGTACTTGTTTCGGAGGTTTCTGTCGGTTCTTCGGGAGTTATTTCATGGAAAGCATCTTTGTTTACAAGATTAGACAAATGCCCTCAAGATGCATTAAAATTAGTTGTGGCATCTGTTAGAGATATGATTAGCACTGCTGGTGATAATGAAGAGGACCGGAAGAAATGTGATGGAGAGGTTGCCAAAGTGGAAAGTAGGGCTGAATATCTAAATGAGCTTGTCTTCTATAATGGGAAACTTACATCTACGGGAAACAGGAAGTATAATACATTACTTGATGAAATCTGTGATTTTAAGAAATTCCTGCCAGATAAATGGGAACACGGTATTTTTGAGTTAAACAGATATTTAGCTCCGAGTAATAGTAATAGAGGCCAAAATCGAAATGAGCTTACACCTACTGAAGGAGAATCAAGAGGGGGAACGGTATGACTGACTCCCCAGATGAATTAATAGAGTTTTGATCACTCTTAATTAAACATCTCACATGTACGGACCAGAACTAAAACAAGGCACAACGATTGCCAGTCGATATATCTTAAAGGAATACAAAGGGAGTGGTAGCTTCGGAGAAGTTTGGCTTGCTGAAGACAGTGAGCTTGGCATAGATGTCGCTATAAAACTATATATATCGCTCGACCTAAAAGGACAGGATGAATTTAAAGAAGAATACAAAGTAGCATATGGCTTAAGCCATGAGAATCTTCTCACTGCACAGTATTATAGTGTGTGGGATCATCGTCCTTACCTAATCATGAAATATTGTTCTCGTGGTTCTGCCGGGAGCATCGGTGGGTACGCTTCTGAAGCGGATATTTGGAAGTTTATCCATGATGTTGCAAATGGCCTCAAATATCTGCATGCGCAGGAACCGCCTATTGTTCATCAGGATATAAAGCCTGAGAATATTCTAATAGATGAACAAGGGAATTATTTGATTACTGATTTTGGTATCAGTAAGAAGATGCGTACCACTATGCGCAAACAGTCAAAACGTTCTATTGAATCAGGTGCTATTGCGTATATGGGTCCTGAGAGATTCCTTAAAGACCCTATGGCAGTAAAAGCGAGTGATATATGGTCGCTTGGGGTGTCTATATACGAGATTGCGACTAACGATTTACCATTTATGGGACAAGGTGGAGGCATGCTTAATGCTGGTGGTGCCCTTCCTGAGCTTGATGACAAATGGTCGCGTAATCTCAATGAAATAATGCAGGCATGTTTGTCAAAAGACACTTGGGATAGACCGACAGCAGAAGACTTGGTCGATTATACTCAACAGGTTTTGAAAGGTAAAGATTTATCATGGAGTAAATGGAAATCGGGTGAAACCAATTCTCCAGAAATTCAAGGAGAACCAAAATCATCAAAAAAATGGATTGCGATTATTGCGATATGCGCAGTAGCTATCACATCATTATGTGTATTCATTCTCGGAGGAAAATCTAAGAATGACTCTCAGCAACTTTTGATAGAACAGAGATATTCCAATCTGAAATCAATGTGTGAGAATAATATAAATGTCGGGAGTGCTCAAAACTATAATTCACTCGTTTCTGCAAAAGAGTTGATAGATTCACTAAATCGCTATCAAAACGAATATCATTTCATATCATCTAAGCAAGAGAATTCCATCAAGGCATTAGAATCCTCCTTGTCAAACAAACTTGATGAGGCACAAATCGCATGGATACGTTCTGCGGAAGGACAATTGAATATTGCGGAAGATATTTCAACTGCAATAATGTACTATCATATAGCATCTAACATTAAAAACAGTCCATCTATCGACAGTGCTTTATCAAGAATTGTGCAAAGTAGCGGATGCAGTGGCGCATACATGGCCGTAACTAATGCTACCATTAACGAAAATAACTTGGTGATAAATTATAATGGTTTGAATTCATCTTCCCTTAACGGTGTCACCATTCGTTATGAATTGAAAAATTCAAATGGTTCAAATGTTCTCAGAGGCCAGGCAACTATTTCGATTATACCAGGAGAGAATCAGAGTGTTATTATCGCATTAAATGGCAATCCTTCAGGGCAAAGCCAGATAACTTTAAGTAATAATGATATTGTGTTCTATAATTCTAATATTGGAGGATAATGATGAAACGAATATTCACGACTATATTGTTATGCTTCATCTGCACTGTTATAGGATTATGCGGTATAAATAAAACTTTGAATGAAGCTCAGTCTTTATATCAAAGTGCATCAACAATCGCACAATATCAAACAGCCAAAAAGAAATTCCAATCGGCAAAATACGATGTGGGATATGTAGCTGCCGAGCATGATAATGCTATAGATGAGGGCGTGCGAAAATGTGATCGTAAAATCAATGAATTATTACCTCGTCTTACCGTTAATGGAAGTTCTACGTCAACGGATATTTCGTTTAGCTCATCAGGCGGTTCAAAAACACTGACAATATCCACAAACCAAGGGACGCCAAATGCTTCGGCATTACCATCTTGGATAACAGTTTCTAATACTTCGTCTTCATCCATTACGATTTCATGCTCAAACAATAATAATTCATCGGCACGAAGCGATTGGTTTCAAATCAATGCGGGAAATAAATCGGTTAGGGTTAATGTCTCTCAATCTGCGGGACGCGTTGCTCAACTTTCTATTACAGGTGCCTCTTTTGGAAACAGAGGAAAAGACAATACAATTATAAATTCGTATGGCTCGGCCCTTTATGCTTCAGATATACGATATCTTAGCTGTCGACTTAGCTACAATGGACCATCCTCTTCTGAATCAAAGACAATATATGTAAAGGTAATTAAACCAAACGGAGAAATGATGACCGGCTCATTTTCTCCTTCTGGATATACCTATTCTCAAAATATTACATTTGAAACTGGTGATTCCAAAACTGTTTGGATCGGTGGATGGGGTAACGAAGAGACCTCATCCTATACGTCAGGTACATATAAGTTTGAAGTTTATTGGGGTGGATCAAAACAATATACCGCATCTGTATATCTCAACAAAAGAGCCGGTGAATCAAGTTATCTTACCGTTGACAGTAAAACATCTGTGAGCGCATCATTCGGTGCGTCTCGTTCCTCAGAAACATTCTATGTATCCACCGATGCAGACTCTTGGACAACATGGGGGGTGCCTTCGTGGTGTTCAATAACTGATAAAACATCTACATCCTTCAAGATTGTATGTGATGCTAATACTTCTTCATCCTCACGAAGTGATTACATGAAAATTAAAGCAGGTAATAAGGAGGTTCGCATAGATATTACACAAGCTGGACAACCTCGTAGAGTATCGATTGACCGTATATGGGTAGATCATAATGTATTTTTTAGTCTCCTAAAGGGTATGAAGATTCATGCTAAAATAAATGTTGTTGGATATAACGGCTCAAAGTTAAACTTATACTGCTTTTTTTATTATGGAGATAATACAACTCCGCTAAAGACTCAGTATGGGGGACAAGTTCAAGTGTCTGGTACAGGAAATGTTACTTACGATGAAGCTGTTTTTGAGGACTATGTGTTTAATATGCTATATGGCTCTTTAAATATGGGCCCAGGATGGAGTGGAACTCTCTCCTTTGATTTGGTTATAAAGGATTCATCCGGGAATGTATTAGCTCGAAATGATAATAATTCGTTTACTTATAGTCAAGGTTACTAACTTTCTATTTTTATGCAACCGAACGATATTATAAACAACCGTTATCTCCTCGTCCGTTCAATCGGGCGAGGAAGTTTTGGTGAGGTTTGGTTGGCTACTGACCAAAAACTTGGTTTGAACGTAGCCATAAAAATCTACATAGCTCTTGATACACGCGGTATCGATGAGTTTAAGAATGAGTTTAAGAGTATTTATTATTTGCATCATCCCAACCTACTTCGTGCCGATTATTTCGACAATGTAGGAAACAACCCATATCTTGTTATGCCTTATTGTCCATCATCCGTTGGTGATAAGGTCGGGAAAATGGGTGAATATGAAATCTGGTCTTTTATCAAAGAAGTAGCAAATGGTTTAGCATATCTTCATGGTAATGATATTATACATAGAGATATTAAACCTGACAATATATTGAAAGATGAGCAAGGGAATTATGTGATCTCCGATTTCGGGCTTAGTACCAAAATGCGATCAACGCTTCGTAAAGCGTCAGCCCGACAAAACGATTCATCTAATCAAGCCGGAACTATCGGCTATATGGCTCCCGAAATGTTTTCGGCTAAACCGAATGCTGTTAAAGCTACGGATGTTTGGGCTTTAGGGGCCACTATATATGAAATAGCAACGGGTGAGATGCCTTTCTGTGGTCAAGGTGGCATAATGGAGGTTCATGGTGCGGAATTACCGGAATTGCCGTCTAAATATAGTAAGGCATTAAGTTCCCTTATGGCAAAATGCCTGGCAAAAGACCCGTGGGAGAGGCCGACTGCCGAGGATATTATGAAACTCATAGACAATGAGGATAATAGAGCGAATTCTGACAAATATGTCTCTAGAGAGACATATGATTACGAGATTAACTCCCTGAAAAAAATTCTTGAGAATGAAAGGGCAAATCATAAAAGTATTGTAGAATCATTGCAAAACAATGATAACGGCTCTAATATTTCAAAAGAACAAACGATTTTTGGATGGGTTGCAGGTGTTGCTGGAATTGTAATAATAATAATTTATTCTTTCATTGCGACTTATAATTATTGGAAAGAAGAATATGATTCTGTATCATCAGACTGTTCAAGACTGTACTTTGCAGCTTCTGCACGGGAGGAAGAATTTTATGGAATCTTGGATGTTTTAATGAAAAATTCTCCTGTTATAGCTTCTGACATTCAGGTGAGAAATTCAGGTGAGGATTATGGTTCCACTATATATAGTAGAAATACTACATATATCAATCCAAAAGCAACACTGATTAGCAATTCAGATTTAACCAATCTTTCTATTAATATAAAATTTTATACTCCATATGGACTTTCAAAAAGCAGGCAATCTGACAGATATTCATATTCGGATAGCGGCTATTCCCTAAACAAGTATAAGCCTAAAACAGTTGAATTGACTGGATGGGGAGGAGAAGAAAAAGGGTACTGGTCCCCAGGAAGTTATCGAATAGAAATTTGGGTCAACGGAAAATGTGCCGGGACAAAAAAATTTCAAATTGAATAGCGATGACATTTGCACAAGGATACAATATAAATAACCGATTCAAACTAATTCGTTAAATCGGGCGTGGAAGTTTTGGTGAGGTTTGGCTTGTTGAGGATGTTGCCGTTGAAGAAGACTGGAATAATATTGTTGCACGCAGAATAATATATAAATGATAAAATGCAATAATTGTGGTTGGGAAAATCCAACCGATATTCGTAAATGTGAAAAATGTAAAACTGTTATCATTTCTGATATACCTCCTCTTACATCTAATCTTAATAGAAAGCAGACTATTGAATCCGGGCAGAAAGGTAAACTGATTTTTTGGAAATTTCGGAAAGTTTTTTTTGTATTTGCTTTAATATGCTCTATAACTGTTTTTTGGGATGTTATATTCTTATACTCTCATTATGGACCTCTTACACCCAATGGGAATCGTTATCATCATGATTTTGATATATCAACAATTCCGGTTGGAGTGGTGATATCAAGTATAATTGCTATGTTATTACTAAATTATCCTATTTATAGAAATTGTCATTCGGTAATTCCACAAAAACACAAATATGGATTTTTTCCGTCTTCAAATCGTATAAGTAAAATTTTATCTTTTTTATTCAGTATAATTCTTTTCTTCTCAGAGATTATATTTGTTGTTGGTCTATCTTTTTGGTCAATAGAATATATATACAATTCAAGTCGGGTTATGTCTGACGACATTGAGACCGGGTTATTGTATTTTGCCTATTTATGTTGTGTCATATTTTGGGGAATATTGGATGTCATTTATTCTATTATCTTCAAGAAAAAATGGTGATGGGTATGAATGATAGAAAGATAATCTGTAATAATTGTGGTTGGGGAAATTCTGCCCATAATAATTATGCGAAAAATGTCATCAGTCTTTATGTAGTATAGACGTAGTAGAGTCAGATGGAAACTTCGCAGTCTCAGAACAGGTATAATGTGAATATGTGTGTCAATCACGAGGCAAATTTCTTATCATCTCGGTGAGGTAAGCGGTAACCATCCGAAAACAGCCAGCTGTTTTCTTTACTGTTGATGATTTATTTATAGCGTTTTAAAAACATTATTCTTGTTCTGTTTGGTGTGTTTAGAGATTTTGCATATCTTCGTTTTTCAGTTTATGCCTTTGTTGTTCGATAAGAAAGATGTTTTATAACAAGATACCACGTTATAACATTCATTTCATACGATGAAAAAACATTATTTGTCAGTATGGCTCATATGGTGGTGTATATGCTTGCAGGCAGGCGTAGTGACCAATCCTATGTTATGGGCCGATGTACCCGATCCCGATGTGATCCGTGTGGGTAATTATTATTATATGGTGAGTACGACGATGCACTTGATGCCGGGTGCTCCGATTATGCGTTCTGCCGATTTAGCTCATTGGGAGACGGTGAGTTATCTGTTCGACCGTCTTTCCGATTCGCCGAGATATGACATGAACGAGGGGACGGTGTATGGACGCGGACAGTGGGCGACTTCTCTGAAATATCATGAGGGGATGTTTTATGCCTTGTTCGCTCCTAATGACAATCCCGGAGGGGATACTTATATTTATAAGACGACCGATCCGACTGAAAAATGGACATTGCATTCGAGGCTGAATCATTTTCACGACGCGTCTTTGTTCTTCGACGACGACGGTCGGGTATATGTCTTCAGCGGTACTGGACGCTTGCAGGAACTGAACAAAGAACTCACCGGATTACAGCCGGGAGGTGTGGATATGACGGTAGTGCGTAATGATGAAGAAGACAATGGATTGCTTGAAGGGAGCCGGGTGGTTAAACACAACGGGAAATACTATCTGTTGATGATTTCATGGCCGCGTGGCGGCAAGCGCAGGCAGTTGTGCTACCGTTCCGATCATATTACCGGTCCCTATGAGAAAAGAAAAATTCTGGAAGACAATTTTGCCGGATTCCCGTATGTGGGACAGGGGACCATCGTCGATGGAACGGATGGCAACTGGTATGGAGTGATTTTTCAAGATCGCGGAGCCGTAGGGCGAGTACTTACGTTAATGCCTTGTCGATGGGAAGACGGTTGGCCCGTGTTGGGAGATAGTGACGGCAAAGTGCCGTTGATAATGCCGGCAGCTACTCCGGCGTCGGCTGTTCCCGTTTCCCGCGCAACTTCTTTGGTGTTCAGTGATTCGTTTGATGCGGATAGGCTTGGTCTGCATTGGCAGTGGAACCATAATCCAGTGGATGGAGCGTGGTCTTTGACGGAACGCCCGGGTTATTTGCGCCTGAAAACCTGTCGTGTGGTGAATAATCTCTATGCCGCACCCAATACAATCAGTCAACGTATGGAAGGACCGCGCTGTTCGGCAAGTGTGACGATAGATATTGCAAATATGAAGGATGGAGATCGTGCCGGTATGGCCGCGTTCAACGGACATTCAGGGTTGCTCACCATCGGACGCGACGACAGGCAGACGTGGATAGCCATGTCGTCGTCGGTGGTCGATCTTGACGATAATACGAAAGCCATTACCGGAGTGACGGAGAAAGAAGAGGAACGGGTGGTGAACATTACTTCGCAAAAAATCCGTCTGCGTATTGATGCGGATTTCAATTTGAACAAAGATTCCGCCACATTCTATTACAGTACGGATGGGGAACGTTGGGAAAAGATCGGCAGGCCGTTTAAGATGCAGTTTGACTATCGTCGGTTGTTCATGGGGACACGTTATGCGATCTTTAACTATGCCACAAAAAAGGTTGGAGGTTATGTAGACGTGGATGACTTTACTTATCATTGCGATACAAAAGACTATGGTGGAAAGGAGATGGAATATGTCAAAAGGCATACGGTGGCGGCTACGGACAATGTGGCGGGCAATGAATTTCCACGCCTTGACAGCAATCATCGTGTGTGGTTTCGCTTGCATGCTCCGGGGGCACGTCGTGTGCAAGTTGATATTTGTGGCAGGAGATATGATATGAAGCGTAGCGCGCGGGGAGTCTGGAGCGGTTGTACAGACCCGTTAGTTGTGGGTTTTCATTACTATTCCCTGATTGTAGATGGAGTGTCGGTCGTTGATCCTGCTACAGATACTTTTTTCGGGTGTTGCCGTCAATCCGGTGGTATTGAAGTGCCTGAAGGTACGGAAGGCGACTACTACCGCCAGCAACACGGAGTGGCGAAAGGACAGGTTCGATCGGTGCAGTATTTCAGTGCGTCGACAGGACAGTGGAGGCGTGCTATGGTTTATACGCCTGCTGAGTATGAAACAAACTTGAAGAAGCGTTATCCCGTGCTCTATCTGCAACATGGCATGGGTGAGGACGAGACGGGCTGGAGCAAACAGGGTATGATGCAGAATATTATGGACAATCAGATTGCCTCCGGGACGTGTGAGCCTATGATTGTCGTGATGGAGAGCGGTGACGTACAGGCACCATTTGTGCCTCGTCCGGGTAAGGATGTCAACGAGGAACGTAACCGCTACGGTGCGTCTTTCTATAAAGTGATGCTTAATGATCTTATGCCGATGATTGAGAAAACATTCCGATGCAAGACGGACCGTGAGCATCGTGCCATGGCCGGATTGTCATGGGGTGGACATCAGACCTTTTACACCGTGTTGCCCAACCTGGACAAATTCGCTTATATAGGTACTTTTAGCGGAGCGCTGTTCGGAGTGGATGTGAAGACTTGTTTCAATGGCATTTTTGCTAATGCAGCCAAGTTCAATGCTCAAGTGCGCTATTTCTTTATGGGATGTGGTAGCGAGGAGTATTTCGGAACAAGTGGAATGGTGGACAGTCTGAAAGAACTCGGTATAAATGTGGTGTATTATGAATCGCCAGGCACCCACCATGAGTGGCTCACGTGGCGTCGTTGTTTGAATGAATTTGTTCCTCATTTGTTTAAAAAGCAATCAGTGAATACCAAGAAATGAAAAACGTGAATCTCAAAATAGCATTATTATCTTTATTAATAGGTAGTAGCGTTTGGGCTCAGAACCCTATTGTGCAAACCTGTTACAGCACTGATCCGGCTCCTTTGGTATATAACGACCGGATATACGTGTACACCGGACATGATGAGGCCGGAGCCGATTTCTTTTGGATGTATGACTGGAGGCTTTATTCCAGTATCGACATGGTGAATTGGACGGATCATGGTGTGCCCTTGTCGCTCGCTACCTTTGAGTGGGCGGACGATCGTGCCTGGGCAGCTCAATGTGTGGAACGTGGAGGTACTTTTTATTGGTATATATGTGCTCATTCAAAACTTTCAGGAGGGATGGCTATTGGTGTGGCTGTTGCAGACAACCCCATAGGTCCTTTTAAGGATGCTTTAGGGAAACCGCTTTATGACAACGGGAAGTGGGATAATATCGATCCGACAGTCTTGATAGATGATGACGGACAGGCTTATCTGATGTGGGGCAATCCGAATATTTATTGGGTAAAGCTGAATGAGGACATGGTTTCGTTTGAGGGCAGTGTGAAGCGAGTGGAACAGAGCGTGGAGGGATTCGGGGCACCGCAGGTCGAATTGCGTGAGCAGGGAAAGAAATATAAAGACTGTTATACCGAGGGGCCGTGGCTGTCGAAACGGAATGGCAAATATCAGCTTCTTTATGCTGCAGGCGGTGTACCGGAGCATATAGCATGGTCGGTAGCAGATGATATTGCCGGGCCGTGGCGATACCAAGGTGTTTTGATGCCGGAGGGAAATACCCAATCATTCACCAATCATTGTGGCGTGGCGGATTTCCAGGGGCATTCTTATTTTTTCTATCATACGGGTAAACTGCCCGGAGGAGGCGGCTTCGGTCGTAGTGTAGCGGTCGAAGAGTTTACGTACAATGCCGATGGAAGTTTTCCGGTAATTCACCCTACCGATAGTGGTGTTAAGCCGATAGGCACACTTGATCCGTATTTGCATGTAGAGGGCGAGACAATGGCTTTTTCTAAAGGTATTTCTACTGAAATAAATGATCAGACCGGGGTGTATGTTTCTGATATACATGACGGTGATTGGCTTAAACTTCAAGCTGTTGATTTGGGGGCGTCTTCCCCTAAGAGCATTGAAATATGCGCAGCCTCAGCTCTGTTGGGAGGGATTGTTGAATTGTATGCCGATAGTATCGGTGGCCCACTTCTTGCAACGATACGGATACCTCATACCGGTGGATGGGAGAAATGGCAGACTGTTTCGGCGTCTGTGAGCGGTACGGTCAACGGTGTTCACGACCTTTATTTCGTTTTTAAGGGGTATAAGGGACGTAAGCTGTTTAATATCGACTGGTGGAAGATGAAATGATTTTATGATTCCTCAAATTCGCAGCCAATCCGTTTGCTCGAACCGATTTAATTGTTACGCGT